>Ga0315286_10005155_pt1 | contig 12598 bp, 3 predicted proteins | sample YL17G10_0_MG_FD_205038 | JGI IMG/M metagenome (GOLD analysis project Ga0315286, IMG submission 205038) | Sediment microbial communities from Yellowstone Lake, YNP, Wyoming, USA - YL17G10_0 | ecosystem: Environmental > Aquatic > Freshwater > Lake > Sediment | place: USA: Wyoming | collected... | reverse complement strand
GCCGGCTGCCGCCACGGAGAGCGACGAGACTGCGCTTCACTGATAGCATTCGTTACGCGGAGGGTACCCTTGTCTATTCGCGGGCTCGCGGCCTCGTCCCCCTATCGCCCGCGCCCGCTGTCAACGCTACGACTGATTCGGCCGCAGCAAGGTCTGTCGGTAACCAGGTGGCTCTAGCCGCAGGGCCAGCAGGTGAACGCCCGGCCGAACGCAACGTGCTGGGCCACCAGCATCGCGTCCACCATACTGACGCCGCCACTACAGTTCACGTCGCCCATCGTCTGGTCGATGTCGGCCGGCGGTCGCAGGCCCACCACCACCTGCGCGATCATCATCGCGTCTGTCATTTGGACGGCGCCGCTGCGGTTCGCGTCCCCGAAGACCCCCACCCCCAGGCCGCCGCTCTGCGTGGCCGCCGGAATCGGACTGGGCACTGTGCTCTCGAGCTCGGGTATGGTCAGCATGAGGGGGCTCCAGCAGCATGAGGGCCCAACGACCTGGAAAGTGACGTTGGCCAGCAACAGGTCGCCGTCGGCCCCGTCCGCCGCGCGGAAGCCGCCCACCCGAACGACGTCCGGCCTGTAGCTCGTGCTACAGAACTCGCCATCGAAATGACTGTCCGGGTCTACCGTGCAGCCCGTCGGCGTCACCGCGGTCGGGTCGTATGCGATGTCGATGGTGAAGGCGCCGATGCCGGGCGGGGGCACGTCGAACGCCCTGACTCCGACGGTGACTTGGCCTCCCGGCGGCAGCGTCGCCACATCGGTGCGCACGATGGCTACACCGGGCAGGAGGGCGGGGTTAGAGAACCGCGACGTGTTGCCGCTGCCGTCGGTGGCGGTGGCGGTCACCGCCGGGCCCGAGACGGCGCCGGCAAAGGTGAAGTTGCCACTCGCGTTGGCGACCGTCGAGCCGTGCCAGATGCGTCCCTCGTTCTCCGCATCGGAGTAGACGTCGACGATGCAGTTGGCGCAGGCGGTGCCTGTCACCGGGCCGAGCGAGGTGATGACCGGCGCCAGCAGCTCGGTGTTGCCGCCGTCCCACAGGCCGATGCCTTCGCCCCAGTTGGAGTGGATGGAATTCCCGCGGATAGTGTTGGCGATGGTGCCTGCGCCGAAGACACTGACGCCGCTGGCATGGTTGAGGGCGATGACGTTGCCCTCGCCCGGGGCGGTGCCCCCGATGAGGTTGTCGTGCGCGCCCTCATGGACCAGGATGCCGTTCTGGGAGTTACCCCACTGTTCCGTTTCCGTTCGGTCAGTCCCGATGAAGTTGCCCTGGACGACCACGTCGTGCGCGCCGTGCTTGAGGTCCACACCGATGATGCCGTTGCCGCTGATCTCGTTGCCCTCGCCGGGAGCGGGGCCGCCGATAAGCGTACCGACGCCTGCACCCCCCTCCGCGAAGTGGATCCCATTGTAGGCGTTGCCACCGATGTGGTTGCCCTGGATGACGTCGTTCTCAGAACCACCATCGATCCTGATTCCCTCACCGCGGTTGCCGCTGACGACGTTCCCGTGGCTGGGCGCGCCGATCAGTGTCGTGCTTGAGCTGCCCCGCAGGCCGATGCCCGCACCCTCGTTCGGTATGTAGGCATCGGGGGCCGGGTTGGTGCCGATGTAGTTGTCGTGAATCCCGTTCAGTCTGGCCGCGTAGTCCACAGGAATGGGTATTGCGTAGTTGATTATGATGGGCTGGCCCGTGCAGCCGTTGTCCGCACCCGCCGTGACCTCCACCATTGCGCCGCTGGAGAAGTGGTGCAGCCAGATCGCCCCCACGCCGGCGCAGGCGTCATCGCTCGTCACGGTGATCACCAGCTCATCGCCGGGGTTGCCCCGGAAGAAGACGTTGCCGACGGAACCGTCTTCGGCGTCGCCGGAGAAGATGGGCCAGTCGTTCCAGGTGACGACCATGTGGTCATCCAAGTCGATGCGGGCAAAGAAGTCGTCTTCAGCGCCGGCCAAGGAGTACTGCACTTGGCCCACGGAGACGCCGTCGCCGTTGTTGCCGGAGATGACGTTGCCCCGCACCTCGTTCTCGCTGGCGCCGTCGTAGATGTCCACGCCGGCTGGCCAGCCGTTGGGAATGGCTGTGCTGCCGTCGGCGGAAAGGCCGATGTAGTTCCCCTCGACGACGTTGTTGTTGGCGCCCCACCACATCTGGACGCCGGCCTTGGAGTTGCCGCTGATGACGTTCCCGTCCGTCGCCCCTCCCTTGCCAGACCCGCCGATGGTGTTGTCATGGGCGCCGAGGAAGATCTCGATGCCCTGGCCGCCGTTGCCGATCGCTGCATCGCCGGCGGCGTTGGTGCCGATGTAGTTGCCCTTGACGGAAACGCCGCTGGTGCCCAACCAGAGCTCGATGCCCTTCGGCCAATTAGCGCTGATGACGTTCCTGGCGCCGGGCGTTGTCCCGCCGATAAGCGTTCCGCTCACGGCAGCGGTCCAGGGACTACCGATGGCGATGCCGCCGTCGTTCATTCCGCCGCTGTTCGGCAGGGCGGCTGTGCCGGCCGCGTTGACGCCGATGAGGTTCCCCTGAATGACGTCGTTCTGCGAGCCGCCTAAGATGAAGACGCCGGACCCGTTGTTGCCGCTGATCACGTTGCCCTCGCCGGGAGCGTCGCCGCCGATCTCGTTCTCCGCCGAGTTGCCGATGATCCGAACCCCGGACCGACTGTTGCCCCACGCCATGGAGCCCGTCGAGTCGGTGCCTATCTTGTTTCCGCGCACCACGTTACCCGTGGCTATGCGCTCCTCAGTGGGGAAGTCAATAGTGTAGGTGGTGCTCCAGACTTCCTCGCCCTGGCCCGGGCACCACTCGTCGACGCCGGTGGTGAGCTGAACGCTCTCGCCGGTGGGCATATGGTGCAGCCAGAGCGGGCCTACACTGCCGCAATCGTCGCCGTTGGTGAGGACCTGCAGCTCCAACGTGTCGCTGGGGTTGGCGATCAGGGACTGAAAGCCGATCTCGCCGCTGTCGGTCCCAAACCAGCCGATCTCCTCAGTATGTACGACCAACCTCAGTGTATCGTCGAGTTGGAAGGAGTCACTCCAGTTCTCCGAGCCGGAGATGGTATACCAGAGCCCGCCGATGGAGACGCCGGGTCCCCCCTGGTTGCCGCTGATCTGGTTGTCTTCGATGGTGTTGTAGTCCGCGCCGTCGGCGATGCTGACGCCGCCGGCGTCGTTGAAGACGATTGTGTTACCCCGGACGAGGTTCCCGTTGGAGCCCTCCCACATGATGAACACGCCGTACTGGCTGTTGGCGGCAATGAGGTTTGCGGAGCCGGGCTCCGAGCCGCCGATGACGTTGTCATTGCTGGTCACGATGGTGACGCCACTCAGGCTATTGGGAAGCGGCTGCGTGCCGGAGACGTCGGTGCCGATGAAGTTGCCGCTGACGGTGCTCCCGCCGCCGAACGGAATGAGGACGCCGTTAGTGTTATTGCCGCTGATCACGTTCCGCTCGCCGGGCGTGGTACCGCCGACGGTCGTGCCGGAGGCCGTCTGAATGGCGCCATATAACCCGCCATTGCCGATGGCGTAGCTGCCGCCCGCGTCGGTGCCGACCAGGTTCCCCTGGATGACAGTCCTGTCCGAGCCGCTGGCGTCGATGCCGCGGTCCCAGTTGCCGCTGATCAGGTTGCCATCGCCCGGGTTGGGCCCGCCGATGAGGGTGTCGCTGGAGGGGCCCATGAGGCGGATGCCTGTGTTGTTTGGAATCGCCTCATCGCCTGCCGCGTTCGTGCCGATGCGGTTGCCCTGGATGACGTTGTCGCTCGCCGACCAGTCGGCTGTAGGGATCTCGATGGGCTCCGACCAGGTGAAGAACACCTCGCCGTCTCCGGGGCAGCTCCCCGAGTAGCCCGGGACCCCCACGTTCTCGCCCGTGGCCAGATGCTTGAGCCAGATGGACCCCGAGCCGCAGGAGCCGCCGACCTGCGTCAGGCGGATGGTCAGTTGGTCGTCCTTGTTGGCGTTGAAGAACCACGACGGCACTTGCCCGCCGTCGCTGTCCGCGCTCCAATTTGGCGGCTGCGGGCCGCCGATGAAGACGTCGATGTGCCCATCTAGCTCGATGGGCACGTTAGGGTCGGTTTCGTCGCCGGACAGATTGTAGAGGAGGGTGCCGACGGCAATACCCTCGGCGTTGTTCCCGCCTATGACGTTGTCGAGGACGCTGTTGCCGGAGGCGCCATCGTCGATCCACACGCCCCTCCAGCTGGGAATGGCGAATGTTCCCGAAACGTCCAGCCCGATGTAGTTGCCCTCGACCACGTTGTCCGACGGCGCACCTCCTCCTAGCCTGATCCCCGGGCCGTTGCCGCTGATGATGTTGCGAGCCCCCGGGGTGCTGCCCCCTATGGTGTTTCCGTCGGCTCCGAAGCCAAGGGTGATGCCGTCCCAGTTGTTGGGGGCTGCTTGGTTGCCGGTCTTGTTGACGCCGATGTAGTTCCCTCGGATCTGGTTGCCGGTGACAGCACTGCCAAAGCCAGCGATGCCGCTCTGCGCGCCGTCGCGAATGACGTTGCGCTGCGACGACATCGTGCCGCCGATTATGTTCCAGCCTCCCTCGAGCTGAATGCCGTGCCCCGGGCAGTTGGCGATCTCTAGGCCCTTGACGGTGTTGTTGTTGGAGTTCAGCCGCAGGCACGGCGTCCCTCCCGGCAGGCCGGAGCCGTCGATGGTCACCGTCTGGTTGGCCCCCGCGATTGTGACGTTGCCGGAGGAGAGGTCCGGCAGGGCTGTCGCCGGGCTGATGGCGCCGGTCACCGAGAAGGTGATGGTGTTAGCGTCGGGGTTGAAATTGGCCTCTTGGAGGGCCGCCCGCAGCGTGCACATGGCTCCCGCTGTGGCGCAGACACCGTTGATGACGGCGTCCGGCTCGTTCCCGAGGCTGTTCACCACGAAACTCGGCCCTGCCGCCAACGTCGGCGTCTGCATGGGCCCCGGGCCGGCGCCGAATGTCGCGACCACAAGCGCCGCTGCCAGCAGCGCGCCGCGCAGGAATGGCTTCAGGATGGTCTTCCCTGCCATAGTTCCACCCCTTTCACCGGTCACGACCGGGCACTTTCGGTTCCGCCTGCCATTGGCCGGCGTTACCGTCCAGTCCTCAACCTCCCACCCGAACGCCACAACGCTCCACTCGCTGTGGCCGCACTGACCGAGTTGCTATAACTACGGCGAGCTGCACGGGAACTCATCGATGAGGCCCACCACGTACTGGGCCACCAGCATCGCATCCACCATGCTAACGCCGCCGCTGCAGTTCACGTCGGCCATCCTCTGGTCGATATCCTCCGGTGGGCGCAGGCCGACCACGACTTGGGCGATCATCATCGCATCCACCATGGACGTCTCGCCGTCGCCGTTGGCGTCCCCCTGCACGCCCACGATGGCCCGCAGCCGGCTGCTACCCTCTGACCAAATAGATTCTCCAAACCACAGTGTGCCGTCCCCGCCGATGGCCCCGCTGGGATCGTTGGACGGGGAAGCGTCGACGCCCAGCGACCACTTCTGCGTGCCGTCAGGGTTGACGGCATACGCCGTCCAGCTTTCCCGCCAGTAGATGGTGTCGTCGGCGCCAATGACGGGTGACGCGCTGGAGAATAGCACTGTACTGGAGGGGAACTTCCACTTCAGGCTGCAATCAGGGTTGAGGGCGTACAGACCGTCCGAGCCCACGTAGATCGTGCCGTCGGTGGCTATGGCTGGCGTTGACGTTATTCTCGACCCGGTGAGAAACGTGCATTTCAGTGTGCCATTAGAGTTTATGGCATATAGATTTTGCTCGAACGGACCACCCATGTATATGGTGCCATCGGTGCCAACAGCGGGAGACGCCTCGTAACACGTGCCAACTGACAGGGGAAAACTCCACAAGGAGTCGCCATCTGGCGCAAAGGCGAACAGAGTACAGGTAGCATCCATTATGTAGATAGTGCCGTCGGGGCCAATGGCGGGCGAAGACTCGATACCACTGATAGTTGGAGAGACAGCCCACTTAATGGTCCCGTCCGGGTTGAGAGCGTAGAGGTTTGTGTCCTTCGAACCGATATAGATTGTTCCGCCCGGCGCAATGGCGGGGGACGACTGAACAGGATCCGTAAATATGCCCATACCTCCGTTGAATTGAAACTGCCACTTCATGGTGCCGTCGGGGTTGACGGCTGTGAGCGTTTCTATGGAGACCAGGTTTTGGGGCCCATTCGCGTGTATGTAGATGGTGCCGTCTGCCGCGATCGCGGGAGCGGTGGAGGCCGGTGCGCCCGGCAGCTGGAACACCCACTTCTGGGTGCAGTCCGGGTTCACGGCGTAGAGGTAGCCTACCCCTTCGCTAACCAAGCCGGTCGGCACGTAGATTGTCCCATCGGGGCCGATGGCCGGTGAACCCAAACCGCCCCCGCTCACAGGAAACTCGCATCTTACCGCGCTGCTCTGCGGGCCTACATGCGGGCTCCGACCAGTGTGCTGAGGGTCGTGCTGGAACATGGGCCAGCTGCTATCAGCCAACTGAGCGCGAGCCGGTCCGAGGCCAATAAAAACTGCACAGCTGGCGACGCCCGCTACCAGGGCAAGTGCCACCACTGCGATGCTGAGCCGTTTCACGATCGCACCTCCTGCAAGAAACGCCGATTTGAACGGCGGTTGTCAGGCACGACTCGCTCCACCGCGTGCCGACCGACTGCCTAAGGACCCGGTTTAGGCGTGAGTGGAGGCGGCGGGATTAACGCCGACACCTCCTGGCCCGTCTCCCACTGCCCCGCTGTTCACAGAATGGTGGTTCCGAGCATTGCGGACGGACTGTTGCCGGATGCGCAGGGTTGGATCGCCCAGCATGACCTGTGGGGCAAAGTGGAACTCTCTGCTGAGAGACCAGGGCAAGGCCAGCGGTGCATTGACATGGGTGAGAAGCGCATCCCCGACGCTGTAACCGGAGGACAGAGCGGAGGCGATATTGTGGCCGTAGAACCCGTCGACGTTCGTTCCGATACCCCCCGATTCGTTGGTTGTCCCCTCGGCGAGAAGCACCATGCTGGTGGAGCTGTAAAGCACCGACGTGAGAAAGTTCTCCGGGTAGTCGAGGTTTCCCGTGGAGCAACCACCTGCCCAGAAGAAGGCAGTCTGCACCGGGCTGCTTTCGACCCAGGTGATGTCAATCCTCCCGTTGCTGCGCCAGCTACCATGCGCATCGGCCACGGTGAAGTCCGCCACGCCAGCGGATAGGTCCTGGTACCCCTGGTCAACGGAGGGATACCCGGGAGGACTGTTGAAGTATATGCGGGCATCCAGGGCACTGCTGAAGGGAGTCCACGCATATTGGCCTGACCGGAGCAGGTCAAGGAGGGAGAAGTACTCGCTCTCGGTCGAGGCGGTTTGGTGCTCGTCGATTTGCAGGAAACCGCGAGGCAAGCTGTATCCCCCCGTGCGGTATGCATGGTTCTTCGCGAAGTAGGCGTTGATAGCCTCGACAGTGACTGCCAGGTTCCCGCGGTAGTAGGGCAGGACTCCAATCCATATCTCCCAGTCCATTTCGCCACTATGCAGATCGTAAGAATACGAGTGGCCGCTTGGTGAGACGTATTCCGGTGAAGCCTCAAAGGTGCCATCGAGGTCCGCGTAGTACTGGAAGCTGATGACTTCTTCCGACCATGGCGGTATGTGGGGGTTAGTGTAGGTAACCGTAAACCATTGGTATGCGTGCGGTAGTTCGCCGATGAGGATAGCACCGGCGAGGCGCTGATCGGTGCGGAGGTAAAGCCCTGCCAGGTAGCTGCGTAAATCGGGAGGGGCGGCGAAATCGGCGCCCTTCTCGACAATACTGTACCCCTCATTGCATAGGTCGCTTTCGAACTGGCTGAGGGCTGAGCGAATGCCAGCGGATACCGCCGGATCCACGAGCAACGCGACCGTGTGATCATGGCCTGGGCAAACCTCACTCTCCCCCGGCGAGTAGCACGGGAACTCATCGATGAGCCCGGCCACGTACTGCGCAATCAACATCGCGTCCACCATAGAGACGCCACCGGCGCAGTTGACGTCGGCCATCTCTCGGTCGATGCTGTCGCAGTCGATGAGCCCCGCGACGCACTGGGCGATGAGCATGGCGTCGACCATGGCCACCTGGCCATCGCGGTTAACGTCTCCAGGACTTGCCGCAGCTGCCGCAATGCACTGGGAGAACTCAGAAGTGTTCCCCGCCGAATCCGTCGCTGTCGCTGTGATGAATCGGCCCGCCGGTACACTCTCGGCGAACTCCACTGAGAAGGACGCGTCCCCGCCTGCGTCGGTCTCCACCGTCGCGGAGCCCAGGAAGCTCTCGCCCTCGCCGAAGCCGGAGGGGTCGCAGGCGCCGCTGTGGAAGAACTCCAGGGTGAACTGCGTACTTGGAGTGCTGTTGAGAGTGCCCTGGACGGTCGTGCTCCCGCCGACCGCCGAAGTCAGGACTGGATAGTTCTGGAGGTTGTTGGCGCCCGTGTCCCCATCACCCGCATCGTTGGCGGTGACGCCGTCGGGGCCCATGTCTACTGACAGGTCTATGCCGAGGGCGGTGTTCGAGAAGATTGAATTGCCGCGGACGATGTTGCCCGTCCCGTTTGAGAAGACCGCGTCGACCGACACCCCGTTCCGGCCGTTGAAGGCGATGATATTCCGCGCCTCGCTCGTCGAGCCTCCTACAGTGTTGTTCAGGCCGCCGGCGCCGACCCCATCCAGTCCGTTGCCTATCGGCTGCGTCCCGGTGACGTCCGTGCCGATGCGGTTGCCCTGCACCACATTGTCCGTGCACGCACCCCCCGCGCCCATTCCAACGCCGATGGTCCCGTTGCCGGAGACGACGTTCCCCGCCCCGGGTGCTGTTCCGCCTATGGTGTTGTGGGAGGCGCTGTTGAGGATGCCTACGCCGGCGAAGGTGTTGCCCAGGTCCAGGGTGCCGGTCGCATCGGTGCCGATGAAGTTGCCCTCTACCACGTTCCCGGTGGCGCTGTCGCCGACAATGAGGATGCCGTTGCCGCTGTTGCCGGACATGACATTCCGTTCCCAGGGCGCCGTTCCGCCTATGGTATTGTCCGCCGCGGCATCGATAGTGATGGCATTGCCGCCGTTCCCCAGGACGGCGGCGCCGCTTACGTCAGTACCGACGAAATTGCCCCTCACCACGTTGCCGTCACTCGTGATCGACACCCCCGCAGACGTAAACCTGTTGATCGCAAGCCCCTGCACCGTGCTGCCGCCTCCGGCTAGCGTGAGTCCCTCTACCCCGGGCCCGGCACCCGCGCCACTGAGCTCGATGATGGGACTCCCTGCGAAGCCTGGTTGCGTTGTGCCGTCGATCGTTACGGGGTCATCAATGCTTGGAAGTGCCGACAGAGGGCTGATAGTCTGGACGCCCGTCCCTATCCCGAAATTGATCCTGTCGGCGCCGGGAGTCTGGTTTGCCTGCTGGATAGCGGCGCGTAGCGTGCACGCCCCCGTCCCGTCGTCGCACAGCCCATCGCTCGTATTGCTATCGGGAGCGTCGCCTGTTGAATCGACAGTGAACGGGGGCGTAGCCTGCCCGTGCGAATTGTCTCCCCAGCAGGCCAGGGTGCCGGCCGTCCTCAGCGCGCAGGTGTGATAAGCGCCCGCGCTGACCTCGGTGAAGGTGCCTGTGGGCGGCGTCGCCTGCCCCCAGTTGTTGTACCCCCAGCAGGCGAGGCTGCCATCCGCCCTCAGCCCGCAGTTGTGATACCAGCCCGTGCTGACCTTGGTCAAGGTGCCTGTGGGCGGCGTCGCCTGCCCGAAGCCGTTCAACCCCCAGCAGGCCGGGGTGCCGTCCGTCCTCAGCGCGCAGGTGTGATAAGCGCCCGCGCTGACCTCGGTGAAGGTGCCTGTGGGGGGCGTCGCCTGCCCCCAGTAGTTGTCCCCCCAGCAGGCCAGGCTGCCGTCCGTCCTCAGCCCGCAGGTGTGCCAATAGCCCGCGCTGACCTGGCTGAAGGGGTCAGGCGAGGCCGCGGTGGGCCCCACAAATACGGACGCGGAGATGGGGAGGGTGCCAACCAGGAGCAGAACAAGCACAAGACGCTTCATGACGTCCGTCTCCTAACACTTGTCGCTGGCCGCGCAAGGGCATCGCCGTCCGTCGTGTCCGTGTCCAGCGAGACGGTCATGGGCTCTTGCGCCGCCGCGTCGTCCGCGCGGGGAATGAGGCGCGGCGCCATTGCCATTGCCGCTAAGAAGACTGCTATCAGAATGCCTAGAGAAAGGAACCGGATAGAGGTTCGAGCGCGCATCGTGCGCCTCCCGAAGCTACGGTTGCCACCAGCGACCCGGAGGAGCCTCACTATACTCTTCCGTGAAGGTTTGTCAAGGGGCAATCCGACCGGGATTCATTCTGACCGCCGAAGGTACCGCATCTCGCCTAGCATTCGCCTCTCCCTCTCAAGGGACGGCGGCGCGATTGGTGGGTCTGGGTCGCGTAGTTGGTGGAACTGGCTGTCAGTTATGCGCTATTCGGCTGACGCGTGAAGAGTTGATAACTGTGGGGTCTTCGTTGAGGGTCTGCGAGACTAGGGGACAGCGGTAGCGAACAAATGTTTGGGAAGCAGATGCTCTACCAACTGAGCTATTCCCGCTCTTTTCTAACCTGGCTACAGCCTCCAGCTGGTTTCCGCTTGACGAACAGCCGTGTATCTCGCTACAGGCCGCAGGCGGGGAACTCGCCGATTAGCCCGACCACCTTCTGGGCGATCAACATCGCGTCCACCATAGAGACGCCACCGCTGCAGTTGACCTCGGCCATCTCTTGGTCGATGCTGTTGCAGTCAATCAGCCCCACGACGCACTGGGCAATGAGCATGGCGTCTACCATGCTCGTTTTACCGTCGCCGTTGGCGTCCCCCTGTAAACCTATGGTGATCGTTCCGTCCTCCGTGGTCACCGGTATCGCCTGTCCCGACGTGTCCGCGAGCTCGACAACACTCAGGGCCAGGGGGCTTTCGGAGCCCGAGGCGCCGATGCCGCCGAAGGTGATGTCTGCCAGGGAGATGTCGCCGATTGCGCCTGCCGACGCTCGGAAGCCTCCGCATCTGACCACGTCCGGGTTGCTGCCGTCGTGTTCGAAACCGAGGTTGCATATCACGCTGTCGAAGACACCACCTGGGTTTCCAACGTAGCTCTGCGGGCTCACTACGGCCGGGTCATAGGCGATGTCGATGGTGAAGGCGCCGAGGCCGGGTGAGGGTACGTCCAGCGCTTCTAGGGGTACAGTGGCGTTGCGCCCTGGTGCCACGACCTCTGACCCGATACGCACTGTCGTGACAAACCAGCACTCGGGGCACCAGTCGCCCGGCATGGCCGCGTCGAGCTGGGCGTTGGGCTTTACCCCGCCGATTCTGGAGTTCACCAGGTAGAGGGACGCAGTCTGGTAGACGGGCGCCACACCGCACAGCTTGGTGACAATGAGGGTCTCAGCCTCTTGGAGGAGCTGGATGCGCTCGGCGTTGTCCGTCTCTGTACCCGCCGCCGCCAACTTCGCGTCGATGTCCGGGTCACTGCAGTTGTACTTGTTGTTACCACCGCCAGTGTCGAACAAACCGATGAGGGAGTTCTCGGGGTCGGGGTAGTCATTCTGCCAGCCGCCCATGAACAGCTCGAAGTCCTCGGAGTTGAAGATCTGGGACCTGGTCTGAGCGTCCACGGCCTCGACGTCCACGTTGATGCCCAGGACGTCCTGCCAGGCGTTCTGCAGGAACTCGGCCTCGGCCGTCCGGTCGGGCCGGTCGAGCACCGTGAGCCTCAAAGTAGGGAAGCCCTGACCGTTGGGGTAGCCGGCGTCTGCCAACGCCGTCCTCGCCGCCTGCGGGTTATAGCCGATGACGTTCTCAAACGGCGCGTTGCCCTGGAACCCCCGTAGCCCCTGCACCAGCCAATAGGTGGCCGGCAGGTAGGCGTCGTAGTAGACTGCGCTGACCAGCGCGCTACGGTCGATTGCGCGCGACAGCGCCAGCCGCACCTCGTAGTTGCTGAGGACGCCGTGCTCCAGTTGCATCTCGACGGCCCAAATGCGGGAGCGACCGATCATCAGAAACTGCTCGCTCAGGTTGGGGTCGGCCTGGATGGTGGGGATCTCCGCCGCTGGGACGTTGGCCATGTCCAGTTGGCCCGTCTGGAAAGCCTGGAATGCCGCCTCCAAGTCGTCGATGAACCTGATGGTGATCTTGTGCAGGGCCGGTTTGGGCTCCAGCGCCCAGTTGGGGTTCGGCTCCAGGATGGCCTGACCGCCGGGACCGGGGATCAGGCCCGTGAGAATGAATGGCCCGTTGGTCACGATGTTGCCCGGATCCGTCCACGCATCGCCGTACGTTTCGATGATGTCCTGGCGGGCCGGGAAGGCCGCCCACAGGGACATGATGGTGGTAAACATGGGCTTGGGCTCGACCAACGTAATCTCGAGGGTCGTGTCACCTACCGCACTGATACCGACGGCGTCACGGGGGCCCAGACCCTGGAAGTAGTCGTCGCAGCCGACTATGTTCAGGATCATCCCGCCCAGCAGGTACTGGTAGGGCCCGGCAACCTCAGGGCTGCACTCCCGCTTGATCCCGTACTCGAAGTCG
>Ga0315286_10005154_pt1 | contig 12599 bp, 12 predicted proteins | sample YL17G10_0_MG_FD_205038 | JGI IMG/M metagenome (GOLD analysis project Ga0315286, IMG submission 205038) | Sediment microbial communities from Yellowstone Lake, YNP, Wyoming, USA - YL17G10_0 | ecosystem: Environmental > Aquatic > Freshwater > Lake > Sediment | place: USA: Wyoming | collected... | reverse complement strand
CGAATCGGCGTTGACATTATGTCCGGATTTGATATAATGACGCCGGTATCGCGGGGTAGAGCAGCCTGGTAGCTCGTCGGGCTCATAACCCGGAGGTCGCTGGTTCAAATCCAGCCCCCGCTACCATCCTGATATCAACGTGTTCCCCAGATAAAAGAGGCCTTGGCCTCATTTTGTGTTTTTAGCCCCAGTATCTTAGTTTCAGCGTAATTTAGCGAATTGTGGCACACCCGTGGCACACGGGGGACCAGTCCGCCCACCGCCCAGGACGCTGGAAGAGGGCCAGCATGGGCGGGTACCAGGCGAAATTTCCAAGGACCGTGATAACGAAAAAGGTGCTGGGTTCGAGCCGGGGACATACAACCTATCCGCCGAAAATTTTTTTGAGAATTTATTTGGGGACGTTTTTCTGGGTCAACAAGAGGCCTTGTTGGTGTTATAGTTGAATCGACTTCAAGAAGTCTGCTGTTCGAATCGCTGACGACGGGTCAGGCTACTGCATCATTCGCCTTGTGAAACGGATAGTCACAGATGTATAATCAGCCCATAAGGGAGGGTATCGATGAATTACCAAGAAATACAAACGATATTCAAAACGACTGCGAACAGGATATTTAAGAGGCAATACAGGTATTTCGTTCTAGATAGAACTCGTATCAGCGAGTTTGAAGCCCGACATGTTATGACCAAGGTATTGGAGGAATTGAAATACCATTACGGAATTGAGCTTCGAACAATAGAGAAGCACAAAGCCCATGTCGGATTAGTGGACCTAGTTGTATTCGATAAAGGAAAAAAAGGCCGCCAGCTGGGGTGGGTAGAGTTTAAGAGAGGAGCGGCACCTGAAGAGAAAATCCAGAAGGACTTTGAAAAGATGCTGAAAGAGCCTGACCTTAATTTCGCTAGTTTCTTTCACATCCTGCCTATGCCGGAATACAAAAGCAAAAGAGGAGATAGGAATACCCGGGATGTGGTACTACGCCGATACAATAAATCGCATGAAGCGGCTCTAAATACACTTAAACGCACCAATCAATCACCGATATCCAAAGAGTTCGTTTTCTTTCTACTAGATTGTAAAAAGGGCCAATACTTAGTAAAGCACCTCAAAGATATCAGAGAAGAATTGGATTTCGCTGAGATTAAATGGAAGAAGCTCGCCTACGGAAGAGAAGAACCGAGCATACGCTGGGAAGATAATCGTGTTGATGAAAATCAAAAGCATATTAAGCTTTTCTATGGCGATGCCGAAAAAGAGGGGTGGAACGAATTCAGGCTAGTAGCCCTCCTGTCCCCTCCGAGAGGCAATACCTTTTGCGTCCACTTCGTTATTGAGGATAAGGATGAGAAGCATAAAGAAATGCGGAAAGCGGTCATTAGAGAACTCGATTACTATCTAATTGACCTCCAAAAGGAATCTCCTTGGGAATATGCCAAATACCATTGCACGACAGGTGCCAATATGTACTCGATGGTGCATTGGACCTATTATCAAAAAGGAAATTCTGGAAAAGCGTTGAGGTCGGAACTAATCCCAGCCCCCTCCGGCTGATAGCTAGGGTCCTGGGCAGATGCCCAGCCAGGCAATCCTTGAGGAATTATCGAAATTTATATGACGGGCTATTTTTTCAAAAGGATGGACAGGAGAATAGCGGTCGAGAATATCGATATCAAAACTATATCTCTTTCAATTTCTAGGATTACTCTCGGTTCTAGGATTTCTTTCGGTTTTAGTTTTTTATAGATAAACTTAACCAACGCAAACAGTGGGAATACAAGAACCAACCCCATTAGCAAGTTTCTCCAACATATTACTCCGGCTTTTAAGGGGTTGAATTGATACTTGATAAGATTAATTATGAGGAGAATGATGAATAAGACCATGTTTATAGGATTTACATTACGCATGTTTAAAGTCTTATATTCTAACGCCATCCATCCGACTACTTTGCCAAAATTATTCTTCGCTGAAGTAGTCGAGGTCTAGCCGCTTCACCTCGTAGCTCGATACTGGGGAGACACCGATATTGTTGTCAATCATGAACTCAGCCAGCTCTTCTCCATCGATAAGGACAATCTTATTGTCAATCCTGGAGGCATAGTCCTGGGCTTCCTTTGAGAAGTTAGCCGTGGTGATAAAGATGCCTTTCTTTGCTCGTTGTCCCTGCAATGCACCAGCGAATTTCTGAATATCAGGCCGACCTACCGTATTCTCCCATCGCTTGGCCTGGACATAAATAGTATCGAGTCCCAGGCGGTCCTCCTTGATTATCCCGTCAATCCCCTCGTCTCCCGTTCCTCCGATTGCCTTTCCTGCATCCTGCCGACTGCCTCCGTAGCCCATTTTTACGAGCAGTTCGATAACTATCCTCTCGAACAGTTTGGGGGTAGTGCTCTTGATTTGGGCCAGCATCTCATTGGCCAGGTTATTTTTCAGGCTCTGATATGCTTCTTCCAGCACCTCCTCGGGAGTGTGAGGCTCCTCGGGCTGACGCTTGGGGGGTCGTACTCCTCCCGTCCGGAACTGCTTGAATCCCTCGTACTGGTCAAGGAAGCCGATATCTATACGTGAGGGATTACCCCTCAGAGCCGCCTGGCCCATCTCGGTAATCTGGATATGTCCTCGACTCTTCGATTCGATAAGCCCTGCCTTCTTCATGTACGTCCTGGACCACCCAACCCGGTTATCAAATGTGGGCTGGAGGCCTGAGGGTAGAAGTTCCCGCCGCTCTTCGTCGGTCAATTTGAACCGCACGGCAAGAGCCTCAATCGCCTCCCGGAAGGTATGTTCTTTGCTGTCCTTGAGGAATTCGAGGAGGGGCAACATGATTGTCTGGAAGTCGGGTATGGGCATTTCAACTCCTCCCACAGAATGCTTGGACCTTGATGTTATTCTCGACGTTTCGTAGATGTCAAGGTTCGCTCCAGTTGACGCAGGACGCTTGTCTAACACGACAACACCCACCCCTCCGCCCGGCCTCCCCGAAAAAGAGGCTCTTGGGGCCTCCCATGGCCATTAACGGCTGATTGACACCCATTCCCCATATGAAATATAGTCCGGAGAGGCCATACGGCGTCTATTCTGTCCTAGATGGGCATGTGTCGTTTATCTCGGTTATCAAGGGGCTAAGAGTTGTCATCCGGTAAGCCTGAAGCCTTCTCCAGAATCCTCATCGCGAGCTGGCTGTCGTAGCTAAGAGTCATGCCGAAACGGACAAATAAGTTCCAGAAATTAATATTGCTGATTAAGAAGCATACAGCAGGAAACGCTATCGTAACGGAATCAAAGCTCCTAAAGGACCGGATAACTGGAGAGGTGAGAGAAGTAGACATCTGCATCGAAATCAACCATCCAGCCTCTGAACGTCCCCTCACCGTGAGCGTTGAATGCACAGATAGCAAAAGGAAGTGCGACGTCCCATGGGTTGAACAAATGAAATCCAAACACGAAAGACTTCCCACGGATGCACTAATTCTCGTATCTAGACACGGATTTACTAGTAACGCTTATGGATTGGCCCAGAAATACGGAATAGGAATATATGCACTTGAGCAAGTCAATTCAGCGAAAAAAATCCAGGCCCTAGATTTTGATACACTTTTCCTAAAATACTTCGAACTGTCGCCCACAAATGTATCAATAAGATTCTTAGGTATCGAGGGATTCCCAGCAGAAGATATTAGTGTTTTACCGAATAACGTAATATTCTCTCGGGATAGAAAAGAGCTGGGGACTGTTAAAGAATTTGTAGATACTTTTCTCAATCATCTTCAGGTTAAGCGGGAACTTTCTGGCCACGGTGATACCCCCCATAAGGGCTTCGAGCTAATTGTGGAAGGTCCGATGTGGAAATATGAGACCCCATTGTATATGCGAAAAGAAACCTCAGCTTTATTCAGACAGATAAATCATGTAAAGATTCAAGGCAACTGCAACTTTATAACGTCCTCGCTGGCTTTAGAGCACGGTTCATTGGGCAAAACAAAGGTGGCCTGGGGTGAAGCCGCCGTCGGCGAACAGACGGCTCTATTTGTGGCCACAGAAACCGAAGCGGGTGAAAAGAAAGTCTCGCTAGTTATGAGCGGCTCGGAGTTTCGCCAAGAGCCTCATCCCGCCACAGATAAACGTGAGGAACCTCCGGAGAAGTAATTATGGAACTCAGCACCCTCGAGAATTGGCTATGGGAAGCGGCTTGTAGAATTCGAGGCCCCATCGATGCCCCGAAGTATAAGGACTACATCCTCCCCCTCATCTTCCTCAAGCGGCTCTCGGACGTGTTCACCGACGAGGTCGCTGGCCTGGGTGAAACCTACAAGGACTTCTCAACGGCCCAGGAGTTGGTCAAGGCGGACCACAGCCTCGTACGCTTCTACGTCCCTGCCAAGTCGCATTGGACATATCTCGCACAGCAGTCGAAGGCGGGTCTAGGAGAGGTCCTGACGGATGCCGTCCGAGGCATCTCGAGGGAGAATCCCCGCTTGGCTGGAGTTATAGACGTGACCGATTTCAATGCTACCACGTCGGGCCAGCGAATTATCGGAGATGAACGTCTTCACGAGCTTATTCAGGTCCTTGGTTTACATCGGCTTGGCCTCCAAGATGTCGAACCAGATATCTTAGGACGGGCATACGAATACCTGTTAAGAAAATTCTCCGAGGGTCAGGGTACAAGTGCCGGAGAGTTCTATACCCCCCGTCCTGTCGGAATTCTTATGTCACGAATATTAGACCCTCAGCCCGGAATGAGCATATACGACCCCGCTTGTGGTTCAGGCGGACTCCTCATAAAGGCTCACTTGCGTCTTATAGAAACTCACGGAATTTCCAAAAATGGGAAAAGGACTTTGCCTTCTAACTTAGCCCCGTTGAAGGTTTGTGGGCAGGAAGAAAGTCATACTACGTTTGCCCTGGCTCGCATGAACGCCTTTATTCACGATATCGATGCGGAAATCGCATTCGGGGATACGATGAGAAATCCTCGGTTTTTAGATGAAGGCGGAGGTCTTCGTCGTTTTGACCTAGTTACAGCAAATCCCATGTGGAACCAGAACTTCCCTGCCGATATGTATGAGAATGACCCGTTCGAGCGGTTTGAACGGGGGTCCCCCCCCAAAGCGAGTGCCGACTGGGGGTGGATTCAGCACATGGTTGGGTCGCTTCGAGACGGCGGGAAGATGGCGGTAGTCCTGGATACGGGAGCCGTAAGCCGGGGGAGCGGGAATCAGGGGTCCAACAAGGAGCGGGATATTCGGAAGGCATTTATTGAAGCTGACCTGGTAGAGGCGGTCTTCTTGATGCCGGAGAACATGTTCTATAATACGACCGCCCCGGGCATCATTCTTGTCCTCAACCGAAATAAAAAGCATCCCGGTCAGATACTACTCGTCAACGGCTCAAAGCAGTTCAGCAAGGGACGGCCCAAGAACTTCTTGGACGATTCACATATTGAAGCCCTCTCAGCGGCATATCAGCAATGGGAGGCGATAAATAGACTGTCCGCTATTATTACATCTTCAGATATCTCTAAGAATGACTTCAACCTTTCTCCAAGCCGCTATATCTCTACCGGAGAGGAAGCTGAGGTATTGCCGTTGGATGAGGCCCTCGTTGAACTCCTTGAGGCTGAGGAAGAGCTGAGCCAAGCTAATATTGAACTCAAGAAGGTCATAAAGAAAATCAGGAGTTTATAGAAATGCCACGCCGTGCTTCAAGCTTAAAGGCGAAGGCAACAACTGATATGGAGAGTTTTGGAAACTCACAGAGCATAATGTTAGAAACCCGAGCGGATTCAAATGCGGGAGATATCTCAGATGTTCCGGAAGGATGGAGATTAGCGACGTTAGGAGAAGTCGCTCACCTCTATGCTGGCGGCTCCGCTCCTCAAGGGGAACAATGGTTTGGAGGAAAAAACGCTTTTGTTCGTGTCAAGCACTTAACTGAAGACGACGACTGGGTTAAACGTTGGGACCTAATTACTGACGAGGCCGTTAAAGCACATAGGCTTAAACTATTTCCAAAAGGTACGATTGTCCTTCCCAAGAGCGGAGCGTCTATCCGGTTGGAAAAACGTGCCATTTTGACCACAGACGCATACCTGGTAAGCCACCTAGCCGCAGTTATCGCTCAACGAAATATAATCGATTCGGACTTCCTCTTCTATACGCTCCGGTCTAAACGACTTGCTCAAGAGAAAGCAGATGGATATCCGACCTTGAATCTCTCTGAATTGAAGCTCACCCAAGTTTCGGTCCCACCCCTACCTGAGCAACAAGCTATTGCCTTATTACTGAGGACAGTCCAGCATACCAAGGAAGCCTGTGAACGGGTCATCGCCGCCACCCGCCAGCTCAAGCAGAGCCTCCTTCAGTACCTCTTCACCTACGGCCCAGTTCCCTTCGACCAGGCTGACCAGGTGCCGCTGAAGGAAACGGAGATTGGCCTTAGGCCAAGCCATTGGGAAATGCGATTATTGGGCGATATTGCTGAGTTAAAGAACGGATTGAATTTTAAAAGGGAACAAAAAGGCACGGGAATTCTTACCGTTGATGTACTAAATATGTACGGCGAGGATATTTCTATTAGGCCAGAGCGGCTTTATCGAGTATCTGTCGAACCCCGTGAACATTACTTGCTTAGTCCAGGGGATATTCTTCTCGTGCGTTCATCCCTTAAAGAAGAAGGCGTAGGCTGGGCTTCGCTGTTTTCTGGCTTTATGGAACCAGCGACATTCTGCGGTTTTTTGATACGTCTACGCCTCCGAAAGGATTCCTCATGCCTACCGGATTTGCTCGTTCGATTCCTCAGGCTCCCTGAGATTAGAAGTCTGCTCGTTGGGAAATCTGGCAAGGTGGCAATCACGAATATAAATCAAGGTAACCTGAATTCTCTTCCCGTTATCATTCCGCCGCTCTCCGAACAAAAAGCGATGGCCGCCCAACTCTTAGCCGTAGACGTGAAACTTGTCAGAGAAGATTCTCGAAGGAGTGCTCTTGCCAATCTCTTCCAGTCACTCCTCCATCATCTCATGACTGGTAAGGTACGAGTAACAGACTAGCAAGGATTAATATGCCGATTCTCGCAACAGAACGAGGAGCAGTTCAAAACCCCCTCATAAACTATGCAAGACAGATAGATTGGACATACATCGGTCCAGAGGAAGCCCTGCGAAAACGGGGAGGCGAGGAAGGTCTCCTGCTCAAGGACATCTTCCTTACCCAGGCACAACGCCTCAACCCCGGCCTCCTTGATTTTCCCCGGGCTGAGGATTTCGCCCGGCGGCTCGCCCACGTCCTACCGAGAATCGAAGGCAACCTCGAGGCCTGGGAGTTCCTTTGCGGCCTAAAAACGACCTTCATTCCCCAGGAGAAGCGAGAACAGAACATCCGCCTCCTCGCTCAGGACTGGACGCAGAATACTTACCATGTGACCGACGAACTCCGGTACTTCAACGGCACACGCCGGATTCGCCTCGATGTCGCCTTCTTCATTAACGGCATCCCCGTTGTTCTCGTCGAAACCAAGGCCGCCACCAGGCTCGAAGGTATCGCTGACGCCCTGGACCAGGTCAGACGCTACCACCGAGAAGGTCCTGAGCTGATGGCCCTCATGCAAGTGCATACTCTGACCCACCTTGTACATTTCTACTATGGCCCGACCTGGAACCCCTCCCATAAATCCCTCTTCAACTGGCGGGATGAAAGTGCTGGCCAGGATTACGAGACCCTGGTCAAGACATTCCTTGCCCCTCAGCGGATCACCCGTCTCCTGACCGACTTCATCCTCTTCACCCGGACCGACGATGAGCTGAACAAGGTCATCCTCCGGCCTCACCAGATGAGAGCCGTTGAGAGGGTGATTCGCCGTGCCGCCGACCCGGACAAGCTCCGTGGCCTCGTATGGCATACCCAGGGTTCCGGTAAGACCTACACGATGATTGCCGCCGCTAAATTACTTCTCGAGGAGCCGGAGCTTGAGAATCCCACGGTCCTCATGCTTGTGGACCGGAACGAACTCGAAGCCCAGCTCTTCGGAAACCTTGCCTCAATCGGCTTTGGGCATGTCGAGGTGGCCGAATCAAAAAAGCACCTTCAGGACCTCCTGGGCAATGACTACCGAGGTTTGATAGTCAGCATGATTCACAAGTTCGACGATATCCCGGCTGGCCTCAACCCACGTAAGAACATATTTGTAATGGTCGACGAGGCCCACCGGACGACGGGAGGGGACCTGGGGAATTATCTAATGGCGGCCCTTCCGAACGCCACCTACATCGGATTCACAGGGACGCCGATTGATAAGACCGTCTACGGGAAGGGGACGTTTAAGGTATTTGGCCGGGACGACCCCAAGGGCTATCTGGATAAGTACAGCATTGCCGAGTCCATTCAGGATAGGACCACGGTCCCTCTCCATTACACTCTGGCTCCGAGCGACTTGCGGGTGGACCGGGAGACGCTAGATAAGGAGTTCCTGGCCCTGAAGGAGGCCGAGGGGGTTAGCGATATCGAGGAGCTAAACCACATTCTCGACAAAGCGGTCAACCTTCGGAACATGCTCAAGAACAGGGAACGTATGGAGCGAATCGCCGCCCACGTCGCCAGGCACTACCGGGAAGTCGTGGAGCCGATGGGCTACAAGGCTTTCCTGGTGGGCGTTGACCGGGAAGCTTGTGCCATTTACAAGAACCGCCTCGACCAGCACCTCCCGAAGGAGTACTCCGAGGTCGTCTATAGCCCTGGCCATAACGACCCTGAGCACCTGGCATGCTTCCACCTTTCGGATGAGAAAGAACAGTCCGTCCGGAAGTCATTTCGCCACCCAGCCGAGCTTCCGAAAATCCTCATTGTGACCGAGAAGCTCCTGACCGGATACGATGCTCCGGTCCTGTACGCCATCTACCTCGACAAACCCATGCGGGACCACGTCCTTCTCCAGGCGATTGCCCGTGTCAACCGCCCCTACGAAGACGAGCTGGGGCGGCACAAGCCAGCGGGATTCGTCATGGACTTCGTGGGCGTCTTTGAGAATCTCGAGAAGGCCCTGGCCTTCGACTCCCAGGACGTTGAAGACGTCCAGCGGGTGGTGACGGACCTAGAACTCCTCAAGGTGGAATTCGAGAAACAGATGCAGAGGGCGAGGCAGGAGTTCCTGCCCATTCCGGAGGGGGCGACGGGAGATAAAGCCGCCGAGAAGGTCTTGAACCACTTCCAGGACGAAAAGCTACGGCAGGACTTCTACAAGTTCTACCGGGAACTCGCTGATATCTACGAAATCCTATCCCCCGACGCCTTCCTTTCTCCCTACATCCAGGACTTCGACACGCTCTCGAGGATGTACAAGCTCCTGAGGGCGGCCTACGAGAAGGTCTTCGTGGACCGGGAGCTGACCCGAAAGACGGCGGAGCTTGTCCAGAAGAACACCTTCGGCGGGGCCATCCAGGACTCGCTCGAGGTCTACGAAATCAACGAGCATCTTCTTGAGCGTCTCGGGAAAGACGACACGCCGGATACGGTCAAGATATTCAATTTACACAAGAGCATTATTGACCTCATCCAGAAGAACGCCCACCAGGCCCCCTATCTCATCTCCATAGGCGAACGGGCAGAGGCCATCATCCAGGCCTACCAGCTCCGCCAACAGGCCACTAGGGAAGCCCTGGAGGCCCTAGAAGATGTCATCCGTGAGATACTTCAGGCAGAAGAAGAGCGGGGGAAGAAAAACCTAAACCCTGAGGGGTTTGCGGTGTTCTGGCTCCTCGAGAAGGAAGGGATTGCTGATGCGGAGGTTATCGCAAGGCATACAGAGGCCATCTTTGGGACTTACCCGCATTGGCGGACGAGTTCCGCCCAGGAGCGGGACGTCAGGAGAGGGCTTTACGGCGTCCTGTTACAGTGCCGGATGAAGGCGAAGCCACAGGTGAGAGCCACCCCCGATATTGAGGGTCTGAACACCCTTGTAGAGAGAATTATGAGGATAGCCAGACGGGCTGGAGAGAACGCATGAGTTCCGAACGATGGACCCCGGCCCAGCCGCTGGAGACAAGCGTCCCCGATGAGATTCTCCGGGGCGAGATAAGAGACTGGGCCAAGCGAATCGGCGTGAAACTGGGGACCATCACGGTCAGAAAGATGAAGACGAAGTGGGCAAGTTGCTCGAGCAAGGGCAACCTGACGTTTGACCTCACACTCCTACGCCAACCAGCCGCTTTCCGACGCAAGGCAATTATCCACGAACTCCTCCACTTCAAGTATCCCAACCACGGACGGATGTTCCGTGCGATGGAGAGGATGTATTTGGGGAAGGGGTAAGGAGGAATCATATGGAGTCATTTGAAGCGGTTTGGGAATATCTGCAAAAGAACCTAAAGGTGGGGACAGAAATAAGAAATTGGACCGCCGACAAAGGCTTCCTAGATGATTCGATGACAATTAAGAGTGTAACAAACCTGGCCATCGATGTGGAAACTCCGAACGCTAAATATGTCCAGTCCGTTCCCAGAGAGAATTTTGAGACCGTGTTCAAGGTCTGGGAAGAATACAAAGCAAAGTCTATCAGAAGGCACGATATCCGGGATATGACTAGGTTCTCGAAATATATACTCAGTATCCTAAAGTGGCGGGAGATGATGAGTTCAGATGAGAGCGTTTAGAAATATTAGGGAGAGCTGAAAAAAGGATTGTTGGACGTAAAGAGACTAATAGCCGGGATGGCCTTTCCCTTGGCGGTGTAGGGTTGGACGATGGACACAAATGCAACGATTATCAGTATTCACGAAGACTTAATAGATTTCGGTTCTGAGCTCCAATCAGCATCCGCCAAGAAGCTGGGGGCATCAAACCATATCGGAAATTGTGTTTATACCGCCTTATACAAAATGTGTGCCTATGCAATTACTTTGCATCGGGCAGTTCTATCTCTCTGCGAGGCTGGGTGGACACCAATAACTGCAATATTGCTCAGGACAATAATGGAATGCACCGCAAATTGTCTGGCCATCGTCAATAATGCTTGTCCGGAATACATGGCATTCAAATACTTGTATCATCCTTATCTGCAGATAATACGAGATACTGGGTATCCGGAGGATAAAAAAAAGAAGGCAAAAATCGATTTAGAACAGGGCTTAAAGAACTTGCTTGATGAGATGGTCAGGGAGAATGCAAAACGTTATATTGAGTCAGATAGAATTGATATATTTTGGTTCAAGCCTGAGGAGGCTGGGGTTAGTAAGATTATTAATAATTATGGAAATACTGAGCTAAATTTTTTATATGGTGCTTTATCAATGTCCGCCCACGCCGGGCATCTGGGTATGTTTTTATTTAAAGATGACCCTGACGAGATAGTGATAAATCCGAGCGACAACCCCGAGAAAGAAAAGACCTCACTTATCGCAAGTTGTAGATTGCTACTGGAGTTGTTACTAATTCGTAATGACTATGAGGATTTAGGGTTTGATAGCAGTTATGATAGTTTTATGGAAAGGATATTGGCGACAGAATAAACATAAAAGGTTGCTAATAATCGAACCTAATGATCTGTTTTCAGCTCAATCTTAAAACCATCTCTTTGTCATTTCTACGAGGGACTGTTATCTCACTTTTTCTGGCTACTTTCTTTATTATGACTTCAACCTTCAATCTGTAGAATTCATTCCCCCAACCGATTACCTTCCCATCTTCGAGTACGACAGGAGTACATTCATCTCTTGTAGTGTTTCCATCAGCCCACATTCTATTTGTGTAAAAAAATAGGATGACGAGTTCTGTTCCCTTTTCCGTTTTATAGGCTTCATTTAGAACGGGCTTTTTCATAATCCTAAGGACTTCTTCTTTGGTCATGCCTAGCTTTAGCCTAAGAAGCCCCGCTCGGCTTTTTGACTGCATTGCTTGCCAGCAATTGATGAATCCAACCATAATTAGCATGGTTAGGATGCCTAAGAGTATATTTTTCTTCATCATACTAACCCTCCCATAAATAAAATTTTATCACAGTTTAAGATTTGATGCAAAGCAAGTGAAACTCCCCGCGGCAAGCCGCGGGGAGTTTCACTTAGTTAGCCATCCCGCTCGTCGGGCTCATAACCCGGAGGTCGCTGGTTCAAATCCAGCCCCCGCTACCATTTTTTTTGCCCGGAAATCGCCCCTCCTCAATCGACGCCGACGCCGTCCCAGCAGAAGGTGCAGAGCTTCTCCTTGGGCAAGCCGATGGCCTCGACGAGGTCCTCGAGCCGCTGGTAGCGCAGGGTCGTCAGGCCGAGCTTCTGGGCGATCCAGGCGACCATGGCCTCATACTTGTCCGAACCGGTTTTCGCGTATTCCTCGACGTTCTTGGCTTCCGGGCCCTCGAGGGCCGCGATGGCCTTGCGCGCAGCCAGGTCGAGCACGGAGCGCGAGCGCGAAAAATTCAAGTACTTGCAGCCGTAGGCGAGGGGTGGGCAGGCCGGCCGCATGTGGACTTCGACAGCCCCGAAATCATAAAGCCGCTGGATGGTGTCTTTGAGCTGGGTCCCCCGGACGATCGAGTCCTCGCAGAACATGAGCTTCCGGCCCTGGATGATCTCACGGATGGGAATGAGCTTCATCCGGGCGACCTGGTC
>Ga0315286_10005152_pt1 | contig 12603 bp, 10 predicted proteins | sample YL17G10_0_MG_FD_205038 | JGI IMG/M metagenome (GOLD analysis project Ga0315286, IMG submission 205038) | Sediment microbial communities from Yellowstone Lake, YNP, Wyoming, USA - YL17G10_0 | ecosystem: Environmental > Aquatic > Freshwater > Lake > Sediment | place: USA: Wyoming | collected... | reverse complement strand
ATATCCGAGGTCATCACCATTCCCGGCGACATCAACCTCGACTTCGCCGACGTGCGCAAGATCATGGGCGAGGCGGGACCAGCCCTGCTCGCGATCGGCCGGGCCAGCGGCGAGAACCGGGCCGTAGAGGCGGCGCGAGCGGCGATTACGAGTCCCCTCCTCGACACCAGCATCGACGGAGCGAAAGGGGTGCTGTTCAATGTCACGGGCTCGCGAACGGTGAGCCTGCACGAGCTGAACCTGGCGGCGCAGGTGATCGCTGAGGTGGTGGATCCGGACGCCGAGATCATCTTCGGGACGGCGACCGACCCCGAGCTGGGAGACGAGATAAAGGTGACGGTCATCGCGACCGGCTTCACGCCGGCAGAGAGTCAGACGCTGGATAGGGACCAACGGATACGGCAGATACGAGTACAAGCGTCGGCGATGCAGAACGTCGCCGACACCGACCTTCCGACCTTTCTCCGCCGCACGGTTTCCCTGCGGTGAGGAAGTTAATCTTTAGGTAGAAAGGAGGTATCTGTCCAGCCGAGCAATCAAGTCCCCGGCGGAGACCGGGAATTGTAAGATGTCCCCTACGCGGGACGGGAACCGCGGGCGGTGTTTAGGGAGATGCACCGCCCGCGGTCGCATTTTCCCATTTTTCTTGGGAATGTGCGGAGCATTTTGTCACAGCCCCTGAGCTTATGTCGAACTCGCCCAGTATCGCGGCGGCCAGGGGCTGAATCTGTGTCCCTTGACAGAACAAGTTGGCAACTTGACCACAATATATGGGCATTAACCCCTTGACAAGTCAATATGTTGTGTCTAATCTTGGGCTGTCTGGAAACTAGCCGTCACGGCTATTCCTGCAGGTGTCGGGTTATCCAAGACACCGGGAGTGACGAAGGGGAATGCACTGCCCTTATTGCGGCTTTGAGGACTCGAAGGTAATCGACTCGCGGGACGCGGAGGACGGAGTGCGCCGCCGCCGTGAGTGCATCTCCTGCGGCGAGCGGTTCACGACCTACGAACGCGCTCAGGTGACGGGACTGCTGGTGGCGAAGAAGGACGGCCGCCGCGAGGAGTTCACGCGCGAGAAGTTGCTGTTGGGGATACGCAAGGCCTGCGAGAAGCGTCCCCTAGCGTTAGGCACGCTGGAGGCGGTGGTGGACAGCATCGAGACAGCGCTGAATGAACAAGGGCTGGCGGAGGTATCGAGCGAGCAGATCGGCGAGATGGTGATGGACCACCTGCGGGAACTGGACCACATCGCCTATATCCGCTTTGCGAGCGTCTACCGCGAGTTCGCCGACCTGGAGGCTCTTAAGGATGAGGTGGAGGCGCTTGAGGAGGCCCAGTCGGGAGCGGGCTCAGGTCAACAACCGTCTTTGATACCGGAGGAGGAGTTGGGGGGCTTGACTCGACCAGCCGTCTGGCGTCCCCTTCGCCACAGGGGAACACGCCAGAGGCAACTCACAGGCAGAGGAGGGCCGTCTCACCAACTGTCAGTGGGGCGAAAGGATGTGCCCCTTCGTCGGACTGATGGGGCGGCCCAAGATAACCTAACTTAGAGCAGAGCACGGCTTGGAAAGGGGGGCGAATTGTCCAGTCAGTGCAGAGTGCTGAACGGAGAAAAGGAGACCGTGGCCACAGGCGCTTACGAGATCAACGAGGAGCGCCAAGAGGTCACACTGCGACCCTTCGTCGACACCGGCTTGATCGATAAGGAGATGGGCCCCCTGTTCCTGGAACTGGATGACGGCAAAATGCTGGAACTCAGCAGCCGGTACATGAAGTTCCGCCTATTCAGCACGGACGGCGGGTGTCAGTCGATCTACCGGCTGCACTACCTGGAGCGACAGGAGGCGCAAAACTTCCTCACGTCTCGATAGCAGGGATTAGCATAACGACGCCGCTGGGGCATTCCTCGGCGGTGTCCTCTCTCTAGAGCGTCCCCAAGGCAAGCGCTGAACCCGGACTTGGCACGATTCTGGGGAGGGAGCAGATGCGGGCAGGAAAGGACTACGACCCCATGACAACGCTTACAGAGGCTTCGTCCTCAGCAGCAGGATTACAGATAAAACGCCACTTCACGCGGCCAGACATCCACCCTTACGACGAGGTGGAATGGGAGAAGCGAAGCGCCGCGATCATAGCCGAGGACGGGAAAACGGTCTTCGAGCAGAAGGACGTAGAGATCCCAAAGGAGTGGTCGCAGAGGGCGACAAACGTGGTCGCTTCCAAGTACTTCCGCGGGCCGCTGGTGGCGGAGACGGTTGTCCACCACGAGCAGGGAGAGATAAAGCGCGAGGCGAGCGTGCGGCAGCTCATCGACCGCGTGGTGGGAGCGATCAGGGACTGGGGCTGCAAGGACGGCTACTTCACAGGCGAGGAGGAAGCGCAGGTCTTCGCCGACGAGCTGACTCATCTGATTCTCTATCAAAAGGCGGCGTTCAACAGCCCTGTCTGGTTCAACGTGGGTGTGGAGGAGAAGCCGCAGTGCTCCGCCTGCTTCATTCTGTCGGTGCAGGACACGATGGACTCGATCCTCGACTGGTGCCGGACGGAGGGAATGATCTTCAAGGGCGGCTCCGGGTCAGGGGTCAATCTGTCGGCTCTGCGCTCGTCGCGGGAGGCGCTATCGACGGGCGGGCTGGCGTCAGGGCCGGTATCGTTCATGCGAGGCGCCGACGCGATTGCCGGGTCGATCAAGTCGGGGGGCAAGACGCGGCGAGCAGCGAAGATGGTGATCTTGAACGCCGACCACCCCGATATCATCGAGTTCATCGAGTGCAAGTCGAAGGAGGAGCACAAGGCGTACGCCCTGGGGGACGCGGGCTACGACCTGTCGCTGGACGGAGAAGCGTGGACATCGATCCAGTTCCAGAACGCCAACAACTCGGTGCGGGCGACGGACCAGTTCATGGAAGCAGCCACCGAGGACCGGGAGTGGACGCTGCGGGCAGTCACCAATGGCAGGACGCTGGAGACAACGCGGGCACGCGATATCCTGCGCCGGATCGCGGAAGCGGCCTGGCAGTGCGGCGACCCCGGTATGCAGTTCGATACAGTTATCAATAGCTGGCACACGTGCCCTGAGAGCGGGCGCATCAACGCCTCCAACCCCTGCTCCGAATACATGCACGTGGACGACTCGGCGTGCAACCTCGCCTCACTCAATCTGGGGAAGTTTCTCGATGAGAATGGGCAGTTTGACATGGAGTCGTTCCGGCAGGCGATCGCGGTCGTGATCACCGCCCAGGAGATCATCGTCAGCAACGCCGGCTATCCGACGGAGAAAATCGCGGACAATGCAGACAGGTACCGGGCGCTGGGCCTGGGCTTCGCCAATCTGGGGGCACTGCTGATGTCGCTGGGGCTGCCCTACGACTCGGATGCCGGCCGGGCCTACGCCGGCGCCGTCACGGCCCTCATGACGGGGCATGCCTACGCCACCTCCGCCCTACTGGCGGCGCGGATGGGCCCCTTCGCCGAGTACGAGCGAAACCGTGAGGCGATGCTAGGCGTCATCGAGATGCACCGGCAGGCGGTGGAAAGAATCGATGAGGCGCTGGTGCCAGAAGAGTTGCTGAACGCTGCCCGCGACGCTTGGGAAGGGGCGCTCCGCCTGGGCAAGGCGCACGGCTACCGCAACGCCCAGGCGTCGGTGCTGGCCCCCACAGGGACGATAGCCTTCATGATGGACTGCGACACGACGGGTATCGAGCCGGACATCGCTCTGGTGAGCTACAAGCGGCTGGTGGGCGGCGGCATGATCAAGATGGTCAACCGAACCGTGCCGCTGGCGCTGCACAGGCTGGGGTACAGCCGGGAGCAGGTAGACGAGATCATAGCTTATGTCGACCAGGAAGGGCTCATCGAGGGGGCGCCTCATCTTAAGGAGGAGCACCTGGCGGTATTCGACTGCGCCCTCATGCCGGGCAAGGGGACTCGCTGCATCGGTCCCATGGGGCACATCCGGATGATGGGCTCTGTGCAACCGTTCATCTCGGGGGCGATCTCGAAGACGGTGAACCTGCCCAACGACGTCGGCGTCGAGGAAGTGATGGATGCGTTCACGGAGGCCTGGCGGCAGGGGCTGAAGGCGATCGCCGTGTACCGCGACGGGTCGAAGCGGGCGCAGCCGGTGAGCACGGACAAGGGCGGCAAGAGCCCGCCGGCCAAGCCGGTGCGGCGGCGCCTCCCCGACACGCGGCAGTCGATCACCCACAAGTTCTTCATCGAGGGGCACGAGGGATATATAACCGTCGGCAGCTACGAAGACGGGTCGCCGGGCGAGATATTCATCACGATGGCAAAGGAGGGGAGCACGATCTCGGGGATGATGGACGCCTTCGCGACATCGATCTCGCTGACCCTCCAGTACGGGGTACCGCTGACGGACCTGGTGAACAAGTTCAGCCACATGCGCTTCGAGCCGGCCGGCCGCACCCAGAATCGGGAAATACCGGTAGCGCAGTCAGTCGTCGATTACGTCTTCCGCTGGCTGGGTTCGGTGTTCCTGAGCGATGACGAGAAGGCGGAGCTGGGCATTTTGAGCGAGGAGGTGCGGACGCGCCTGGCGGCTGGGTACGGACAGCAGGGGCAGTTCGTGATTGAGGCGAACGGGAAGAACGGCGGTCACAACGGGCAGGAAGACGCGCCGGTGTGCATGAACTGCGGCTGGATCATGACGCGCAGCGGGACGTGCTATCGCTGCGAGAACTGCGGCAGCACGAGCGGCTGCTCTTAAGTTTGGTTTGTTGACCGTCGGCCAATCCCCACCCGCCACCAGTTTTGGCCGACGGCGGCTCCACGAAGTGGCGTCCTCGCACCTCCGAGGGCGCCACTTCATCTCAAGCGCTGGACAACGTGGTAAACTGAGACCAGAGGCAACCAGTACCTCGGCCTGAAGGCCGAGGCAGCAAACAGGATTCCGCTGGGTCGGCAGGGATGCCCGCTGTGGAGGCGCCGCCATGACAGCAAAGCGAGGGACAGCCAAGCTAATCGCCTTATCGGATAATGCGCGGGTGGTGCTGGAGCGGCGCTACCTGACGAGGGACGCCCGCGGCCGAGTCGTTGAGACGCCGGAGCAGCTCTTCCGGCGGGTAGCCCGCGCCATCGCCCAGGCGGAGACAGAGCACGGGGCGAGCAAGGAACAAGTAGCAGCGTGGGAGGAACGCTTCTACGAACTGCTGACCAGCCTCCGCTTCCTACCCAACTCCCCTACTCTGGGGAACGCCGGCCGCCCCCTGCAACAGCTCGCCGCCTGCTTCGTCCTGCCGGTGAACGACTCGATGGAGGATATTTTCGGGGCGATCCGGGACATGGCGATGATTCACAAGAGCGGCGGCGGCACCGGTTTCTCGTTCAGCCGACTGCGCCCAGTGGGCGACATGGTCCGGAGCACGGCGGGGCTGGCGAGCGGGCCGGTATCGTTCATGAAGGTGTTCGACGCAGCGACGGAGGCGATCAAGCAGGGCGGGACACGGCGCGGCGCCAACATGGCGATCCTCAGCGTCGACCATCCAGACATCGAGCAGTTCGTCGGCGTTAAAGCGGACATGGTGACGCTCACCAACTTCAACATCTCCGTCGCGGTGAACGAGCGGTTCATGGCGGCAGTGGAGCAGGACGAGGAGTACGCGCTGGTGAACCCGCGCACCCACCGGCCAGCGGGAAAGCGGCGGGCACGGCAGGTCTTCCGGCTGATCGTGGATAACGCCTGGCAGAACGGCGACCCCGGCCTCGTCTTCATCGACCGGGTAAACAAGGACAACCCGACACCCCACTTGGGCAGCATCGAGGCGACGAATCCCTGCGGCGAGCAGCCCCTTCTGCCTTATGAGTCGTGCAATCTAGGCTCGCTCAACCTGTCGCGGTTCGTGAAGGAGGGGGCGGTGCGACGGAAAGGAAGGGCGGCGGCGGCACCGGCGAAAGAGGTCGATTGGGACGGCCTGGCCGAGGCGATACCGGTCTGCGTGCGCTTCCTGGACAACGTCATCGATGTAAACAGATACCCCATCCCTCAGATCGAGGAGATGACGAAGAGGACGCGCAAGATCGGGCTGGGAGTGATGGGCTGGGCCGACCTTCTGTTCCAGCTCGGCATTCCTTACGACTCGGAGGAGGCGCTGCGCCTGGGGGAGCGGATGATGGCGTTCATCCAGGAGAAGGCGGACGCGGCATCGGAGGGGCTAACGCAAGAGCGCGGCGTCTTCCCGGCCTGGGAGGGCAGCATCTACGCCGCGAAGGGACGGCGACGGCGTCTGCGCAACTCGACGCGGACGACGGTGGCGCCGACGGGGACGCTGTCGATCATCGCCGACTGCTCGGGAGGCATCGAGCCGGTGTTCGCGCTGGCGTTCACGCGGCAGCACTACCTCGACCCCAAGCACCCGGAGAAGGTCGTCCAGCTCAGGGAGGTGAACAAGCACTTCGAGGGGGCGGCCAAGGAAGGCGGATTCCATTCGCGGGAGTTGCTCGACACGCTGGCGGCCGGGGGTAGCCTTCAAGCCCAGGCCACGGCGCCGGAGGGGGTAAGGAGGCTGTTCGTAACGGCGCACGAGGTATCGCCGGAGTGGCACGTGCGCATGCAGGCGGCGTTCCAGCGGCACACGGACAACGCCGTCAGCAAGACGGTCAACTTCCCCCACAACGCGACGCCGGAAGACGTGGAGAAGGCGTACCTGCTGGCCTATCATGAGGGGTGTAAAGGGATCACGATCTATCGCGATCAGTCACGGGAGATGCAGGTGCTGTCCCATGCCACCGTGCGCGGACCGGAGCAGGCAGAAGCGGTCGCAGCGGAGAAGTCGCTGGGACCGGCGGCAGTGCCGGCACGGCGACCGGGCGAGCCCTACCGGCGGCGTCTTCCCGACGAACGGGAGTCGATCACGCACAAGTTCCGGGTGGCCGACCAGGAGGGCTACGTGACGGTGGGGCTGTATGAGGACGGCACACCGGGGGAAGTGTTCGTGACGATCTCGAAGGAAGGGTCGACGATACGGGGGCTGATGGACTCGGTGGCGGTGCTGACGTCTCTGGCGCTACAGTACGGGGTGCCGGTGGACGATCTGGCGCGGAAGTTCGGCGGCGTCCGCTTCGAGCCACACGGGTTCACAAACGACCCGGAACTGCCCCAGGCGACGTCGATCATCGATTACATCTTCCGCTGGCTGGAGCAGCGCTTCGGTGCAGAGGCGAAGGCGCGACCAAAGCGGCGGCGCCGGCGCGCCCCCAAGTCGAGCCTGCCCATGAAGAGCGACATCAGCACAGGGGTGGTCTGCCCGGAGTGCGGGTCGATACTGGTATTCGCGGAGGGGTGCCTGGTCTGCCGGTCGTGTGGGTATGAGAAGTGCGGCTAGTCGGCGGAAAGAGCACCGCATGAGGAGAGACTCCCGGCAGGTCGCAGAGAGGAAATCTTGACGTACTATCGACAAGAACCGGAAGAAGAGCCGGGTGGGTGCCGCGAGGCGTTCGTCCTGACACGGGCAGCGTTCGGGGTGCTTATGTGGCCGCTGCTGGCTCTCCTGGGAGCGATGGTGGGGCTCGGCATCCTGCTCTATCTGTTCTTCGTGAACCCGTTGCTGGCCCTCATCCCCGTCGGCTTGCTCATCGTCGTGCTCTTTGTCCTCGCGCGATGGGAGAAGAAGCGCCTCTTGCCGCCGAAACCGTAGTCGACAGATGCCACGCATGACCCCAGAGACGCCCGCAGAATCGAACCACCGTGGTCTCTCAGCGCAAGCGAGTGCGATCGCGGCGAACCTGCGTTGCGTCCAGGAGCGGGTGCACGCCGCCTGTCAGCGGGCGGGACGCTCGCCGGACGAGGTGACGGTCATAGGGATCAGCAAGGGCTTCCCTGTCGGGGCCGTGGTCGCGGCGCACGAGGCGGGCCTGTCGGACATGGGAGAGAACCGGGTGCAGGAGGCAACAGCGAAGATCGAAGCGGCAGCGGCGCAGGGAATACGTCCGCGCTGGCATTTGGTGGGGCATCTTCAGTCGAACAAGGTAAAGACAGCCCTGGGACTGTTTGATATAATCCACAGCGTAGATTCGCTCTACCTGACGGAGGTGATCAGCAGGCAGGCGCGCGCGCCCGTGCCCGTCTTGCTGGAGGTGAACGTAGCAGGCGAGGAATCGAAGTTCGGGTTCAATCCGAACGATGTGCGGGATGCGCTGGCGCGGGCGCGCGCGCTCCCGAACGTAGATGTGCAGGGCCTAATGACGGTCGCCCCTCTGGCAGAGAACGCTGAGGATGTGCGGCCGGTGTTTAGGCGGCTGCGGGAGTTGGGCGAATCGCTGGGGCTGCGTCATCTCTCGATGGGGATGAGCGACGACTTCGAGGTGGCAGTGGAGGAAGGGGCAACGCTGGTGCGCATCGGGCGGGCGATCTTCGGGCCGCGTCCCGATCCCTTCCAAACGCCGCGGCCGGAAACACAGTAGGACAAGCAGGAGAATCGAGACACAGAATGCGGATCGCGTTTGTCGGCGGCGGGACGATGGCAGAGGCCATCATCAGCGCCGTCCTGTCCCAAAAGCTGGCAGCGCCGGATGAGATCGTCGTCGGTGAGGCGCTGGCAGAAAGGCGCGAAGCTCTGCGCGAGCGCCACGGCATCGCCACGGTCGCCGACAACAGAGAGGCCGTGGGCGGGGCCGATTTCGCTTTTCTGGCGGTCAAGCCTTATCAGTTCGCCGCCGTCGCCGCTGACCTCAAAGGGCACCTGCGGCCCGATCAGACGGTCGTATCAATCATGGCGGGCGTCACAATAGCAGCGCTGCGGGCCGGTCTAGACCACAACGCCATCGTGCGGGTGATGCCCAATACGCCGGCCCAAGTCGGCGAAGGGATGTGCGCCTGGACGGCGGCGCCGGAAGTGAAGCCGGAGGCACGGGAGCAGGCGCGTCTACTGCTGGCGGCTACCGGCAGAGAGGTCTATTTCGAGGATGAGAAGTACATCGACATGGCCACGGCGGTCTCGGGCAGCGGGCCGGGCTTCCTGTTCCTGCTGATGGAGGCGTTCATCGACGGAGCGGTGCACTTGGGGCTGCCACGGGAGACGGCGGGCGAGATGGTCATCCAAACGTTCTTGGGGTCAGCTCGGCTGGCCCAGGAGACAGGGCGGCCGGTAGCGGAGTTACGCAGTCTGGTGACGACGCCCGGGGGAACGACCGCTGAGGGACTGCTAGCACTGGAATCGGCGGGCGTGCGAGCGGCCATCGCCGAGGCGCTCATCGCCGCATATGAGAAAGCGAAATCGCTAGGGGGGAGCAGGCCGCAGAAATGATCTTTGTGCGCTTTGTGGAGGTCTTTACGGACATCATGATCGCGGCGATTTTCCTACGAGCGATCCTCTCCTGGTTCATCACCGATCCCCGAAACACTCTCATCACAGTGCTCGATCAGATAACGGAGCCGATCTTGTCGCCGCTTCGGCGCGTGGTGCCCCGCGTGGGGATGTTCGACATCACGCCGATGGTAGCGATGATCCTCCTGATCGCGATTCAGCGGCTGGTGTTCAGCTTCTACGCCAACTAGCTATGAGAGAGAACGCACCGCCTGCTGTAGTCGAGCGGCTCTACAAAGGAATGTTCCGTCAGGAGTGACAATATGAGCAGCAAAGATTCCCTTCCCAGCAGACCGCCCCAGCCAAAACACGACGTTGCCAAGAATGCGTACCTCATCCTCCGGCACGCCCACGACTCTGCCGAATCCCTCCTCAAAGCATTCGACACGGTTCGTTCGGTCCCCGGCCCCACCGGCAAACCCAAAATGGGTGCGCCCACTGATGAGCAACAGGATCTGCTCAGGGCGATGGTCGTTTTCGCAGGTGCCGGCGTGGACTCGGTGACAAAGCAGCTAGTACGCGATGCGCTCCCCAAGGTCGTCAAGAAGGATGACGCAGCCCACGAGCAGCTCCTCAAGTTCACGGCTCGGCAGTTGCGTCGCGAAGGCGAAGCAGACGAGGCTTCCAGCATCAACGTGAAGCTACTCAGCGAACTCTTGGTTGCTCAGAGCGCTGGCGATACACTAATTGATAGACTCGTCGGTGAATTGACGGGCGGAAGCCTTCAGTCCACCGAACAGCTGTTCAAGTGTCTTTCGCACCTGGGCATCGGCAAGACCGATGTGAAGCTGGATCAAGCCGAGCTTGGACCGGTATTCGAATGCAGGAACCAAATCGTCCATGAACTCGATATTGACTTTTCCCAACCCAACCGGAATCGCTTTCCGCGGAGAAGGAAGGACATGATCAGATATGCGAGACAACTTCTCGAAGTGGCGGGAAGCATTCTCGCCGCCGTTGATAGGAAATTCCCCACCGTTGACGGAAGGCGGAAGCGTCAGCCGTCGGTCTGAATTCGTGTCCGGCCCCCACATCCTTAAGCAGGCTCGCCATTTCTGTGCTCCCCTGTGAGACAACGGCGCACCTCCTCCCCCGAAAGCCCCTCGACAGCGATGACCTTCTCCCGTGAAGTCTGACCTTTGATCAGGCGGAGGCGGCTGGGGGAAACGTCGAGCGCATCGGCCAGCAGACGAAGCAAAGCGTAATTCGCCTTGCCTTCGACAGGGGGCGCAGTGACGCGGACGCGGAGAAGGTCGCCGTCCCAGCCGTCGATCTGATTGCGCGCGGCCCGCGGCGTGAGGCGCACACGGAGAGTAGCAGCATCCACCCCCCTATCCTATCGCATTGTTCCGCTAGGCGCAGGCGCACGAGGCCCTTGCGCGTCGCTTTCAGCGCAAAACAGGGTGACACATTTGCCTTGCGAGCCGTCGATCCCCATGCTATGATGCGGCTAAGAAGGAAAACTGTGCAGGCAGTTTAGCGATATCACTAGTTTGGAGGTGAGCCATGACCAGCGGCGAGAAAGGTCAGGCGCTGGAGCTGGCTATAGGTCAGATCGAGAAGCAGTTCGGCCGGGGGGCGATCATGCGCCTGGGCGAGGCGTCGGCGCACATGCAGGTGGAGGCAATCGCCACGGGCTCGATCTCGCTCGACATAGCACTCGGCATCGGCGGGATTCCCCGGGGACGGGTGACGGAGATATTCGGCCCGGAGTCCGCCGGCAAGTCGACGCTGGCCCAGCACATCATCGCGGAGGCGCAGAAGACGGGAGGGACAGCGGCCTACATCGATGTCGAGCACGCGCTCGACCCCACGTACGCGGCAGCCTGCGGGATCAAGATCGAAGACCTGTTGATATCGCAGCCGGACACGGGCGAGCAGGCGCTGGAGATCACGGAAGCGCTGGTGCGGAGCAACGCTCTAGACATCGTGGTCATCGACAGCGTGGCCGCTTTGGTGCCGCGGGCCGAGATCGAAGGGGACATGGGCGATTCGCTTCCTGGGTTGCAGGCGCGTCTGATGTCGCAGGCGCTGCGGAAGCTCACGGCATCCATTAGCCGCTCCCGCACAGCGGTCGTGTTCATCAACCAGCTCCGCGAGAAGGTGGGGATCGTCTTCGGCAATCCGGAGGTGACGCCCGGCGGACGAGCGCTGAAGTTCTACAGCTCCGTGCGCATCGACCTGCGGCGGATAGAGAGCCTCAAGCAGGGGCAGCAGGTGATCGGCAGCCGGGTGCGGGCGAAGGTGGTCAAGAACAAGGTGGCGGCGCCCTTCCGGGTAGCAGAGTTTGACATTATGTTCACCGGCAAGGACCAAGGGATCAGCCACGTGGGCGATCTCCTCGACCTGGCGGTGGACATGGGGATCGCCAAGAAGCTCGGCGCTTTCTTCACCTACGGCGAGACCCGACTTGGGCAGGGACGGGAGAACGCCAAAGACTTCCTGCGCGAGAACCCTGACATTGCCAATGAGATTGAGGGGAAGATTAGGCACCACGGCGACGACGGCGTCCCAGCAGCAGCGCCGGCTGCCGCGGCGGAAGAGGCTGCTGAGGCCGGGGATTAGCGGAGAAACGACAAACGTTGAAGGCAAGAGGGCTGCGGGCGCGGCCCTCACTCATTTCCGGTGGGTGTAAGCAATAAGATGATCATCACCGCTCTGGAACGTCAGAAGCGACAGCGCCGCCTGAGGGTCTATGTGGACGGCGCCTTTGCCCTTACAGTGGCCTTGAGTCTGGCCCAGGAGAAGGGGCTGCACGAGGGCATGGTGATGAGCGCCGCCGATCTGCGGTCGCTACGGCGAGAGGACGAACGCCAAACCGCCTATGAGGCTGCCCTCCGCCTCCTCTCATATCGCCCTCGCAGCGAGAAGGAGATGCGCTTCCGGCTGGGTCGCCGCGGCGTCGCGCCGGAGGTCGTCGAGGAGACGGTGAGAAGGCTGCGGCGAGCGCACTATCTGGATGACGAGGCGTTCGCCCAGTTCTGGGCGGAGCGGCGGGACAGCGTGAGTCCGCGCAGCCGGGCCCTGATCGAGAGGGAACTCCGGTTCAAGGGGATCGACGCCGACACAGCCTCATCAACGGTAGCGGATCTGGATGATGAGGAGGCTGCCTATCGAGCGGCGGCGAAGCGGCTGCCCGCCCTCACGGGCTTAAGCCGCGAAGTCTTTTGGCACCGGCTGGGCGGATTTCTGACGCGGCGGGGGTTCAGCTACGACGTTGTCCGGCCCACGCTGGAACGCTGCTGGAGCGATATAAGCAGAGGCGACTCCGAAC
>Ga0315286_10005151_pt1 | contig 12607 bp, 12 predicted proteins | sample YL17G10_0_MG_FD_205038 | JGI IMG/M metagenome (GOLD analysis project Ga0315286, IMG submission 205038) | Sediment microbial communities from Yellowstone Lake, YNP, Wyoming, USA - YL17G10_0 | ecosystem: Environmental > Aquatic > Freshwater > Lake > Sediment | place: USA: Wyoming | collected... | reverse complement strand
CTCGTCGGGTCCCCGAAGAACGCATCCGGCTTCGCCGAGACCTGGTTCGTGACCGCGATGACGGCGTTGTGAACGTCGCCGAACCTCAGCAGGTCGTGCATGTGCTTGTTGAGCATCTGCTGCCGCTCTGCGAGCGCTCCCCTGCCGATGTACTCGGCCCTGAAATGAGCGGTGAGCGAGTCCACGACCATGAGCTTGACCGGGAACTCCTTGGCCATCTCGAAGGCCTTGTCGACAAGCAAGGCCTGGTGGTGGCTGTTGAAAGCGCGTGCGACATGTATCTTCTTCAGGACCTCGTCGGGGTCGAGCTCCTGCGCCTCGGCCATCTGCGTGATCCTTTCGGGCCTGAAGGTCTGCTCTGTGTCGATCATTATGGTGTGGCCGTCGAGGCCACCGTCCTCCACTGGTCGGGTGGCGTTGACCGACATCTGGTGGCACAACTGTGTCTTCCCAGACCCGAACTCGCCGAAGAACTCCGTGATGGCGCGGGTCTCGAACCCTCCACCCATGAGCTCGTCTAGGGCCTTCGAGTGAGACGTGAGCTTCGCGACGCTCTTCCTACGTTCGAGTATGACATCCCCCGTCTCGAAACCGCCGACATCGGCCGCTTTCTTGGCTGCCGCGATTATCTTGGCAGCTGTCGCATCGCCGATCTCCGTCAGCTCGGCCAGGTTCCTTGGGGAATCAACTGCTATCATCATCAGGTCGTTGTAGCCTGCTTCTCTGAGCTTCTCCAAAATGGCTGGCCCGACCCCTGGGAGTTTCTCTATCTTCTCCATGTCTTCTTCCGACGACATAGCCGCATCCGCACCTTATGCTCACGAACCCCGAGCTCAGAATATAAGCGTATTGTTTGGAGGTATCGGAAAGTAGTATACGATCCATTGATGGGATGCGCCAACGGAGGAGTCCTCCCTTGACAGAGGCGATGGCCAGCGATTCCGGACAAGGCAAAAGGTATTAAATAGCCCGGTATGTTCGAGGAGCGACATGGCCAAGAAGCGCAGGAAATCGGACAATGAGCCGGAGGAGGATTACGAGTTCAGGCCTCCGGAGTTCGACGAGAAGGAGTTCATCCGGAAGGAGATGGGTGAAACCCGCAGCGTCATCTTCACCGTCGCGTACGCCGTCGTCCTGGGCGCAGTCGCGGGGCTCTTATCGGCCGCTGACAGGGCATTCATGGGTCCCGCGTTCCTGATCGCCATCGCTGGCATGGTCTCGCTCAAATGGGTCTATCCGATGTTCAAGATTGACTCGAAGGCATTCCAGAAGCGCAACTGGCTAGGTAACATCGGGACGTTCTTCTTCACGTTCCTGGCGATATGGATACTCCTGCTGAACCAGCCGTTCGCCGACTTCGCCCAGCCCACCGTCAAGGACGTGACCGTCTGGGTTGACAGGCCAGGGAACATCACCGCCATCGACTACAAGTTCGCCAGCGCGCAAGGGGTGTACCAGTGGACCGCGAGGTACGGCGAGAAGCTGGACCAGGTGATACGGGCGAACGAGAGCTACCACCTTAACCTGACCGCCAAGATAGCGGACAACAAAGGGCTGAAGAATCCGCTAATCTCGGTGAACGATATGGACTATGCATCCATGACCTTTGAGGGAAAGAACAGATGGGGCTACGAAATGAACGCGACCTCACTCACCACGACCGGCGGGCTGAACATCAGGATCAGCGCCGAGGACGAGTCTGGAAACCAATATGTGCTGATCATAAGCCCGACCATACCCGTCGCGGCCTAGAGGGCCTCCCAGCCTTCATCTCTGCCAAGGCATCCGGTCGTCGAAATGATTCGTCAGGGCACCGAGATGCTCCTTCACGAGCAGCCGGTCGTCGCTCTCTACCTCCAGATCATTCAGCTTCTTGACGTCCTTGCCGAGCGGTATCTCCTTCAGCTTCGCCTTCAGGAGCTCGTGGCCCCGGGTCCACTCGCGCCTCGTCATCACCCACCACCTGCTGTCCTCGACGTACGGAGCCGAGATGCCGCTGTGGTCCCACTTGGCGAGGAACTCGCTCACGTTCTCTGACTTGACCGGCGGCCCCCTGTGCTTCCTCTCCTTCGGCAGCTCCATCGCGGTCAGCTCGACCAGGAGATGGGTCCTGTCATCGACGAGTATCGAGGTCTTCTCCACCTCGAAGTCCGCGCGCTCTAGCAGCGCGGTCATCGCGGTCAATGACTTCCTCAGCTGCGGGTAGACGACATCATCTATCAGCCCCAGCTTCGGGAATGTGACGGATATGAGGTTCCTGATCCTCTTTCCAGCCACCTCTTTGACCTTGCCCGGGGTCCAGACCTTCCGCTCGGACGGGAAGAAGAACCTGATGTCCGGCTTCGCAAGGTACCCCCTGCTCGCCATGATCAGCCTGAGCAGGGTCTCGTGCGATACCGCCGACGCGACGTTCCTCGTCGTGTCGACTGGGTCTATGAATGTCAGGGGGTCGTCGAACTTCCCGCCGTACTCCTCGAATCCTGGGATGTCGATGTGCTCCCCGACCTTCCAGCCCGAGGCCACCTCCAGCGCCTTCCTGAACGAACCGAACCGGATGATCAACAACTCGCACAGGTACCCGGAGAATCCCTGGACCTTCGCCTCCGCCCCGTAGCTCTCGACGCCTTTCATGAACCGCTTCAGGAGCCGGACCTGGTCAGCCATCCCCTTCTTGAGGTTCTTCTTCACGAACTCTGTGTGGAAGGGCGTCCGGTCTACGGCGCTGAGCTTGCTCCTGGTGTCCCTGATCTTGAAACATGGGACGAGGTCGATCTGGAAACCATCGTACATCCCCCTCACGTACGGATGCTGGGCCCAGTACTCCTTGCCGTCCACCACCCTCCTCCCGATCTCGAGCCCCAGCCTCTTGAGGTCCTCGAGGGGGGTGCTGGATTGGAAAAGCATGAACAGGTCCACGTCGGGGTCCTTCAGGTGGGTCCCCTTGGCGACCGACCCGACAAGCATCGTCTCGATGTGCGCGTCGAGCTTCCGAGCCTCGGCCAACACCTTCTTCGACAGCTCCTCGACCACGGCCATGACTTTCCTGTCCTGCGCCGGGGTCGGCTTGACGAGCCTCAGTACATCGTTCTCTAGCGTCATCATTCTCGTGACGAGATTATTCCCGAGGCTAATAAAACATGTTGGGGACAATCAGAATGGTGACTCAGTATTGATGTTCTCGTTGGCTTCTGTTCGTTGTGTAATTGTAGCACATACATTCTAGATGAGGGAAGACTCGTGCTATCATGAATGGAGCCGCCAGCATCGACCAAGAAGAATGGCCCAACCAACAAGACGGACGGCGACTCTTCAAGGAAGGCCCCATAATGAAGGCGCTCCCATGATGGTTCACCGGGCTTATCGCACCGAACTCGACCCGAACAACGCTCAGCGAACACATCTCCTTCAGCATGCTGGCGTCGCAAGGTTCACCTACAACTGGGGGCTAGGTCGCAAGATGGAGGTCATGCGGATCAACCAGCTCCCGATACCACGCATCAAGCTGCCCACGGCTTTCGACCTTCACCGCGAGCTGAACCGCCTCAAACAGACCGAGCTCCCTTGGATGTACGAGTCCTCGAAATGGGCTCCACAGCTTGCATTGCGCGATCTCGATTCCGCTTTCAAGAACTTCTATCAAGGCCGAGCCGGGTTCCCAAGATTCAAGAGCCGAAAGCACGGGGCCGGATCGTTTACTCTTGCTATGCCAATCCACGTCAAGGGTGGTTGTATTCGACTTCCAAGACTCGGATGGATCCGATTCAAAGAGCACGGATACCTTCCAATAGAGGCACACATCAATTCGGCAACCGTTTCCGAACTGGCTGGGCGCTGGTTCGTCAGCCTAAATGTCGTTGAAGAGCGCGAGGATCCCGAACCAATCATCGGAGCTGCCGTCGGCGTGGATCGCGGGCTCAAGAACCTTGCGGTGGTAAGCGACGGCGTGGTCATCGAGAATCCGAAGGCGATGGCTCGGTGCGAACGGAAACTGAAACAACTCCAACGGGCCGTCTCCCGCAAACAGAAAGGGTCGTCGAACCGCAGAAAGGCCGTCCAGCGACTCGCACGATGTCATTCCAGAATCTCGAACATGCGCAAGGATGCACTCCACAAGGCGACCACAGCACTAGCGACAACCAAGTCGGTGATCGTGGTCGAAGACCTCGCGGTGCGAAGCATGATGGCAAACCATCATCTGGCCAAGGCCATTGGAGACGCTGGCTGGTCAGAGTTCGTGAGGCAACTGGAGTACAAGAGCAAGTGGTATGGGTCGAGACTGGTCGTGGCCGGCCGCTTCTTCCCGTCTACGAAACGGTGCTCAAAATGCGGTGGTGTCAAGGATTCGATGGCACTGGACAAGCGAACCTTCGTATGTGAGTTCTGTGGATTCACGGCGGACAGAGACCTCAACGCCGCCCTGAATCTCGAACAGTGGCCGTCAGTTGGACGGACACTTGAAACGCCTGTGGAGGAAGGAGTTCAGGTCAAAAAACCTCAGCCTTCCTATGAATCAGGAACCGAGATGGTCCAAAATGACCACGAATCGGGCAACGAAGGTGTCTGAAAGGTCGGTGTGGTGGGGATTGTTAGAAATCAATACGCTTAGGAGGAAAGTTGAGCCACCGACCTGAGACACCAAATGCAATCTACCAACTTATGCTATATATCGGTTTCCTGGCAACAATCCAGCGCGGATTCCTCGAAGCATCTACCAAATGGCAGGTTATGTCCCGTGGCGCACCAATTCTGAGTAGAATTTCGAGGAATGTATCGACTCCTCGAGGTCCTCCACGAATACATCGTCCGTTGTCGATACAGAGAGCAGCTCAGTACGGCTCCCGCCTACCCACAGAACGATTAACATCTTGTCCTTCGAATTAAATTCGGCGAATCCGAAGTCCGCGGCGGGGGACCACGAGGTCCTCTTGAGCTTCATCCGGCACGCCTTCCCCACCGCGCCAAGGAGCGGGGTGAGCTCGGTCGGCGCGTGCTCGGTCCTCATCAAGGCGGCACTCTTTTGATGGCCTTTGACGTGCTCCTTGATCTTGACCAACTCTTCCTTCGACAGTTCGACCGTGCTCATTGCCGACTCTAACCTCCCGCACCTTAGATAATCGTTTTGATGGGACCGGCTGCACACGAAGCGATGCTTCCAGTGCAGGCACTGCTGGAATCTTTATTATGCCGCAGGTTCATGCTGAGGCAGTCGGGATGCAAGGGGATGGGGACACATGTGCAGTGACAATGATTGCCGCATTTTCAGGGGAACGATAATCGCATGCGATGCGTGCGAGAGGAACGCGAACGTCATGAGCCAGATGCCGCAGAGCCTGTCCGAAGGCGGAGCACCTCAGCAACCTGACACCTGATCACTTCTCGGGCTTCGGCTTGACCCTGTTCGAGACGGCGATGCTATCCTTCTTCAGATCGAGCGTCATGAAGTCCATCGCAGCGACGGTCTTCACGCCCGACCTCTCCTCGATCCACTTCGCCTGAGTCTCCGGGTTCTCCTGTATCACGCGCATGCCGAAGTGGGTTATCACCGCCATCTCCGGCTTGCACTTCTCTATGAGGTATCCGGCATCCTCCGTGCTCAGGTGGTGAGGTATCCTCTGCCCGAGGGGGCGCGTGACCGAGGCTATCAGCAGCCGGCAGTGCTTGTGCGCCTTGATGACCTGCTCCGTGAGCTGCGTGTCCGCCACGTAGGAGATGACCCCGCTCGTGGTCTGTATCCTGAACCCGACCGTGCTGGTGTCGGAGTGGGCGGAGGGAGTCGCTTGGAATTCGAGGGGCTTGAGCGAGTACTTGCTGAGCGGTTCCATGACCTTGACGACCTTGGGCTTGGACAGGTGGTACTTCGAGATTGAGGGACCGAAATCTCCGTTGCCCTCGATGACGCTCAGGCTCCCGAGAAGAACGCCCTGCTTCCGCGTGCCCCCCTCCGTCATCGCCTCGATTAATATCTCTGCATCCATATAATGGTCGGGATGGCAGTGCGACACCACGATGGCGTCCGTCCGGAGCGGGTCGATCCCGACCGAACGCATCCGGACCAGCGCCCCCGGGCCCGGGTCTATGTGCACGTTCTTCCCGTCCTCGAGGTAGATTCCGCCGGTCGCCCTCGCCTGATATATCGTCGCGAACCGGCCTCCTCCAGTGCCCAGGAAAGTCAGCAGTGCCATGGTTTCCAAACCTTAATGACCAGGCCCTTTAATATCGTTCCCACATGCAGGAGGAGCACTAACTTGAGCATACTCATCAAGGGCGGCCTGGTGGTCACGCAGAACTGGAAGCGGGAAGTGCTCAAGGGCGATGTCCTGATCGAGGGCAACAGGATCGCGGCCGTCGGTCACGCCAAAGCGAAGCCCGACGAGGTCGTCGACGCCACGGGCTGCGTCGTCATGCCGGGCCTGATCAACTGCCACACCCATGTCGCGATGTCACTGATGAGGAGCGTAGCCGACGATGTACCGCTCGAGAAGTTCCTCGACAGGACCTTCGCGATGGACGCCAAGCGCACCCCTGAGGATGTCGGGATAGGCGCGACCCTGGGCTGTCTCGAGATGGCCCGGACAGGGACCACGACCTTCGTCGACATGTATTATGACGAAGATGTGATCGCAAAGAGCGCGGAACAGGTGGGGCTCAGAGGATACCTCGGGTGGACCGTGCTCGACGAGAAGTTCACGACGCAGAAGGGGAAGCCCGTGAACAACTGCGAGAACTTCATCAGGGCGCACAAGGACAGGGAGCTCATCAAGCCGATCGTTGGCGTGCAGGGAGTCTATGTGTGCTCCGATGAGACGCTCATGGAGGCGAAGGAGCTCGCCCAGAAGGAGAAGACTTTCTGCCACTACCATCTCTCCGAGACGAGGTTCGAGGTCTACGAGTACCAGAAGCAGAAGGGCAAGAGGCCCGCCGAGCATCTTGCTGATATCGGGTTCCTCTCCAAGGGCGACCTGGCCGCACATTGCGTCTGGCTCACGATCAACGAGATCAGGGAGCTCGCGAAGGCTGGCGTGGGCGTCGCTCACTGCCCCACCTCGAACATGAAACTCGCAAGCGGCGGCGTGGCTCCGCTGCCCGAGATGCTCAATGAGAACGCAGGGGTGGGCCTGGGAACGGACGGTTGTTCATCCAACAACTCGCTCGACATGTTCCTCGAGATGAAGTTCGCATCGCTCCTGCACAAGGCCCACAGATGGGACGCAGCTGTCTTGCCGGCCCAGAAGTGCTTGGACATGGCTACTGTCGATGCGGCCAAATGCATCGGGGCGGAGAAGGAGCTCGGCTCCATAGAACCGGGCAAGAAGGCGGACATCGTCGTCCTCGATTCATCTGTCGCCCCCATGGTGCCGACCACACCGGGCAACGTGGTGGCCAACCTGGTCTACGCGAGCCCGAGCCATTCCATCCGGGACTTGATCGTGGACGGGAAGTTCGTCCTGAGGGGCAGGAGGATCGCAACCATCGACGAAGAGAAGTTCCTGCCGAAAGCCCAGGCCGCAGCGGAGAAGTTGGTCCAGGCTACTAAGTGACCCGAAGAAAGGTTGCTGAAAGGGTTTGACAAAGTGGTTTTAGAGAACTGATGACATCAGTCGTTTGCCTGGCGCTTCTCGAGCATCTCCTGCTCCCTCTTGGCGGCGGCGGTCTTCCTGACGATCTGCTCGACCTCCTCTGCCTCCTTTCTCTCGTCCGCGGCGGTCGCCTCGAGCGCCTTGAGTTCCTGGTGCAGCTCCTCCGGGGTCGGGATCGGGCCCAGTATCTCGTCGGCCTTGCCAACGGCCCTCTCGATGTCCTTCACGTCGATGACTTCCCTCTGCGGAGTCTGTCTCCCGATGCCGAGGTACTGCGAAGCGCCCTCGACGAGCTTCGTGAGCTCGAACGGGAAGATGATCTTGGTGGCCTGGCCGTTGCCCAGTGCCTTCAAAGTCTCCAGGGAAAGTACGGTCAGGGCCTTCGAGTCCAATGGGCTGGCACCGACCGACAGTATCCTTAGCTTCTGAGCGTCACCCTGGCTCCTGAGTATGATGGCGAGCCTCTCACCCTCAGCCTCGAGGATCTTGGCCTGCCTCAGGCCCTCGGCCTGAAGGATCCTGGACCTCTTCTCACCTTCGGCGTTGAGGATCGCGGACCTCCTCTGGCCATCAGCCTTCAGGATCGCTGCCCTCCTCAACCTCTCCGCGGATGTCTGCTCCTCCATCGCGTCCTTGACCTTGCCCGCGGGGTCGACCTCCCTGATCTCGACGCCCTCTACCTTGACGCCCCACTTGTCCGTGGCCTCGTCGAGCACGTCCCTCAGGTGCAGGTTTATCCTCTGCCTGTTGGACAGGATCTCATCGAGCTCCATGTCCCCGACGAGCGACCTCAGGGTCGTCTGGGCGAGGTATATCGTCGCGGTCCTGTAGTTCGTGACCTGGAAGAACGCCTTCTGGGGGTCGATGACCTTGATGTAGATGATGGCGTCGATGTTCGTGGGTGAGTTGTCCTTGGTGATGACCTCTTGCCTGGGAACCTCAAGCACCTGTGTCCTCAGGTCGATCATTATGACGCTGTTGACCAATGGCGTCACGAAGTTGAACCCCTGGTTCAGCACGCTCATGTACCGCCCGAGCCGCATGTATATGCCCTGCTCGTACGGTCTGACGATCTTGATCCCGCTGCTCATGACCGCCAGGACGACTATGACGATCAATATCACAAATCCAATGATCAGACTCAAATCGACCATTTCCAATTCCCCCTCTGCTCATTACCATTCTTGCATTGCGCGAATCAGCTCTTGATTTCCTTGATCTCCTCTACCGTGACGTGGACGCCTTCGCTGGCGACCACGATGACCTGCGTCCCTGCGGGTATAGGTTTCGCCGAAGTGGCGCTCCATGTGTCGTGCTCTATCCTGGCCTTCCCCTTGAGTGTGTCAGGCCGCGTTTCAGTGACGACGACTCCCTTCATGCCCACCAGCGATGTCGCAACGGTTGTTTCGGGCGGAGCCGGCGGCGCGAGCTTCTGGTAGAGCTTGATCGAGACGAACGTCATCGGCAGCGCTATGACCAAAGCGATGATTGGCGAGTACACTGAGATGAGTAAGTCTGGCCAGGCGAGACCCATGATTCCGAGGACGATGAGGACCGTCGCAGGTACGAGGATGAATGAGCCCGGGGCTGACAGCTCAGCCAATATCATGAGCACGCCGAGTATGAGCATAGCCCAACCTAGCTGCGTTCCAATATCCATGGTTCACGCAACAGGGTTGTCATTATAAATGTATTGCCACGGAAGACCGGGCGGACTGGAGTAACATGGAAAACAAAGAAGACCAGATAAAGCACAGGTAGAAAGGTGTGGGCTACCGCAGACGCAGCCTTGCAACGTGATAGCACCACAAGCCGTGCTTCATGAGCGCCTCGTTGGTGCTGTTCATGGTCACCCTATCTGGTTCCGTCCTGTAGCGCAGGACGTCATCGATCGGATAACCCACATAGTCGGACAACTTGACGAGCTTCTCGAACGGGAACGGCTGCTCCCCGACCAAGATCTGTCGGACGCTCCATCCCGGGTGGATCCGAGAGCGATAGCCTAGCTCCCTCGCGAGTCTGTTTATCGAGCCAGCCTTCTCGATCCCGTTCTTTATGAGCTCCACTCGGAACGTCGATACTAGCCAAACCCTCTTATCCGTATTGTAGGCCCTTGAGGGTCTGCCAAATGAGACACTGTCCGGGGTCATTGTAGAACGTTGATTAGGAATCGATGATATATATTATGTGGTGCCCGACGCACCATCGGGCAGGGTACCTACCATCCACAAGTTCTAGTATAGGCACGAAGCCACGAAGTGAAGAAATGTTATCAGTCCCGAGCGCATGCAGAGAGCGAGGTGCATCGCTTGTCGACAGCCCGCGGGGCGTTGAGCGTGAAGACTCAGGCGAAGGATGAGATCATCGACATAACCGGCAAAGTGCAGGATATCGTCTCGAAATCCGGGATAGACAACGGATTGGCGTGCATATTCGTGGCAGGGTCGACGGCGGCCGTCACAACAGTCGAGTTCGAACCCGGGCTCGTCAAAGACCTCAATGAAGCGATGGACCGGCTGTACCCGAAAGGCATCGACTACGATCATCACAGAAGGTGGGGGGACGGGAACGGCCACTCGCATGTCCGAGCATCCCTCGTCGGGCCATCGCTGACCGTCCCGATAGTCGATGGGAGGCTGCTGCTCGGCACCTGGCAACAGGTCGTGTTCCTGGAGTTCGACAACAAGCCGAGGTCGAGAGAAATAGCTGTCCAGATAGTGGGCGACGAATAATCGACCACATCTCGGGGGGCAGTAATCTAATTATACTGTGAACTGTTGGCGTGAGCAGGATGCATATCGACGGCATGTTTCTTGGCGGAGGTAACGAAGTCGGCAGGCTAGGGGTACTGCTCCAGGTCGACGGCTCCAAGATCCTGTTCGACTACGGCATCACGGCCTCCGATCCTCCGAAGTACCCGATGCCCAGCCCTCCCATTGACATGATGTTCCTGACGCATTCGCACCTCGACCACTCAGGGATGATACCCTGGCTGACCTCGAGGTACGACATGCCGGTCGTGTCCACGGCCGTATCGAGGGAGGTCGGCCTGATGCTCATGCAGGACAGCGTCAAGATCGCGGAAGCGGAAGGATATCCGCAGCCCTACAACTCGAACGACGTCAGGGTAGCAAGTCACAGGTTCGACGAGATCCGGTTCGGAGACACGGTTTCCGTCGGGAAGATGCGCATAGCTACCCATTCAGCGGGACACATACCCGGCGCAACGATGTATGAGATGCAGGGCAAGAGGTCGACGCTCCTCACCGGCGACATCCACACGCTCGACACGAGGCTCGTGACTGGCGCGAGGCCGGTCAAGTGCGATAACCTCATCATGGAATCGACCTACTCCGGCAGGAACCACCCGAATAGGCAGAAGGTCGAGGACAGTTTCATCAAGAAGATCGAGGAGATCACGAACAGGGGTGGGTCCGTCGTGATACCTTCCTTCGCTGTCGGTAGGACGCAGGAGATACTCCTGATCCTCAGGGACAGCGGGCTCGAGTTCTGGCTGGACGGGATGGGCAAGACGGTCAACAAGATATACCTCAGGTTCCCCGAGTATGTGCGCTCCGGCAAGAAGCTCCGGCAGGCGATACTCCGCACGCACGAGGTGAGGAACGTTCACGCCCGCACGCGTGCCATGGGTGGGGACGTCATAGTCACCACGAGCGGAATGCTCGATGGCGGGCCCGCGCTGAGCTATATAGACAATATCCGGAACGACCCCAAGAGCGCCATCCTGCTCACAGGCTACCAGGTCGAGGGGAGCAACGGCAGCAAGCTCCTGGAGACCGGCATGCTCGAATTCCAGGGAGTGAACGAGAAGATAAACTGCGAGGTCATGAAGTTCGATTTCTCGGCACATGCCGGGCACGACGACCTGATGGCGTTCGCCAAGGGCTGCTCCCCGCAGAAGATAGTGCTCATGCACGGGGACAACAGGGAGATACTCGCGGGCGACCTGAGGTCCCAAGGGTTCGAGGTCCTGCTCCCCATGAACGGCGAGAAATGGACGCTCTAGACTCCTTCTTGCCGCGAAAACTTAGTTAAGCCTCCAAGCTTTCTGCATATCGATGAAGTCTAGGATACGCGAGTTCCTGAAGGAGGACGTCGGCTCTGGGGACATAACCTCGGAACTGGTCGTGCCTGCCGACGCGAAGGCGGAGGGGCACATCATATGCAAGGCCGACTGCGTGCTCGCAGGGCTCGCGGAGGCTTCCGAACTGTTCGCCGAGCTCGGAGCGGAGGTCGTGAAGAGCAAGACGGACGGCAAGCCGGCGAAGAAGGGGGAGGTGGTCATGGAGGTCAGGGGGACGGCAAGGCAGGTCCTTGCCGGGGAGAGGCTCGCCCTGAACCTCATCATGCGCATGAGCGGGATCGCGACCTTGACCCACGAGCTTGTCCATAAGTGCTGGGAGGTGAACCCGATGGTCAGGATAGCGGCCACGCGGAAGACCACGCCCGGGTTCCGGGAGTTCGAGAAGAGGGCTGTGCTACTCGGAGGAGGGGATCCGCACAGGTACGGCCTGTACGATGCCATCCTCATCAAGGACAACCACATCAGGATCGCCGGTGGCGTGGTCGAGGCTCTCAAGCGGGCAAGGAAAGGAAGCTTCACCAAGAAGGTGGAGATAGAGGTCGAATCTAGGGCAGATGCGCTGTTAGCACTCGACCACGGAGCGGACATCATCATGCTTGACAATTTCCCACCGACGGAGTTCACGAAGCTCTCCGGGGAGCTCAGGAGGAAGAGGCCTGACATTCTGATAGAAGCCTCTGGAGGAATAACCCCGGACAACGTGGTCGATTACGCGAAGGGTGCGGACATCATCTCGCTGGGTTGGCTCACCCACTCTGCCAAGTCGATCGACTTCTCAATGAATGTCGAGAGGGCCTAGCGGGACCTGCGGAGATGAGGCGCAAGTTTTGATATCCCCGAGAACTTTGAGGTGGACCGATGTTCAAGGGCGAGAAGTGCGAGATCTGCGGCAAACCGGCCACGCACTACCTGTTCGCATCTTTCG
>Ga0315286_10005149_pt1 | contig 12610 bp, 8 predicted proteins | sample YL17G10_0_MG_FD_205038 | JGI IMG/M metagenome (GOLD analysis project Ga0315286, IMG submission 205038) | Sediment microbial communities from Yellowstone Lake, YNP, Wyoming, USA - YL17G10_0 | ecosystem: Environmental > Aquatic > Freshwater > Lake > Sediment | place: USA: Wyoming | collected... | reverse complement strand
CCCGGCGTCACTAAGGCGCCATGTCTGCGCTGTTCCGAATGACCAATTGTCACCACAGAGAACCCCGAGAGCGCAGAGGACCATGGAGAAAGATCCACTAACCGGTAAAGTGATTGGGTGTGCCATTGAAATTCATCCTTTGATTTTCTGTGCTGCTAACGTGCCATTTCTTGAGATTTTACCAAGAATTGGACTGCGATCCTTTTTGGTTGCGGCCCATCGCCGCACTGTATCCTTGGTGCTCTCCGTGGTGGAAAATATGTTCGGTGATCGCTGGAAGCGGCACAAACCGATTGTATTGAGCGTCCTGAGCGGCGCACTGCTCACCCTGGCCTTTCCCCGGCCGGCTATCCCGGCCGCGGCGTGGCTGGCGCTGGTCCCTTTGCTGGTTGCGGTGCGGGGGAGATCGCTGGGGGAGGCGTTGCGTCTGGGCTTCTGGTGTGGGCTGATCCACTATCTTACGGCACTCTACTGGATCTACATTGTGATGGCCAAATACGGCGGCCTGCCGGTACCTGTGGCGGTGTTGATACTGCTCCTCCTGGGAGCGTATCTGGCCTGCTATCCAGCCTGTTTTGCGCTGTTGGCGGCGTGCTGGGAAAAGCATCCGCGTTTTTGGCTGTGGGGACTGCCGCTGGCCTGGGTGGCGCTGGAATGGGTTCGAGCCCACATGATCACCGGTTTTCCCTGGGCGAATCTGGGCTACAGCCAGACGCCCATGCTGCCACTCATTCAGGTTGCCGACATCGTCGGAGTGTACGGCCTAAGCTGGCTGGTGGTGCTGGCCAACACCTGCCTGGCGCGGGTGTGGATGGAGCGCCGCCCGCATTGGAATCTCCTGATGCTCGCGGTTCTTGTCGTTTTGGTAAGCATCTATGGCAAGGTCCGGCTCGAATCCATTGAGGGGAAACAACAGGAGAGTCCACTGCAAGTGGTCGCCTTGATACAGGGGAACATCGACCAGTCGCGCAAATGGGATGCGGCGTTTCAGGAGGAAATCGTGAATCGCTACCTGGAGTTATCGCGGCAGGCGGCCGGTAGTTCTCCGCGCCCCACTCTACTAGTCTGGCCGGAAACCGCGGCGCCTTTTTTCTTTGGGCTGGAAGACCGGTTCACGCCGCGTCTGCAGGAACTGGCGCAAACCAGTCAGGCAGCTATGCTGCTAGGAGCTCCGGGTGTGGCCCGCGAAAATGACCGGCCCAGGTATTATAATCGGGTATTCCTGATGGATGCTCGCGGGAAGACCCAGGGGAGCTACGCCAAGCAGCATCTGGTTCCCTTCGGTGAATATGTGCCGTTGCCACGGTTGCTCTTCTTTGTGCAGCGTCTGGTGGAAGCGGCTGGGGATTTCAGTCCGGGTAAGGACGCACGGCCACTCATCCTAGATGGACAGCGGTTTGGCGTACTGATCTGCTATGAAGCCATCTTTCCCGACTTGGCGCGCCAAGAGGTGCGGCTGGGCGCCAACATCCTGGTGAGTGTCACCAACGATGCCTGGTTTGGCCACAGCGGTGCTCCCTATCAACATCTGGAAATGGCTCGCTGGCGTGCCATCGAAAATCGAGTGCCGCTCATCCGCTGTGCCAATACCGGGATCAGCACGGTGTTCGAAGCCACTGGGCGCAACGGCCAACAGATCCCGTTCAATGAAAGCGGGTACCTGGTCTGCGGGGTCTCCCCGCTGCAGGCGCCAACCCTGTACACTCGCTACGGCGACTGGTTTGCCTGGTTTTGCAGCTTGACTGCGTTTATGGCTGTTATTTATACTTTAATAGCCCTGCGAAAGAACCGAGCCGGCCCGGGGCAACCGGCATAAGCCAGGGCTGGTTTTTCTGTTGATGAGAGATCGGGCGCCAAACGAGAAGTGTTACCATCACAGGGAGGAGGGTCCGTCATGGGCTTGGATATTGCGGAAATCAGGATGACTCTCAAGGAATTGGCACAACGGCTCAACACCATTGGAGGTCATCTTTGACCTGCGAGAAAAGCGCAATCGTCTGGCAGAGCTGGACAAAGCCATGGTGCAGTCGGGGTTCTGGGACAATCCGGAGAGCGGCAGACACATTTTGAAAGAAAGCTCGGATCTCAAGGAGGTCCTCGGCACTTGGGAGAACTATTCGAAAGAACTGGAAGAATGCGAGTTGCTCCTGGAGATGGCGCTGGAAGAGGACGACCAGGGCGCTCTCCTGGAGGTTCAGCAAAAGGCCCGGTCCCTTGAGAAGGGTGTGCGCGACCTGGAATTCCGCCAGATGCTGAGCGAAGAAAATGACCCGCGCAACGCCATCGTGAGCATCAATGCGGGTGCGGGCGGCACCGAAGCGCAGGACTGGGTGGAAATGCTGCTCCGCATGTACCTTCGCTGGTGCGAGCGCAAACAGTTAGCCACTCAGGTCCTTGATTTCCAGCAAGGAGACGAGGCCGGCATCAAGAGTGTCACCTTTACGGCAACGGGGTCTTATGCCTACGGGTTTCTCAAGGCCGAATCAGGTATTCACCGTCTGGTGAGGATTTCCCCGTTTGATGCGAGTGGCCGTCGCCACACATCTTTTGCCGCTGTGTTCGTGTATCCCGAAGTGGATGATGCCATCGTTGTCGACATCAATCCCGGGGATTTGCGGATCGACACCTTTCGTGCCAGTGGTGCAGGTGGCCAGCATGTCAACAAAACCAGCTCTGCAGTGCGCATCACCCATCTTCCCACCGGGATCGTGGTGCAGTGCCAGAACGAAAAGTCCCAGCACCGCAACCGCGAAATTGCCATGAAGATCCTGCGCGCACGGCTCTATGACAAGCAAAAACAAGCCCAGGATGACAAGCTCCAGGAACTTCATGACAATATGGACGACATCGCCTGGGGAAACCAGATCCGATCTTATGTGCTGCAACCCTACCGTCTGGTCAAGGATCACCGTACTCATGTGGAAAAAGGCGATGTGGACCGAGTTCTGGATGGCGATCTGGACGCTTTCATCGAAGCCTTCCTGCTAAGCCGTATGCAATCGCGGAGCAAAACATAGCCATTGACGGGCGGCGCCTTGCCGCCCACCCATCATCGAGCCCTACAGATGGCCGGTAGGATCCCTGGCGAATGCGGGCTTGTCACCGGCCATCTGTGGCGCGGCCCGCCTCGTGATCCGGCGCGATCGGTTCGGAATCGCCGCAACCCTGCCGGCATTGCCGGTGAGTAGTCCTTTCCCGAAGACTTGCCGCAGGTTACATTGGATCGGCGTTTCTGGTGATCCTGCCCGGTTGTGATCCTGAGGAAATCAGGATGCTGGCTGAAAGATTGCGAGAAACCGTGAAACAAAACCTCAAAGTGGGTATGGCCCCACTGACCGAGCGTAAGGTGACCATCAGCCTATTGAACTGCCTTGGGCATGAAAGGGCATAGGTGGTCAACATGACGACTCAGGGTCGATATCTCGGGAGGCCGTATGCTCTTGTCCTGATTCTCCTTGTTCTAATCTCCGGTATCGGGGCTGAAGGGTATCGTTACTATGACCATCAGAAGGAGCGTTTTACACGGGAACGTCAGGACGAGCTCGCGGCTATTGCCGAACTGAAGGTCAAGGAAATCTCGTGGTGGCGCAAGGAGCACCTGGAGGATGCCGCGGCGATCCTAAAAAACCCCCTGGTTGTCGGGCATGTGCATCTCTGGCTGAAAGACCCGGGGGCATTAGAGATCCGAGGAAAGACCCTGGAGTGGATGGCATCCCTCAAAGAACACTCCGACGTCAAGGCGGTATTGCTGGCCGATGCCGGGGGTGCCCTTCGTTTGTCTGTCCCGGAGCAGCAAGAGATCGATCCTCACCTGTTGGATCTGTTTCATGAAGCCTTGCGCATCAAGAAACCTTTGTTTTCCGACCTCTATCGATCCGATCCGACGGAAGAAATTCGCCTCAGCCTGATTATTCCCCTCATTCCTGCAGAGCCGGTGGATGGCCCAGCCATTGGAGCTATCCTTTTGAGGATCGATCCCCATCAGTTTCTTTACCCGCTCCTCCAATTCTGGCCCACCCCCAGTGCCAGTTCTGAAACCCTGTTGGTTCGGCGAGAAGGCGATGAAGTGTTGTTCCTCAATGAGCTCCGGCACCGGCAAAACGCTGCTCTAGCTCTTCGCCTGCCGCTCGGCGACCAGCAATTGCCGGCTGCCATGGCCGTACGCGGACAGCCGGGGATGGTGGAAGGCACCGATTATCGAGGCAGCCCCGTACTTGCAGCGATTCGGCCCATCCCGGATTCCGCCTGGTTTCTGGTAGCCAAAGTGGACAAGGAAGAGATCTACGCGCCATTGAACCAAAGCGCCCGAATGACGGGGTCCCTGGTCGCCGCCTTGATTGCCGGGATAGTGCTGAGCGCGGGTTTGATCTGGCGGCATCAGCGGGCGCTGTTCTATCGCGGACAATACGAGATGGAGCATGAGAAGCTGGAGCTTGCGCAACGGTATGAATACCTCACCAAGTTTGCCAACGACATCATCTTGCTGGTGGATATGCCGGGGAACATCGTTGAAGCCAATGACCGTGCCGCGCAAGTTTATGGTTTTACGCGTGATGAACTGCTCCGGTTGAACATAAAAGATTTGCTGACACCGGCTTCCCTTCCGATCTTCTCAGACCGTTTGAAAAGCATTCAGGAACAAGATGGATGGGTGTTCGAGAGCATGCATCGGCGCAAGGATGGATCGAGCTTTCCGGTGGAAGTCAGCTCCCGCTTGGTCCAACTTGGAGACCATCAGTATTTCTGGGCTATTACACGCGACATCAGTGAGCGGAAGGAAGCGGAGGAGTTATTCAGCAAAGCCTTTCGCAGCAGTCCCAGCGTGATGACCATCAGCACCCTGAAGCATGGGCGTCTTGTCGAGGTCAATGAGAGTTTCACCACGGCGTTTGGTTATGAACGCCATGAGGTCATTGGCCGAACGGTTTCTGACCTGAATCTGTGGGTTGATCCGACACAACAGGCACGAGTAGTAGCGGCGTTGTCCAGGGAGACAGCTCTTCATAACGTGGAAGTCCTGTTCCGCCGAAAATCCGGAGAGACCTTCGTAGGCTTGGCATCCGGAGACCTGATTCAATACAAGGGGGAGCCTTGCGTCGTTGCCGCTTTCAACGACATTACCGATTTGAAGCAGGCGGAACAATCGCTGCATGAGTCCGAACGACGCTTCCGGGAGATTTTGGAAAACGCCGATTTCATTGCTGTCATGTTGGACACGCAGGGCAACATCACCTTCTGCAACGACTTCCTGCTCGAACTAACCAGTTGGAAGCGGGAAGAAGTCTTGGGTCGCAGTTGGTTCGACCATTTCGTGCCCGTCGAAGCGCGCCAGGAAGTCGAATCGGTGTTCTCACGAACCATCATGACGAGTACGTTCCCCACGCACTATGAAAACGATATCCAAACCCGCCAGGGAAAACGTCATTCCATCTACTGGAACAACACCATCCTCCGGGATGATCAGGGCCGGGTGATCGGCACGACGAGCATCGGTGAAGACGTCACCGAACGGAAGCGACTGGAGAGCCAGTTGCGACAGGCTCAGAAGATGGAAGCCATCGGCACCATGGCTGGAGGGATCGCCCATGATTTCAACAACATCCTGGGAGCAATCATGGGTTACGCCGAGATGGCCCTTTATGATGCCCCACCGGGGGCTCTCCTGCACAGCAACTTGAAGGAGGTGTTGGCAGCCGCGGACCGCGCCAAGGAATTGGTCAAACAAATTCTGACCTTCAGCCGCCAAACCGAACAGCAACGACGTCCATCGCAAATCCTGCTCCTGGTTGAAGAGGCCCTCAAGCTGATTCGAGCGTCGCTGCCAGCCACTATTACCATCCAAGGGAATCTGACCACCTCCCCTCGGAGCATGGTTCTTGCCGATCCTACTCAAATTCATCAGGTCTTGATGAATCTATGTGCCAATGCCGCCCATGCCATGCGAGAAGCAGGTGGCGTCCTGGATGTGGGGCTCGAAGATGTGGACCTCGATCCCATCACCGCAGCTTCCTGCGCGGAGTTGAAGCCCGGGCCATACGTCAGGCTGACCGTAAGCGATACCGGCCAAGGCATCGATCGTGGAATTATGGAACGGATCTTTGAGCCCTTCTTTACCACTAGAGGTCCTCGAGAAGGGACTGGAATGGGGCTGGCCGTAGTCCATGGGATCGTGAAGAGTCATGGAGGCGCCATCACGGTCTACAGCGAACCGGGGCAGGGATCCACCTTCCACATCTATCTTCCCCGTTTGGAGGGGAGTGCTGCAGGACAAGTTGAAGAACCCGTCACGATCTCCGCGGGCCAAGGACGAATCCTCTTAGTGGATGATGAAGAGACTTTGGTCGATATCGGACAACAGATGCTGGAGCACCTCGGTTATGAAGTCGTCGGCAGAACCAGCAGCATTGAGGCCCTGGCGGTCTTTCGCGCCCATCCGGAGCATTTCGATCTGGTCATCACGGATTTCAGCATGCCGCAAATGACCGGGGTTGACCTGGTGAGAGAAATGGTCAGCATTCGGCCGGACATCCCGGTCATCCTCTGCTCTGGGTTCAGCGAAATGATTTCGGATGAGCAGGCTAAGACTTTAGGCATTCGTGCCTTTGTCATGAAACCGTTGTCGATTCAGGACCTTGCCGAAGTGGCCCGGAAAGTTCTGGAAGAAAAAAAGCAGTGATAGTGGGGTTGAGAGGGTTGGCGGCTAGGGGAAAAACCAGTAGTTCCTGACCGACTCTGGCTAGAGAGTGCAAAAGGTCCTTGCGCTTGGCCGCGAGCGAATGTCAAGCGCAGCGAAGCCAACCCGATTTCAAGGAAAGCAGCTCCTTACTCCCGCCCGCGGCGAACTCGCCTCTCGCTATGGCTGCTCGGAATGACCTCTGCGATGGGTATGTCGCCCAACTGCTAGACGGCGTGCTGATGCTGAATCGCTACCAGTCTTTGCGCAAGGGCTGCATAGTTGTGATGCAGATTCCTTCCTTCGAGAATGAAAATCGGTCCGTGGGCCGCCAGTTCCCGGCGGAGTTTCGGGTCGGTGATGAGCCGCCGGACCGCGGCGGTCATGGCAGCCCCACCATCTTGAGGAACCAGCAGAGCCGTCTGGTTGCGGCAAACGACCTGCGGCACGCCGGCCGTGTCCAGCGCCACTACCGGAAGGCCGCACGCCTGCGCTTCCAGGTAGACCATGCCGAGAGATTCGCCGATACCGGGAAAAGCAAACAGATCCGCGGCAGAATAATAGCGAACCATTTCATGCCGGGGGATGCCGCCGGCGAAGGTTACTCGACCGGGGAGCAGTCTGACGGCCAGTTCCCGGAGTGCGTTCTGCATCGGGCCGTCGCCCACCACCAGGAGCTGAAAAGGGGGGCCATCCCGGGCGAGCGGGGCGAGTGCCCGGAACAGGTAGGTCAGGCTCTGTGACTTCACTCCCGGGCGAAAGCGGGCTGCTGTCAGAATCAACGGCAGGTCGGCGGTGATGCCATGGCTCCGCCGGACTGCCAACCCGGCATCCGGGTCACACTGGAACTCTTCAGGAAAAATGCCGGGGGCAAGATAGGTGATGTGTTCCTTCGGCAGGATGCGGTGAAGCGCCGGCAGGTCCAGCAGGTTGTTGGTGAAGGCGTGAGCCGCGGAGCGGATGGCAAAACGATTCAGGTAGAAGCCGATCCGAGTGGCCGGGTCTTTGCGCCGCCTGGTGCTGTACATGGGTTGGAACAGCACGTAGGGGATGCGGAGCCAACGGCTGATGATCGGCCCCAGCACATCGGGGGACTTGTAGTAACTGTGGTAGGTGAGCCACAACCGTGGCCGGGAAACACGTGCGCGGCGCCAGGCATGGAGCAGACCGAGCGATGCTCGCCACCACCCCTGTCCGGATTTCCAGAACCAGCGCGAGCGATATGTGGAGATCTCCACGCAGTCATGCCCCAGAGCCTGCAAGGCCTGATGGATCCCCTGGGCGATGGTCCGGTCGCCGGATGGGGCAGGATCCCGGAGCGGTTTGTTGGGGCAGTAGAGAGCGATCTTCAATGGTCACCTAACCCGATCAAACCGGAGCCAGAATACAGAATACGAATCACGAAAACACGAAAGTACGAAAGCACGAAAAATGAGCTAAGGCGCTGCCTAAAAATAACTGTTGCACTTTCTCCCTTGAGATAACGTGCTGATCGTCATTCCGGCGGAAGCCGGAATCCAGTGTTCTCGACCAGGGCTGGGTTCCCGTCCCGCCATGCGGCGGGAGAATGACGGGCGGCCCGGCCCGTATTTCGGGTTATTTCGGGTATCCTATTCGGTGACGTTGTACTTAGAAGACGTGTGCCCAGCGTATTCAGCAGGGGGCATCCCCGAGGCGCGTCATCCAACGCTTCCCGAAGGAGTTGGTAGAGGCGAACGACGCAGCGGCGATTGTCGAAATCCTGTTCGACCCGCCTCCGAGCATGGTGTGTCTGTTCAGCGCGCGGCTCCGGCTGGGTCAGAACGCGACTCAGGGCTCCCGCCAGCGCTGTGGGTTCTCCGGGTTCCACCAGCGTCCCGCTTACGCCGTCTTCCACCAGTTCCGGGATGGCCGAGACCCGGGTGGAAACCACCGGCAGTCCCACTGCCATGGCTTCCACCAGCACGTTGGGAATGCCGTCGCGGTCCCCGTTGTCGGCCACCTTGCTGGCGAGTACGAAACAGTGAGCCCGCTGATAATGTCGAACCACTTCTTCTCGAGGCAACGTGCCAAGCAGTTGCACTTGCGGCTGTAAGCCCAATTGCCGCGTCTGGCAGCGCACTTCCGCGTCCAGATCACCGCTGCCGATGTGGGTGAAGGTGAAATCCAGGCCGCGGTCCTTGAGCATCTTGAGAGCTCGCAGCAGGTCTTCATAACCCTTCTTGGCCACCAATCGCCCTACCGACAGAATTCGGAATGGTGGCGACGGCGGCTTCGACGGGGCATAGGCAAAAAAATCCAGGTCAATGCCGTGGTAGATGGTGTGGATCGGCGTGCTGTCATCGGCCAGGGTCTTCAGATAGGCGGCATTGTACTGGGTGCAGGTTACCACAAATCGTGCCAGACGGATTTTGCGCCGCAATTGTTCCGGGTCCGAGGTGTAGATGTCTTTGGCATGAGCGGTGAAACTGAATGGCAAATGCAGCAGTTCAGAGGCAAACAGCGCTACCGAGGTGGGCGTATGACAAAAGTGGGCATGGAGGTGCCGCACGGCGCTGCCCGCCAGGCGCGTGGCACACAGATGGCCGGCCTGGAGAAAATGCCGTAGCGTTGCCGCCTTGCGCCGCTCCCATGCCCGCCTTACGGCGTGACCGAAGCACTGGGTGTAATGATCTCCGAGCCGGCGGCTCAAGGCGACGTTGCTGCGGAACAGCGTGCGCCAGTGCGGCAGCACATACTCCGGGAGGTAGGTCACCGGGGCCTTGATCCGTTTGATATTGTCGTGGGCAAACGCTTCGCGCGGCTGTCGCAGGGAATAGATGTCGATGGCCAGGCCCATGGCTTCCAGCAGCAGGATCTCGGTACTGATGAAGCTTTCCGAGATGCGTGGGTAGCCCTTGAGGATCATCCCGAGCCTGGCGGGTGGTGTACGCAAGGTCAATCCCCTGTGGTCTGGCGAAACACGCGCTCACGAATGATTTCGAGGGCTTTCAGTGGAAAGGCGGCCATCTTCTCACTGTAGGATGAGCCGTTGATGAGCAGATGGGACAGCTTCTCCCAGAGGGCTTTGGGGGTGAGGTGGTCGGGGTGGAGGTAATCGCAGAACCCCGTTCGGCACAGGACCTGGGCTCGAATTAGCTGTTCCTCGCGCGGCACGGTGCGCGGTACGATGAGGAACGGCTTCCTCTGACTGATGATTTCGCACACGGTGTTATAGCCCCCCATGCTCACCACGACGTTGGCTGCCCCAATGAGCGCTTCCATATAGCGGTGAAACTTCAGGGCGATGAACCCCGACTGCTGGCAGCGGCGAGCCACTTCCGGGAAATGCCGCTTTGAAATGAACGGCCCGGTGACGATCACCACCCGTAAATTTGCTGGGAGCAGGTTCTGCTCCAGGGCCTGCAGAAAGGTATTGAGCACCGGATAGCCATCACCGCCACCGCCAGTGGTGAGAAGCAGCACCTTCTGATCGTGGCTGATCCCCAATTCCGCGCGCACCGAGCGGGTCTCCTCGGCGGATGGAATCTGCCTGGGAATGTACCCGGTGAAATGAATCTTCGACGCCACCCGTGGAGGGATCCGATACTCCACCACGGGATCGTAGAACTCGCGGCAGCCATAGACCCAGATCTCATGATAGAGATGTTCCATGGCTTCATAGATCCCTTTCCCCTCCCACTCTTCGATGGTGATTGCGGCGCTGTCCATGATGTCTCTTAGACCCAGCACCGATTTGCAGCTGGGGAGGTCGGTTTTGAGCCAGTGGAGTGTGTCCACGATTTCGCGCTTGAGACCGAGAGGCGCTTTGTCCACGATGAAGAAGTCGGGGCGGAAGCTTTTGGCAGTGGCGAGGATGATGTTTTTGCGGATTTCCAGTACTTCGGCGGCATCCAGTTTGATGGACAGGGGCTGGTACTGGTCGTTGGTGACTTTGATCATACCTGGGATGCGAACAAAATCAATGCGGCTGGGAATGTTGAACCTTCCCACCAGCGGCGAGCCCGTCAGGATGAGAATGTTGACCGGTTGTTTCCTGAGGCTGCGAGCAATGGCCAGCGTTCTGCGGATATGGCCGAGACCGTAGGTGTCATGGGAATACATCAGGATTTTATGCGTGGCGTGGGCAATCACAGACATGCGTTTGTCACCCGTGATCAGGTGATGCCCTTTCAGTTTGAGTTTCGTGACATCTAATCCCGCCCAACCATTGGCCATATCTCCGATAGAGCCCGCATAATAGAGTCACTTGGGATCAATGGCAACATCGAATTGTTGAGCACGGAATGGGGAATAGCGATTGCCACACCGCCGGGTGAAGGTTATCTTTGGTGCATAGCAAAGACGAGACAGATGCCATCTGTTAACCCTAATGGAGTGGGAGGATGACTATGGTTGTAAATGCTCAGTCACTGGAAGACAAGCTTGTTGAAATGTATCCGGAAATCCACACACATCGATTGGCTGTCGGGCTTAATTTTGATTCGGCCAAGAAGGCCTGGATTGTGCATTTCAAACGAGGTGATCATGAACTGACCACTCACCTGGAGGCCAAGGATGCTGAGGATTGTCTCAATGGCATCAAGTGTGTCTATCTTGGGGTCCAGATCGGTCAGTTCCTTAAGAATTTTGAAGCCGTCTGATCTGAGATTACGGTTCCCGTACGGTTAGACAAGTGCGGGAACCGCCCCGGCGTCCAGCGCGCCTTGTGACCCGCGTTTAAGATCTGTACTCCAGATGGAATAGCGTAACCGCCGCAGGCGGTGCAGACGTTGCGGAAGCCAGGTGTTCGAAGCCTGTCTTATCGAGCCGTTTCCACAACTCATAATGGGAGATGTCTTGGAGATGGTTCATCACCAGAGCAACCTGCCCCTTTGGATGAATGTTACGCTGCAGGCAGAAATCAAAAATCTGATCACGCACAATCTTGACCTGCTGGTGGGCGTCATCCCAGAGGCGCGGCTCATGGGCCTGCGCCACGGCGGTGTGCAGCGCCTGCCAATGGGAGCGCAGGGTTCCGGACTCCCGCAATTGCCGCCACAAGGCGGTGAAATCAGCGCTCGTCAAATCTCGCAGGTTGGGGATCTCAGCCACGGATCTTTGTACCAAGGGCAACTCCCTGCCGGAGCGTTCCCATTCGGTCTGGATCGGGTCGGTCAATTCACCGATGACCTCTCGGGTCAATGCCACCGGGATGACATCGGGCTGGTGCAGGTTATCAGCAAACACCCGATACCAGCTTAGGCTGCGCCTGGCCAACAGATAGGTAAAACGGCTATGATCTGAGACGAGCGGCGGGTTGACCGTTTCGATGAATTCTTCCATTTCTTCCCCATCGATAACTCCCAGGATTTCACGAAAACCTTTTTCCAGCTCTTCCATCCGCCGATAGTGGATTTCCAGTTCCAGTTCGCGCTCATCGAGTTCGCGTGCCAGTTCCAGAAAGGCGGCGGCTTCCAGCCGCAGCCAGGCGCGCATGTCGGGCCCCTGGGGCGTTCTCCCCCGCAGTTCGCCCTGTAGGAGGAATCGGCTCGGGTCGTTGCCCTTGCCGTGTAGTTCCTGTCCCAACAGCGACAATGTGTCGCTGTCCCGATGGACTTCGGCAAAATCCAGGTAGTCGCGGAGATAACGCCGCACGCGCTCGTTCAGAACCTGATCCGGCAGGGCCGCGTCCAGGGAGAAGTGGTCTTGACCCCAGGCCGGCAGCGGCAAAGGGTTGACGATTTCAAGGAGGTGCAGATTGGGAAGTAGGAGAGCCAGATGACGAGCTTCGTGTTCCGCCATGACCGAATGCGGAAACAAGAAATAGCGAATGGAATCCTGATGGTTCATATGAGCTTCCTCCATGGGCTTGTTTTATTTCTCAGACACGCTCTCTGGGTGCTTTCTTAACGGCTTTCTTACAAGTGATCGCTGTGCTCGCAAAGTCGCCAGGACGCCAAAGATCATTGACACCCT
>Ga0315286_10005145_pt1 | contig 12614 bp, 11 predicted proteins | sample YL17G10_0_MG_FD_205038 | JGI IMG/M metagenome (GOLD analysis project Ga0315286, IMG submission 205038) | Sediment microbial communities from Yellowstone Lake, YNP, Wyoming, USA - YL17G10_0 | ecosystem: Environmental > Aquatic > Freshwater > Lake > Sediment | place: USA: Wyoming | collected... | reverse complement strand
ACAGCAAGGCGCCCGTTGCCCTCGCCGCAATCGAGGCGATGGAGGCGCTTCAACGCAGTGTCCCGGGAGTTGAACTGGTCGTCGTAGGCCAGGGGCCGGAGGAGCGCTCGGTTGCCGTCGCTGCAGAGCGCATGAACGTCAGGCTGGGCAGGAAGGCTGTCTTCGCGCTCGGCGGCCGCGGCGACATTCCGCGGATTCTGGCGCTAGGGGACGCCGTCATCGGCACTGCCTCGGTTGCGCTTGAGGCGATGGCCTGCGGAAAACCCGTTGTGGCGGCCGGCAAGGGCGGCTACTTCGGCATCGTGCGACCTGGGAACCTGGACGAGGCCGACACTTCCTGCTTCGCAGACCATGTGGAGGTGGGTGAGGTCACGCCACGCGCTCTTGAGAGGGACCTGGCAGCGCTTCTCAGCGATCCCGGCCAGGCGCGTGCGCTCGGGGAGTTCGGACGGGTAGAGGCGGAGGCACGCTACAGCGTCAGCAGGCTGACCGGGGATGTCGAGGCGCTGTACCGAGACGAGCTGAGCGATCGGAGCCGAGTGCGACGTGTCGTGGTGTTTCACCTCAACCAGATCGGCGACCTCATGTTCACGCTACCCGCGCTTAAGGCGATCCGAGAGGCATACCCCGCGGCCCACGTCACGAGTGTCGTCAGGCCTTACCTGGCCGGGCTCCTCTCCGAGAGTGGGTTCGTGGATGAAGTCCACCAGCGCCCCTCGGGACCGCTGCACACGGCCGTCGGGCTGGGGATGCAGTTGCGCGAACACGACCCTGACCTGGCAGTCGCCTTCTCGCAGTCAGCTACGATGACACTGTGCGCCCGTATCTCGGGCGCCAAGCACCGCGTGGGCTACCTCGACTCCCACTTCGCTCACCTGCTCACTCATCGCGTTCAGGTCCGCGGCATCCCCTGCCCGGAGAAGGTGATGCGGCTCGTGAGAGGCCTCGGCCTCGACCCGGAGAAGACCGACTACGTGGGCCTGGTACGGCTCGCCTCGGCCGACTGTGATTACGCCGACCAGCTCTTCGCCGAGGCCGACCTCTCGGGTGACGGGCCTCTGATTGCGCTGGCCCCAGGAGAGTCCAGCGGCCGGCCCTACAAGTCCTGGCGAACCGATGGCTTCATGGAGGTGGCTCACCGGCTCCAGCGTGACGAGCATGCCAGGCTGTTGGTGGTTGGTTCGGAAAGCGATCGCACACTGGGCTACGAGATACTTGCGCCAGTCGCGCCGCGGCAGCGCGGCAACTTCGCTGGCCGGACCACCCCAAGCCAGCTTGCGGCAGTGCTGGCGAAGTGCGATCTGCTCATTGGCATAGACTCAGGCCCCATGCACGTCGCGGCCGCCATGGGGAAGCCAGTAGTCGCTCTCTTCGGACCGACGGACCCAGGAAGGACCGGCCCACAGGGCGAGGGACACGAGGTTATCTTCCACCAGCAGGACTGCTGGTGGCCCTGTGTACATCCGGTGACGCCGGACTGCGGCCATCGCAACTGCATGATGGCGATCACACCGCAGGAGGTCCTTGCCGCGGCTCTTCGCATCCTTGCCAGGCAGTCCCAGCCGGTTGATCCACGCTAGAGGCGATGCCCGTGCCATCCTCCGTTCACATTGACTCGCACCGGGCCTGGGGAGGCGGACAGGCGCAATCGCTCGGCCTGGCGCTTGCCCTGGCAGCCCGCGGCGAGGAGACCTGGTTCGTCGCCGAGCCTGGCAGCGAACTCGCCGCTCGCCTGCGGACCACCCATCTCCCGTGGGAGGCTATTCCATTGCGCGGCCTCCCCGGCGTTGCCGCCATCAGACATCTGGCTCGCAGGTTGGCGCAACTCAAACCGGACATCGTACACGTCCACGAGTCCGCGAGCCACCTCGTTGCTGGCATCGCCGCGCGGCGCGCGCAGGTCCCGAGGATCGTCGTCACGCGCAGGACGGAGTCTCCCATCAGACGAGGCTGGCTGGGCAGGGCTAAGTACAGTCTGTACTGCGACCGGCTGATCTGCATCTCGGAGGCCATCCGCGCCCGCTGCCTCGCGGCCGGATTACCCGATTCACTGATGGCGGTTATCCCTGACTCCGTTGACTGCAGGCACTTCGACCCGGGCTCCCAGCAGGGGCCCGCCCCCGACGGCGAACCCACCATCCTTGCCGTCGGCCGCCTCGCCGCAAGCAAGGGCTACCGGGTGCTTCTACGCGCGATGGGTGAGGTGCTGAGAACGGCGCCGGAGGCGCAGCTGCTGATCTGCGGCAGGGGGGCTGAGGAGCTTGCTCTCCGCGCTCAGACTCGGTCACTCGAGCTGGGCGATCGCGTCCAGTTCCTCGGATTCGTGCCAGACGTCAGGGCTGTGCTGGCACGAGCCGATGTGTTCGTGATGCCGTCCCTTTCCGAAGGACTGGGCGTGGCAGCGCTGGAGGCGATGGCAATGGCGAAGCCGGCCGTGGTAAGCGATGTCGGCGGGCTGCCGGAATTGGTCGTGCATGGCGAGACCGGAGTGGTCGTCCCTGCCGGCAACGCGAGCGCTCTCGCCGACGCGCTGCTAGACCTGCTTGGCGATCGGGACAAGGCAAGGCTGATGGGGGAGGCCGCGCGCAAGCGGGCGCTTGCCATCTTCGACCGGCCGCGAATGGTCGAGCGAGTGAACGCGTTGTACGAGGAAGCGCTAGCGCGTTGGACGCACTGACCGCGATTGTGACAACATACAACTCGGCCGACCTGATCGGCGAGACCCTGGCGCGGCTCTCCTTCGCCGACGAGATCATCGTCGTTGACTCGTTGAGCACTGACGCTACAGCCGACCTCGTGCGGCGAAGCGGCGCGCGCCTGTTTCAGCGTCACTACGACTCACCCGCGGCCCAAAAGAACTGGGCGATCGAGCAGGCGACAGGCGAGTGGGTCCTTATCGTGGACTCCGACGAATGGGTCACGCCGGAGTTGGCCGACGAGATCAGGCAGACCCTCGCAAGCGCGGCCGCCGACGGCTACCGGATCAGGCGTCGGAGCTTCTTCCTCGGCCGCGAGATCAAGCACTCCGGGTGGCAGCGCGACTGGGTGCTACGGCTTTTCCGCCGGGGCCGGGCGCGATATGAAGAACGGCAAGTCCACGAGATCATGGCCTGCGATGGCCCGGTCGCGCGCCTCAGCGGCGCGCTCCTCCATCACCCCTACCGCTCGATGGCCGAGTACTGGGAGAAGCTCAGGCGGTACGCAGACTGGAACGCCGTTCATGCCCGGCAGCAGGGGATGCGTGTCTCGCCTCTCTATATGCTAGTGCATCCTCCGGCGCGGTTCCTCAAGGCATACCTGCTGCAGGGCGGATTCCTCGATGGCGCGCACGGGCTCGTTGTGTGCCTTCTGACCGCCGTCTACGCCGCAGCCAAGGACATACGCGTCTGGGAGATGCAAGGAGAGAGTCGGCAATGACCTGCCCGTCGCCACAGCCAGCCCGATCCAAGATCGCTCTACGTGATGATGCCGTCGCCCGCGTCGCGGCCTGGCGCGCCGAGGGCAGGCGCATCGCCTTCACCAACGGGTGCTTCGATCTCCTGCACGCAGGCCACGTCCGCACTCTCGAGGCCGCCCGCCGACACGGCGATATCCTCATCGTCGGCGTGAACTCAGATGAGTCGGCCAGGCAGCTAAAGGGGCCCGGCCGCCCGATCCTCCGTGAACGCGATCGCGCGGAGATGCTGGCCGCGCTCAGCTGCGTGGATCTGGTGGTTGTCTACCCCGAGCTGAGCGCCCTCTCGCTCATCCAGGCGCTCCGCCCGGAGGTGTGGGTAAAGGGCGGCGACTACCTCCTGGAGACGGTCAACCAGGAGGAACGCGCCTTCGTGGAGAGCTACGGCGGACAGGTAGCCCTCGGCGAGCGGGTCGAGGGGGCCTCGTCCACCGACATCATCGCTCGGGTCAAGCAGCTTCCCGACAGCTACTGAATCTCGCGAATTGCGGTTACGCGACGGGTTCCACTGCAACCCCTCCGAATGCTCCATAGTGCGAGATTCAGCCATTTCTCCCTCACCCTACTATTCAAGCCTCAATGAGCCAGCGGCCTACCAGTTCCCGATGTTCTGAAGCACTGTCACCACGCGATGGTAGGTGCGGAAGGCTATAAGCTCCTGGCCCACAAAGCTGCTGAGCACTGTCTTGGCGAACTCGGTGTCGCCATAGGCGGTCATCAGGACATGCAGGAAGATGTGGGCCACGATGATGCCTGATGCTACCCCAAGCAGCCCCCCAACTACCGGGTCCATTACGTCGAGCGAGAGCAGCGTGCTCTCGTATACGTACTTCGTCGCGATGATGATGAGTACGACGAGGACCAGGAAGACCATCGCGATCCAGAAGCCCTCCGCCATCGCCTCGGGCTGAAGCAGCGGCGCCGCGCCTGCGAGCGGCTTGGCGACGAAGGTAGCAATCTTCAGCGCGATCAGACATCCCACGAAGTCGAAGATCGCTCGCCCGAACCCTCTGACGCTCTCCAGCCACGCGACCACAACGATGAGAACCAGCGCGATGGCATCCATCCAGGTCATCCGGCACCACCTCCCTGACGCCTCACTACGAGGGACGCATACCCTACTACGGCCCGCCTGTCCCCGATGATATCGCCAGACGTATAGTAGGCAAGAAGCTGCGCCTGGTGCTTTCCTTGGGCGAGGCAGCACCAGAGCGCAACCGCCACTGGCACCGGGCCACACATGGAGATGTGGTGCCTGCGGACGGCTCTCAGCAGTCCGGCCGGCTCCATCGCCTCGATCGCGTCGAGCGCCAGCCGGTCCTGCCGCTGCGCTACCTCTTGCGCGACCTGGTGCGAGAGGTCGGTGCTCGCGACCACGACTGCCCTTCTCGAGCCCACCGCCTTCGCGACCGCCTCTCCCATCGCCTCAGCATCCTCGATCAGTTGCTCCCCGTCGCCCATCGGGTGAGACCGGAGGCATACTGGCAGGATTCTCGGCATCCTCTCGCCGTAGACGAACTGGAGAAACGGAAGCTGCACCTCAAGCGAATGCTCGCCCCGGTGGGCCGTCTCGTCCGCCTCGAAGAGCGGGGAAGCGGCGATCAGCTCGTGCCCGAGGTCGGTGTCCAGGGCGACGTCTCCCAGCGGGGTGCGCCAGGCATCCACGAGGGAAACGGCGGCTAGTCGGTCTGCGGTGAGATGGCTGGGCCCGACAACGATGATCGTGTCCGGAGTGCCGTCTTCGGCGAGCGCGCGATAGCCGTGGGCTGCAGCCGGCCCGGAGTACATATAGCCCGCATGAGGGCTGACCACCGCACCTATCAGCCCTGGGCCGTTGCCGCTGGCCAGGGGCAGCTTGCCCGGGCCGAGGGGATGGAGGAAGCATCGCTCGATCGAGGCGTCGAGCGTCTCCTTCCTTCCCTCGTAAAACTGGCCGGCCACGGCAGGCTGCCGCACGCCAGGCATCCCAACGTCCCTCCCGCAGGGCGGGTGGTCCCGCCGTTGACGGGGCCAACCGCTCCATGCTACCGTGAACGGGTGGGCCATCGCGGCCCACCGCACGCCGATCAGGCGACCCTAGCGAAGCGGGCGCCCGGCTAGGGCGGCACATCACCCATGCGAATCGCGCTGTTCACCGAATGCTACCGGCCCATCGTTAACGGGGTCGTCGTCTCGGTTGTCACTTTCGCCACTGAACTCCGGAAGCTCGGCCACGACGTCCACATCATCGCCCCGGCTTATCCCGGTTTCACCGATACCGATCCCCACGTGCACCGGTTGCCGTCGGTGATCCTGCCGAGCCGAACTCGCTATCCGCTTGCCATCCCCTTCAGCAGCCGCCGCCTCAAGGCTGTGTTCGAGACACAGCCGCCCGCCCTGATACACGCGCAGCACCCTTTCGCCACGGGCAGGGAGGCGCGCCGCTGGGCGCGGCGGCTGAGACTGCCTCTGTTGTTTACATACCATACCTTGATACGGGAATACGCCCACTACGTTCCGCTGCCGCGGCTGCTGGTGCAGGCCGCCGCGGTGCAGGTGAGCCGCTCCTTCTCGAACTCTGCCGACCACGTCATCGTGCCCACGCGGGGGATCGAAGACGTGCTTCGGAGCTACGGCGTGCGCCAACCGATCGCGGTGATCCCGACCGGGATGGATCTGTCGCTGGTCCGGGGCGTCGAGCGCAAGCCCATGCGCGCCAGCGTCGGCATACCCGACGGCGTCCCCCTCATTGCCAACTCAGGCCGGATCGCGCGCGAGAAGAACCTGGACACTCTCATCGGCGCGCTCCGGCTCCTCATCCAGCGCGGCAGCGACGCGCATCTCGTGCTCATCGGAGGCGGCCCCTGGGAGCAGGAATGCCGCGCCTTCGTCGAGTCTCAGGGCTTGTCCGACCGGATCCACATCACGGGTTACGTGCCCAGGGAATCTGTACTCGACTGGCTCGCCGAGGCCGACGTCTACTGCTTCCCGTCGCTCACCGACACTCAGGGCGTCGTGGTGCTGGAGGCGATGGCGCTGGGCTGTCCACCGGTTGCGGCACAGTCGAGCGCCGTCGCGGACGTTATCAGGCATGGCACGGATGGCCTGGTAGTTGAACCGACGGCCGAGGCATTTGCCGAGGCCATCACTGATATCCTGGAGAGCCCCGACCTGCGTCAGCGGCTTGCAGGTCAGGCCAGGCAGCGCGCCGAAGAGTTCTCTGCCGACCGAATGGCCCAGCGGCTCGTGGATGTTTACGAGAGGCTGCTGGGCTGACGATTATCCTGGCTGCCGGCTGCACGGTAAGCCAGGAGAATCGAGTCGTTGAGCGCCAGGCCGTGCGCTCAGAGTTTCCTGCACTATGATTCCCGAGCAATAGTGCAGGAAACTCTGCAATCTATGGGAGACGGCGGAAAGGCCTGAACCTTGCCCGCCTGATGGAGGTAGGTGGTAGCGATGTGCGGCATTATGGGCTATCTGGGCGACCGTGACACGGTCGAGGTGCTGCTCGAGGGGTTGCGGCGCCTGGAGTACCGCGGCTACGACTCAGCCGGAGTCGCGGTCGCGGTGGACGGCAGAATCGAGCTGATCAAGGCAAAGGGGAAGATCTCAAACCTGGCCGCGCTGTTGCAGGACAATAAGCCGGTAGGGCCGTCGGGCATCGCCCATACCCGTTGGGCCACCCATGGGCCGCCCTCCACCAAGAACGCGCACCCACACCCCGACTGCCATGGCCACATCGCCGTGGTCCATAACGGCATCATCGAGAACTACCTCGAGCTGCGGGAGAAGCTCCAGGCCGAGGGCCATACCTTCCGTTCGGAGACCGACACCGAGACCCTCGCCCACCTGTTCGAGAAGCACTACCAGGGAGACCTGGAGGTTGCCGTGCGCCGAGGGCTCCGCGAGGTTGAGGGCTCCTACGCGGTCGTTGCCATGTCGGATCGCGAGCCGGGCCTCCTCGTCGCGGCCCGCCAGTACAGCCCGCTCATCGTCGGACTTGGGGAGAAGCGCGGCGAGAACTTCGTCGCCTCCGACCCATCGGCGATCCTGCCCTTTACCCGTCGCGCCTATCTGGTTGACAACGGCGAGATGGTCATTCTCACCGCGGACGACGTCCAGGTGAAGACCCTCGCGGGCAAGCCGGTGAAGAAGCCCGTCTTCCACATCGCGTGGAACGCCGACGCGGCGGAGAAGGGCGGCCACAAGCACTTCATGATCAAGGAGATCTTCGAGCAGCCTCATGCGCTGCGCGAGACCATCGGCGACCGCATCGTGGGGCGAGCATTGGAGTTGGACCTCGAGGGGCTTGGGCTGAGCGACGCCTACCTCCGGCGGGTGAAGAACATCGCCATCATCGCTTGCGGCACCGCCTCCTACGCGGGCATGGCCGGGCAGTACGCCATCGAGAAGCTCTGCGGCTTGCCGGTGATTGTGGACGTTGCCTCCGAGCTCCAGTACCGCGAATGCGTGTTCGACAAGGACACCCTCGGCATCGCCATCAGCCAGTCAGGCGAAACCGCTGACACGCTTCAGGCGATGCGCATGGCCCGCCGCCGCGGCGCCAAGCTGCTCGCCATCACCAACGTCGTCGGCAGCTCCGTCGCCCGCGAGTCCGACGGCCTGCTCTACATCCACGCCGGGCCCGAGATCGGCGTCGCCTCGACCAAGGCCTACACCAGCCAGATCATGGCCACCCTTCTCTTCTGCATGCACCTGGGCCAGGTGCGCGGGACGCTCAAGCCGCAGGTGGCGCGGCGGCTGCTGCGAGGCATGAAGCAGTTGCCGGATCAGGTGGAGGAGTTCCTGAAGCACGAGGCGGACCATGTCAAGCGTCTCGCGGTGAAGTATAGAGATGTGAAGCGCTACCTCTACCTCGGCCGGGGCGCCCATTACTGCTCGGCGATGGAGGGCGCGCTCAAGCTCAAGGAGATCGCCTACCTCGATGCCGAGGGCTATGCCGCCGGAGAGATGAAGCACGGCCCGCTCGCCCTGGTCACCGACGAGGTCGCCGTGCTCTCCGCGGTTGTGGCGGGCCCTCATTACCAGAAGTCGCTCGGTAACCTTCAGGAGATCCGTGCCCGCGGCGGCAAGGTCATCGCAGTCGCGAACGAGGATGACACGAAGATCGCCAAGTACGCCGACGATGTCATCCGCATCCCGAAGACCGAGGAGCCGCTCTCTCCTGTGCTGGTTGGCATCCCCATGCAGCTCTATGCCTACTACGTTGCCGATATCTGGAACCGCGAGATAGACCAGCCGCGGAACCTCGCAAAGAGCGTGACGGTGGAGTAGTCGAATCAGGCACAGATGAACGCGGGCAAACGCGGATAGGAACAGAACGCTCTTGGCGGGCGTTGCCGCGCCCGCCAAGATGACTGCTTCTCATCGGTGTTCATCTGCGCTCATCCGCGTCGAATGAGTCGCCGGGGGAACTGCGACGATGGCGGAACCTAGACGCGAACGCTGGGGCCAGGCGGCGCTCATCTGGCTCGTCTTCTCCTGTGGCGTGGCAGTAATGGGCCTGGAGATGTGCGCCTCCAGGCTGATCGCTCCCTATTTTGGCAGCACGCTGGCGGTCTGGACAAGCCTGATCGGCCTGGTCCTCGTTTTCCTCACCGCTGGTTACTACCTCGGGGGTGCGCTCGCCGATCGCTATCCCTCGCGGCTGATGCTTGGCGCGATCGTGGCCGCCGCCGGCGCCATCACCATCGCCGTTCCCCTGGCAAGCCAGCGCGTGCTCGGCGCCGCCTGGGCGCTCACGCCGAGCGCGGGCATTCTCGCCTCCTCGCTCGTTGGGACCTTCTCGCTGTTCTCGCTCCCGATGGTGCTTCTCGGGTGCGTTTGCCCGTTCGCGATGAAGCTCAGCATCAGCGACCTCGGCCGCACCGGCCGGACCTCAGGCCGTCTCTACGCGGTCTCGGCGATGGGGAGCGTCGTCGGCACTTTTCTTCCCGCGCTGTTCATGATAGACACCTGGGGAGTCCGCCATTCGATCATGGCCTTCGGCGCGCTCCTCGTCATCGCTGGCCTGCTCCTGGTGGGCCGACTCCGGGCCATCCCGGCGGCCGCGCCGATGCTGCTCTTCCTCGCTCCTCTCCCGCCGATGCTGCCGGCCCGCGGGCTCATCGCGCGGAAGGAATCCAGGTACAACTACCTCCAGGTAGTGAAAGCGGGGCCGACCAGAATCCTGGTCGTAGACTGGGGCGGCTTCTCCATCTACACCCCCGGCGAGTTCGCCACCGGGCAGTACTACGACTACCTTCTGCTCGCGCCGCTGCTCCGCGCCGAGGCTCCCAGCGCCTGGCTCCGCGATGTCCTCATCATCGGCCTCGGATCCGGCACCAGCTCGAAGCAGATCACCCAGGCCTACGGGCCGCTCGCCATTGACGGCGTCGAGATAGACCCCGAGATCGTTTCCCTCGGCCGGCGTTACTTCGACATGACCGAGCCGAACGTGAGGGTCCACGTCACCGATGGGCGCGCCTTCCTGGGGAGTTCCGGCCGGCAGTACGATTGGGTCATTGTGGACGCCTACCGCGGCTGCGAGATCCCGTTCCACCTCATCACCGCGGAGTTCTTCGAGCAGGTCAGGGCTCACATGCGGCCGGGCGGCGTGCTCTCCCTGAACATCGCCTGGTGGGAGCCCGACGATACGGAGCTGCTGGACCGAGTGGGCGCGACCGTGCGCTCCGCCTTCCCGACGGTGTACTCGGTGACTGGCATCTCCGAGCAGTCCGGCGCAGTGCTCCTCGCCGGCGGGGCTGACGCATCGCCGGAGAACCTGCTCCCCAATGCCGCCAGCGTCGGCCACGCTGCGCTGATCGAGATCGCCCGCCAGGCCGCCGCAGGCGGCTCGACGCGGCTCGCGCCACTCGCTGGGGTTGGCGAACCACTCACAGACGACCGGGCGCCTGTGGACAGGATCGCCGACCGTTTCTACCGGCGCAGCCGCCAGCAGGCCTACTCTCGCGAGCGCCAGGCCGTCTCCGCCCCCGATTAGAACGTCGCTTCCCCATGAGGTAAGTTAGCCCCGACAGGGCAGTACGCCCTTTGCAGCCATCATCTATCTCGGGGCGAGGTCTATGGCAGGGGGCCGCGATCTGAGCCGGCGCTCACCGCGCTGGCTGAACGGTTTGATATGGTCGTCGGGCATCGGCGCGGCGGCCTACTTCATCTGGCGGATGCTGTACTGCGATGGCGAAGCGACCTGCTTCCCCCTCGGCCTTCCCCTCGTGCTGAGCCGCCTCCTGGCCGTTCTGACCCTGCCCGCCCTGCTCGCCGCCACCCTCCTCGCCCGCGCCGTGAGGTGGGTGTTGGAGTAGCAGCGGCAGCCGCTCAGCCAAGCCCTTCCGCCGCTACCGCCCTCGCAGCCGCTGCCAAACGCCCCTCTTCTCCGGTTGGCGGTAGGCGAAGATACGCTTTTCGCCGAAGCGCCTGAGTTCTGTGCGCGCCCCGAAGAGTCCCCAGCTAAACCCGTCGCCCAAGGCCGGCCGGCGGAGGTCCTTGACGAGCCATGCCTCCTCGAGGGTGTGGGCGAATGCCTCGAGGTCCGCATCGCCCGAAGCCAGGCACTGCTCACGCGTCAGCATGCCCGGATTCGTCCGCCAGACACCCGCTTCATCCTCGTGAACGTACCTCAACTCGCTCTCCCAGGGCGGGTTCCCGAGCTTCAGCAGCTCCGACAGGAAGTGCGCGAAGCTGTCTGTCTGGAAGAGGATCACCGGCGGATCGTGGCAGGCGTAGAACACGGGCGCCCAAGTGGTCGAGTCGCTGACCAGGTCCACCACCCAGAAGTTGCCGGCGCCGTCATGGGCGACATCCACGCAATGTGGGAACACTTCTTCCATGCCGAAACCATCCGTGCCGCTGAAACGGACCTCTGCGACGGTGTCCCCAAACTCACCCGTAAGGCCCGAGCAGTAGGCAAGCAGTTCTCGCACCTCCCCCGGCAGGGGACACGGCAGACCCGACTCGAACACCCGCAACTGGGACTCGTCCAGTGGGGGCAACAGTTCCAGCTTCGTCATTTTCCCCCTTTCGCCCCGTAGCGAGGTCCCTTCTGCCCGCTTCACGACATCCAGTAGCATCACGGTTCCTCTCCTCTCCTACATCGTCAGCCCAAACGTCCTCGCCACGTGTACCGCCATCTGGTAGCGGGTCACGGCGGTGTCGGGGCGGCAGAGGCCATCGTTGTAGCGCTGAACTAGGCTATCCTTCTCCCAACAACCCCTGCATATCCGCCGCGTTCTTCGCCGCCTGGCCCCCGAAGCAGTTGTTCATGAAGACATATACGATGTCGGCTTGCTGTTCTAGTCCTCGAATCTTCGGCACCCACTCCTTCAGCTCTGCCTCGCTGTATAGGTAGTCGTACCGCGCGTTCTTGTCGTTCGACCACCACTTATCATAGTTGCGCCCGTGAAACCGCACGTAACCGATAGGGGAGGTAGCGATCGCCATAGGCGGCATTAGTGACTTGAACTGCGGCTCGTCCACCGCGCACCATCCCACCTGCCGCGACCGCAGGAACTCGACCACCTCGTCCTTCGCCCACTCCCGGTTGCGGAACTCGATCACCAGCGGGTAGTCCCGGAAGTGCTCGAAGAACTGCGTCAGATACTGGCGGTTGCCAGGGGTGTTGTGGAATGAGGACGGGAACTGCCCGAGCACGCAGCCGAACTTCCCTGCCTCAGTAAGCGGCTGCAGCGAGGCGATGAACGTCTGGAAATCCTGCTCGTTCTCCGCGCCCGGCTCGTGGGTTAGCGATCGGTATGCCTTCACCGTGAACCGGAAGCCGTCGGGCACCTTCCTTGCCATCTGGAAGAATACCGCCGGGTGCAGCAGCCTGTAGTAGGTGGAGTTGACCTCGAGGCAGTTGAAATGCTGGCCGTAATAGCTCAGCCAGTCCTTCTCCTTCAGCTCCTCAGGGTAGAACGCCCCCTTCCAGTCGGCGAACTTGAACCCCGAAGTCCCCACACAGATCATGGCATTTCACCAACCGCCGAGTCGCAGAGGCGCAGAGGAGACAGAAGCTCCTTGTTGTCCATCGGCGCAGACCACGCCGATGGAACAGACACATGGCCTCAGCGTCTCCCCGTCTCTGCGGTTCGGTCCTATCTCTGACATTTCGGGCACCAATGCATTCCCCGCCCGCTGGCAATGGCCGCGCGCCTGATCGGTG
>Ga0315286_10005143_pt1 | contig 12616 bp, 9 predicted proteins | sample YL17G10_0_MG_FD_205038 | JGI IMG/M metagenome (GOLD analysis project Ga0315286, IMG submission 205038) | Sediment microbial communities from Yellowstone Lake, YNP, Wyoming, USA - YL17G10_0 | ecosystem: Environmental > Aquatic > Freshwater > Lake > Sediment | place: USA: Wyoming | collected... | reverse complement strand
CTCGGAGTAGCCCGAGCATGACCTCGGTGTCAACCAGGTTCTTGGGGCAGCCCAGGGAGATGATACCGACAGCGTGCACCGGGCCGGAGCAAGACATCAGCTAAGGCCCAGCAGGCTGTCGAGCAGTTCCAGGTTCAGATGGCTCTCGAACTCACCCAGCGCGTGGTCGATCTTCTTGGACTCACGCAAGCGCAGCCTGCCCAGGAGCTGTTCGATGACCGACACCGTCGTGAGCGTATCCTCGCGCACCAGTACGACGGGGATAGCCAGATCGTGGGCGCGTCCCAGCACGGCCGGGTTCGGCTCGAACCCGCCGGTGAGGATCAGACAGCGGGTCGGCGTCTCCAGGGCGGCGAGCTGAACGTCGCTCCGGTCGCCCCCGGTGATCACGCACTTGCGGGGCGTCTGGCGGAAGTAGCGCAGCGCCGAGTCCACGCTCATGGCGCCGACTACGAAGTTCTCGATCAACTCGTCCGCAGCGTTGGAGCCGACCAGCATTTCGCCGCCGATGGCCTTGGTGAGCTCCTGGACGCTGACCGAGCGCAGCACCGGGTCGTCGGGGAGCACGCCGAGGACGGTGACGCCGAGCCGGTCGAGGCAGGGGACGATCTCGCGCTCCACGCTCTCCCGCTGGCGCGCGGGGACGCGGTTCAGTGCGACTCCCAGAAACCGTGAGCCGGCAGCGCGCCGAGCCGCGACGATGCTGTCGACGTCGAGATAGGATTCGCAGCGAGCGACGAGGAGGATCTTCGCACCCAGCATCTCCGACACGACGGGGCCAGCCAGCCCGAGGGCGGCGCCCCGGCTCAGGAAGGAGCCCGAGCCTCCGACCAGCACCACGTCCTTCCTGTCGGAGGCCGCGGCATACCCCTCCATGATCTGCCCGCAGGCGGCCTCTTCGTCGAGCGGACAGGCCTGACGCCCCAGCATGATTGGGCACAACTGAGCGGGGGGGGTATCGAGGTCCAGCTCTCGGGCTACGAACCCCGCGTCTTCGTCGGAGGCTTCCCGCTCTGCGCTGTCAGACACCACGCCGAGCGGTTTGAAGTACCCAACGCGCAGCCCCTTGCGTTGCCAGTGCTTGCCGAGGGTAACGCAGGTGAGCGTCTTGCCCAGATAAGGTTCGGTGGAAGCCACGTAGAGCGCGATCATGAGAGCCTCCTACTGCGACTGTTCGGTGATAGTGATGCGCGCGTCTACGGCCACCGCGCCTTGGCCGGGCTCCCCGACCTTCAGGGGGTTCACATCCATCTCGACGATCTCGGGGAAATCGGTGACGAGCTGTGACAGGGTCAGCAGAGAAGCGACGATCGCGTCCAGGTCACAGGGCCGCTCTCCCCGCGCGCCGCGCAGGAGGGGCGCGGAGCGGATCTCGTCGATCATCATCCGCGCGTGCCGCCGCCCAAACGGCGCCACGCGGAAGCTGACGTCCTTCAGCACTTCCACATAGATGCCACCGAGCCCGAACATCACCAATGGCCCAAACTGGGGATCGCGCGTGCTTCCCAGGATCACCTCTCGCCCGGTTTGCACCATTTCTTGAACAGAGACGCCTCGCAGGTCGGCGTTCGGCGCATAGCGACGGATGCGGAGCATCATCAGCTCGAACGCATCCATCGCTTCCTGCCGTCCGCGAATCCCGACTCGCACGCCACCGAGATCCGATTTGTGCAGGATATCCGGCGAGACGATCTTCATCACGACCGGGTAGCCGATCTCGTCGGCGAACCGAGCAGCCTCCTCCGCGTTCTGTGCCACACGGCTCTTAGGCATGTGCACGCCGTAGGCCTGCACGACTTCTCGTGCCTCTATCTCGCCCAGATTCACGCGCCCTTCCGCGCGGGCGCTCCGGAAAATGGCCTTCACCGCCTCGATGTCAGCCTCGAACCTCTCGATGGGGTCCTCCGGCTCCTCTCGCCACTCCCGATAGCGTACCATGGTGGCCAGCGCCTGCACTGCGCGCTCGGGGTAGGGGTAGTTGGGGATCCGGTGGCCGCCCAACAGGTCGATGGCGCCCGTCATGGCGCCGCCGCCCATGAAGCAAGCCAGCATCGGTTTCTGGTACTTGGCGGCGGCGGCGGCCAGCCCCTCTGCTGTCTCGTAGGGCTGAGTGGAGGTCTGCGGGGTGAGGACGGCGAGCGCGGCGTCGACGTTGGGGTCTGCCAGCACCGTCTCGGCAGTGAAATTGTAGCGATCGGCGCCGGCATCGCCGAGGCAGTCGACCGGGTTGTGGAAGTTGGAGGCGGGAGGGAGCTTGGTGCGCAGCTTCGCCACAGTATCCGCGCCGATCGGGGCCAGCTCCAGGCCGGCGGTCTCCACGGCGTCGGTGGCCATGATGCCCGGGCCGCCGGCATTGGTGAGAATCGCCACCCGCCGACTCCTCGGGATCTCCTGATAGGCGAAGGCGACGGCAAGATCGAAAAGCTCTTCCACCGAGTGGGCGCGGATGACGCCGCACTGCTTGAAAGCGGCCGTGTATGCCTCACCGGATCCAGCTAAGCTGCCGGTGTGGGAAGAGACCGCGCGGGCGCCGGCCTGCGTGTTTCCTGACTTCACCACTATCACAGGCTTCTTCTGTGACACTTCCTTGGCGACTCGCATGAACTCGGGGCCGTTGGGCAACCCCTCCATATAGGCGACAATGACCCGTGTCTCGGGGTCATCCTCCCAGGCGCGAAGGAGGTCCACTACGCCGACGTCCACGCCGTTGCCAAAGCTGACGAACTTCGAGTAGCCGATGCCGTTCTGGACCGACCAGTCGAGGATGGCCGTTGCCAGCGCACCCGACTGCGACATCAGCGCGAGCGAACCCGCCTTTGGGAAGACAGGAGCGAAGGAGGCATTGAGGCCAGAGCCGGTGGCGATGATACCGAGGCAGTTGGGCCCAACTACCCGGATGCCACCCCGCTTGGCGATCCGGGCGAGTTCCTTCTCGAGCTCGATCCCTTCAGGCCCTGACTCCTTGAATCCTGCGGTGATGATGATGACGGAATCGATGCGCTTCTGCGCACACTCCTCCATCACCGGCAGCACCGCAACCGCAGGGACGACGATGACTGCTAGGTCAATCTCCCCATCGGCATCGAGAACGCTGGGGTAAGCTTTGAGTCCCAGTATCTCAGGCGACTTCGGGTTGATCGGGTAGATCGCTCCGGCGAAGCCTGATGTCTGCAGGTTGCGGATGATATCGTGGCCGATCTTCCCGGCCCGGGCGGAGGCGCCGACTACGGCCACGGAAGTCGGCGCGAAGAAGTGCTTCATAGCGAAGTCTTGTGCGATCAATCCACTGTTCCTATCTGGTATCTGTCCAACGGCGGCGTCTTCCGCGCCGACACCACGCCACAGGCGCGGCTCACATCACGTCCGTCTCGCGCGAACCGCGCCTGACGCGCGGCTGACCGCGGTGCTGTCTTCCTGGGGATCGGTTACGCCTTGGGAGCGGGTTCCAGCCGTCCTGCGCGGAAGGCTTGGATATACTCCATACACATATCATCACGACCCAGCAGAGCTTCGCTCGCGCAGGCCACTGCCATCAGGGACTCGTCGAGAGGATCGAGGATCGCCGCGTCCATCCCCCGTGCCATCGCCATGGCGAGGAATGTGCGGTTTAGCAGTTTGCGCGCGGGCATCTGGAAAGAGATGTTGCTGAGGCCGCAGATGACATGAACGCCCGGCAGCGCCTCCATGATACCGCAGACAGCATCCAGAAAGGCGGCGCCCTGGTCACTTTCGAGCCCTACCGCGCGCGCCAGCGGGTCGACGAACAGGTCGGAAATGGCGAGCCCCACGGAGGCCGCCGCTTCCCCCAGCTTCCGGGCAATGTCGATGCGCTGTTGAGCCGTCTTCGGCAACCCCGAGTCGTCCAGCGCGAGCCCCACTAGTCTGGCGCCGTGCTCGCGGGCGAGCGTGAACACCGGCTGCATGCGCCCCTCCTCCGCACTCGCCGAGTTGACCAGCGCCTGCCCGCGGTGGTTCTCGAGCCCCGCGCGAAGCGCCTCGGGGTTCGGGGAGTCTATGCACAGTGGCCTATCGGTGACGCTCTGCACCGTCTTCACCAACCAGATCATGTCCTCGGGCTCGCGCTCGGGATTCGTGCCGGCGTTGACATCGATGTAGCTCGCGCCCGCTTCCGCCTGTCGCGTTGCCTCCTGCCTGATCAGGTCTGCGTTCCGGTTGGTCACAGCCTCCCGGATCCGCCGACCGGTTCCATTGATCCGCTCGCCGACGATTATCATACATCTTCCTTCCTATCGGCTGATTCTCACAGTTCTTAGGGGTGTGATCCCAGAATCATGGTGGACGACCTCACTTCGCTCCCTCGGGGTCACGCCCATGTCCTGGCGGCGCCAGGGCACGTGATGGCCGTAGAAAGAGGGCCACGCCCGTTCCTAGCGAGCTACTCTCGCGGCGTAGGTCTCCTCCAGGCCGCGAATGAGGTCTGCCAGCGCCCGGTTCACGGGCGTTGGCACACCCGCCGCAGCTCCCTCGCGGACTACCGCTCCGTTGATGGCGTCCACCTCTGTCCGCCGCTGTCGGTAGTAGTCCTGAAGCATCGAGTTCAGGTTATTGGCGGTCCGCTGGCATGTCTCTTCGGCGTGCAGAACCATGTCCGACCGCGGCAGGCGGATGCTCTTTGCCTTCGCCACCTGCTCGACCTCGGAAATGACGGATCGCAGCACCTGTCGCAGGCTCGCCGACTCCATGATACCCCCGTTGCGCACCTGAGCCAGCGTCGCCACCGCGTTGATCCCCGCGTTCACGACCAGCTTCGCCCACAGCACGGAGGCAAGTTGCGTGGTTAGCTCTACCTGCACCCCTGCTTCTGAGAATGCGCTCTCTACTGCGGTCAGTCGCTCGCTCACCTCGCCCGATGGCTCGCCTATCACCGTCATCCCGACGCCGGCGTGGTGCACCTGTCCGGGGGCGATCAGGGTGGCTGCCTGCGAGGTGACGCCGGCGATCACTCGGCCCGCGCCGAGCGCCTGTTGCAGCGTTTCGAGATTGCCCAGCCCATTCTGGAGGGTGAGCACGCTGGTCTCTGGGGAGACCAGCGGCTGCGCCGTCGCTGCCGCGGAAGCAGTGTCATAGGACTTGACCGCGATCAGCACCAAGTCGACGGAACCGACGTCGCGGGGCTGGCTAGTGGCATGCACGGGGGACCGAAATTCGCCTGAGACTCCAGAGACCCAGATACCGCGGCGATCCAGCAGATGCGCCCGCTCGGCGTGGCGGTCGACCAGCCAAACATCATGCCCGCCCTGGCTCAGCAGCCCCCCGAACAGGCAGCCAATGCTCCCGGGACCCACGATGGCGATCTTCATCATGCTGTTCTTCTGAGTAGAGCGAAAGGCCCCCACTGCATCTCCTAGCGCGGCTTCTCCCACTTCTGGAGTTCGGCAAGCTCGCCGTAGGTGCCGCCCTGGACGATCTCCTCGCGGATGCGACTCTCTCGCTCGTACCACTCCATCCCCCGGTTCGCCCATTCCACGGCCTGGCCGCGAGGGATCCTGACAGTCCCGTCGTCATCGCCGAGTATCCAGTCCCCTGGATTGACGACCTCACCGGAGATCACGATGGAGACGCCGGTCTCACCAAATCCCTTCGGCTCGCCCGCGTTCGGGCAGATGTGGCGGGCGAACGCCGGGAAGCCCAGCGCACGAATGTCGCCGCTATCGCGGATGGCGCCGTGAATGACGACGCCTGCAATCCCCTTGTTCATGGCGCTGCGGGAGGCCATCTCACCCCAAATCGCCGGCGGCACGCCACCCGCGTCGATCACGAGCACATCGCCGGGCTGGGCCAGATCTATCGCCTCCACAGGCTTGGCATAGTCACCCGGCGCAGTCCGCACCGTGAAAGCCGGCCCAACCACCTTCATACCAGGCGCGATCGGCCGCAGGCCCTGCAAAACTCCTCGACGGTGCATGGCATCAGAGAGATTCGCCGCGGAGATCGTCAGGAGAACCTCGCGAATCCCGTCGTCGGAGGTGCGCTTGAAGAGCGTGGTCGGGATACTCACTCTCTCGGAGATGGCCCGCTTGATCTCGGCAGTGGCCTGTCTGGCATCGGACGCCTTGGCGATCGCGCCGCCGACGATGATGATGGAGGCCCCGGCCTCGACGGCCTGGACGGCGTTCTCGGAATTGATGCCACCGGCCACGCAGAGCGGAATGTCGACCGCCGCTGCCACCGCGCGCAGCAACTCGAATGGGTCCTCGCCGCGCATCTGCATGTCGATGGCAACGTGCACGTCAAGTGAGTCCACGCCCAGCGCGGCTACCTGCTGGGCTCGCCCGATGGGATCGGCGGCGCCAAGAAGGTCTGCGACGATCTTGACGCCGTATTCCCGCCCCGCCTCAACACACTCGACGATCGTCGGATCAGGGGCGGCCGCCAGCACGTGGACGTGGTGCGCTCCCGCCTTTGCCGCCGATTCCACCTCGATGCGGCCCGCGTCCATGACCTTCATGTCGGCGGCGATGACCAACCCCGGAAACCCAGACCGCAACCTGCGGACCGCATCCAGCCCCACGCTCTTGATTAGAGGCGTGCCTGCCTCCAGGATGTCGGCTCCCCCCTCCGCGGCCTCGGAGGCCACCTTGAGGGCGCGGTCCAACTCGAGGAAGTCGAGAGCGACTTGCAGTCGCGGTGTATCTGACTTCTGGTTCATACTGACCTTCATTCCCTTCCGAAGACCGGTATCACTCTGTCTGCGAGGCCGGTCAGGCGCGTGTCACCGCGAGACGCCGCCCGTCTCGAGTCTCTACCGGAACGGCGCGCCTCCGGTGGAAATCGCCGCTCTGCTCGAACGCATAGGCGGCGCGAAGCATCGTCTCTTCGCCCAGTGGCTTCCCCACAATGTGGAGCCCTATGGGCATCCCCTCGCGCGAGAATCCGCACGGGACCGACATCCCCGGCAGCCCGCCCAGATTCACGGGAATCGTGCACACATCAGACAAGTACATCGCCACCGGGTCCTCTGTCTTCTCGCCCAGCCGGAACGCCACGGTGGGGCTGACCGGGCCGACGAGGAGGTCGTACTGTTCGAAAGCGCGGTCGAAATCCTGTCGGATGAGAGTGCGAACCTGGCCGGCCTTTAGGTAGTAGGCGTCGTAATAGCCCGCGCTCAGGGCGTAGGTGCCAAGCATGATCCGGCGCTTGACCTCAGACCCGAATCCCTCGTCCCGGGTCTTGCGGTACATCTCGATGATATCGGCAACCTTCTCCCGGGTGCGGTGGCCGTACTGTACGCCATCAAACCGGGCAAGATTCGAGCTGGCCTCGGCGGGCGCGATGATGTAGTAAACGGGGATCGAGTAGTTGAGGTAAGGCAGCGAAACCTCGTCGCAGGTGGCGCCCAGTTCCTCCAGGCGTGCCACCGCCGCACGGACCGCGGCGCCGACCTCGGGGTCGACGCCGACACCCTGGTATTCCATGAATTCCTTGACCAGGCCGATGCGAAGGCCCTTCACATTCGGCTTCAGAGCCTGAGTGTAGTCGGGCACGGGGGTGTTGATGGAGGTGGAATCCCGCGGGTCATAGCCGGCAAGCATGTTCAGCATCAGGGCGCAGTCTCGAACATCCTTGGTGATCGGGCCCACCTGGTCGAGGGAACTGGCGAAGGCGACCACGCCATAGCGGGAGACGCGGCCGTAGGTGGGCTTCATCCCCACCACACCGCAGAGACTTGCCGGCTGCCGGATGGAGCCTCCGGTATCGGTGCCCATCGATACGATGGTCTCTGACGCCGCCACCGAGGCAGCCGATCCGCCGCTCGATCCGCCGGGGACCCGATCCAGGTCCCAGGGGTTACGCGTAACACCCCGCGAAGAGTTCTCTGTGGAGGACCCCATGGCAAACTCGTCCATGTTGGTCTTCCCCAGGAACACCAGGCCGTGCTCTCGGCAGCGCTCTATCACGTGAGCGTCGTAGGGAGGCACGAAGCCGGCCAGAATGCGGGAACAGCACGTGGTTTCGATGCCCTTGGTGCAGTAGATGTCCTTCAGCGCGATTGGAACGCCGGCAAGCGCGGGGAGTCTCTCCCCCTTGGCGCGCCGCTCGTCGACTGCCGCCGCCTGTCGCTCAGCCACATCTCGGGTGAGCAGGATGTAGCTGTGAAGGGCCTCATCGGCAGAGGTGATGCGACCCCACACGGAATCGAGCGCCTCACGCGCCGACACTTGCTTGCTCGCCAACAGATCGGACAACTCGTGGGCAGTGAGCTCGTAGAGCTCGCGGGGCTGGCTCATTCGATCACCCGCGGCACGCGAAAGCAGCCGCTCGCCTGATCCGGCGCGTTCTGGAGAGCTTCCTCCGGCGAGAGAGACGGCGCCGGCACGTCCTCCCTGAGCACATTGGACATCGCGATCGCGTGCGACATCGCCGGCACGCCAGCGGTGTCAAGCTGGCCAAGCTGCTCGAAGTGCTCGAGTATGGAATTGAGCTGGTCCGTGAACCTTTCGCGCTCTTCGCTGGTGAGTTCCAGCCGACCGAGCAGGGCCACGTGATCAACTTCCTCAGGTGTCAACAACATATCTCTTCCTAACATCGGGCGGCCGCGAAGGCGGGCCCGCCCGCTTCCTGCTTACCCCGCCGGTTCGGGCTGCACGGTGATCCGTGCTGATCGGACGGGTACGCTCACAACGAGGTAACCGGTGTCGGGGTTGGGCATAATGGTTTCTTCGGCTTGGCGACCCCGGAGTCCCCCCTCCACGACCACGTGATGCATGGATCCGCTGGGTAGGCGGTAAACGCCGTCGTGGATCTCGATCTCGACGTTGGTTAGGGCGCCGCCGCTTACCTGGATGCCGTCTCCGGTAGCGTTCGCGGTCGCACCGTCGCCGTTGACGAGGAACTCGATGCCTCCGGCATCGTACCGCGCGATGGAAACCGTCACCACCGCGCCTTCATCAGGGGTCCGGATGTAAATCGGAATCGGTCGAGCTGTGGCCAGCGGCTCCCCCGGGAAGAGCAGTTCGACGCGATTCTGCTCTCCACGGTTCGGATATCGGACCGCTCCCTGCGGCACCTGGTAGGCCTGATTGCCCCCGCCGTAGACGTCGACGATGGCAGCGGCGCTGGACGGGGAGACAAGCCCGATAGAACCGTCGGAGTATTCGGTGGCTCCGATGGTGGAGGGCCAAAGCGCGTCCGGCTGGATCACCTCCAGATCGTACCTCCAGGACAGCATGCGCTGATGGAAATCGTCGAAATAGGGGTCAGCGGCATTCCAGGTATCGTAGAGGAATGTCGGAGCGTAAACTGCAAATCCACGGCCCAGCCCTCTCACTCGGAACCCAGGCCCGTTATCGCCCACGAAGTCCTCTCCCAGGTACTTCCTCACATCCGGCCGACTGAGGAATTGCCCCAGGATATCGGCGAACTTGGCGACGTCCGGGTCGATCTCCAGGCCCGCCTCGCCAGGTCCCACCGGGATGGCGACCCCGGGCTGCCCTTCCTCACCAGGTTGACCGAGCGAACCGAGCTCGCTGGGCTGGTTGCTCTCCGCGATCTCGGTGTAGCGCATGCCAAGCAGCTCGGACAGCATCGGCGGGGTCGAGTTGATGGTGCCATCCCCCTGGTACATGCCCGCGCCCGCATCGACCACCAGCGCGCCGCCCTGGAGCACGAAACCGTTCAGCGCCACCTGGACATCGTCAGGCATGAAAAGGGCCATGGGCGCGAAGATCACACTGTACTGCTGCAGGTTCACCTGACTCAGCGAGTCCTGCGACAACACGTCAATCTGCCCGTAGCGCGTGCCCATCCTTGCTACCGCGAACAGGGTCGTAGGCTCGTCCGGCGTCACCCCATCGAGGTACCCGTACAGCCCCTGCCCGTTCCTTTGGGCTCCGCCGGCGATGGGGTCGTACAGAATCGCGGCGCGAGCCAGCGGGGTCTTGGGGAAATCGCCGCCCTCTCGGAACGCGTCGGCGGCTAGCTTCACCGTTGCCTGAAGGTCTTCCGAGTCCCTCACCACCGACCAGTCCGACAGAGCCAGGCCCGCGGCCCCATGCAGCAAGGCCTCGTTCATCCAGTTGGCGGTGCGGTTCGCGTCCGCGTTGCTGTCTATCCAGAAGGTTGGGATGGCGGCGAACTGATTGCCGCGCCGCGCGATGTCTACCGAGTGCACATTGTGGGTCACGAAGTCTTGCTCGGCGGAGTTCGGGTACGTGTTCAGGACCATTCCATCGAAGGTGTTGCGCACGCTGATGATCGAGCGGTAGTCCGGCAAAGCGGCGGCGAGGATCAGCCGGCCGGGATCTGCCGCGCGCAGTGCGTTCGCCCAGAGGTCGAGGGCGTCGGCGTAGGCGTTCCTCCGGTAGAGGGCCACGTCGATGCTGGCCCGCCCGAGTCCAGCGGCCCGATCGGCGTCCACGTCGCGGGCGCCTCCGTATGTCACTTGATCCCAATCCTCAAAGCTCGCGTCCCAGGAGTCGTTCAGCCTGGAAAGCGATCCCTGGTACCAGCCGCTGAGGAAGGCGCGGAAGCCGCTATCCGACCACGGGAACTGACCGGGAGGGATGGCCTCGATCGACCAGCCGATGAGTCCGGTATGCTTGCCAAACTGGTTGACGAGTTTCGCCACCAGGTCTGACACGGCCTTGGCGTAGGCGGCGGAGGTAGGGTCGGGCGCCATATCCCCGCCATCACCGTCCTTGATGGCAGATGGCGTGACCGCGGCCACCACGAACAGGCTCTTCGCCTCGACGGCGGTCATGAGAGTAGATGCCGCAGCCAGGTCCTTGTCAGATGAACTGGAGATCAGCACATAGGCGGTGTTGAAGCCGGAGGCGACGTATGTGTCCAAGTCGGCGGTGTCGTCCAGGCCGCGCGCCCACATCAGAACCGTCGGTCGGCCTCTGACGAGCAGCACGTTCGCGTCCCTGCGCGTAGTAGCGGCCCCGGACGACTGCTGCGCGTGCGCGCCGGCGCCGAGAAGCAGGCAGGCGACGACCATCAACCAGCATACGCTTCTCATCATAGTGTTCACCCTTGTACTCAGCCGTGCTCCGCACAAGATACGTCAGTGAAGGACCCGCGGCACACAGAGTAAGTGCGCGGTTCAGGCCGTTCGTGCCCAAGTCCCCGGCGATTCTGCTTCTGGATCCACCCTCGTCGCCCTACTCAGAATAGGGCCAGCTCCGTCTCCGGGTCGAACAGGTGTGACTTCGCCATATCGAAGACCACTGCCAGGGGCTGACCATCGCCGGCCTTCGTCTCGGCCTTGAGGTCGGCGACCAGTGAATGGGTTCCCGCCGTAAGGTAGGCGTAGACCGTAGACCCCATGGGCTCTGTCACATCGACGCTAAGCGTGGCGGTGTTCTCGCCGTCGATCGCGCTCGCCGGGCTCAGATCGCGGTCGTAGATGCTGTCGGGGCGCACCCCGAAGATGACCCGCTGCCCCAGCCTTGCTCGCGCCTTCTCGGAGCGTTCCCCCGGCAGTCGGAGCGAGAGAGGGTCGGAGTTGAAGTAGACGGCGCTGTCCCGCGCCTCCAAGGCGCCGGTGACGAAGTTCATCGCCGGGCTCCCGATGAACCCGGCCACGAAAAGGTTGGAGGGGTGGTTGTAAAGCTCCAGGGGCGTGTCCACCTGCTGCAGCTTACCGTTGTTGAGCACAGAGATCCGGTCGCCCATGGTCATCGCCTCGACCTGATCGTGGGTCACATAGATCGTGGTAATCCCCAGGCGCCGGTGCAGCCGGATCAGCTCGGCACGCGTCTGCACGCGAAGCTTCGCATCCAGGTTCGACAGCGGCTCGTCCATCAGGAAAACTTTCGGCTCCCTGACGATAGCTCGTCCCAGCGCCACTCGCTGCCGTTGTCCACCGGAGAGCTGCCGTGGTTTGCGATCAAGCAGGGCCCCGATCCCCAGCATCTCCGCTGCCTGTTGCACCCGGCGCTGGATCTCGGGCCTCGGGTACTTCCTGAGCCTGAGGCCGAAGGCCATGTTATCGTAGACGTTCATGTGCGGGTAGAGGGCGTAATTCTGGAAGACCATAGCGATGTCTCGGTCTTTGGGGGAAACGTCGTTGACGAGGCGATCGCCAATGTAGATCTCGCCGGAGCTTGCTTCTTCCAGTCCAGCTAGGCAGCGCAGCGCCGTGGTCTTGCCACAACCCGAAGGACCCACCAGAACCAGGAACTCGGTATCGTTGACCTCGAGGGTGAGGTCGTCAACCGCGACGACGTTCTTGAACCGTTTGCTGAGGTTTCGGAATAGCACTCGCGCCATGGCAGTACCTGCGACCCGCGCCGAAAAGCCCCAGATGCGCTCTGGGATGGCTTCCTGCGACTCGTTCGTGGAGCCACGGGATTATAGCAAAGCGCAACAGTGGTGGCAAGGCGAGGCAGCACCGGCAGGACCGCCCGAACCAGGCTGCGACTCGAGGGTCGGCATCGAGCGCCAATCGCGTTTGAGGGGCCGCTGCGCCTTCGATCGACACAGGAATTCGCGCTCGCGAGGGGTAGCTAGGCCCACCTTGGAGGAGGATAGCATGGCCGAAGTGCGGGTTGAGCCCCATCTCTTTGTGGTATTGGGCGGGTCCGGCGATCTTATGCGCAGGAAGCTCTTCCCGGCGCTCTATCGGCTGGCTGAGCAGGGCAGGCTTGCGGGC
>Ga0315286_10005142_pt1 | contig 12616 bp, 14 predicted proteins | sample YL17G10_0_MG_FD_205038 | JGI IMG/M metagenome (GOLD analysis project Ga0315286, IMG submission 205038) | Sediment microbial communities from Yellowstone Lake, YNP, Wyoming, USA - YL17G10_0 | ecosystem: Environmental > Aquatic > Freshwater > Lake > Sediment | place: USA: Wyoming | collected... | reverse complement strand
TGCTGAACATCCGGTTGCGTGGCGAGACCTCGGGATGGCCCTCCCGGAACTGGAGCACCACGTGAACGACAGGTAGACCGGCTTTGCGCGCAGCATCAAGGACAACCTTCGCCTTGCGTACCACACCCCGTTCCTGGGCCATAGAAACCCCCGTGACGATGGCCTTCTGGAAGTCCATAGCCAGTACGGCGGTCTTATTCATGTCGAGTTGCAGCTCTCCCATGATTCACCTCCTGTTTCGCATCATCGCTCGTAATATGAAGCTTTGAACTGGATATCAATCAAGCTGCACGATATGGGCTTCTGCTTCTCCGGAATGGATTGAGAGGAGAGCTACCGTGCCCAGCCTGGTCTGGTAGTCTGGCAGCGTCGGGCTGCCCGGGTTGATGAACAGAATACCTTGGGACTTCATGGCCATGGCCATATGGGTATCGCCAAAGACGATGATGTCGGAGATGGATGAAGACTCACGCATGATCAGCTCAGTCAGTCTGCTCTGCGGCCCATGCCTCAGAGTCTGGACCACCCCGAAGGGCATCCTGTGCTTCAGCCACAGAGTCAGGCCACCAACAGCGAGGAAATGCTCCTCCTTGATGCGATCATCGGTCAGTCTGCGGGGATCGTCATCCCCCCTTGCAGCCAGCACAGGCGCTATCTTCTCCAGTTCATCGAGCACCTCAGGATCAACTATGTCCCCGGCGTGCAGGATAAGGTCCACATTCTTGAACACTTGCTCGATCTGTCCAGGTAGTATGTTGTCCCTCCGGATATGAGTATCCGAGAGCAGGCCAATCCGGACTGCCCCGGTCGATGCTCTATTGGCCGGTCCAGGAGCGTTCAGTCCAGCCATGTTTGATAGTCTCATCACTCTATTCTCGGATTTCTGGCTTCTTCAACCAAAAGAGACGGGCGGTTCGGGATTTGGTATGTTGTCATTATAGCAGGGCTTTCGCTGCCGCCCAATGGCTGGCACATAGGCTTTCGGCAAGTTTCGACTTTTCCGAAAGATCCTCCTACTGCTATAATCTTGGTGGCCAAAGCTGGCCTTTGAGGCGAACAAGATGGATGTTGTATCTCAAATGAAGCTCTTTGTGGAACCCCATTCGATAGCTATTATCGGTGCCACAACTAAGACCGGGGCATTTTCCTTCAATATCACCGAGCAGTTGATCAACCATGGGTTCAACGGTGAGATCTATCCGGTGAATCCCAAAGCAGGCCATATCCTTGGCAGGAAGGCATACCGCAGCATAGGCGAAGTGCCAGCCAAAGTGGACCTGGCACTCATACCAGTCTGGGAGCGGTTTGCCGTTCCGGGCCTTGTCAAAGAGTGCGTGGAAGCAGGAATAAAAGCCATTATAGTGGTGACCCAAGGGTTTGCCGATGGAGACAGGGAAGGAAGGGAGCTTCAGGATAGCATCTTCAGAATAGCCAGAGAAGGAGGGGCAAGAGTGCTTGGGCCAAATTCCCTGGGTGTTGCCAATGCATTCATCGGCCTGAATACGGCCTTCATGCCCTGCAAAATGGATAGACTCCCTTTGGGCCTTATCTGCCAGAGTGGGATTTTCTTCCCCGGTTTCCATACGCTCCGCACGCTGGGCAAGGGAATCGACGTAGCCAATGGTTGTGATGTCCATGTAGCAGATGCATTGGAGTACTTTGAAAACGATCCTGATACCAGTGTTATCCTTCTTCACATTGAAGGCGTGAAGGATGGCAGGCGGTTTGTGGAGACGGCCAGAAGGGTATCTCGCAAGAAACCCATCATAGCCCTGAAGACAGCAAGGAGCGAGGAAGGTGCCAGGGTAGCCCAATCACACACCGGCAGTCTGGCCGGCAGAGAGGATCTCTTCCGGGCGCTGGCAAGGCAGTGTGGCATAGTAGAGGCCATTGACATGGAAGAAATGGAGGACTTGGCCAAAGCCTTCCTGCGGTTGCCCCTGATGCGGGGTCGAAGGGTGGGTATTGTCAGCATGAGCGGTGGCGCCGCGGTCATGCTCGTTGATGCGTGCGCTAGATACGGTTTGGAGGTAGGAACCCTGTCGCCCGAGACTCTGGCCCGATTGCAGCAGCTTTCCCCACCGTGGATGAAAGCAACAAATCCCATGGATTTCTGGCCACTCAACATGCATTCCAAGTTGGGATTAGTAGAGACGACGCGTTCTTGCCTGAGGCAGTTTGCAGCCGATGCCAACATTGACGCACTGGTCTTGACCCTGGGCATTGCTTACGGGCAAGAGTCTTCGCAGGTAGCCCAGACGGTATCGGAGTTGACAAGGACATTTGCCAAACCCATCTGCTGGTGGTCTGGTTCCAGTTCTCGAGAGGAGGCCATACTCGACCTCGAGAAGACGGGGGTTGTCATCTCACCCAGTTGCGAGCGAGCGATCAGAACTCTTCGGAAACTGAGCGACCGCTGGCAGTTCCTGGCGCAGTGTCTCTGAAAAGGTTCAAAGATAAAGCTACCCTTGTCATTCCTGCCCTTCCAGGGAAGGGCAGTCGCCTGAGGCGACCAGAAGCTATGTACGGTGGATTCCATGCCAAGGACGGAATGACATACTGCATAGTTGTTATGGTGACACTACACCAGAAATGGTGAGGCAACAGCCTCATGAACGTCTGAAATGGGAAATTCAGGATACAACAAGCTGACCACGGAAGAAGAAAGAGTCATCGTCAACAAGGCCACAGAGCCGCCTTTCACCGGCAAGTATGTGGACCATTGGAGGAAGGGTACTTACGTTTGCAGGCGGTGCAAGTCGTCCCTATACCGCTCAGAAGATAAGTTCAAGGCCCACTGTGGTTGGCCCAGCTTCGACGATGAAATTCCCGGCGCAGTGAATCGCCTTCCGGATTCCGATGGCTGGCGAACTGAGATCGTCTGTGCCCGCTGCGGTGGTCATCTGGGCCATGTCTTCACAGGAGAGGGACTCACTCCAAAGAACATTCGCCACTGCGTGAATTCTGTCTCCTTAGCCTTTGTGCCAGGAAATGGGGAATAGAGGAACTGATCATGGATTCGTCCCCGGCGCTGGACAAAAGAACACGGCATACCGAGAGAGCCATCTTCGCTGGTGGCTGCTTCTGGGGGACTGAATACTACCTCCAGCAGGCAAAGGGTGTCATCTCTACGACCGCAGGATACATCGGCGGCCACAAAGAAAACCCCACTTACGAAGAGGTCTGCTCCCACCGCAGCGGCCACGCCGAGGCGGTGGAGGTAGTCTATGATCCCAATATCACCTCGTATGAGGACTTGGTCAGGCTTTTCTTCGAGATTCATGATCCCACCCAACTAAACCGGCAAGGCCCTGACACCGGCGAGCAGTACCGGTCAGAGATTTTCTACCTCAACGACAATCAGAGAGTCGTTGCCGAGGGATTGATCCAGACATTGAGAGACAAGGGCTATCGGGTTGCCACCCGTGTCACCAGAGCAACCACCTTCTGGAAAGCAGAAGACTACCATCAGGATTACAACAGGCAGACTGGGCGTGCCCCATACTGCCACGTGTATACTCCACGTTTCTGACATTTGAGGCACTTCATGGTCAGAGAAGCGCTGTACTCCGTGTTTGAGAGTGTGCGCCACGATTGGCATTAGCACAAGTCGGTTATGGATGCTTTGAGTGTTTGAGTCGCCATTCCCCAGCACTCTAACCCTTTTGCTTCCCTGCATGACCCATGAATTGCACAGTGGCAGTCTCCGTGTCCTGATACGACGGCTGCACAGAAGGTCAATTCTGTTTGGCCACACCGAAATGCCAACCCACGTGGAACGAACGGTCTGCACCAACTCTAACTGTGGCAGGGCTCGATCAGATTCGGCCCGCCTTCACATTCGAGACAATGCGAAGCTCCAAAAGGGGAGAGTGCATCATCTTTATCGGTGAGGGTTGAAAAAAGGAGAAAGACCTCCGAGAATCCCACGGAAGTCAAAACGATGGTATTAAGGAGGTCTTTCTTATACACAGAGAGATGATAGACGAGTTGCGGCGAGAGATTGACCTCCCGCCACAAATCCTCTAACTTCAGTTCGGGCAGGTCCTTCACCTGTACCACGGGGCGTACCTCCTTTCTACTATCCATTCCTTTACTCTCTTGGAAGGATACGCCCCCCTCTTTTTACACACAATATGTTACGCTACCCCTCAAATCGCTGACTTGACAAACGGGGGAATGTCTGCTAATGTGCGGTATGTAGTGCCATCGATCATAAGACGGTGAGCACGGGCACTTTCAAAAATAGTTAGCTCGCTTGGATCGGTAACGACCGAGACGGACGCCTGACAGATCAGCATAGGGTAAGCTTGATGCCTTCTTGGTGCTACCGAGGAGGCATTTTTTGTTTGTCGGCGTGGTAGCATAATATGCAAAGCATAGGCTTCATTGGCGCAGGGACTGTGGGAACAGCTTTAGCAGTAAAGCTGAGGGAGAAAGGCTACCCGGTGGTAGCCGTCGCCAGTCGTACCCGTGCCTCAGCGGAAAGGCTGGCCGACATGGTTGATGGCTGCAATGGCCAAAACAATGGTCAGGCTGTGGCGGATGTGGCAGAGATCGTCTTCATTACGACCCCTGATGACGCTATTGCCCAGGTGGCGGCCCAAATAACTTGGCGCCGAGGGCATAGCGTGATTCACTGCAGCGGGGCGGAATCTGTGGACATTCTCGAACCAGCCACAAAAGCCGGGGCCCAAACCGGTGCCTTTCACCCCCTACAAACCCTAGCCAGTGTAGCCCATGCCATAAAGAACATCCCCGGCTCCAGCTTTGCTTTGGAAGCAGAGGAACCCCTGCTGAGCACACTCAAGAAAATGGTCAATGACCTCCAGGGGTGGTGGATAGAGCTTAAACCTGGTGATAAGGTTCTCTATCATGCAGCGGCAGTGATCGCCTGTAATTATCTGGTGACCCTGGTAAAACTGGCTACTGACCTCTGGCAGACCTTTGGAGCCTCTCCCAGGGAGGCTACCCAAGCTTTGCTTCCTTTGCTGCAGGGCACGGTTAATAATCTGGGTAGCGTGGGGTTGCCCAATTGCCTCACTGGACCTATTGCCCGGGGAGACTTGGGAACAATACAAAAGCATATGGCAGCTCTGGAGGCCAAAGCTCCAGGATTAGTCGATTCCTACCGTGAGTTAGGGCGGCAGACCATACCTATTGCCGTGGCAAAGGGAAAGATTGGTGAGCAGCGGGCGGAGGAGTTGAAGAAACTCTTCAATCACAACTGAGTGCTCTGGAGGTGATTCGTGAGGACAATGCTGCGAAGCAAGATCCATCGGGCCAGGGTTACCGGGGCAAATGTTGATTATGAGGGCAGTATTACTATTGACAAGCAGTTGATGAAGGCCGCCGACATTCTTCCGTATGAGATGGTTCATGTATTGGATGTAAACAATAGCGCTCGATTTCAGACCTATGCCATAGAGGGTGAGGCAGGTTCGGGAGTGATCAATCTCAACGGTGCGGCAGCCAGGCTGGTTGCGAGGGGTGATATTGTAATTATTCTTTCCTATTGTAATGTCAGTGACGAAGAGGCGCGTCTCCATGAGCCCAAGCTGATATATGTGGATGCTAATAACGCTATCGTCAGCCGAAAGGGTGGCAGGGGGTGGGTGGATGAGATCGCTGAGTCGTTGAAAGCCCTCTAGTCACGGAAACTTCGTCCAGAGAAGCTGGTTTTGGCTGAAGCAGCCTGGTCAACTCGGATAACCGCAGGCGGGCTAACTTGGATTCAGTACCACAAAGCCTGGCAGAGCCCCGGTTTTCAAGGAGGGTACAATGAGAGTTACTGTTAGCAAAGTCAGGGAAATGAAACAAAAGGGTGAGAAGATAGCTATGCTGACCGCCTACGATTACGCCACAGCTAAGCTCATTGATGAAGCTGGTGTGCCTCTCATCCTTGTGGGAGACAGTCTGGGAATGGTGGTATTGGGCTATGAATCTACCATCCCGGTAACCATGGAGGAGATGCTTCATCATACCAAGGCTGTGGCTAGGGGCACAAAGCGAGCCATGGTCATCGGAGACATGCCATTCATGACCTATCACGCTAGTATTAGCGACGCCCTTCACAACGCCAGTCGCTTTCTGCAGGAGGCTGGGGCTCAGGCAGTAAAGCTGGAAGGTGGTGAGTCCATGGGTGAGGTGGTGCACCGGGTAGTGGAGTGCGGCATACCCGTTATGGGGCACATCGGGCTCACCCCACAGTCGATACACCAGCTTGGCGGTTTCAAGGTTCAGGGCAAGACTCCTGAGGCAGCCATCCGTTTGGTAAGAGACGCTCGTGCTCTGGAACAAGCAGGCGCCTTCTCTATTGTCCTCGAATCCATCCCCACTCCTCTGGCTAAGATAATAACTGAAAAGGTGAGCATTCCTACCATTGGCATCGGGGCTGGGCCCTGGTGTGACGGCCAGGTGCAGGTCATTAGTGACCTGCTGGGGCTTTTCACTGACTTCGTTCCCAAGCATGCCAAACAGTATGCGAGACTCTTTGACATTATCAAGAGGGCTGCTGCCGATTACATTGGCGAAGTTCAGGATGGTACCTTCCCAACGGAGAAGGAGAGCCACACTATGGATGAGAGCCTTCTAGCCGGGCTGGCGCAGGAGTTATAGCTGGTTGAGATTGTCTGCTCCAAGGAAAAAGGGGGAAGTGTCTCTTGAAGAGACCCTGGAAAAGAGGCGGTCTCATCGGAGCTATGCCCCCAAAGAGTTGAGATCGGAACAGATATCTCAACTCCTGTGGGCAGCTCAGGGTGTGGTCGAAAGAGGGCTTCGCACTGCACCCTCGGCTGGGGCAACATACCCGTTGGAAATCTATCTGGTCACCAGCAGAGGGGTCTATCACTATAGACCGCAGTCTCATGAACTGGAGCCAGCTCTTGAAGGCGATGTGCGTTCCCAGCTTTGCCAAGCCTGTCTGAATCAGGAGTGGGTAAAACAGGCACCAATCAGTATTATCGTCACAGCGGCCTATCAGAGGACGGCGACGGGATATGGATCGCGGGCAACTCGCTATGTGCATATAGAGGTAGGGCATGTAGCCCAGAATATTCATCTGCAGGCGGTAGCCTTAGGATTGTGTTCTGTGCCTGTCGGAGCTTTTCATGATGAGCAGGTGAGGAAGGTGCTTTCATTGCCTGAGAGTCATCAACCTCTGTATGTTATTCCAGTGGGGTACTCTACAGAATGAAGGTCCTTCACACTATCGCTGAATTCAAGCAGGCCAGGCAGGAGATAACTGCCTCGGTTGGCTTTGTGCCTACCATGGGTTATCTCCACGAAGGGCATCTCAAACTCGTGCGGTGGGCTGGAGCGGAGAACGAGGCTGTGGTGGTGAGCCTCTTCGTTAATCCCACCCAGTTTGGCCTGAAGGAGGATTTCACCCGATATCCGAGGGACACCGAGCGCGATCTGGCTCTATTGAAGAGTACAGGAGTGGGCCCGATAGTGTTTATGCCGTCCGGTGAGGATATGTACCCCGAAGGATTTAGCAGTTGGGTGGATGTGGAGAAAGTGACGGAGAGACTTGAGGGCGCCTCTCGGCCGGGGCACTTCAGAGGGGTGGCTACGGTGGTAGCCAAGCTGTTCAATATCGTGCAGCCGACCAGGGCTTACTTTGGGCAGAAGGATGCTCAACAGGTGGTAGTGATCAGAAAGATGGTAGCTGATCTGAACATGAATCTGGAGGTCGTGGTGGTGACTACCGAGCGCGAGGCGGATGGTCTGGCTATGAGCAGCCGCAATATCTATCTCAACCCAGAGGAGCGGCGGGCCGCTCTGGTTCTGTGGAAATCGCTCAGTATGGCACAGCATCTGTGGTCACAAGGAGAGAGAGATGCTGAAAAGATGCGGCAGCAAATGATATCCCTCATACAGAAGGAGCCTTTGGCCACCATTGACTATGTCAGCATAGCGCACACTGAAACACTTGAAGAACTGACAGTGATTGAGCGATCTGCCGTGGTCTCTCTGGCAGTACGCATGGGAAAGACAAGGCTGATAGATAACATAACTCTGGGGAATCAGTAAGATGGATAGGCGTATGATATGTCGTGAGTCGCCTCAGACTGTTTGCAAGCTGTGTAGCCTCTAAGGTATCATTAATGTCCGGTGTTTAGATAGCCTTATCAGTTCGACCCAGATTAGCGAAGAAAACCTTCCGGAGTTTTTCGTGCCAAAAATCTATATTATCGATGTCACTAATCGAGATACGGTACAGGCCTCTCGGATCAATCTCTCCAAGTTGCAGAAGACGATGGTGAATGTGTACCTTGGCGAGATGGGGATTCATCAGTCGGAGTTTGCCTTTCCTTGTGCCAGGAATGAACAGAAGTATGTAGCAGGCAATCTGGAGCTCAAAGAGATGGGAGCTCTAAGGTCCCTCATTCTGGAAGGCTGGTGCCGCGCTATCGTTTCTGATGTAGCTACGGCCGTCTCTACCGGGCTGAAGGATTTGAACCTCTCCATATCCACTTCAGACCAGATGATTAAGTACAAGTTCAGGGGCAAGCTTGATCATGCAGCCGTGATCCGAGAGATGGTCAACGCCGTAATCTATGCCAAAGAGCACGGGGGGAAGACTATCGGGGTGAACGCTGAAGATGCCTCGCGGACAGATATGGACTACCTAGTGAAGTTTGCTGAGGCAGCCAGAGAGGCTGGGGCAGATCGACTTAGATACTGCGATACCCTGGGCTATGAAATGCCAGATTCCATATATGAGAGAGTGAAAACTCTAGCGGAGCAGGTGAAGATCCCCATTGAGATGCATTGCCATAATGACCTGAGCATGGCGGTGGCCAACTCCATTGCTGGCGCAAAGGGGGCGGTTGATGGAGGGGTTGATGCCTATATCAATACCTCGGTAAATGGGCTGGGTGAGCGAGCCGGGCAAGCTGACTTGCTCAGTTGTATCCTGGCCCTGAAATTCGCTCAAGGTATGGACAAGTACCAGATTGGCGACTCCTTGGATCTCAAGGTCTCTGCCAAACTGGCGACATATGTTTCTCATGCTTTTGGCATCCCCATACCGATCCACCAGCCTGGAGTAGGGGCGAATGCCTTTGCTCATGAGGCAGGCATTCATGCTGATGGTGCTTTGAAGGACCGACGTAATTACGAGCTTTATGACTACGAGCTGCTCGGTTTGGACCTGATACCCCAGTCTCCTAGGGGGAGGGTGATTACTACGGGTGAGTTCGGAGGGCTGGCTGGTTTCAAGTATGTATACGACGGACTTGGTATCACCTTCAGCGGCGAAGAGCAGGCAGAACGTATCCTGGATCTGGTTCGCTATGCCAGTGCCCATAACCAGCTTCCTCTTACCGATGACGAGCTTTGCTTCATTGCCAAGTACCCGGAGCAGGTGAGAAAGATCATTACAGTCACACCCTAGGGTATGGCTGATTCTCGAGTCGTAGTGACGAATAAGGAGGTATTTGATGGCAGTTCCCGATCCTTCGCCCTCTAAGACTCAGTTGATCAAGAGCGACTGCATATTGTGTGTTGCGGGGTGTGGGATAGATGCCTATGTTGAGAATGGCAAGCTGGTTAGAGTGGAGGGGATGCCTGAACACCCTCTGAACAAGGGTGGCCTGTGCCCCAGGGGGGAAAACCTCGTCGAATTTGCCAACGCTCCGGACAGGGTCAAATATCCCATGAAGAAGGAGGGGGGTGAATGGAAGCGGATTTCCTGGGATGAGGCACTGGATGCCATAGCCAGTAAGCTGACGAAGATCAAGAAAGAATATGGCGCTCACGCGCTGGCTATTCTCTGTGGCTCTATGGCGGTGGAGAATATTGAACTGGCGGCTTTCACGCAGCGATTCAAGGGAGCCTTTGGCACCCCCAACCTGATCTCTGTGGAGAGCATCTGCTTCCGCATTCGTGTTGTGGCTCACCTGTTGACCTTTGGAAGGTTTACCAGTGAAGACCCGGAAAAGGCCAGATGCATCCTGCTTTGGGGCAATAACCCGGATGAGTCACGGTGGTATTGGGCTGATATGATGCGTCGAGCAGTGCACGAAGACCGGCTGAAGCTCATTGTCATAGACCCTAAGCGCACAGCACTGGCCAAAGAGGGAATACACCTTCAGATCAGGCCCGGGACAGATACTGCCCTGGCTCTGGCCATGCTGAATGTCATCATTTCCGAGGGGCTCTACGACAAGCAGTTCGTTGAGGAATGGACTGTTGGTTTTGATCAGTTGAAAGAGCATGTTAAGCCATACACTCCGGAGAAAGCGGAGGAGATCACCTGGATCCCGGCTGCGGATATCAGAAATGTCGCCCGAGTATTTGCCACCGCCAAGCCAGCCTGCATTGTTCCGGGTACCTGCTCGCTGGCCCACAGCGGCAATGCTCTGCAGAGTGAGCGTCTGTTGTGCATTCTGCAAGCGGTCACCGGCAATCTCGATGTCCCGGGCGGCTGGGCGATGACCCCATTGGTACGCCTCAGCGATCTCAGGGTTCCAGTGGATGAGGACCCGATAGGATGTGCTGAGTATCCCATGTTCTACAAGACCTGGGGGAGACCGGTACCCTATGGTCAGGCGATGGTCTTCCCTGAGGTAGTGCTGAGTGAAAAGCCTTATCCCATCAAGGCCTTGATAGTAACGGGAGGTAATCCAGCGCTTACCTGGCCAGAGTCGAAGAAAATGGTGGCGGCGATGAAGAAACTGGACCTGCTGGTGGTGATCACTCCTTTCATGACGGAAACCGCCGAGCTGGCCCACTTTGTTCTTCCGGCTTGCACATTCCTGGAAAAGATGGGGTTGGGGATGGTCTATGGGATCAACGCTGGCCTACCCTACCTGTTGTTGCGGAAGCAGGTATGTGAACCGCCTGGTGAAGCTTGGGCTGACTGGAAGTTCTGGACTGAGCTGGCTCGGAGGTTGGGATTAGGCGAGTACTTCCCGTGGAATACCGATGAGGAAGTCGTAGCGCACCTCCTGGAGCCCAGCGGCATTACACTCCAGCAGCTTAAGGAGAGTCCATGTGGTATCTACTATGACCAGAAGAACTACAAGGCGAGAGAGAGCTTTGGGTTCAGGACACCGTCGAAGAAGATAGAAATTTACTCCAAAGCTCTGGAGGAGGCGGGATTTGATCCCATTCCGGCTTTCCGAGAGCCTGGCCAGAGTCCGGTAAGCACTCCGGAGTTGGCAAAGGAGTATCCGCTGATTCTAGTTACCGGCGCCAGAATGCGAGAATACACCCATTCCCAGTTGCGCAGCATGACTCAAATGCGACGGCGGGCCCCTGAACCTCTAGCCGAGATTCACCCCACCACGGCCAGGGATCACGGCATCGTCGACGGGGAAATGATTATTGTGGAAACAAGAAAGGGAAGCATAAAGATCAAGGCTAAGGTCACCGAGGATATCGCGCCTGGGGTGGTTACTATTCCCCATGGCTGGGCCCAGGCCAATGCTAATGTCCTGACTGATTTGAGAGAGCGTGACCCCGTGTCTGGCTATCCGATGCTCAAAGGTCTGCTGTGTCGCATAAGGAAGGCGGCAGGCTGAACCGGGTCGCGAACACGCCATTTTCTGGCGTAGACATTGTTCCGATCGACTTGTTGGGGGAAGAATCGATGGATTCTTCCCCCAACTGGCATAATGTAACTCGTAGTTCCGACATGAAAATAGCTGACAAGGTAAGAGAAGCCAGCTTTATCAGCCGGCAAAACCGCTTTGCCTGCCTGGTTAATCTATCAGATAGCGAAGAGACTGTTTACCTGCCAAACTCCGGGAGGCTAAACAGAGTTCTGTCCCTGGGACAGACAGTCTTTGTGGTGGAGAGACCCTCATTGCTCCGAAGGACCAAGTACGATCTGGTAGCTGCCAGTTTGGATGGGACAATTGTCTCAGTGGATGCTCGTGTTCCTGGAGCGCTTATCAGGGAAGCATTGCTTCGTGGGGCTTTGCCGCCCTTTGCTGCCTACTCTTCCATCCAGCCAGAGGTGGCGCGAGGGAGGAGCAGGCTCGACTTTCTATTGAGCAATGCTAGTTCCCAATGCTTCCTGGAGGTGAAGTCGGTTACTCTCGCCGAGGGGGGCAGGGCTCTCTTTCCCGATTCGCCCACTCTGCGGGGCAGGAGGCATCTCCACAGCTTGGTCTGGGCAAAAAGGGATGGCTATGCGGCAGCTATGGTCTTTGTGATACAGCGTGAGGATGTGGATGGCTTCTCGCCCAATGATGCCGTCGATGCTGAATTTGGACATGGCCTGCGAGCCGCTCAATCTCATGGAGTGGATATCTATGCCTATCGTTGCCGGGTGAGCCCAGGGGAGATTGAGCTGTTTGGCGAGGTGCCGATTCATCTTTAAAGGGAGGAGAAATGCCAGAGGGGGCTGATTCGAACTCAGGGATGATACTGACCGCCATTGGCCATGTAAAGAACGATATCAACGGGCCGATGAGAGAGGGATGGGACGAGGTGGTCTCGGAGATAGTCCTGCGCTTTGACCTGGAAGAGGCGACCGAAGGCCTGGAGCAGTTCTCCCATATTGTAGTGGTGTTCTGGATGCATAGAGTCCCTCAGGAGGAAAGCGCGCCGTCCAAGGTTCATCCCCGGGGGAGGCAAGACCTTCCGCCGGTGGGGCTGTTTG
>Ga0315286_10005141_pt1 | contig 12616 bp, 8 predicted proteins | sample YL17G10_0_MG_FD_205038 | JGI IMG/M metagenome (GOLD analysis project Ga0315286, IMG submission 205038) | Sediment microbial communities from Yellowstone Lake, YNP, Wyoming, USA - YL17G10_0 | ecosystem: Environmental > Aquatic > Freshwater > Lake > Sediment | place: USA: Wyoming | collected... | reverse complement strand
GTCTTCAGCCAGGGGAACCGGGCCTTCGCGCCCTGCTCGCGCTGCACGACGCTCATGGCATCCCATCGCTGGTCGTCGGTCAGGATAAAGATGAAGTTCGGCCGCTTGCCCGACGGCGGGGCGCCCTCCGCCTGAAGCCACCGCGGCAGGGCCATCGCCGCGGCACTCGCGCCAAGGGCCTTGAGAAAATCACGCCGGCATGCGACTGTCATAAGCGCTATCCTTTCTTCGCCTTCGCCTTCGGGGCGCTATACTGCTTGGCGAACCAACCTTTGGGCGCGACGGCGGCCTTGCCCTCGGCCGGCGTCCCAGCAATCCAGACCGCAAGGGCCTCGCGCAACTCTTTCTCGGCTTGTGCAACTTCGGGCTTGCCCGCCAGATTGCAGAGTTCCTGCGGGTCCTTCTCGCGGTCAAAGAGCATGTCGCCGAACGAGCGGTAGTCGTGCAAGCGGCGGGGGCCGCCGTCAGGCGGCGCGGGCGGCTCCTGCCACACGGCCAGTTTGTACCACTCGCCGATGATTGCGATCTGCGACCAATTCTCGGAGACGGCAAACTTACGCCCGACGGGTTTGCCCTCCGCCATCGCAGGCACAAGCGACCGGCCGGCCAGCCGGTAGCCCTCGGGGCGCAGCACGCCGGCCAGGTCGAGGATCGTCGGGTACAGGTCCACGAGTTCCACGAGGTCGCTCGAGACGATCCCCTGCCGCACGCGAGCGGGATACCGCACGATGAGCGGCACGCGCAGCGTTTCTTCGTACACGTTGTGGCCCATTGCCGCCTTCCCGGCTATGCCGTGGCGGCCGACGAAATCGCCGTGGTCCGCCGCATAGATGATGATCGTGTCCTCGTCGAGGCCCAGTTCCTTAAGCGTGTCGAGAATCGCGCCGACGTAGTGGTCCATCTCGGCCACGAGGGCATAGTAGCACGCGATGTAAGTGCGGTAGAGTTTCTCGTCCTCGGCGGCGAGGCCCAGGCACCAGCCGCCCTGGCGGCTCTGACGCAACCGCTGGAGCATCGGCGGCAGGTGCTCGGGCGGCTCGCGCAAACTCTCGGGCAGGCGGACCTTCGCGGGGTCATACTGTTTCGCCCACTCCGCGGGGGGTGTGTACGGCTGATGCGGCCGCTGGAAACTGCACCAGAGAAAAAACGGCTGGCCGGGCTTGCGCTTCGTGCGCAGGAACTCGATTGTTTTGGCCGCGGTGTACGCCTCGGAGGTCTTGTCGGCCGGCAGGTCCGAAACGTGCGACAGCAGAGGCGACTTGTTGCCGCCGAAATCGCGATCGTACGCCGCGCCAAGGCCCTGCGCCCGGACCCACGTTTCGTAGTCTTCGTCCGAGACGTCCTGTTTCGGACTGATCGTGGTAGCCGAAACGTCCCACGTGTCGATGGAATCCTTCGGCCCGCCCGCCGGCAGGTGCCGCTTGCCGAACGCCGCCGTCTGGTACCCTGCGGCCTTCAGCACCGCCTGGAGGGGCTTGACGCGGTCGGCAAACGCGAGCGGGTCGCCGTTCGTCAGAACGCCGGTCGTCCGCGGGTACAGGCCCGTGAAGATCGCGACGCGCGAGGGCACGCAGATAGCGTCCTGGCAATACGCGCGGGCAAACCGGGTGCCCTCGCGGGCGAGGCGGTCGAAGTTTGGCGTCTTTACTTCGGCATGGCCGGCGCAGCCGAGGACGTCGGCGTTGTGCTGGTCGCTGAAGAGGAAGAGGATGTTCGGCTTCTTCGCGGGCGGGGCGCCGGCTTCAGCCGCATGCACGCCGCGCGGCAGCGCCAGCGCCGCCGCTGCGGCGCCGAGGCCCAGGGCTTTCAGAAACTCGCGGCGCGATTGCCTGATTCTGTTTGTCATCATGTCTCCTTGTGGTTCTTGAAGCCCGCTTCGGCGTCCAGGACGCTGCCGGGCTGCACGGGCTTGTGCGCGGCTGTAGCGATGGCGTCGATCTTCGCGACGATGTCGGCGTGGTCCTTGGCCACGTCCTTGGCTTCCTCGACATCCTCGCGCAGGTCGTAGAGTTCCCAGCCGCTCGCGTTCTTGCCCGTGCGGCGCACGGCCTTCCAGTCGCCCATGCGGACGGCCGTCTGGTTGCCGTATTCCCAATAGAGAAACTCGTGCTGCGGTTGTTTCTTGCCGGCTTTGTCCTCCCCCAGGAGCGTCGGGACGAGCGAGAGGCCGTCGATGTCGGCCGGCGGCTTCGCGCCCGCGAGTTCGGCGATCGTCGGCAGAACGTCCGGGAAGTAACATACCTGGTCGCTCACCGCGCCGGGCTGAATCTTGCCGGGCCACCGGGCCGCGAAGAAGACCCGCAGGCCGCCCTCGTATAGCGCACCCTTGTTGCCGCGAAACGCGCGGCCGGTCTTCCCGTCGCGGGCGTACGCTTCGGGGACGCTGCCGTTGTCGCCCGAGACGAGCACGAGCGTGCGATCCTCCAGGCCCAGTTCCTTCACGAGCGCCAGGACCTCGCCGATCTGGCGGTCGACCATCTCGATCATGGCCAGGCGCACCAGGCTGGCCTTCGCCTGCGGCTTGGCCACCAGACCGGTCTTCTCCTGCAACTTGGCGGCCGGCTGATCCTTGTACTTCTGCCAGGCGGGGTCGGTCTCGGGAATCGCGAAAGTGCCGTGCGGCGGCGTCCACGGCAGATAGGCGTAGAACGGCTTGTCCTTATTGGCCCGGATGAACCCGAGCGCCTCGCGGAAAATGAGGTCCTGAGAGTACGTCTGCCCCTTCTGCATGTCGCCGGTGTTGCCGGGCATGGGAACCTTCTCGCTACTGCGCAGCAGGTAGTTCGGATAGAACGAGTGGGCGTGCACCTGGTGATAGTAGCCGAAGAAGACGTCGAAGCCGTGCTTCTCGGGGACGCCCGTGGTGCCGCGGTCTCCGATGCCCCACTTGCCGAAGCCGCCGGTGGCGTAGCCGGCCGTTTTGAGGACCTGGCCGAGCGTGATCTCCTCGGCCCTGATGGCCGTGCCGCCGGGGTTGTCGCGCACGGAGCAGTGGCCCAGGTGCAGGCCGGTCATGAGGGTGCACCGCGACGGGGCGCAGACCGGCCCTCCGGCCGACGCCTGCGTAAATCGCATCCCTTCTTTGGCCACGCGGTCGATGTTGGGCGTCGCCAGCGTCGGGTGGCCCATGCACGACGCCTCGTAGTAGCCCCAGTCGTCGAGGATGATGTGGACGAAGTTCGGCTTCGCACCTGCGGGCTCCGCGGCGATCGACCACTTCGGCAGCGCCAGGGCCGCGGCCCCCGCGGCGGACCACTTCAGGAACTCACGACGGTTGACGGCGTTCATGGTTTCTCTCCGTTCGGGTGCGCATGACGCTCACGGCAAAGACTTCCGCCAGGCCAGCGCCTTGTCGGCCAGGCGCTGCGCGGTGGCGGGCTCTTTCTCGGCCAGGTTCGTGGTTTCTTTCGGGTCGGCGGCGATATCGTAGAGTTCCGCCCCGCCGCCGTCGGCGCTGACGAGCAACTTCCACTTGCCTTCGCGGACGCCTAAGTTCGGGCTACGGTCGTTCTTCACGTCCGGATAAAGATCGTCCGCCTTGTTGTCCTTGCCGACTTTGTAACGCACCGCCGGGTAGAGGAAGTGCGCGTTGCGGCCGTACTCCCACAGCAGCGGCCGCGCGCGGTCCTGCGGCGCGGCGAGCCACGCGCGGCTCATATCTTCGCCGTCGAACTCCGGACCCACCGGCGGGGCGACGCCCGCCAGCGCGCAGACCGTCGGCAGCAGGTCCACGGCGCCCACGACGGTCCGCTCGTCCACCTTGCCGGCGGGGATGCGCCCGGGCCAGCGGACGATGAAGGGCATGCGGATGCCGCCCTCGTACAGGCTCCACTTCATGCCGCGCAGGCCCCCGGTGCGCCGATGGTCCTGGAACGGCGGATTCGGACCGTTGTCGCTGGCGAATACGACGATCGTATTCTCCGCCAGCCCCTCGGCCTTGAGGAAGTCGAGCAGCCGGCCGAACTGGCGGTCGTACTCATCCAGGACGGCATTGAAGTTCTGGTGACCGGGCGAAGCGGTGTCGTACTTCGACCGCAACTCCGGGTCGGCCACGTGCGGGTCGTGCACGTCATTGGGCCAGATGTTGACGTAGAACGGGCGGCCCTTCGCGCGGCGGATGAAGTCCGTCGCCTTCTCGACGAATTTCTGCGTGCGGCGGAAGCGCGGCGTGCCCTTGGCCGCAGGGTCGTTGTCGATGCCCGGCCCCATCCCCTCCCAGGTGGTCCAACTCTCGTCAAAGCCATATTCCTGCGGCAACGGCGCGTTGTCCACGTCGCGGCCGCCGCCCATGTGCCACTTGCCGACATGGGCGGTGGCGTAGCCTGCGGCCTGGAGCGTGCGGGCAAGCGTCGGCGCCTTCGGGTCGAGCCAGTCGGCCTGCTGGTCGATCCGGTTGCCCTCGCGCGTCTGAAGGTAACTGGTGATCCGCCAGCGGGCCGGGTACATGCCCGTGGTAAAGCCCACGCGCGAGGGCGAGCAGATGGGCGATGCGCTGTAGAACTGCGTGAATCGGATGCCCTCGGCCGCCAGCCGGTCGATGTTCGGCGTCTTTAGTTCCGCGTTGCCGTAGCACGACGGGTCGCCCCAGCCCATGTCGTCGGTGAGAAAGAAGATGACGTTGGGCTTGCGCCCTGCGGCCTCTGCTGCGCGAAGCCGACCCGGCAGCACCATCGCCGCCGCACCGAGGCCAACCGCTTGAAGAAACGTGCGCCGATTCATCGGCCCTGGACTCCTCTTGAGCACCGGCTACAACCTTTGAACGTAGGCGAAGTACGCGCCGCAGAGTTCCTTGCCGTCGCCATCGTAGAACCACGACTGCATCTGGGTTTTCGTCCCGCCCTTCAGCGTCGCGCTGAAAGTCACCGCTTTGTCTTGCGGCCCCACGGGCTTCAAGTCGTCCAGGACGTCGCCGATCTTGAGCCTCGCCTTGGCAATCGGCAGGGCCTTTCCCGGCGGCAGGGTGCCGTCCACGGCCTTGAACGCCGGCACGCCGGCAGAGATGGCCGCATCGGCCTCCTTCGGCCAGCGGCGGAGCGAGATCTCGTACCGTCCGCCCTGTTCAACGAAGATGTGCCAGGGGCCATTGCGGTTAACCCCCGCGCGGAGGTTCTGCATGTTGTCGCAATACACGTTCGCCCAGTCGGCGGCCGAGAGGGTGACGGGGTTCTCCGCGTCGGCGCCAATGCTGACGGGGCTGAAGTCGTCAAGCGTCGGCTCGATGCCCGCCCACCACTTCTCGTAGTGGTCGCGCATCTTCGCCAGGATGTCGGGGTTCTGCGCAGCCACGTCCTTCGCCTGACCGGGGTCGGTCCTCAGGTCGTAGAGTTCCTGGCCCTTCACGAGGCGCCACTTGTTCCACATGACGCCGCAGTCCCACTTGACCGGGCGCTGGCCGTACTGGACGACCAGCATGCGGTCGGGCAACGAGTCGGCGGCGCCTTTCAGCAGGCCGGCGAGGCTCGTGCCGTCGAACTTCGCGCCGCTCGGCGCCGGGAGGCCGCACAGATCGACGAACGTCGGCAGGAGGTCCTGAATCTCGGTGAGGGCGTCAACGTCTCCGGGCTTGCGAAGGCCCCCCGCGGGCCATCGGATGAAGCACGCCGCGCGGTGGCCGCCATCGTAATACATGGTCTTGCTGCCCCTCAGGCCGGCGTTGAAAGTCTTTACGCCTGCGGTGCCGCCGTTATCGGTCATCAGGATGACGATCGTGTTCTCATAGAGGCCGGTCTCCTTCAGAAGCGCCTCCAGGCGGCCCACGTTCTCGTCAATGTTGGCGATCATCCCGAAGAACGCGGCAGGCCCCTTCCCTTCGTAAAGTTGCCTGTACTTCTCGGGCGCCCAGAGAGGACCGTGCGGGGCGTTTGTCGGAAGGTAAAGGAAGAACGGTTCGCCCCGCTGGCGCCGCTCGCGGATCCACTGCATCGCCAGGCTGAACCAGACGTCGGTGCAGTAGCCCTTGTACTGTTTCAGAACGCCGTTGTGGCGGAAGCGGCCGTCGAAGTAGTCGTTCTCCCACAGGTCGGCCATCGAGGTAATGCCCCAGCCGAGGTGGTAGACCGTTTCCTGGAAGCCGCGCTGGTGCGGCAGGTTCGGGTAACTGTCGCCCAGGTGCCACTTGCCGAACTGCCCCGTGCGGTAGCCGCCGGCGGCGAATATCTCGGCCATCGTGGGAATGCCGCGCCGAATGAACGAGCGGCCGGCGCAAACCGAGCACGCGCCGCTGCGCAGGGCGTCGAGGCCCGTCATGAGTTGGCCGCGCGTGGGCGTGCACATCGGCGCAACGTGAAAGTCCGCCAGGCGCACCCCCTCATCGTGCAACCGGTCGAGGTTGGGGGTCTTGAGGACCGGGTTTCCGTGGCACGAGAAGTCGCCGTAGCCCTGGTCGTCGGTGAGGATGATAATGACGTTGGGCCGCTTGCCCGCCCCTGCGGCCGCGGAGACATGCCGCGGCAGCGCGAGCGCGGCAGCCCCGGCGGCGGACCATTTCAGGAACTCGCGGCGATTGACGGCGTTCATGCGCGTCCTCCGATTGCGTGCAATTCATCGCCACATAGCGCGGCGGGTCTCCTGACCCACCGCGCAAAGGTTAAGTGGCGTTGTAGTGATAGCATCCGGTGATCAACCCCGCGCGCGACGGGCGGCACTGCGGTGCGGTCACATAATCCGCCGTGTAACGCACGCCATTAGCCGCGATGGAATCCATCTGCGGCGTGACCGCCTCCTTCGACCCCTGGCAGCCGAGATCCGCGTAGCCCAGGTCATCGGCGAGGAGGACGAGGATGTTGGGTTTCTTCGCGGGCGCGTCGGCAGCCTGCAGCGCGGCCAGTGGCGCCAGCAGCAGGGAGACCAAACACCATGATGCGATTCGGTTCATTTGTGGCTTCCCTATCATTTCCAATGACAGGAGTTTCATGGGCGCGTCGGCAGCGTCGCAGGCTCTGTCATCGGCGCGATTTTCACCGTCAGGCCGGGCGCAGCGACGAGCCATTTCTTGATGACGATGTGCTGCGAATCGGCATCCCAATGCACAAGGCGCGCCTGTTCGCGGCTGGTTTCGTCGGCGAATTTCAGCGTCCGCAATTGCGCATCGCCCGGTTTCAAGGCCAGCACCAAGCCCAAACCCACCTCGACGCGGAAGCCGTCGGGGTAAAAGCGATCCGCCGGCACGAAGATCACCGTGCCGCCGAGTTCGGCGTCCGGTTTAAGGCTCACCTCCAGGGTGCGCGCTGCGAAGTCGTATCCGTAGCGTTCGAGGTGGCCTGCGACGGCCAGCGGGCGGGGACGGGCCAGCGCGTCGGTGATGTATTTCCGCTCGACGTGCCCGACGGCGTCGGTGTCCGAGAAGATGGCCCAGGTGAACGGGGCCGGACGCTTTCCCGTGAGTGGCGTTCGCGTGCCGCAGAACCAGGCTTTGATCGCACCGATGCCGCGCTGGTCGAGGGCGTTGGCGGTCGCCTGATAAACCTTGGTGAAGGCCGCCTGCCTCTCCGGACTGGCATCCACCGCCAGGGGAGTTGCCGGTCCCCACTCACCGATCAGGAGCGGGGCCTGTGAAAGCGCCGCTTCGCGCGCATAGGCTTCGAGGGTGTTCGTCATCAAGGGCAGATCCATGTGATAAAGGTGCGGCGCATAGATGACGCGGTCGCGCCCGAACGGCTCCTTCATTGGCACGAACGGATTGACGCCCTTGACCCGATCCTCTTGGTTCAGGAACAGCGGCTGGTAGAGCGCCCACTTGCCGGGGCTGACGGCGTGCATGGCATTGGCCAGTCGGCGCAGCGTCGGGAGCAGGTGTTCACGGCAGCAGCGTTCGTAGTCGGCGTCAAGCCCTCGCTGCGGCTCGTTGAGCAGGTCATAGCCGAAAACCGACGGCTCGTCCTTGTAGCGGATCCAGACCTTGTTCCATGCCGCCATCAGCGCGTCTTGGGTTCCGTTGGTATTCTGCCAGATCGCATCCCACTGTTCGTTGCCAAAGGGCCTGATGTCGTAAACGACCAGTTTGAAGACGGTCTTCAGGCCGGCCTCCCTGCCCATGCGGACCATCGCGTCGAGTTGCCCGAGGTACGTGGGGTCCGCCTCCTTGCCCGGCCAGCCGCCCAGCCGTCCGAGCGCCGTGCGGATCACCTGGAAGTTGGCCCCCATGCGGACCATGCGCCGGTAGTCGTCCGGACTGTATTGGATGGTCCCCTTTCCGTCCTCGGTGATGGCGACATAACCGCCCGGGACAATCTCACGCCCCTGTTCATCGCGTATGACGATGTTAGTCGGGCCGCCTTCGGCGAGAGCCGACGCGGCCAGCGGAACCAGCAGCAGGGCGGCGAGAGTAATGAAGTGTAGTTTCATTTGGATTTTCCGGTTTTGGCGGGAGGCTGTGAGGCGTCCGTCCAGAGCGGGTCCTTGTTCTCGGCGTCCCAGGTTTTCCACGCGGATTCCATCGCTCGGACGCGCTCGGGTTGTTCGGCGGCGAGGTTCTTGGACTCGCCGATATCGTTGACGAGGTTGTAGAGCGCGACGGGTTCGCGGTGGTTCTTCACCAGTTTCCAGTCGCCCTGGCGGATGGCCCACCGGAACAAGGCAGGCTGATTGGGCGGGAACCGGAACCGCCAGCAGAGCGTGTCGTGCGGTGCGCCCTGCTTTTCGCCCGCGAGGAAGGGTAGCAGATTGGTGCCGTCGAGATTTCGATCCGGCTGCGGCTCCGCACCTGCCGCAGCCAGCGCGGTGGGCAGGATGTCGAGGCTGATCACGGGCTGGCCGTAGGTCTTGCCCGCGGGGATGCGGCCTTTCCACTGCACCATGAACGGAATGCGGATGCCGCCTTCCAGCAGTTCGCCCTTCACACCGCGGCAGGGATCGTTCTTGGAGGTGTTCTGGCCGTACTCGAAATCCGCATCGGGCTGCGGGCGCGCCCGGCCGGTCGGGCCGCCGTTGTCGCTGAGGAAGAAGATGAGCGTGTTCTCCTCCAGTTTCGTCTCGCGCAACTTGGCGAGCACGCGGCCCACGTTTTCGTCCAGCGAAGCCATCATCGCCAGCATGGTGCGGCGGTGCAGGTCGGGGATGTGAGCGAACTTCGCCAGATGCTCCGGCTTCGCCTCCATAGGCCAGTGCGGCGGCACAAAGGAGAGGTAAAGAAAGAAGGGCTCGCGCTGATGCCGCTCGATGAACTCCGCCGCTTCTCGCCCGAAGGCATCGGTGGAATACTCCGCCACCTGCGCCGGCTCCGCGCCGCGATACAGGCCGCGCAGGAACCCGGTTTTCCTTTCCGGAAACAAGATCCCTCCGTTGGCGTGCCACAGCGTCTCCCGGAAACCGCGATTGTAGGGCCGCATCGCCTCGGAGCCACCGAGGTGCCATTTACCGATCATGCCAGTCACATAGCCGGCGGCTTTGAGGTAATCGCCCATGGTCCGCTCGTTCACCGGCAGGCCGGCAGTGGCGGCCACGGATGCCGGCCAGTTCGCCTCGAAGCCGAAGCGATTCTGGTAGCGGCCCGTGACCAGGCCAGCGCGCGACGGGCAGCACTGCGGTGCGGTCACATAACCCGCCGTGCAGCGCACGCCATTAGCCGCGATGGAATCAATCTGCGGCGTGACCGCCTCCTTCGACCCCTGGCAGCCGAGGTCCGCGTAGCCCAGGTCGTCGGCGAGGAGGACAATGACGTTGGGCCTGCGCGCCGCGGGTTCAGCCGCGCAAAGCCATCGCGGCAGCGCCAAGGCCGCAGCCCCCGCGGCGGACCACTTCAGGAACTCGCGGCGATTGACGGCGTTCATGCGCGTCCTCCGATTGCGTGCAATTCATCGCCACATAGCGCGGCGGGTCTCCTGACCCGCCGCGCGGCCCCGCGGCACGAGGCCGAAATCGCTGACTGCGGCGCGGTGGGTCAGGAGACCCACCGCGCAAATCACGGGCCGGCCACGGCCGCTACTGGTCCTTGATCCACACGATAGAACGTCCGCCGCGGTTGAGGCGGGCGTAGTTCGGGATGGCCGTCAGGGGCTTGCCGTCGGCCCACTCGCCCTTGATAACGAGCACGCCGCCCAGGAGGTCGCCTTTCCACTCGGTCGTAAGCTCGGCGGTCGGGCGCAGGATGGCGTTCACGTCCTGGTCCGCGCTCTCGACGTTGTAGACAAGCGGCCCGTAGCGCAGCGCAACCCGGCCCGCGGTCGCGGCGATCCGGCTGCTGGCCTTAACGCGCTGGACCTTCATCGGCAGCACGAGGTCAATCCTGTCCCCCGCCTTCCACTCGCGTGTGAGGACGGCGTAGCCCTGCTCGATGACGGGCGTAACGGGCGTGCCGTTCACCGCCAGCGCGGTCAGCCCGTCGCAGGCCGGCGAGTCGGTGTAGAGCCCGCTCGTGTTTCGGTTCGGCAGGCGAAGCCGGATGCTGAAGCGATTCGCCTCGGCCGGGCTGACCGTGAGGGCGACCTTGCCGCTCCACGGGTAATCGGTGACCTGCTCCAGCCGCACGCGGGTGGAGGCGACGTTGTCGACCGTGACCGTGGAGCCGACGAAAAGGTTCACGTACAGGCTGTCGGCGCTGCGCAGGTAGGTCCAGGTCGGAAGGCTGAGCAGCGTGCGGGGGATGTTGCCCACGCAGCAGGGGCAGCCGTGCCAGGGATAGCGGCGCCCGCTGGAATCCAGCGCGTTGGTGTAGGCGAAATTCTTCCCCTCCAGGTCGATGCTCCCCAGGATCGCGTTGTAGATCGTCTCCTCGTACAGGTCGGCGTACCTGGCTTCCTGGTAGGCGCGGTTCATCTTGTGCTGGAAGAACAGTTCGCCGCAGCCGGCGCACGATTCGCAGTAGGCGTTGTTCGGCAGCGAGTAGTCCTTGCCGAAGCCCTCGGACGTCTCGCCGCTGCCCACGCCGCCGGTGACGTAATACTTGCGGTTGACAATGTTGCTCCAGATGGACTTGATGGCGCTATGGTAATCGACGTCGCCGGTCTCCATCGCGATGTCGGCCATGCCCGAGTAGGAGTAGACGGCGCGGACGGCGTGGCCGACGGCTTCGTACTGCCGCGTCACCGGCAGATGGCTCTGGTCGTACTCGTCGCCGCCGCGGCGAGAGTCCAGCAGGAATTTGGCCAGGTCAACGTACTTGCGGCCCTTGCCGGAGCCTTCGCGCTCGTCCACGAAGCGGGCGAACCGGACCAGTGCCTGCTCGAGTTCCTGGTGACCTTCGTACCAGGCCTTTTTGGGGGCCGGGCCGATATTGTCGTACCAGCAGTCGGCCAGGCGCTTGGCGGCTTCGTACATCCGCACGTCCTTGCCGCCGGTCATCCGGCAGTGCGCCATCGCGGCTTCAATGAAGTAGCCGGCCTGGTAGCCCTCGTGGTCGTGCTTGTTGCTCCAGCGCTTGCGGCCCTGGATGGTGTACAGGGTGTGGAGGTAGCCGTCTTTCTCCTGCGCGCCGAGCATTTTGGGGATCCAGTCGTCGATGGTTTTGCGCATGTCGGCCTGGGCCTTGAGGATTTCGGCGTCGCCCTGCGCATCGACCAGCATGGCGATGCACATGGATTCCAGCGTGTTATAGACCCAGGTGTTGGCGAACACCGCGCCCACGTGCTTGGCGGGCTGGCCCGCCAACTTGCGGCCGGCCTGGACGAAATTCTCGATGCCCCCCTCGCGGGTCTCGGGGTCCTCGATCTTCCGCACGCAGTGCGGAATCCAGTTCGTGATGAGCGCCTTGGCCCGGCCGCGCCAGAGGGGGCTCGTAAGGGTGTAGGCCGTGGTCTCGACCGGTTCCAGATGGGCCGCGGGCGGCGGCGGATCAACCGTGACGGCGACCGTGGCCGACGAACTCAACTGCCCGTCGTCGGCCGTCAGTTTCAGCACGTAGTTGCCCGGCGCGGAAAACCGGGCCGTCGTCGAAACGGCCGCGGCGTCGCCGAACGTCACGGCGCCGGGGCCGGAGTCCTTGCTCCAGCGAACTGTGGGGGCGGCTTTCGGCTTGCCATCATCCCTCACGGTCCCATCAAGGTAAGTCTGGCCGGGCAGCACGACCACGCGGTCCACGCCGGCGCTTACCGACGGGGCGAAGTTGGACGAGCCTCCGCTGTCGTAGACCCGCCATTCCAGAATGCCCGTGGAGAACTTCTCCTGGCCGTCCATCTCCAGCCGCAGGCGGGTTGTGGTGATCTCCGCGAAGGTGCTGGTATTGAACTTGTTGGCGGCCGGCCCGAGCCCCGTGATGCCGGGCACCGGGACGAAGGAACTGCCGTCCCAGTACTTCAGGCGGCACGCCTTCGGCAGCCGCACGCCGCGCTGGTCGTCGAACCAGTACACGTCTATCCCGTTGGTCTTGATGGGCCGGTCCCAGTCATACTGGACCCACTGCGTGCCTGTTTGAGCCCAGTTGCCATAGGCCCCGTGGCTCTTGTCGTCGGAACGGGCCGGGACGAACCCGTCATTGAGAGCCGCGATGGTCTCGTGGCCCGAGACGAAAGAGGTCGAGGCGGTTGCCACGACGGCCAGGTTCGCCCCTTGTCGGGCATCGGCGGGGCCTGCGGCGGCCAGTGCGCCCGCGCAGCAGGCGCTCGCCGCAAGCAGGGCCACCGCTGCCAGGAACTGTCGCTGCGAAATCGCTGCCATACCTTGACTCCTTCGCACGCTTCGCGCG
>Ga0315286_10005140_pt1 | contig 12618 bp, 15 predicted proteins | sample YL17G10_0_MG_FD_205038 | JGI IMG/M metagenome (GOLD analysis project Ga0315286, IMG submission 205038) | Sediment microbial communities from Yellowstone Lake, YNP, Wyoming, USA - YL17G10_0 | ecosystem: Environmental > Aquatic > Freshwater > Lake > Sediment | place: USA: Wyoming | collected... | reverse complement strand
CCGATGTTCGTCAGCTGGACGATCTCGTCGATGTTCGCGATGGCGGAGAAGAAAGCCACGAAGACGCCCGTCAGGATCGTCGTGACGTGCGGCGTCCGGACGCGCGGGTGGATCTTCGAGAACCAGGGGGAGAGGAGGCCGTCCCGCGACATCGCCATCAGGATGCGCGGCTGGCCGAGCTGGAAGACGAGGAGGACGGACGTCAGGGCGATGACGGCCCCGAACGCCAGGAGGCCCGCCGCCCAGTCCTGGTGGACGAACGCGAAGCCGGCCGCGAGCGGGTCGGCGACGCCGACGAGCTTTCCGTACGGGATCATGCCGGTCAGGACGAGGGCCGCCGCGACGTAGAGGACCGTGCAGATAGCCAGCGACGCGAGGATTCCGCGCGGCATGTCGCGCCCCGGGTCCTGGCACTCCTCGGCCGCCGTGGAAATGGCGTCGAAGCCGATGTAGGCGAAGAAGATGAGCGAGGCGCCCGTCCAGACGCCGTGGAAGCCGCCGGGGAAGAAGGGTGACCAGTGGGCCGGCTTGACCCAGAAAGCGCCGACCGTGATGAAGAAGAGGAGCGTAGCGAGCTTCAGGACGACGACCACGTTGTTGAAACGGGCCGACTCCTTCACGCCGATGACGAGGATCCAGGTGATGAGCGCCGTGATCCCGACCGCGAGAAGGTTGAAGACGACCGGGATCCCGGCAACCGTCGGGTGGGTGAGGTGCGCCTGGTAGGCGAGCGCCGACTCGGGCGAGAGCGAGCCGACGCCCGACTCGGCCACGGCCTTCGCGGCGAGGAGCGTCGAGCGGTAGTCGGTGGCGAGCCAGGTCGGAATCTGGAAGCCGAAGCCCGCGACGAGCTGCCGGAAGTAGGCCGCCCACGAGATCGCGACGGCGATGTTTCCGACGGCGTATTCGAGGATCAGGTCCCATCCGATGATCCACGCGACGAGCTCGCCGAGCGTCGCGTACGCGTACGTGTAGGCGGAGCCGGCCACCGGGACGAGGCTGGCGAACTCCGCGTAGCAGAGGGCGCAAAAGCCGCAGGCGACGGCGGTCAGCAGGATGGAGACGACGACGCCCGGGCCGGCCGGCGGCTGCCCCTCGCCTCCCGACGTCGCACTCCCGAGCGTCGCGAAGATGCCGGCGCCGATGATGGCGCCGATGCCGAGGGCGGTCAGGTCGACCCAGGTCAGAGCCTTCCGGAGACCGTGGGCCTCGTCGCCCCCTTCGGCGATCAGGACGTCGAGCGGCTTGCGCCGGAAGAGCGACATGCGGTGTCTCCTTGTTTCTGTCCCGGAATTCCGCCGAGTCTACCGGCCCGCCGGCCCCGTCCCGCTCGCCGGGCGGATGTGGCGGAGGACTTCCTCGAGGGAGCCGATCGTCTCGACGCCGTCCCCCTTCGGCACGCGGCCGGCCCGGTCGAGAAGGAGCGCTCCGAGCCCCGCCGCCTTCGCGCCATGGTAGTCGTCGTGAAGCGAGTCCCCGACGTGGAGCGCCTCGTCCGCCGTAACTCCCGCCCGCCGGAGCGCCACGTCGAAGATCCCGCGGGACGGCTTGCTCGAGCCGACGAGCGTCGAGACGACCACGTCGTCGAAGAACGGGGTCAGTCCCAGCTCCGTCAGGAGCGGCGGGAGCGACGAGTCCCAGTTGCTGACGACGAGGAGCTTCATTCCCTCGGCCCGGAGCGCCGCGAGAACGGCCGGGACCTCCGCGTAGACGCGCCAGTGGGCCGCGTTTCGGAAATGCCGGATGAGGCCGGCGAGCATCGCGTCGGGCAGCGCGCCGCCCCCCACGCGCGCGAAGACCTCCGCCACGAAGCGTCGCCAGAAGGACGCTTCGCCTCCGCCGATGGACCAGCCCTCGTCCCCCCGGGCGCGGCGGGCGGCTACGTCGCGCCACGTCTCGAGGACGGCGCGGTGAACCTCGCCGGCCGCCGCGGTCACTCCCCAGGCCCCGAAGGCGTTGCGGTAGACCGCCTCGACGGGAGGGTCCGCGTCGAGGAGGGTCTGCCCCGCGTCCAAGAAGACGGCCTTCACGGTCGTCCCCGTCAGGGCATCACCTGCCCGCCGTCGATGACGAGCGCCTGTCCCGTCACGTTCCGCGCCTCGTCCGAGGCGAGGTACGCCACGAGGGCCGCGATCTCCTCCGGCTTCAGGACCTCGCCGAGGGGCGCCATCTTCCCGGCCATCGCGAAGGCGTCCTCTTCGCGCATCTTCAGCAGCTTCCCCATCTGACCGATTCCCGTCCGGCCCATGTCCGTGTCCACCCAGCCCGGGCAGAGCGCGTTCACCGTGATCCTCCTCGGCGCCAGCTCCAGCGCCAGGGCGCGCGTCAGCCCGATGACGCCGTGCTTCGCCGCGCAGTAGGCGCCGTTCTTCGCCACGCCGAACCGGCCGGTCACGGAGGAAAGGTTGACGATCCTCCCGCCGACGGTGAGGAACGGGTGCGCCGCCCGGCAGACGCGCCACGTTCCCGTCAGGTTCACCTCGATCAGCCGGGTCCAGCCTTCGTCCGAGCGGGCGTCGCCGTCGAGCGGCGTCACGCCGCCAATTCCGGCATTGTTGACCAGGATGTCGATGCGGCGGTGGGGGCGCGCGGCCCGCTCGACGCCGGTGGCCACCGAGGCGGGATCCGTGACGTCGAGGACGACGGCGATTCCTTCTCCGCCCGCCGCCTTCATCGCTTCAACGGTTGCCTCGCCGTCCACCCCGCTCCGGACGCCCGCGGCGACGTGGGCCCCCTCCGCCGCGAGACGGACGGCGATGGCGCGGCCGATGCCGCGTGAGGCGCCCGTGACGAGGGCGTACTTCCCGGAGAGCCGTTTCATCGTTCCTCCCCTCCGCCGGCGGATTCTATGGTCGAAGGCGCGAGCACCGGTAAGATCCGCCCATGCGCGTCGACGTTCTTCTCTTCGCGTCGCTCAAGGACGAGGTCGGACCCTCCTTCCCGGTCGAGGTCGCAGAGCCCGCCACCGTCGCGGGCCTCCGTCGCGCGCTCGAGGCGGCCCACCCCGCCTTCGCCCGGATCGGACGGCGTGCTCTGGTGGCCGTGAACGAGACCTACGCGCGGGAAGGCGATCCCGTCCGGCCCGGCGACGCCGTGGCGCTCCTCCCGCCTGTCGCGGGGGGCTGAAGCTCAGGCCAGCTTCAAATCTTCGGCCAGGAGCGCGTAGTCGACCGCGCCCCGCGACGAGGGGTCCCACTCGAAGACCGTCTTGCCCGCGGACGGGGCTTCGGCGAGATCGACGTTGACGCGGATGGGGCTGAGGATCCGCGAGAAACGCTCGCGAAGCGTCTCGAGGAGGATCTCCGAGACCGAGGTCCGGAGATCGTGGAACGTCGGGAGGATCCCGGCGATCCGGAGCGGACGTCCGCGGTCATCGGCCTGCTCGCGCGCGAAGACCCGTGTCCGCTCGAGCGCGGGAAGCGACAGGAAGTCGAGCTTCGCCGGAAGGACGAGTTCGTCGGCCGCGCGGTAGGCGTTCTGGAGGAGGAGCGAGGCCGCCGGCGGGCAGTCGAAGAGGATGACGTCGTATCCGGAGACCGCGTCGTCCGAGAGCCGCTTGGTGAGGCGGTTCTTCCGCTTCTCCTTGCCTTTCTCGTGGAGCGCCTCCTCGGCGTCGAGGAGCCCCTCCCCGGCGGGAACGACGTCGAGGTTCTCGCGCCCGGAGGGCAGACGCGCCTCGTCGAACGTCGCGTCCCCGATCAGCCAGGCCCCGAGCCCCGTTTTCGAGGGGAGTCCGAGGGACGTGCCGACGCCCCCCTGCGGGTCGACGTCGATGAGAAGCGTCCTCTTTCCGGCGCGCGCCGCGGCGGCCGCGAGGTTCACGGCCGTCGTCGTCTTGCCGACGCCCCCTTTCAGCGCCGTCACGGCGATGATCCGCTGTCCTCGCCCCGTCACGTTGCCTCCCGCGCTCCGGTCTTATCATGGAAAGGTGGCGTTCCTGACGGACCAGCCGATCGATCCCGCCCCCCTGCTCGAGACGGTCCGCCGGCCGGGTGACGGCGGGCTGGCACTCTTCGTAGGCGTCGTCCGCGACCACAACGAGGGGCGCGCCGTCTCGCGCCTCGACTACGAGGCGTACCGCCCGATGGCTGAGAAAGAAATGGCCCGGATCGCGGAGGAACTGTCCGTGCTCCATCCGGAAGCGCGCCTTGCCATGCGGCACCGGATCGGCTCGCTGGCCGTCGGCGACGTGGCGGTCGTTGTTGTGGCAGCGGCGCCACACCGTAAAGAGGCCTTTGCTGCCTGCCAGGACGGAATCGAGCGGATCAAAGCCCGGGTCCCGATCTGGAAGAGGGAGCAGGGCCCCTCCGGCGTCCACTGGGTGGAGCCGTGCTCGGCGGGAGACATCCACGAAACTGATTGAAAAGTCAGGGACTTCCCTGTAAAATCCCCCGTTCGGTAGGCCCTCCTCCCCTTCGCCGGAAGGGACGACATTCCGAGCGAGGAGAACTGAATATGTTCATGGCCCTGAGGCGGATCCACATCTTCGGAAGCGATTTTTCCCGGTCGCGCCGCTTCTACGGAGAAACGCTCGGCCTCGCCGAGTCGGGGGGGTTCGAAAACGACTGGGTCGAGTTCGGCCTCGGACCGATCCTTTTGAAGCTGACGCCGCTCAGGCCGGGGGAAGTGCCCGCCCGCAACCAGGTCGCCGCCATTTTTTCGACGGCGAGCCTCGAGTCGGCCGTGGGGGCGCTCAAGGAGAAGGGGGTCACGGTGACGCGGCCCCCGGCCGACGAGTTCACCGGCCGCTCGGCGGAGATTCTCGATCCGGATGGCTACCGGATCATCCTGTTCCAGCCTTCGGAGCTCCACCCCGACGAGGAATGGGTGCCGATGTCGAGAGTGGACGAGATCGTCCGGCACAAGCTCGCGGCACGTCGCCAGCGCGAGAAAGCGCGCGGGGTGTCCCGGCCCGCCGCCAAAAAAGCGGCGCCGAAAAAGCCCGCCCCGAAAAAGCCGGCGAAGAAGGCCCGGCCCGCGGCGAGGAAGCCGGCGAAGAAGTCCGCTCCGAGGAAGAAGGCGGCGAAGAGACCGCCTTCGAAAAAGGCGAAGAAGCGCTGATCGGGCGTTAGCCGGCCGCCTTTCGCGTCACCTCCGAAGGACGCCAGGACTTCAGGAGGGTCACGATGCCCCGCATGAATCCCTGCCCGTTCCGAGCCACAGTTCCGCCCCGGTTCCTCTCACTCCCTTCCCCCGGCGTCGTGGCTCTCCTTCTTGTCGTCCTCCTCCCGGGCGCGCTTGGCGCGCAGAGGGCGGCCGGACCCGGACTCGCGTCGACGACTCCCGTGAAAAAGCCGGCCGTCGTCAACGGAGTCGTCACGAGCTTCGACGAGACAACGAAGGTGGCGACGCTGATCGGCTCGCGCCTCCTTCAGGTCGACCTCTCGTCGGCCCGGATCCTGATGGCCGACGCCGATCCGTCCGACGCGACGGTGCCGCCGATCGGCCCCGGTGCGCACCTCACCGCCCTCGTCGAGGCCCCCGACATCACCATCACGATCTTCCCGCCGCCTCCCCTGAAGGCGCTCCAGGCCTTCGTCCGCCTTCCCGGCCTCGCATTCCTTCACGGCGAGATCGAGGGCGTCGGAACCGACAGCTTCTCGATGCTCCACCGCCCGATCCTCGTCGACAGCCGGACCGTCTTTTCCGGCGAGGACGGAGGAAACCCGGTTCGCGGCCTGTCCGACCTGAAGGCGGGGATGCGGGCCGAAGCCTGGGTCGTCGCCGACGGCGACACGCTCACGGCGGCGAAGGTCGTGGCCCACGGCCAGCCCGCGCCGAAGCCGATCTTCTTCCGCGGCGTCGTCAAGGCGATCGAGGCCGACAGCTGGACGATCGGCGACATGACGGTCGGCGTGACGGTCGACACCAAGATCGTGGGTGACCCTCACTTGGGAGATGTCGTTGACGTCGTCGCGAAAGTGGTCAATCCCCCGAATCCGATGATGGGAATGCCGTCGCGCCTCGTCGCCGTCTCCATCGTCAAGGTCTTCCTGCCGCCGCCCCCCTTCCCCGGGGAGATCACGAGCTTCGACGGCCCGGTGCAGGCGATGCCCCCGTCCGGTACGATGGGACTCTGGAAGATCGCCGACCAGATGGTCATGGTGATTGAGCTGACGAAGATCGAGGGGAGCCCGAAGGTGGGGAGTCAGGTGACGGTGACCGGCTACACGCTCCCGACCATGGCTGCCAGCCCCGTCGGCACGGGATCTTCCGGCCTGAGCCCGATGGCGAGTCCGTTCATCGCCCTCTCCATCAGGACGAAATCCTGACGCATTCCCACCCGTCCTCTTCTCCTGCTCCGCAGCGGGCCCTCCCGGGCCCGCCTTCTTTCTGCGTTAACCTCGCGCACATGGACACCGGACTGATCGACTGGTGCCGCAGCGAGATCGCCTCGCTGCGGGCCGCCGGAACGTACAAGACCGAGCGCGTGCTCGAGACTCCCACGGGCGCGCGGATCCGCGTGGATGGTCGCGACGTCCTGATGCTCACCTCGAACAACTACCTCGGCTTCGCGAACCACCCGCGGATCGTCGAGGCCGCCCGGAGAGCCGTCGAGCGGTGGGGCAACGGCCTCGGCTCGGTCCGTTTCATCTGCGGCACGCAGCAGCTCCACAAGGACCTCGAGGCGACGATCTCGGAGTTTTTCGGGACCGGCGACACGATCCTCTACATGTCGTGCTGGAACGCCAACGAAGGCCTTTTCCAGCCCCTCCTCCTCGAGGAAGACGCCGTCCTCACGGACGCCCTGAACCACGCCTCCATCATCGACGGCATCCGCCTCTGCAAGGCGAAGCGCTTCATCGTTCCCCACGGGGATCTCGCCGCCTTCGAGACGGCGCTGAAGGACGCGCAGACCTGCCGGCGGCGGCTTCTGATCACCGACGGCGTCTTCTCGATGGAGGGCGAGATCGGGCCGCTCCGGGAGCTGGCCGACCTCTGCGACCGGCACGGCACGACGCTCGTCGTCGACGACTCGCACGCCACCGGCGTTCTCGGCTCGACGGGACGCGGAACGGCCGAGCATCTCGGGGTGAGGGATCGCATCCCGATCCACACCTCGACGCTCGGCAAGGCAATGGGCTCGGCGGCCGGCGGCTTCATCACGGGCCCCGCGCCGGTGATCGACCTCCTCCGCCAGCGCTCCCGGACGACGCTTTTCTCCAACTCGCTCCCCCCCGCCGTCGCCGCCGCCTCGCTCGAGGCGTTCCGGATGCTGATGGAGGACCCGACACCCGTCGCGACGCTCCAGCGGAACGCGATCACGTTCCGGACGAAGATGAGGGCGGCCGGATTCCGGATCCCGGACGGCATCCACCCGATCGTTCCGGTCCTCGTCGGCGACACGGCGAAGGCGCTGGCCATGTCGGAGGCGCTCTTCCAGAGGGGCGTCTACGTCTCGGGCTTCGGCTACCCGGTCGTCCCGCAGGGGCACGCGCGCCTCCGCTGCCAGGTCTCCGCCGTCCACAGCGAAGCCGACCTCGACGAGGCCGTGGAGGCCTTCCGGGCCGTCGGGCGGGAGTTCGGCGCGATCTAGCCGTTACGGGGCGAGCGCGAAACGGCCCTGACGCGGAGGCTACGAAACCTTGGCCGGCTTCTTCTGGAACGAGACGACCTCGATCTCGTCGCGGCCGTCGGGGCCGGGGTGGACGTACCCCTTCACCTCCACCTCGCCCGCCTTCTCGAGGGCCGGCACGTCCTTGGAGGTCGCACAGATCTTCAAGGCGTCCTTCCGCCCGTCGGCCTTCAAGGCCGGCGAGCAGGCCGCGGCCATGTGCAGGTCGCAGTGCTCGCAGAGGATCTTGCCGGTCAACGTGACTTCCTTGTCGTGCGCCGGATTGCAGGCCGCCGTCTTCGCCGCGGCCGCGGCGCCCTTGCGGCAGCAGGCGGCACCCCCCTCGGCCTTTGCCGTCTTCTCTCCGGCGGAGCAGGAGGCTCCGGTCTTCGCGGTGGCGTCGGAACCGTTATCCCCCCCGGCCGAAACGGCATAGGCCGCCCCCGCCAGGGCCATCACGGCAACGATCGTCAGGGCCTTCTTCATGTCGGATTCCCCCCTTTTTCCTTCCGGTGGCACTTTGACCTGTCCGTCAGGCCTGGAGCAAATCGGGTGCCGGACGGGGACGATACCCCGTTTTTCCGGACCGGGCTTCACCGCCGCCGGCGCTTCGGGCGGCGGATGAGGACCAGCCAGGCGGGGCGGCCGGCGCGCTCACAGGCGGCGCAGAGGCGCGCTCGCCCGAACGGCCTCCGGCGCGTCCACTCGTGAGCGCAGCCGGGGCAGCGGTAGGCGTAGCGGGCGTTGGCGTCGCGAACGGCGCGCAGCCGGTCGGTCTCCGGAGCGGCCTTCCGCTTCACGCCGAGACGCCGCGCGATCCTCCAGAACCGGTTCGAGTGGCCCTCCTCGGTGCCCCAGCGGGCGTGGCAGATGGCGTGCGTCGACTCGTGGAGAAGCGTCTGGAGGCGGTCCTCGGCCGACATGTGGCTCGAGATCCGGATGACGTGGGGAGGGCCGTAGGTGATGACGCCTCCCGTCGCCCGGCGCGGCGTCAGCATCACGCGCGCGGGCGGCAGACCGAAGGCCGCCGCGAGGTCGTCGTAGACCCGCTGGAGCGCCCGCTCCTCCAGGCGAAGGATCTCCTCCGGCATCGGCGGCTCGTCGAAGAGCTCCATCTGGAAGAGCGCTCTCTTCATCAAAGAAGCTCCTCGCGGTACGGGGCGAGCGGCCGCGCCAGGACGATCGCGATGGCGAGCGGCGCGACCCAGGCCGCCGCCAGCTCCAGGAGCGGCACGACACCCCCTACGAAGGTGAGGCCGACGCCGAAGCGGAGGGCCCAGAGGAGCCCGTAGGCGAAGCCGCCGGGGGCAGGGCTCCCGGATCCGAGGGCGAGAAGGCAGAGGGCGAGGCCGAGCCCCGCCTCGACGAGGAATGCGTGGCCGGCGAGGACGGTGAGAGGCGCCGTGCTGCGCGGCAGGAACTCGAGCCGGAGGACCGCCGGGAGAATCGCCCCGAGGACCGCCACGGCGGGCGCCGCCGCGCCTGCGGGGAGCCGCTTTCCCAGCGCGCCATAAAGGGCCCCGCGGACGGTCCGCTCGTAGAGGAGCGCCGCCGCCAGAGCCGCCGGGACGATCACGAAAAGCGCCGCGCCGCGCCCTGATCCGCCGAGGATTGCGTAGTGGAGGAGGCGCGCCAGCGGGACGTAGGACGCCGCCACGAGAAGGAACACCCCGGACGCCGCCGCCGCAAGTCCCCGATCCCTGCCGGGTTGCACGACGGAATGTTAGCTCAGGGTCTGTGCAGATGTCGCGGTTGACCCCGTGCTCGCCCCGCGAAAGACTCCGCGCGCCATGAGCGCGAACCCGTCTTCCCTCCGCGTCGCTTTCGTCGGCCTCGGCACGATGGGCCAGGGAATGGCCCGGAACCTCGCCAGAGCCGGCTTCTCCCTCACCGTCGCCACGCGGACCTTCGACAAGGCCCGGACGCTTGCGAAGGAGCTTGCCGGCGTCGGCCGCGATGTTTCCGCGGCGCGGACGCCCGCCGAGGCGGCCCAGGGGGCCGACGTCGTCGTCTCCTGCGTCCCGGACGCTCCGGAGGTCGAGGAGGTTCACGTCGGCACCGACGGAACGATCTGCTCGGCCGGGCCGGGTACCGTCGTCATCGACTGCTCGACGATCGCCGCCGAGCGGGCCCGCGGCGTGGCCTCCCGGCTCGCGGCGAAGGGAATCTCCTTTCTCGACGCCCCGGTCTCGGGCGGGCAGAAAGGGGCGGCCGAGGGGACGCTCACCTTCTTCATCGGCGGCGAGGCCGCCGCGCTCGAGAAGGCCCGCCCGGTCTTTCTCGCGATGGGGAAGCGGCTGACGCATCTCGGGCCGTCCGGCTCGGGGCAGCTCGGAAAGGCCGTCAACCAGATCATCGTGGCGGGAAACCTGATCGCCGTCTCGGAGGGGATCGCGTTCGCGAGCCGGGCGGGGCTTCCGCTCCCGGCGCTCCACGAGGCGCTGACCGCGGGGGCGGCCACGTCGTGGGCCCTCGAGGTCCTCGGGAAAAAGATGATCGATCGGGACTTCAAGCCGGCCTTCGCCATCAAGCACCAGCAGAAGGACCTCGCCATCGTCCTCGCGAGCGCCCGCGCGCGCGGCGTGCCCCTTCCCGGCGTCGCCCTCGTCCACCAGCTCCTCTCCGCGCTCGAGGCGGAAGGGCGCGGCGAGGACGGGACGCAGGCCCTCCTGACGCTTTACGAGAAGCTATCGGCCCGGCCGGCCGGGCGGACGCCGGACTAGAATTCGCCCGCCCCTCCGGGGGAAGGAGGTTTACATGAAAAAGGTCGCACTCTTCGTTTCTCTCGTCGCCGTGCTCGTCGCCGTGGCCGGCGCCACGCGCCCCGCCCTCGCCGCCGAACCAACAGACGTCCAGAAGTTCGAGAAGACGTTCCCCTTCGACGAGAACGTCCACCAGATCGGAATCACCGTGGGCGACGCGACGATAGAGTCCGTCAAGGTGAAGAACTGGCCCGACGCGGAGGACTACAAAAAGGCCGAGAAGGATCCGAACGACACGAAGTCGATGTACGTCGTCTTCACCTACTCGAACAAGGGACCCATCACCTACAAGTGCAAGTTCACCGTCACCGTCCTCGATCCGGAGGGGGGGAAGCCGTTGGCCGTGGACGACGCCAAGAAGGACCTCGACAAGAACAAGGTCAGCGACACGGACAGCTTCTTCGTCAAGATGAAGACTCGCCTCTACAAGCAGGCCAAGACCTTCAAGGTCAATTTCGAGGTCTGGAAGAAGTAGTTCGCCCCCGAAGCCGGTCCGCGCGCCGAACGGCCTGGGTCAATAGGGCTTCCATCTCTCCGGAGCGGCCTCTCCGGAGCAGGCCTCTCTCTCCGGCTCCAGGGTCGCATGGTGGATGTCCCATCGCTCCGCGAGGAGACGACGGATCGCGGCGAGCTGTTTCTCGACTTCGTCCAGGCTTCCGCCATCGAGCTTCACGTGGGCGGTGAGGGCGACCTGGCCGGGGCCGATCGTCCAGGCGTGAAGGTGGTGGAAGCGGGCCGGAGCGAAGGCCGCGTCGAGCCCCGCCGTCATCTCCTCGATGTCCAGACCGGACGGCGCCGCTTCCACGAGGATCCGGACGCTCTCCCAGATCAGCCGTCCGGCGCTCACCACGACGGCGAGCCCGATCAGAAGCGAGGCGGCCGGGTCGAGCCAGGGACCGATCCGTGTGCCCGCGAGGAGGGCCGTCCCGACTACCACGAGGGAGGCGAGCGCGTCCTGCACCACGTGGAGAAACGCGCTCCGGACGTTCAGGTCGTCCTTCTCGTGCCGCCTCAGCAGCAGGACGGCGGCGACATTCGCCACGAAGGCCACGAGCGCGACGACCAGCATCGTGCGCCCGTCCACGGCGGCGGGATGTCGGAGCCGCTCGATGGCCTCCCGCCCCACGAGCACCGCCAGCCCGACGAGAACGGCCGCGTTGACGAGGGCGGCCATCACCTCCAGGCGCCGGTAACCGTATGAGAAGTGCCGGGTCGGCGCCTTGCGCCCGAGGGCGCGGGCCCCGATGGCGAGAAGGAGGGCGGCGACGTCGCTCGCGTTGTGGAGAGCGTCGGACAGAAGCGCCAGGCTCCCGCTCGCCAGCCCCCCCACGACCTCGACGACGGTGACGAGGACATTCAGCCCGACCCCCAGCCAGAGCCGGAGATCGAGAGTGCGTCCCGGAAGGGCATGGTCGTGCCCGCCGTTCCAGGGGCCTGGGGTCATCGTGAGCCTTTCCTCATTCGCGTGGCGTCCGCCGGGGCGCCCTCAACCCTACCTCAGTTCCCCGAGGAGGCCCGTCACGCCTCCCGCCGCATGGTTCTGCTCGTCAGGATGAATCACGCGCTGACCTTCCCTGTCAGCTTCCGGAAAAGGGGCGTGAGGCGCGTCCGGTAGGATCTCGCAATCGCGAGCGCGTCGTGGGCGGGCGCTGGCTGAAGCGCCGGGCCCAGGGAGCCAAGACGACCGCCGCCACATCACTCAGGTTGTGGCCCGCGTCCAACAGGAGCGTCAGGCTGCCTGAAAAGAGGCCACCGGCGAATTCCGCCAGGGCGATGGCTCCGTTGAGCGTGGTGTTAGCCCGGAGTCTCCGGTCGAAAGCGCCGTTTCCGGGAAAACCGTGACTCATTCACAGCTCGTAACCGGAGCACGGGATGCACACGTCCTTGCCATTAACCAGCCGGGTGTAGCGTTCGAAGACGTACTCGCCGCAGCCACTGCAAAGGTGCCGTACGAAGGAGCTGGCGGGAGGCAGATACTCAAAGTCCTCGCGGTCGGTGACGGCGAAAACCGTCTCGTCACCTTGCCCCAGCGTCCAGTCGATGGCCGCCGCGCCGACCGGCTCGGGGATCTGCGAGGGTTGAGTCCCCCGCTTGCGGTAGGCAAAGAACTCGAGCTTGCCAAACTCGTCCAGGAACGAAGCCTTCAACGTGTACCGGACCGGGGTCTTCCCCGGATACCAGAAGTTGGCCGCGAGCTTGCCCCAGTCGGTCTTTTCCATGAGCACCTTGCCAAAGGTCGCCCCGGTGGCGATCTGGATACCGTCCATCAGGCAGGTCTGCGGGTGACCGTCGCCCAGCTCG
>Ga0315286_10005138_pt1 | contig 12618 bp, 5 predicted proteins | sample YL17G10_0_MG_FD_205038 | JGI IMG/M metagenome (GOLD analysis project Ga0315286, IMG submission 205038) | Sediment microbial communities from Yellowstone Lake, YNP, Wyoming, USA - YL17G10_0 | ecosystem: Environmental > Aquatic > Freshwater > Lake > Sediment | place: USA: Wyoming | collected... | reverse complement strand
CGCGCCAGGGATCGAGCGCCTGCTCGGCGCCGGCGTCTACTACGGCGCCGCGACCACGGAAGCGGCGACCTATCGCAACCAAGATGTGTGCATCGTCGGCGGTGCGAACTCGGCGGGGCAGGGGGCGGTGTTCTTTGCCCGCACCGCAAGCCGCGTCACGATGCTGGTGCGCAGCACGGGCCTCGAAACCTCGATGTCGCAGTACCTGATCGATCGCATCGCCGCGCTACCCAACATCACCGTGCTGCCGCGCGTCGAGGTCCGGGAGGCGCGCGGTAATGGGCATCTCCAAGAGGTCGCGATCCGGCACCTCGACAGTGGCGACGAGAGCGTCCTGCCGTGCGCTGCGCTGTTCCTCTTTGTCGGCGCCGCTCCGCGGACCGAGGGGTTCGCCGGGCTCGTCGAGTGCGACGAGCGCGGCTTTGTCCTCACCGGCCCGGACCTGCCGCGCAACGGTGACCGACCGCGTGGCTGGAGCCTCGATCGCGATCCCATGCTGTTCGAGACCAGCGTGCCCGGTGTCTTCGCTGCCGGCGATGTTCGTGCTGGTGCCAACCGCCGCGTCGCCGCCGCTGTCGGCGAGGGCTCGGCGGCGATCTATTCAATCCAGCGTTACCTCAAAACCGTCTAGAACACGCGGCACCCCGAAAGCTCGCCTCGGTGCGCGTTGCCTCTCTTGTCGAGGCCTTTACCGTCTCGAGGAGCCATGAAACGCATTCGGGCCGCCCGGAAGCCGCCCGAGGGGTTCCTTGCGTTCGTTCCGCGACAGTTGGCGAGCGCCGCCACCGGCGAACTCTCGACCTGGCCTTCGCCCCTGTGACCGGCCTCGCGCGGCCGCGGGTCTGTGGCGCCGCCACTGCCCGGGCGTGGACGCCTGCGTGTTACTGTGCCTGCGTCCGCGGGTTGCCAAACCGGGCGCGTTCGGTGGCAAGGCGGCCCCCAGGGAGTGCGGATGAAGACGATCATGGATCTGATGGCGGAACGCAAGGGCGTCCGCCGGTTCAAGCCGGAAACACCGCCTCGCGAGCTCCTTCAGGAGCTGATTGCCGCGGCCATCACGGCATCGTCGTCCACCAGCCAGCCGCCGTGGCGCTTCCTCGTCGTCACCAACAAGGACATGATCAAGCGGCTGGCCGCGGCGGCCCGTCGCGCCCTCGACCGCATCGAAAAGCGCATCAAGCCGGATCTCTTCGAACCGTACCACCAGCACACCGCCCCGTTCTCTCAGATCGAGAGCGCGCCGGCCCTTGTCGTCCCCACCTACCGCCACGTCGGGGTCGTCTCCCCCTTCCTCGGCCGGCCCCTCGCGCGCCGGGACGCCGAATCGGTTGGAAAAGTGGAGGAGCTTTCCGGCCTCCTGAGCGCGGCGCTCGCCCTCCAGAACCTGCTGCTTGCGGCGCACGCATGCGGGCTCGGCGCGGTCGTGATGATCGAGCCGCTCGTCGCGCTGCCCGCGATCGACGAGCTGCTTGCCGTCCCGCTCTCCTGGCACGTGGCGGCCCTGGTGGCGGTCGGCTACCCGGACGAGACCACAGAGCCGCCGCCACGCCCGCCGGTCGGAAGCGTCATGATCTGGCTGGACTGAGCTCGGCCACAGGCTTGCGAGCCCTCGTGAGAACAGACAAGTACAGACGATTCGCCAGGTGAGCTCGAGCACTCCGTCAGGGCCCTGCACCGATACCGGGACCGGCCACACGAAAACGGGCGGCACGCAGGCCGCCCGAGGCTTTACTGGCTCGGCGGAGACGGGTAGGATGCCGGCCGGGTAACCCAGTGAGCGACGAAGGAACCAGACTCTTCGACGAAGTTTTGATCGCACGGCGCCGACTTCGAAGGTGGGTCGCCCTAGCCGTGGGCGTCGTCGTCCTGATCCGTCTCGGCGCGGAGGTCGCGCCGATGATGAAGCGCCCCGACCTTGTGCTGCTCGACGTCTGGCAGATGGTACGTGGCACCCGCCGACCCAGCCCCCAGATCGTGATCGTCGCCATCGACGAGAAGAGCATCCAGCGGTTCGGTCCCCCTTTCTGGCCGCGGAGCCAGTACGTGCCGCTCGTCGAGCGGCTCGCGGCCGCGGGCGCCCGGGTGATCGGCTTCGACTTCACGTTCGGCGCCCTCGAACGTGAGGCGGCGAACAACGAGCTCCTGGCCGAAGCCATGAAGAAGGCGGGCAACGTCGTCTTTGGCTACGAGTTCACGAATGTCGGTGACCCGTCTCCTCCCAGGACCCCACCCTCGGAAGTGCTCCAGGCCAGCGCGCTCCCACGGTTCGAATCGGTGACCCTCCCACCGGCTCCCAGCCTCATCGAGCCCGAGCCCGTGCTCGCCAAGGCCGCCGCAGCCGTTGGCCACGTGTGGGCGCTCAAGAGCGAGGACGGGCGGATCCGGGTGCTGCCCCTCGTCATCCAGCATGGGGACAAGGTCTACCCCTCGCTGGCACTCCAGATCGCGCGTGTGTACACGGATACGCCCGTGCAAGAGATCGAGCTGCGGGATGGCATCGTTGGCATGGGGGAGTGGGACATCCCGGTCTCGCCCTCGGGTGAGGTGCTGCTCAGCTGGCCGGCGGAAGGCGAGAGGGCATTCCGTCAGTATTCCTTTGTCGACGTCGTGCGCGGGGACGTGCCCGACGAGGCGTTCTCGGGCAAGGCCGTACTGGTTGCCGGAACCGCACCCGGTCTCGACGATCGGGATTTCCCGTTCGCAGTGGCGGCCCCGGGGGTCCTGAGCTACACCGCGTTCCTCGACAACCTGTTTCGCTTCGACTTCGTGCAGGCGCCGATGTGGGCCTGGCTCGTGGAGTGGGGGCTGTTCTTGGCCCTGTGCGGTCTCGGTCTCTGGCTGCTGCCGCGCCTGTCGACACCGCTGCTCCTCGTCGGGGTTCCCCTCCTCGCGCTGCTCATGGTGGGCGGGGCAGGGTTCCTCTTCGTGCAGAAAGGTGTCTGGTTCAGGGTCTTCTACCCCTGCCTCGCCCTCCTCGTGCCGCTGGGCCTGGCGGTGGCGCTCCGCCTCACCGCGAGCGAGAGGGAGACCCGTGACGTCGCCGCCGAGAAGGTCGAGAGTCAGAAGCTCCTGGGCTTGAGCTTCCAGGAGAAGGGCATGCTCGACATGGCGCTCGCGACCTTCCACACGCTGCCCTTCACCGAGGACCTGAAGCTCGTCTACGTGAACCTGGGTCTCGACTACGAGAACCGTGGGCAGCGCGACAAAGCCTACCTCGTCTACAAGAGGGTTTTCGACATCGACCCCTCCTTCGAGGATGTGGGGTACCGCATGGAACGCCTCACCCAGATCGGCGCCGGCATCAGCGTTGTTGGGGGGCCGGCGGTGCGGGTCGCCCCGGCGCCGACCCCGGTGCAGGCGACTCTCACGTCGCACCTGCCCGACCTGGCAGCCGCACCCGTCGAGCCCGCCGATTCAGCGACCGAGAGGATGCCCGGCGCGAGGGAGCCCCTGTCGGAGCCCTTCCCCGACGTCGCCGAAAGGGGCGTCCCCGCCCGCGCGACTCCTGTGACGCCAACCAGGCAGCCGGTGCCGCCCGTGAGCCTGGGCTCGGGGGGCCAGGTTTTCACATCCGGCCCCGGCGGTCCGGTCTTGCCCGGGTCCCGCTTCGGACGCTACGAGGTCGAACGCCACCTCGGGCGCGGCGGCATGGGAGACGTCTACCTGGTGCGCGACACGGTGATCAACCGTCAGGCGGCGCTCAAGACGATCCGGCCCGACCCGGATCTCGACGCCACGGAGATCATCGAGATGCGTCAGCGCTTCTACCGGGAGGCCCAGACCGCGGGCAAGCTGACCCACCCCAACATCGTGACCATCTACGACGTCGGGGAGGACCTCGGCATGTCGTACATCGTGATGGAGTTTGTCGAGGGACACACGCTCGCGCGGTTGATGAAGGACCAGCGTTTCAGCGTCGCCCAGATCAAGCATGTCATCTTCCACACCGCCATGGGGCTCGACTACGCACATGAGAACGGCGTCTTCCATCGTGACGTGAAGCCCGACAACGTGATGGTCTCCAAGACCGGTCAGGTAAAGGTTATGGACTTCGGGATCGCCCGAGTCGTGGAGTCGACCCTGACGCGGACCGGGAGCCTGATGGGGACCCCCGCGTACATGTCCCCGGAGCAGGTCAGCGGACAGAAGATCGACGCCCGCAGCGACATCTTCTCGCTCGGCGTGGTCCTCTATGAGCTCCTGACCGGCAAGAAGCCTTTCACCGGCGAGACGATCGCCTCCATGATGTTTGCGATCGCCAGGGCGGACCCGGCCCAGCCCTCAGCGGTCGACGCCAGGATCGACGCCACCTGGGACGAGATCCTGCGGAAAGCGCTGGCCAAGAACCGTGACGAGCGCTACGCGACGGCCAGCGAGTTCGCCCAGGCGGTCAAGGACGCTCCCGCCCGCTAAGGCTCAAAACAAAGGGGGCGGCCGGAGGAACCGGCCGCCCCGATCTTCCCGTGCCCCGGGGTCCGGACGGGCCCCGGCGCCGAAACTCGCTAGCTTCTTGCTACTGCGGGCACGGGCAACCCCACGTGTACACCTTCCCGCCGATGACGCGTGTCGTGCAGGAACCCGTACCGCTCGAGATGTAGCCCTCGCCGAACTGGCCGTCTCCGAGGGACTGACCGTTCAAGGTGAGGGAGAGGCCGCTGACGGGTTCACCTTCGTTGAACCAGCAGCAAGTGGGATCATTGCTGACGCCTACCGCGCAGGGGGGCTTGCTCGACGTCGGTTGCGGCTCCAGGACAGCGGACATAACCTCGCCCGTGGTCAGGTTGTACTGGAAAGTCACCGCGCATCCCTTGAACACGAGGGTCTCCACCTTTAGGTTGGTGGAGAAAGGATTGGGTCCAGTGATCTGCTCTCCGATGCCCACGATCTCACAGCTCCGCGTGGTCCCGCCCTTCTTGGTGACCACCGATTTCGGAGCGGCGCTTCGCTGTCCAGCGACCACGATCTTGAACTGCGTCACGGCATCGACAGGGTTGATCTTGGTTGCCTCCTCGTGACATGCGTACCTACCCAGCCCGGTGACGGGGTCTCCCACGCCGGGTGCGTACGGCTGGTTGCCACCGACCTTCCCGCCCGTTACCGACACGATGCTCGGTGTGGAGCAGTCCGCGAACCCGCTGGCCACGACGGTCGCGGCGTGATCTGGAATGCCCCCCGAGATCTTGTACTCGATCTGGGTGCAGTCTCCTGTCCCACACGTGACGAACGTCGGCCCAAACGCTTGAACCAGGTACGCGCCCGCGTAGCACGAGCCCGACGGCTGCGGTGGCGGGGTCTGGGCCATCACCGATGGCGCCGCGAGCAGGCCCACAGCCCCGAGGACCACGAGCAGGAGCAGCTTCCTGCACCGCATCCCCTCTCTTCGTTTCGACTCTTTGTTTCGCATCGTCTCCTCTCCTTTCTTCGTCCCCACGAATCTTTTTCTTCCTCCTCCTCGACGACACTCCAATGCGGCCTACGGGAAGGCCAGCACCACGCGTGCGTAGACGAACCGCCCCGGCCGGATGCCGAGGTTGCGCGAATCGGTCGCCTCGTACGTCGACTTCTCGTCTGTCAGGTTGTTCACCCCGGCCACGATGTGTCCGTAGCGCTTCGGCAGAACGTAACGAAGCGCGGCATCGAAGACCCAGAAACTCCGTTCGCCGGGCAGGAAGTCGAACCCGGTGGCTGGCCTGAACTCGCCCTCCTGCTTGAGGTAGGTCGCCCCGACGAGGGCACCGAACCCAGACGGGAGGAAAAACCTCACCGAAAGAGGCACCCGCTCGGTCTTGGCCTTGCTGAACGAGAGGAAGAGCTCCGGGTCCCTCTCGATATTCTCGTACTGGTACTCCGCTGCGATTGTCAGCCAACGAGCGGCGGCCGCGAAGAGGTACGCACGCGCCACGCTCTCGTTCCCGGGCTTGTCCGTCACCGTCCACTCGACGCCGTTCTCGAGCAGCAGATGGGGTATCGTGAGGTCCCTCGCGGTGTACTCGAGCCCCCCGAATACCCTGCTGCCGAACTTCTGGTCGATGGCCGCGCCCCAGACATCCGACGCCGTCGCGGTGGGATCGTCGTAGAACTGGTTGAAGCCCGCGACCTGGGTCGGCTCCAGGGTCTGGTCCGTGATCAGCGTGCGCTTGAGCGCCTTGAACCAGGCTGCGCGCAGCGTCGTTCCGGAACCGAGGCTCCAGGTGAGCCCCACCTTGGGGTTGAACTGATCCTTCGTGCCGAGCACCGGCGGCGGCTCGATCGGAACCGGCTCTCCCGGCGGCACCTCGGGGATCTGAAAATCCGAGAAGAACTCGCCGTCTTCTTTGAAGAGATCGCCGCTCGCGCCTAGGGTCAGGGTCAGGTTGGTGCGGAGCGACCAGTAGAGGTAAGCGTACAGGTTCGTGTGCTTGGTCGTCGAGTCGCCGGTCGTGATGTCGGTGAACCCGAACACCGGGTCCTCGAACGCGAACGTGTCCGTCTCGTTCGAGTCGATGTCGAAGTAGCCGCCGCCGGCCACGAGCTTCAACGCCGAGCCGCGTGCCTGGACCTGCGCCTCGAGGCTGTCGGACCTCTCCTTGCGGCCGACGGTGAAGCTCTGCCCAAGGTCCGGGTCCGGAAGGGCGAAGTCGATTTCCTTGTCCGCGTACATGTACGACGCGAGGAGGACGGCGCTCGGGCCGAGATCCTGGCGCAGGCCGACCCGCGCGTTGGTGACCGTGTCCGTCTCGGTCTGGAACCGGCTGTAGTCATCCTCGAAGAAGTGCAGGCCGAGATCCCCGGTCTTCAGCTCGCGGTAGCGCACCTCGGCCTGGAGGCTCGTGCCGGGGCTGAGCGCGGCCTGGAGGAAGCCATCCGCGATCTTGTCGTCCTGGGAGTTGTTCTCCCGGAAGCCGTCGGTCTTGAAGCCGCTGTACCCGACGCTGTAGGAGAACTTCCCGGTGATGCCCGAGATGATCACGTCCCCGGCCGCCGTGCTGCTGCTGCCGCCCATGAAGTTTCCCTGGACGTTTGCCTGATCGCGGTTGAAAAGCGGGTTGAACTCGTTGAAAGCAAGCACGCCGGGACCCTGCGAAGCGATGAGGAGCAGGTTGCTCTCCGCGAGCTGCGGCTGGATCGGTGTGAAGTTGAGGGGCTGGAGCATCTGAGACTGGAACAGCTCGCTGACCCGGGCGATCTCGTGGCGGGGCAGAACGGCGTAGGAGTCGGCCAGGAGACGGTGGGCGGAGAAGTTGCCCGGATCGGTGTTGACCGACTTCCAACCCTCGACCAGAGCGAGGTTCTGGAAGCCCAGGTCCGAGTAGATGCGGCCGAGGCTCGCGCTCCGCGCGGCCAGGTCCGAGTCGAGGAGCAGCCGGGAGCGGTAGACCGCCCGGTTGTCGTTCAGGTCGATGGATTTCTCGACGCTGTCGAGCGCCTCGACGGGTCGGTTCGTTGTCTGCTTCGCGATGGCGTCGTAGAGCCACGGTGTGGGATCGTTGGGATCCAACCCCTTCGCCACGTCGTACTCGCGCTCGTCCAGGCCGGTGCGCTTCGCCTCGAAGTAGGCCTTGCCCAGGTAGCTGCGCACCAGTGCCTGCCCTGGGTCCAGGCTCACCGCGACCTCGATCTCCCGGCTGCCCTCTCCCAGCTCACCGTCCCGGATCCTGGCAAGGCCAAGGCCCAGCCGCGGCAGGGGATCGTCCTGGTCGAGCCCGATCGCCTTTTGGAAGGCCTCTCTGGCCTCGCGCGTCTGGACCCGCGTCAGATAGGCGAATCCCAGGACCGTCTGTGTCCGGGAGAGGTTCGGCTCGAGCTCGACCGCCTTCTGGGCCGCCGCGAGCGCTTCATCCAGGTATCCGAGCGAGGAGCGGATCTCAGCGAGCCTCGCCCACGCCAGGGCATCGTTGGGCGCAAGGCGCACCGCGTTCTCAAGGCTCTCGCGGGCGCCTTCAAGATCGAACTTCGCCTGGCGTGCGTACGAGCGCGCAACCTCCGCGGTCGCCGACCGCGGATCGGCGCGAGCGGCCCGGTCGGCGATGGTGAGAGCCCGGTCCGTCTGGTTCTTCGCGACGGCGACGATCGCCTGCAGGGCGAGTGCCTCGCTGTTGTTGGGGGCCAGGCTCAGGGCCATCTCGATGTCCTGCCCCGCCTTCTCCACGCTGCCCGTGGCGAGCAGCAGCGAAGCCCGATAGGTGAAGAAACGGGGGTCGCGGATGTCCTTAACGTCAAGGTTCTCCAAGCTGTCAAGGGCGGTCCCGAGATCGCCCTTCAGATAGGCCTCGGTCGATTCTCGAACCTTCCCCTGCCACTCCTGCCCCGTTCCCAGCTCGCCAGGCTTGGTGTAGAGGACCGGCAGGTAGTACAGCGCCCATTGGACCGCATCCTGTGGGCGCACCCGGACGCTGAACGCAGGCGCCTTCCCTTTCCTGGCAACCGCCGACTCGCCGTTCTTGAGCGTGAGGCTGCCGGCATCGGTCTTGGCCTCCACCTGCCCCTCGAGGACGGCAAGCTGCGTCTCGTCACCGTCGACGGCGACACCAAAGCTCACCTCGGTGCCACGGACCGCGGCGATGGTGCTGCTGGTTGCGAATCGGGTCGTCTGCTCCTTGAAGCGGACGACATGAGCCCACAGCCGCCCGAAAAAGACCTTGATGTCTCGTTCCTTGGCACTCTCGTTGATCTGGACCCGGGAGTCGGGGCCGATCCTCAGCACCATGCCGTCGGAGTGAAAGCGCACCGTGGCGCGACCTTGTCTGGTGACAATGACGTCATCCAGCTGCAAGGGCATGGATAGCGAGGGCAACTCTGTGCGCCCGAGCCGAATGATCGTGACCCGGCCGCGCGCCGCCTCGAGCGTCGCGATCTGCTGGTTGCTGGTTGCCGCCACCAGAGCGGCCATCGTCGCCGCGGTTTGCGGCCCGGCGGACCCGCGGGCCACGGAGGGCGAGCAGAGAGCAACAATTCCGGCAAGCGCAACGAGCCACTGGGTCCAGCCGATTCGGTGTTGTTCAGTCATGGGCTTTCTTCCTTCTTCCGGGTTGCAGAACCAGCCACGGTGTGGCGCTCGAAGAAACAGCTGACCTTCGCACTGGGTTTCGACGAGAAAGGTTCGACGCGCCGACCACCGGGGCCGCCGGCACTCGGTTCGTCGTCGAAGACGACGCACCGTATCGGTAGCATTTCATCCCCACGGGATAACCTTGCCTCTTCTGCTTGCCCTTGTCTGCTGGTCAATATGAGACCTAATACCGCGATAGTCAACCTACCGACAGCCGCAAGATGCGAGGCTCCGTGCCCGGCTTAAATGGCACCCCGTCTGTTCCAGCTGGTTATATGGGGAAAAGCAAAGCCCAGTCAGTCGCCCACGCGGCAGGGCTTCGCCGCACCGCTAAGTCTAGGTGGACAAAGGCCTAGACCGTCCGGCCGCGCGGTACGAGAGCCCTCAGGCGAAGTGAGCCTGCGCGCCTCGGGAGCTTCGCGAGGGCCTTGCGCCGATACCGTGACCGGCCACACGAAAACGGGCGGCACGCAGGCCGCCCGACAGGGCATTCGCGTTCGTTTTGTGCCGGCCGGCAGCCGCCGCTACCGGCGAGCCCTGGACCTCGACGTTGCTTTCGGCTTTGAGGCGGGCCGCATGCGGGCGCGCGCCTTCGGCGCCGCCTTCTTCCTGGCCGCCGGCTTCTTTGCGGAGGGCTTGGCCTTTGGCCTCGTCTTGGTCTTTGGCCTCGTCTTGGCCTTCGGCTTCGGCTTTGCTGCGCCCTTGGGTTTGCCGGCGACCGACTTCGTGCCGCGCGGGTGGGTGAGCTGCGCCTGCGCCGCGGCGAGGCGCGCGATCGGCACGCGGAATGGCGAGCACGACACGTAGTCCATACCCACGATGTGGCAGAACTCCACCGAGTTGGGCTCGCCGCCGTGCTCACCGCAGATCCCGACCTTGAGCTTCGGCCGGGTCGCCCGCCCGAGCTTGATGCCCATCTCGACGAGCTGGCCCACGCCTTCCCTGTCGAGGATCTGGAACGGGTCGGCCGGGAGCAACTTCTTCTTGAGGTAGTCCGGCACGAAGCCGCCGATGTCGTCGCGCGAGAACCCGAACGTCATCTGGGTGAGGTCGTTGGTGCCGTACGAGAAGAACTCGGCGGTGGCCGCGATCTTGTCCGCGGTCAGCGACGCGCGCGGGATCTCGATCATCGTGCCGTACATGTGCTCGATCCTCTTGACCCCGTACTTGGCACACACCTCGTCGTGGATCCGCTTCGCGATCGCCTTCTGGTTGTCGAGCTCGGAGACCAGCCCGACCACCGGAACCATGATCTCGGGGAAGACCTTCTTCCCCTCGCGGGTCAGCTCGACCGTGGACTCGAGGATGGCGCGGATCTGCATCTCCGAGATCTCGGGGAACGTGACGCCCAGGCGCACGCCCCTGTGGCCCATCATCGGGTTGGACTCGTGCAGGTCGTCGGCGCGCTTGGTGAGCTCGCCGGCGCTGATGCTGAGCGCCTGGGCGAGCTTGGCGCGCTCGTCCGGGCTGTTCGGCACGAACTCGTGCAGCGGCGGGTCGAGGAGGCGGATCGTCACCGGCAGGCCGTCCATGACCGCCAGCGTCGCCTTGATGTCCTTCTTGACGAACGGGTAGAGCTCGTCGAGGGCGGCGCGCCGCTCGGCCTCGGTGGAGGAGACGATCATCTTGCGCAGCAGGAACAACGGCTGTTCGGAGCCCTTCCCGTAGAACATGTGCTCGGTACGGAGGAGACCGATCCCCTCCGCGCCGAACTCGCGAGCCTTGGCGGCGTCCTCGGGCGTGTCGGCGTTGGTCCGCACCTTCATCGTGCGGATCCCGTCGGCCAGCTTCATGAACTGTCGGAAGCGCGGGTTCTCGGTGGCGTCCGTCATCGCGAGCGCCCCGGCGTAGACGTGCCCCCTCGTCCCGTTGAGGGTCAGTACCGCGCCCTCCCTGAACGTGCGCCCGCCCACCTTGATCATCTTGCCGTGGACGTCCACGACCAGCCCGCCGGCCCCGACGATGCAGCACTTGCCCCAGCCACGCGCGACGAGCGCCGCGTGCGAGGTCATGCCGCCGCGGGCGGTGAGGATGCCGACCGAGGCGCGCATGCCCTCGACGTCCTCCGGGTTGGTCTCCTCGCGGACGAGAAGCACCTTCTTGCCCGTCTTGGTCCAGGCGACCGCATCCGCGGCGGTGAAGACGATCTGCCCCACCGCGCCGCCCGGGCCGGCGGGGAGCCCCTTGGCGATCAGGTCCGCGCCCTTCTCGGCGGCGGGGTCCACGATCGGGTGCAGCAGCTCGTCCAGCTGCGCCGGGGCCACGCGCATGACGGCCGTCTCCTTGCTGATCATCCTCTCCGAGAGCATGTCCATCGCCATGTTGAGGGCAGCGGTGCCGGTGCGCTTGCCGACGCGGCACTGGAGCATCCAGAGGCGTCCCTCCTGGATGGTGAACTCGATGTCCTGCATGTCGGCGTAGTGCTTCTCGAGCGTGCGGCGGATCTTGTCGAGCTGTTTGTAGACCCCGGGCATCGCCTTCTCGAGCGACGGCAGGTGCTTGTTCTGCTCGTTCTTGGTGTCCTCGTTGAGCGGGTTCGGGGTGCGGATCCCCGCCACGACGTCCTCTCCCTGCGCATTGGGTAGCCATTCCCCGTAGAACTTGTTCTCGCCGGTGGCTGGGTTGCGGGTGAAGGCGACGCCGGTGGCCGAAGTGTCACCCATGTTGCCGAACACCATGGCCTGAACGGTCACCGCCGTGCCCCACTCGTCCGGGATCCCCTCGATGCGGCGGTAGGAGACGGCGCGGCGGCCGTTCCACGATGCAAACACCGCGCCGATCCCGCCCCACAGCTGCTTCCAGGGATCGTCGGGGAACTCCTTGCCCAGGACCTCACGCACCCGAACCTTGAACTTCGCGACGAGCTCCTTGAGCTCGGACCCGGTGAGGTCGGCGTCGGTGGCTCGGCCACGCCTCTCTTTCATCTCGCGGAGCATGCGGTCGAGCTGCTGGCGGATCCCGTTGCCCTCGGCTGGCTCGATCCCCGCGGCCTTCTCCATGACGACGTCGGAATACATCATGATCAGGCGCCGGTAAGCGTCGTAGACGAAGCGTGGGTTGTTGGTCCTGGCGATGAGGCCCGGGAGCGTCTTGGAGCACAGCCCGATGTTGAGGACCGTCTCCATCATGCCCGGCATCGAGCTGCGGGCGCCGGAGCGCACCGACAGGAGTAGCGGGTCGGCCGCATCCCCAAACCTTGCGTCCATGATCTTCTCGACCTTGGCTGGCGCCTTCGCCACGTCCGCTTCGAGCGTCTCCGGGTACGAGCGGCCATGCTCGTAGTAGTGGGTGCAGACCTCGGTTGTGATGGTGAAGCCGGCGGGCACCGGGATTCTCAGGTTCGCCATCTCTGCCAGGTTGGCGCCCTTGCCTCCGAGCAGGTTCTTCATGTCCGCGCGGCCGTCTGCCGTGCCGCCACCGAAGAAGTAGACCAGCTTGCGATTCGCCACGTTCGTCCTCCCCTTTCACGAGCGGGTCGATGCGCGCCCGCGGGCGGCCACGCGTGCCACCCTGCCGTCTTGCTGACTCATGGAGCCGAGAGCCTGGATACGTCGGCCAGGCGCAGGAAGACCTTCTCGACGCGGGCCAGC
>Ga0315286_10005136_pt1 | contig 12619 bp, 7 predicted proteins | sample YL17G10_0_MG_FD_205038 | JGI IMG/M metagenome (GOLD analysis project Ga0315286, IMG submission 205038) | Sediment microbial communities from Yellowstone Lake, YNP, Wyoming, USA - YL17G10_0 | ecosystem: Environmental > Aquatic > Freshwater > Lake > Sediment | place: USA: Wyoming | collected... | reverse complement strand
CGACCGAGACGCCAGACAGGTCGTTGCCGATCAGGCACGGTCGATGGCCGACAACCACCGAGAGACGATTCGGGGCCGATTCGCTGCCTCGACTGGTCCAATCGCGGAAGCCCCAGGGCATCAGGTGCGCATCATGCCCCGTCTGATGAATCAACACAGGCCGTGCCGGGGAATCTGTTTGCAGGATGACCTGGCGTTCCTGATCGTCTGCCGACCAGAGGACCCAGCAATCCTCCCGTCCTGCTTTGAACCGCAAGACCCAGAGGTTCTCATCCTTCGTGGGCAGGCGGTCAATGTACTGCCCGTTGGCCACCACGGGCGAGATATTCTTGAGCACGTCGTACGCCGGCTTCGCCGTCAAGTCCGGCCGGACCAGGCCAAAGTTGTCCTCGTTGTACTCGGGCTTCCAGCCGTCGTCCTGAAAATCATACCACCAGATGCCTTTGAAAGAGGGCGACGTGCGGGCCAGCAGGTACAGCCTCGCCAGATACGACCCCGAAAGCTCCGGGTCGGTCCCGTTCTTGCCCACGTGAGTCGGCCAGCCCATCTCCGTGACGTAGAACGGCACATCGCGGCCCTTGTACTTGCGGAGCATCTCCTGCACGCCGGTCATCCATGCCGAGCAGGCTTCGGGGCCGCGCTGCGGGAACTTGTCGCTGTAGTTGTAGCTGTGAATCGAGATCGCGTCACAGGAGTCGAGGGCGCCGAGCTTGACGGTCTCTTCGAGCCAGCCCTTCTTGACACCGCCGCTGGTGCAGGCCCCCGCCATCACCGTGACGCCGGGATCGGCGGCCTTGATCCTCGGATAGACGGCCTTGAGCAGCTTCACGTAATCCTCGGCCGAGCCGCCCTTTCGGTACTGCTGGGGCATACCGATGCTGATGTCCCACTCGTTCCAAATCTCGTAGAGCCGGACCCGCTTGCCGAAGTGCCGAACGACGAATTCCGCATAGCGGCAGAAACCCTCAATCGCCTCCGGCGAGCGAGGCCGGTCGCCGTCGTCGTAAAAGCGATTGGCGTAATCGAGGATGAGCAGGACGCTCACGCCCTGGTCGGCGGCCCGGCGGACATAAGCATCGAACTGCTCCGGCATGACGAGCTTGCCCTTTTCCCGCTCGACCGCGCCCCAGCCAACCTCGTCGCGGATCGAAGCAATCCCGCCATGCCTGATCCTGTCGAGGTTCAGATCGAGGAGGCCCTTGCCCTGGCTGAAGTGCGTGCAGGCCCCGACAACGAAGGGGGCCACCTGCGGCTTACGCTCTTGCGCGTAGGCGGCCCGGCTGATACACAGGCATGTAAACAACAGGTATGCTATCGGATGAACTCTTCGCATGGCCGGCATCTCCTTGCTCTTGCTTCACAATGCGTTCCAGCCCCGCAGGCAAACACGCTGCAGGGCATGGCCCACATGATACCAGAGGAACAGCGAATCAGCCACACTTGAACACACACGGTCAGAGCACAGAGAAGGATAACCGGCGTTGCTGTCATTCCCGCGCAGGCGGGAATCCAGGAACCGTCCGTAGCGTCCTGGACCCCTGCCCATTCGACTGTCGCTCAGGGCAGGCTCTGCGCAGGGGTGACAGAGTCAGTACCATCCAGGTGTGTGTGAGCACTTGCACTGACGTATCCGATGCTACTTGCCTGGTGACTGAGCTTCGGAGGGACATTCGATGGACTGGTCGAACCCGTAGAAGCGGACCAGCGGCGGGGTGTCCTGCCACTCGGTGGGGCGAGATTCACGAGCGCCGGCTGTGCAGTAGATCAGCCGGATGTTCCTGGCTCGAAGCTCATCCAGGGTCTCTTGGGGAATCCCCGGCTCCAGGCACGCGAGGGCGAGATCGAAATGGAGCTTAGGCCAGGCACGTACGTCTTGCCGGAGCGGCGGGCGAAAGGCATTGGCGATGATTCACCGACCTGCCACTACCCTAAAGCTCTCGTGGGCGGCCTCGACCGTCCGTTCGATGTCTTGCTTCGTGTGGGCCAGTGAGAGGAACATCGCCTCGTACGCACTGGGGGCCAAATAGATGCCCCGCTGGAGCATCTCAGCGAAGAACTTCTTGAAGGCCGCGATGTCGGTTGCGCGGACGTCTTCGAAGTTCCGCACGGATCTATCCGTGAAAAAGCAGCTCATGATCGAGCCGACGCGATTGATCGTGATGGGAACACCGGCATCGGCCGCCGCTTGGGCCAGGTCGGCTTCCAGATTGGCCGCCGAGGACTCCAGCTCGCGATAGGCCCTGCCTTCCGCCAGGATATCGAGCGTGGCGATGGCGGCGGCGGTGGCAATGGGGTTGCCGCTCAAGGTGCCGGCCTGGTAGACGCGGCCCAGGGGCGCCAGCAAGTCCATGATCTCGGCGCGGCCGCCGCAGACGGCCAAGGGCAGTCCCCCCCCGACGATTTTTCCCAGGCAGGTGAGGTCGGCCGTGACGCCGTAACGCTCCTGGGCACCGCCGAAAGCCACGCGAAAGCCGGTGATCACTTCGTCGAGGATCAGCAGTGTGCCGTGCTCGTCGCAGAGCCGGCGAAGCGATTGGAGGTAACCCGGATCGGGCGGGACCACTCCCATATTGGCGGCCACGGGTTCGGCGAGCACGGCGGCGATCTGTCCGGAGTGCTTCTCCAGGGCCTCCTGAAGTGCCCCGGCGTCATTGTAGGGCACCACGACCGTGAGGCGGGCCAGTGCATCGGGCACGCCGGGACTGGAAGGGATGCCGCGCGAAGCGTCATGCGATGCAGCAGCCGCGCGATTTATAGGACCTATCGGTGCGGCTGCATCTTCCGACTCGGCGACGCCGGAGCCGGCTTTGACCAGGAGGGAATCGCTGTGGCCGTGGTAGCAGCCGGCCATTTTGATGATCCCGTCCCGGCCGGTGTACGCACGTGCCAGGCGGATCGCCGTCATTACCGCCTCGGTCCCGCTGCACAGAAGCCGGAGCTTCTCGATGGATCGAAAAGCCCCGACGATCCGGGCGGCCAGCTCGGTCTCCGCCGGCGTCGGTGCTCCGAAGGAGGCGCCTTTGTCCGCCGCCCTGTGAATGGCGGCGAGCACCGCCGGGTGGGCGTGGCCAAGGATCATCGGGCCCCAGGAGCCCACGTAATCGATGTATTCATTGCCATCGACATCGAAGATTTTCGAGTCTTTGGCCCCGGCGATGAACAAGGGCTTGACGTCCACGCCACCGAAGGCGCGCACCGGCGAATTGACCCCGCCGGGCATGTACCGGCACGCCTCCGAGAAGGCTGCTGTCGATTTACGATTTTCCATTTACAATCTACGATTTCCTATTTATCATTTGATCTTTTCCCGTCGCCTCGCGGGGCGGACAACGAAGTTGGAATGATAAATGGCAAATCGTCAATAGTAAATAGAAAACAGGAAACGTGCTTGTATGAATTTGATGAAGTGGCTGCGAAAGAACAACAAGAAGATCATGGCCATTGTGGTCATCGTCCTGATGGTCGCCTTCATTGGAGGATCGTCTTTCCGATACATCTTCCGAGGCAGCGGCGGAGTCCGAGCGGCGATCGCCTACTATGGCCCCCACCAGAAGAAGATCTCCCACCTCGACCGTCAGGCCGCGGACAGCGAGATCAAGATTCTGACGGCCCTGGGCGGAGAGAGCGTCTTGCGGTCGCAGGGATTGGGGGGACTGCTGTTGAGCGATCTGGTGTTCCGGCAGAACCGAAATGCGCAGCTCATGGACATGGCCAAGCAGGCCATCCAGAGAAACCGGTATCGCATCAGCGATAAGCAACTCATGGAGATGTACGACCTGCGCAACGTTCCCAGCGACCTGTTCTGGATTCTGTTGAGTGAGGAGGCGCGGGCCGCCGGGATCCACGTCTCCAACGACGAGGTGGGACGGCTGCTCGAACAGGCCATCCCGCAATTGTTCGGGGGCGCGTCCTACGTGCAAGTCATTCCGTCGATTGTGAACCGCTTTGGCGTGCCGGAGGATCGAATCCTGACGGCGTTCGGCAAGCTGCTGGCCGTGCTGCAATATGCACAGATCATCTCCTCCGTGGAGAACGTCACGATTTCGCAGGTCAAGCACATGGCGAGCGGCGAGTCGGAGTCGATGAATGCCGACTTCGTCCAGTTCAAGGCCTCCTACTTCGCCAACAAGGATGAGATCCCTGCCGAAGAGACAATCAAAGAGCAATTCAGCCGCTACAAGGCCAACTTCCCCGGCGATGTCAACGAGGCCAATCCCTTCGGCTTCGGATACCGGCTGCCCGATCGCGTGCAGTTCGATTACATCGCCGTGAAGCTTCCGGACGTCTCCTCCATCACGAAGCAGCCGACGGAGGAGGAGGCCGAACAGTACTACCAGGAAAACCGCGACCGGCAGTTCACCCAGAAGGCGCCGACCGACCCGAACGATCCGAACTCGCCGCAAGTGGCGCAGGTCAAGAGCTATGCCGAGGTCGCCGGCACGATCATGAACCAGTTGCGGCGCCAGAGAATCATGACCAAAGCGGAGCAGATCCTGCAGGAGGCCAGGAATCTGGCGGATGCCGATCTGAAAGCGCCCCGCGTGGACGGACTGCCACCCACGCCGGACGACCTGAGACAGAGGGCCGCCAGCCACGACTACGCGAAGATTGCCGAGGACCTGGGCAAGAAGTACAACCTTCCGCTCTACAGCGGCCGGACGGGGTCGCTCAGCGCCATCAATATGCAGAGCGACAAGGTCCTGAGGCGAATGGTCCTGACCACCTACGGGTACAACTCCATCCCCCTGGCTCAGGTCGTCTTCTCCGTGAAGGAGCTGGGCGACCACGCGACGATTCTCCTCTCGATGCCGCAGGCGGAGATGTTCGTGAGCATCGGTCCCGTGAAGGACATCATGAGCGCCAACGCTCCGGATGTGACCGACCAGATCATGATGATGGCCCGCGTCGTAGAGGCCGAGAGGAACGCACCACCCACGGCCGTGGACGCCATCTACAGCACGAAAACGATCGGCTTGGGCGGCGCCCCTGACAAGAAGAGCCAGACCTTCTCCGTCGAGGAGCAGGTTGCGAACGACGTCAAGGCCCTTGCCGCCTGGAACACCACCAAGAGCAAGGCCGAGGAATTCATGGCCCTGGCAACCAAAGACGGCTGGGACAAGGCCGTAGCCCAATGCAACCAGCTCTACGGCAAGCAGGCCAAAGCCGATCCGAACGATCCGAACGTGTTCAAGGTGGATCACCAGTCAGGCATGCAACGGCTCTCGAATGCCGAACTTCAGGTGCTGGCCGCCCAGTTGGCCAATAGCCCGGCGTCTCAGATCGTCCTGAATCAGGCGAAGGGTGAAGGCCAATTCATCGAGAAGCTCCTTTCCCTGATCCCGCCGAAGGGCGATGCCCCTTCGCAGTTGCCTTTGCTCGTGGAATTCAAGCCCAGCCAATCCTACTACGTTTTGAAGAGCCTGTCGTTGCAGCGGTTGACCCAGGAAGACTTCCAGAAGATGAAGGGCATGACCGTGCGCCGCGAGGAGTACAATCAGATCGAGAACCTGGCGCCCGTGCACTTCAATCCCGCGAATATCCTCCAGCGCATGAACTTCCGATTCGCCAAGCCGGTAGACGAGCCAAGCGGGGACCCCAACAAAGAGAAAGCAAAGGAAGCGTCATAATGGCACAGTCCTGGAAGGAGAATCACGCCCTGTTCCTGATCTCGACCGGGGCGATGGCTTGGCTCGTGCCGGGAGCCGGACACTACGCCCTGAACGAGAAGAGGCGGGCCCTCGTCATCTTCGTGTCCCTCGTCCTGACGTTCCTGGTGGGCCTGTATGTCGGCTCGATCGGCGTGATCGACCCCGTGCATGCCAAACCCTGGTATGCCGCCCAGGTGATGAACTCGCCGCTGGTGATGCTCCTTGGGCGGATCGGTGCGGCCGGCAATTATCGTGTCTTCGGCCGAGCCAACGAGATCGGCCAGATCTACACGAGCATCGCCGGACTGCTGAATCTGCTCTGTATTGTCAATGCCGTCTATACGGCCCATTTGCGCAGCGTTGGAGAGGCACAGGCGTGAGATGATGACATTCGTCGCAACCGTACTGGGCAGTTTCACCACGCCGATGAGAATCGGCACGGACCCTGCCTCTATGCTCTGGCTGTTGCCGCTGGTCGTGTCGATCGCGGTGGTCTATAAGGCCACGAAGGTGTACCGAATCCAGCCGTGGCCCTTCGCCAAAGAGTCGGCCGTGCTGGTCGGATCGATCGTGGTGTTCATCGTGGTGGCCGCCATCATTCTCTACGGCATCACGTGGATCGTCACAGAGCAACTCCCTCCGCTCTTGGACAAGTCCGTCTTTTAGGTGGAGCTCTAGCTCAGATCATGTACGGCTGACCTCTGAATCACGCCCAGCTCGATGAGAGCGTTGTAGGCAGCCTTCTGCTCAGCCTCCTTCTTATTCGCGCCCCAGGCGCTGGGGAAATGCCTCTGATCGATCACGACCTCGGACTCGAAGCACTTGTTGTGATCGGGTCCCTTCTCGTCGAGCAGGACGTAGATCGGCGCCGCGTTGAACTGCTCCTGGGCATGCTGCTGCAGCAAGGACTTGTAGTTCCCGCGCGCCTCCTCCGCATCGATCTGATCGATCAGAGCGGCGAAGTTCTGCAAGATGAAATCGCGAGCGGCCTCGAAACCGCTGTCCAAGTAGATGGCGGCAATCACCGCCTCCAGAAGGCCCGCTGCCAGCGACATGGGGAATGCCTTGTGAGAAACCATGCCTTTTCCCACCACCAGGAACTTTGGCAAGCCCAGCCGGCGGGCCACGTGAGCACAAGTCCCTCGCGAGACCAGCATGCTCTTCATCTTCGTCAACTCGCCTTCTCCATAGCTCTCGAACTTCTGGAACAGCGCCTGGCAGATGACGATCGAGAGAACCGCATCGCCCAGGAATTCCTGCCGCTCATTGCTTTCGAGGCGATTGTCCACGGAGGACGAGTGCGTGAAGGCCTTGCTCAACAGCGTGGCGTCGGTGAATTGGTACCCGAAGATTTGCTCGATCTGGTGCAGGGTGTCTTGATCCATTGGGCCTTGTACGCATTCCGACTCGCACCGCAGCGCGAGTGCCAACTGAAGTTCGATCCACACCTTGCGAGCAGATCACGAACATCGCTCCGTGAAGCGATCTTCGTGATTCGCTCCGCAAGAAAGCTATCGGCTGAACGTCATCGAGACGACAGCCCCGCTCCTGCCGGAGTTGCCGGCGGCATCCATCGCGGCCGGCACACTGGCTCGGCCCTTATCCTACCATCTGCAGGCCGGCCAACGCAACGAACTTATCGTCCACGATTTCGAAGATTCCGTCAAGACCTGTTACCGTGAAAATCCCTTTGGTCGCCGGCGCGACGTTGCAGAAGACCAGCCGGTGGCCACAGTCGCTCATCAGCTTCTTCAGTCTCAGCAGCTTGGACAGGCTCGAAGACGTGACGATGTCGACCTTGGAGAAGTCCACCACCACCTCGCAATCACCGCGGTCGCGCGCGACTTGTGTGATCGTCTTGAGCTCCTCGCCCATGTCGGGCTCCGGCGGCAAATCCACGAGAATGATTTCTTCCGACCAGTTCTGAATGCCCATGATTATCTCCTCTTGAGTCGTAACAGGATCAGATTGTCATTCGTATTATCGGCAGGCGGACGCAGGGCATTAACAAAAAATGGCGGCTCCTTCCGTACAAACAGCACGATGCGAGCCGCCGCCCCGGCCCCGCGCAGACAACCGATAATCCGCCGTCTGCAAATAGTGCCCGCAGCGGCCCGGGCGCGCCCGAGTGCAATCTCCGCGCCACGGAGGTCCAATCCAAGCGGCGTTCGAGGATAGATGACCCGCAACACCTCCCCCCTACCGCCTCGCCTTCGACAACGATTTCGACGTTAACTCCCTGAAATCACTCACGTTAGGCATCGCTGCGTTTATGCACCGTACGACCTTATTCCCCATTTACCGAGCCAGTGGAATCTCGACGCACGATACCGAGCGCTCCGGCAGCGTCACCTTCAGCGGCCCGGCCGACGCCGCAATCGTGCGCCTGCTTTCATGACCAATCTGCTCCGGCTGACCGTCCTTCGGCGCATCGGTGAGCCTGCCCTCCACCATGTGGTGAACGGCCCCGTCCCCGGCCTCGAAGCCCGACAGATCGATCGTGACCGCCATCGCCTTGTCGAAGCTGCGATTGATGGCATGGACATAGACGGCGGTCTCGCCGGCCGTGGCGACCGCGTCAATCACGGCGACCTTCTTCCTGGGCCCAATTCCGCCCATACGGTAGGGCTGCTCGTAAGTAGGCACGCCCGACGCATCGACACGCACCAGCCGATCCCCATGATGCTTCGAATAGAACGCCGTCAACTGCCCCGTCGGCAGATAAATCGGGTCCTTGACACCCGTAGGGTCGGTGTACACGGCGGATATTCCCCAGCCCATCCCCACCAGCATCGACTGACAACCTATGTCGATCACGTCGCCGGACCGCATCATCGCATGAACAAATCCGGCCGCTCCCACGCCCTTGGCCCACCGCGAATTCAGCGGCGATGCTTTCGCACGCCACTGCCCGTTCCAGTTCCACTCCGTCATCGCCACGCGATACCCGGCCCGCCGCGCCGCCTCCAGGCCCGATGAATGGTAAACGCTTCGTCCCTGCTCATCGAACTCCGTGATCGCCGTCCAGGCGTACCAGATGTCCTCGGCCGAGAGATCCGCAACCGCCACCTTCTGTTCGCCTCGAAAGACCTCCGTCATCCCCCAAGGCCGATAGAAATGCGTCGCGAAGTAGTTGATCCGCCCTCTAAGCTGCTCCAGCGCCAGCGGCACCACCCCGCGCAACGAGCCGTCATGCCCGTCCACAATGATCTCGATCTTCGGGTCCACTGCCTTCATTGCATCGATGTATGCCTTCAGACAACTCACGTAGTAGGGCGCCAGACCCTGCGGCACCAGCTTCTGGGCCTCGTTCAGGAAGGCCCACGTCTCATTGCCGATCTGAAAATACCTGGCCCCGTAGGGCTTCGTCCGTCCGTTTTTCGCCCGCAGCCCCGGCCAGTCGAACATCCCATCGGGCAACGGCGCCGCCACCGGGGCATTGCAGTAGGCCACCAGCGCCGCCGCATGTGCCGCCGCCTCGTTCAGCGGCTTCTTCTGCAACAAGCCATCGCGGAAGTTCACCACCACCATCGCCTCGGCCCCGGTCTGCTCGCAGAATTGCAGGAACTCGTCGTATCCGAAGTGGTTGCTCACCTTGTGTCCCTGATGGCCCGTACTGATGGGCCTCTGGGGCGCACGGCCCGGCACGTTCGAAACCATGTCCCGCCAGTCCATATGGTCTACGTCCGTACCCCCGGGAAACCGAATGACCGGAATCTTCATCGCCTCCAGCAATTCCCGCACCTTCGGCTGCAACCGGTTCGTACCAGGGACCAACGCCCCTTCCACGCCGATCTCCCCCCAGCTCGGCCGCTCCATGAACTGGCCGAACATCCGCCGATCGATCCGGTGCACCGTCTGATTGGTTACCGTGAGTCTAATCCCTTCTGACTCCGCCGCCGCAACTCCAGCCGCCAGAACCAGCCCGCAGCACACCGCCCCCAACAGTCTCGCCCGGCCAGCTTCACGCATCTCAACACTCCTTGCATTGACATTTCCTGCTTCTCTTCATACAGGTTGGTCCTGCACGCCGTAATACCTAATTCTACCCTCATGACCCGCTCCCTTTCAATCGCTGCCGCCTTTTACGCGCGGCCGAATCAGTGAAGCGGCCATGAGTCCGGTGTCCGGGGCCTCTTCCGCAATGCTGCGTGCCAATCCCAAAGCGAGCCGCAGGCGAGATCCTTTGGAGGAAGAGCACCAAAACTCATCCGGGCAATTCTTGACCTGCAACCGAGTTTCTGCGCACTATGACCCATAAGCGGAACAGGTTGAGGATGTTTACGCTGCACAAGCTATTCTCAAGGAGAAAGGAAATGAAGACAGGATTCGGACTGCTATGCACGTTCCTTTGCTGCGGTACGGCAATTGCCGACGATGCCGTGCTCGAGTTGTCCCGTCACCTTGGGAAAACGCCGGCCTTGGTCGTCGTGGTTTGCGCAGGGGACCGGGCGGACTTGCAGACGGTCTCCCGGCTCGTCGAACAGACCCCTTGGAAGATTTTCTGTCGCGGCACCGCCTCGCCCGAGTTGGATAAGCTTCGTGAGTGGGCGAGGGAGCAGAGGCTTTTGGGGGGACGAGTTTATGTGGTGGACGACGATGGTGCGTCGCTCTGGTTGGCGGGAGACTTGGCCGACGCGGTGTGGGTGGCGCCGGGCGTCGAAGATCCGCCGTCGGAGAAAGAAATCCTGCGCGTGTTGCATCCCGGCGGCGTCTGTGTCGCATCGGGAAAGATTGTCGTGAAACCCGCTCCCCCCGGCGTGGATGAGTGGCGGCATCCGTACCATGAGCCGGACAACAACGTCGTGTCGCAGGACAACGTTGCGCGATTGCCGGGGGAGTTGCGTTTCCAGACGTATCCGGTGTTCGCGGCAATGCCCAACCAGACGCTTTTTGCCGGCGGGCGGATTTTCTTCTTCTCCGGGCATATCGCATTCCACGAGCGAGAAGAACCGCTCCTGAATACACTGACGGTCCTGAACGCGTACAACGGGCTGCGCCTCTGGAGTCGCCCGCTCAACCCGAGCTACGTCGTTCACAACGTCGCGAAACTGGCCACCGGTAACGAAGTGGTTTTTGCCGAGGGTGCGACCCTCTGGATGCTGGATGCAGCGACCGGGCAGCAGCGCGGCAGATTCAGCGTTCCGGCGGAGGCTGCGGCCGCCGGCGACACGGACTGGAAATGGATTGCACAGGAGAAGGACAAGCTTTGGGCCGCATTCGGTCCGCCGGATGCCCGCGTTGCCCCCTACAGTCTGGGAAGGCAAATGGGCCACTGGCCCTGGGACGTGGCTAACGAGCAGTACCGAAGTATCACCAACAACTTCGGTGCGGCAAGAAGGCTGGCAGCCTTTCAGTATCCTGAGATGAAGCTGCTCTGGAGCGTCAGCGAGCCGGCGCCATTCGACGCTCGAGCCTTGTGCCTGGAGGAGGGGCGCATCTTCGAGCTGGCGCCGGGCAGGTACATGGCCGCTCGGGACTCCGCCACAGGGACGCCGTTGTGGCACAGCACGCCCGAGACATCCAAGAAGCTCTTCGACACCATCGGCAGTTCCCTCAATCGCCAGGGTTGGGGCTTGGGATGGTCCACCTACTGTTGCGCACGGGCGGGCGGCGGCGTGGTCTGCATCGCGGGACCGTCGTTCCGGAAAACCATCTGCATCAGCCTCGAGAAAGGCGATCTGCTCTGGACATCGGACACCGAATCTCCCCATCCGTTCTTCCTCCATGACGTTCTCTACGTCATACCACGCGTGGCCTCCCCGGCGGCGGCCTGCCGCAAAGTCGAACCACTCACCGGCAAGGTTCTCGACACATTCAGTCTTGGAGTGATCGGCTCCTGCACCCGCCTGACGGTGACTCCGAATCAGTTCTACTACCGTCCCGGAGGTGGGGAGGGCAGGACCGTCTATGTGAACATCAGCGAGCAAAAGCTTGCCGACTACGAAGGTGTCGTCCGGCCCGGGTGTTTTGACGGGGTAGTGCCAGCGAACGGGCGATTGTATTGGATGCCGTTGGCTTGCGATTGCTGGCAGGTTCACGGCACCTTCTCCATGGCCCCTCGCTCGGCATTGAAGGAGCCAATCGCACCGGCGGAATCTCCCGCGTGGGCCCCGCCCGCTGCAAGTGAGCCCGCGGCCCAGAACGACTGGCCGCTGTTCCGAGCCAACTGTGCCGGGACGGCGACGGTTCCCACTGCCGTTCCGCAAAAGGCAAGAGAGTTGTGGCGGCGGCGTTTGCCGGGCGGCGACCTGACCGCCCCTGTGTGCGCCAGGGGACGCGTCTTCGTGGGCGCTACAGACGGCACCGTACAGGCCCTCGACGCCGCCACCGGGAAAACTCTTTGGCAGGTCTCATCCCGTGCCGCCGTGCTGCACCCGCCTGCCTATTGGAATGGGCGGGTTGTCTTCGGTTCGTGCGACGGCGTTCTGTACTGCCTGGACGCATCCGACGGGCGGGTGTTGGGACGCGTCGAAGTGGCGCCCGAAAAGCGATTCGTCAACATCATGGACCGGCTCATGTCAGCTTGGCCTCTGGGCGGCGGAGTTGTCGTGAGCGACGACGGGATCGCCTACGTGACAGCCGGAAGCACCGCCGCAGACGGCACCGTGGCCGCTGCGGTGGACCTCGCCACGGGAAGACCCCGTTGGCGGCAGGCTTACACGCTTGACCGGAAGGAGCCGAAACTGAGCTTCGGCGTCCAGGGAAACATGTTGTTGAAGGACAACACCCTGTACATCAACGGCGGCGCCCCGGTGGGAATCGTAGCGCTGGACGCGCTCACCGGCGGCAAGCCCCGAGTCGCCTCCCGACTCGATGCGGGAATGGAAACGTTTCTGGAGCCGGACGGCAAGCCGTTCAGCAGCGGTCCCGAACTGTTCTCCCGCGAGCGCGCCAGGACCACCATCTTCAAACGTCACCAGGGTCGCACGTATTTCCACACGTCCGGCCGGCACATTGCCCTGGTCGAT
>Ga0315286_10005135_pt1 | contig 12619 bp, 11 predicted proteins | sample YL17G10_0_MG_FD_205038 | JGI IMG/M metagenome (GOLD analysis project Ga0315286, IMG submission 205038) | Sediment microbial communities from Yellowstone Lake, YNP, Wyoming, USA - YL17G10_0 | ecosystem: Environmental > Aquatic > Freshwater > Lake > Sediment | place: USA: Wyoming | collected... | reverse complement strand
TGGCATACTTACAGCACTGCCCCGACATTTAATCTGGGTGGCGGTTACGGAACCAAGACGATCTACTTCCAGGTGAAGAGCTCTAAGGGCGTTTCGAGCGTCGTCAGTTCCAGCATCCGTTGGGAGGTGCCACCACCTCAACCTATTCCTGGGAGTGGGCCCGGGCCAGGGCCCATCGTTACAACCCCACAGCCCTATCCAAAAACTGAACCAACACGACCTCCTACCATTACTTTATTCACGATTAACAATGGTGCCTCTACAACGACTTCCAGATTCGTTACCTTAAGATCTACTGTACGAGGAGAGGTAACCCATTTCCGTGTCAGCAGTATAGGAGATACTTTTCCTGGGGAGGAGTGGATTGCCCACTACTCCAATGAACAAGGTTACTCTCTGATTACAGATAATATAAAGCGAGGAGAGGGGAATGGGTTGAAAACAGTCTACCTTCAAGTAAAGGATAGCCTGGGTCAAGTTTCAAGCGTTGCCAGGGCCTCCATCACGCTCAATGAGCCCCCACCGGCGCTGGTGATCACTTCATTCAAAATTAACGATGGTGCAGAGACTACTTCAAGTGGAACGGTTACTCTGAATAATACCGCTCCAGGAGCTGAGAAATATCGTGCCGGCACTCGGACTACAGAGATGGGACCATTGAAACCGTACAGCAATGCCCCAGCATTTTTTCTGTATCCACACAATGGGCGACAGACTGTATACTTGCAGGTATGGAGTAATTTGGGGGGTTCGGAAACCGTTAGCGATACGATCATCCTCGCCGATCCTGAAATAATCATTTCATTCAAAATCAACAACGGGGCCACTCGTACCACAAGCAGAGTCGTTACCCTGAACATTGTTTCCTTACATCCATTGGATGGGAATAGGTATTATCGAGCCAGTGAGAGTCGGGAGGCTCTTAATTCCTCAGCATGGCTCCCATACAGCGGAAATGTGGATCCAACCTTTCCTCTGTCTTTAGCGAATGGACGCAAAGTCGTCCTCTTGCAAATGAAGGATGATTACTGCCCAGCTTCTAACATCGTCAGTGCTGCCATCACCCTCGATGCCCCTCCTGAAAAGTAGATGGAGAGGAAAGGAATGATGGGATCAAATCTATTCAGTTTGTTGATTGGGCAAAGGAAGCAACATGGAGGGCAATTCTTTTGATTTGACAAATGAATCCCCTTATGGGGAAGAATAGGGTGGGGAATAAACCTTATGAATGAGGGGAAGGCCTATACACAAAGAACAGAGGGCGACCGAATTATCGTGACCTACTATCGTTAATTTGAGTCAAAGAAAGGGGGGAAAAGATGAAGACTTGTAAGTATGCGGTGATGGTAGGAATGATTCTGGTTTTTTCCATTGGGACGACCTATTCTCAAAATATAAATGTAACGTCCCCGAAGGCAGGAGACAAATGGATTGGGGGGAGTACACAGACAATTGCATGGAAAGGAGGAACGGGGCTAGCGAAATTGTGGCTTGTGAAGAAGGGCACTGATGCTCAGAAAATTGGCGAGACAGTTGTCACAAATCCGTTGGGAACGGGGTTTGAGTGGAAAGTATCAGGGGTGCCTGGTTCGGGTTATTTAATCAAGATAGAATTTTTTAGGCTTGATTGTGAAGATAAACCCGAAGGTAATCCCCTAGCCTGGGGAAAGTGTTATCAGTTTCTCAGTGGGCAATTTAGCATTGCCATTGATCCCTCTCTTAAACCCCTTGCGGACGGAGCTGTGAAACAGGTCCCTGAAGGAGGAGGGAAACAAAAAAGGAAATAAAAATAAAATATGGATACGCCCCATTTTTTTCTCGAACTGTTTTCAGGTTTCGAGCATTTGTTTTTTGTTAGGTTCTTTAATCACAGGCCAAAAACCAACCATTCAGAAGCCCCGTGGGGCGATGAAGATGCAGGAGCCAAAGATCCTGTCGGGAAAGCTCGATTTGAACCTTTTTGTCAGGATTCGCCACAAATAAATTAAAACTAGAAAGGAGAGAAAAAATGAAGACATTGAGATCTTTGATGATTATTTTAATGGGGATGTTTTTCGCAACATGCTTTGTTCTTCCGGTAGGGGCATTCAATCCACAGCCTGAGCCTCCGGCAAAACCAATCACCCTGCCAGTTAATACGCCTGAGAAGATGAAGTTAGAGGGCATCATTACCAAGATTGAAGGGAGCAAGATCATTCTAAGAGACGAGGCTGGCAAGTTGCACACGATAGGGGTGAGAGCTGAGTCCAACGATGATAAACACAAATTAAGAGGCTTTAAGTTGGGTGACAAGGTGAAAATAGAGGGGGGCAGGCTGATGTTACTGCAGAGATAAATGGAGGGTATAAAGAAGTAGCTATTGATATTTTGGAATCTCTTGAAGGAATCTTTGGAGGCTGGTGGGATTTAATCCACACCTCAAAGGCGCATCTGTTGGGAGAGATCAAAGCGGAAGCGGCAGAAAAATGAGAAAGCGCGCAACCATACTGCTCGTTTTAGTCATGATTTTATTAGTCTTCTCTTCATCTTTTGCGGTGGAGCTAAAGCCACCACCGGCGAAGGATGCCCCTGCAACCACTCCCAAACCTTCTGAGAAACCTCTCCCCGATTTAATTGTTGAGCGGGTCTGGCTCGATCCCCAGTGCCAGATCAATTTTCAGTTAAAGAATATAGGTAAGGGAGAAATCGCTGATGGAGATCATTCGGCAAGCGTAGTGAGGGTTCAATTTGGGACAGAGTTTAAAGAATTTTTTCTTGGTAAAGTTGATCCCGGGGGAGCATTAAAGAAGGCCGGAGGATTTATTTCTTTCGATACACAGATCCTGTTGAAATCGCCTATGGGTGTGAAGGTGATCGTGGATTTTAACAATAAGATCAAAGAGCAGGATCGAGTTGGGGAAGGAAACAATGAAAAGATAGAGAACCTGACCCCCCAATGTCCCACTGAAACAAAAGGGCCGCAAGAGATATCAAGAATCGATATGAAGCTTTTACCTTTCGATTTAGCCATTGATAGAATATATCTCAATGATCTGACTTGTAAGATTCATGTCGTCCTCAGGAATTTGGGAACAGAGAAGATTCCTGATGAGGTGTACAGAATCGGAAAATTAAAGATTATTTCTGAGCACTATAAGAATGTCCCCTCCTTGCCCTTATCGCAGGTAGATCCTGGAAAGGAATTGAATAGTGGCAGGAGGCTTAAAGATTTTGGTACAAGTCTGTTATTGAATAGCAAGGACAGGGTGACATTTCGGTTTGAAAACATGAAGGACAGAGAACCCTCCAATGACAGTAGAACAACGGATTTGATTCCTTCGAGCAGGTGTTTGCAGGTGCGGACAGGCTCACCCGCAGTCGTCCTGATGAAGCCTTTGCCAAGGCTTGAACCCATAAAGGAAGCGCTGTCTCCCGAAATAATACGTAGAACCTCGCCCATCGTTCGCCCTGAGGCGCCGGAGGTAACAACGCCATCTAAGACGGGGGTCTCGACAAGCTCAGCAGGCATCCCTTCTATTCCTATAATAAGCCCGTCAAAGGGAGATATCCTGCTATTGGGCAGCACTTTCACCATTAAATGGAAAGTTCCAGAGGGTGCAAATCCTTGGGTAGCCATAGAACTGTTTGTCCCAGGTACCCACCTTACTCCAAGCAATTTTCAAAAAACCTGGTCGTATTTGGTGGAAACGACACCCAACGACGGAGCTTATGATTGGGAAAATATTTCTTTCAGCACCCCTTATCAGGGGCCCTTGCAAATCAGGATTCGAACGATTGATGGCAAAGTTTACGGAGACAGTGAAATTTTTTCAATCGGACCACCCAAGGAAGGGAAATGAAGATTTCCAAATACCTTCAGGAAGGGAGATTAAAATCAAACACGCGCATGGAAAATTGTCTTTAGGATTAGTCATGGTGATGGCGGTCGCACTAATTTTTAGCACAAAAGCAACTGCCATTATCACCGCTATTATTGAGGATGGTTACGACCCAAAGCTAAACGGAATGCAGGGAGTAGTTACCAAGATTGAAGGGAATAAGTTAACTCTAAGAGATAATTCGGGCAAGTTAATCACCTTGACAGTGAGGGATTTGGCAACATATAAGGCGACTCCATTCAAAATTGGAGACAAGGTAAAAATCCAGAATGGAGAGCTGATAAAATTGTCAGATCTCCAGAAACAGCTCTTACAGCCTGCCGGAGGAGCTGCAGTAGTAACTGACACGAAAGGGCAAGGATCGCTTGGTCAGGGTAAATAAAATAGACATCATTATTGAAATCTGATAAAAGATTTTTGCAGGCCTCTGGGATATGAACCATGCCTGCAAATTTTTATCAACAAAGATCCTTTTGAGCCTTTTCCTATAAAATAATTACTGAATAATAAAACAAGGAGGATGGTGGCGTGAAGCGTAGAATGATTTTTTCAATGATTGGAATCTTTTTTTTGTCTTTCTTTTCATTATCTTTTGCGGTGGAGAAGGCCCAGATGAAACCAGGAGTTGTTCAGACCAGGCCTATACAGGTAACCCCAGTGGAATTGCCAGATCTGGTCGTGGACAGCATCTGGCTGGACAGTCAGTGTCACATCAACTTAAAGCTGAAAAATTCTGGGAAAGGCAACATCTCCGATAGAGAGCATAAAGAGAGCGTGGTCAGGGTTCAATTCGGATCGGAGATCGAAGATCTCCTTCTTGGAAGGATTGATCCGAACGGGGTTTTAAAGAAAGGAGGGGGATTAACCTCTTTTAATACCGAGATTAAATTGAATTCGTCTGTGGATGTGAAGGTGATTGTGGATTTTAATAAAAAGATCAGAGAGACCGAAGATGGTGAGAAGAAAAATGAGATGGTTTCAAGACTTACACCCCAATGCCAATCTGTTGTTCTGTTGTCGAAGGATATCGCAAAGGTGCAACCCGCCGAAGAAGCCAAGTCCATGAAGTCCGGGGCACCTCTAACAACCTCAACCAAGATTCCACCCCTACCGAGCGGAATGATGGCCGATACAGCCAGCGGAATCATGGTGACGAATCCGGCCCAAGATTCAACATGGGAGTGGGGGAAGAATTATCTCATCCAGTGGAAGAGCTGGCCTTCTGCCCTGGGTCTCCTTAAGATCGTCCTCTACAGTGAGAAAGGGAATATGGTCATGCAGATCGGTTCCGGCCCGGATAATGGAACCTACAACTGGAAAATTCCCTCCAATATTCCCAATGGAAAATACTTTATCAAAATAAGTACCTGGGATAATAAAGTTTCGGGGGACAGTAAGGTTTTTTATATTTCCGATGGAAAGGTGATCGTGGGACAGTTGATTACAGGCTTTTTCCCCATTTCCACGATCACCGTTACAAATCCAGGGAAAAGTGATGTTTGGATTCCTCTGAAAACCTATAACTTGAAATGGTCCTGGACCGTTCAACATACTTCATCGAGTGATACGTGTGGTGGGACTTTTTCGTCGTGCTATGGGGGGTGCCCTGTAGATGTATGGCTCATCCCTGCGGTTACATCTGCCTCTGCAAAAAAGATCTTGCTTTTGAATAAAGTCTGTACCCCGGGAAATTATTCAATGGGGAAAATAACATATAGCGGCGAATACGGAGGTACCGTTCCCAATCTCGAATCGGGAAATTATTTTGTGAGAGTGGCACGTTCCGATAAGCCCGACATCTACGGGGATAGTCAACCTTTTAGTGTCAGATCAGTTCTATCCTCGGATGCAGCTTTTTTAAGTCCGGATCAGACCAAGGGACAGGTCGATTTGGCTCTCACGGATGTTTTTTTTGATGGGGAAGGAAACATTTCAATGAAAGTGCAGAATCTGGGAGACAATTATTCTGGTGAGCTCATAATAAACTATCAAATCTTTACTGCTGGAATGTATAACAAACTCATGAAAAAGGACGAATTCTATACTTATTTAACTGTTAAAGCCAAAGAAGTAAAGACGGTATACTTAACTGGATGGGGAGGATTCAATTTCAGTACCGAAGGGTGGGATAGCGGGGGTCCTGGAATTCCTTCCCGTTTCATACCTGTCAATAGCAGGCCTTTATCGGTGACGGTGAAAATCACACCTGCCATGGGAAATGACATTAATCCAAACAACAATCAAGTTTTTAAAAAGATGTGTATGATCCAGGCCCCTGATATCGGGACGAATGGCGAAATCAAACTTGTATTTAGCCCAAAAGAATGGCTTTACATCAACAAAGGGACAACCAACGAAATTCATGAATCAAAAATAAAATGGGTCTCGAAGGACACTTTCGAAGCGAATTTTGAAGTAGGTCTTTGGAATTACGGATGTACAGCCAAAACGTTTGATTGCTGGCTCTATGTGGATAAATCACAGGGCCAGCTCCTTCAGAAAGTAACCCTGCAGTCAGGCGACGTAATGAAATTCAACCAACTTGTTAAGATCAAAGTGCCATCAAAATGTGGGAATCACAGTCTGGTCTTTATCGCTGATCCGGACGAACAAAAAAGCGAACCCTATCCCAATTCCTACATGAATAACTTTATCAACGTCACCTTAAAAATTCTTTGTGGAGGGACGATTAAGGGGTCTGGCTGGTAACAAGTAGAAGGAGAAAGGGACTTTGTTAATCAATACGGTAACAGATCGTTTTAAATTTTATTTAGAGGAGGTATCAATCATGAAAAAAAGAACAAATTGGACGAAGTCTTATGTGATCATTGGGCTTGTTTCTTTGATGATCTTTACTTTGAGTGAGATTGGCATTGCTGATGTGGTCACTTCAAATTTGACCATTACCCCTACGCCATGTAAACGAGGGGATATTTTGCATTTCTCGGCTACGATATTTAACAATCCAACTGTCCCAACTCCACCTGGTACAGCCTACTACGGTTCAATCGTCCTCGATACCGCCCCGGAGCTCAATCCATGGAGTAGCGAACTACAAGTATTTAAGTATCCGGAACAAGGAAAGACGGTGACTGTCAACTTTACGTCGACCTATACCGTCCCTCAGAATGTAGGAGCGACTATCTGCTTTTATGTTGCAGAAGGCAAAGAGAAGACCAATAAGATAAGTTACAAAACCTGCATCAAGGTCACGACGCCACTGAGACCGCCGGCGATAAAACAAAAGATAATAACGAAGTAAGCTGATGGGCCAAATTTCAGACCGCCTCCGGAATGTTTTTGATTTCCTGCCTACCCCTTATTGTGACACAGTCTCTTCGGGAGAAGGGGTTAAGGGTGGGGTAAAAAAGACCAAAAGGTTGGTCGAAACGGGGAAGTGTTACAAACAAATTGAAAGAAGGGGTAAAGACCCCATGCCTGAGCGTCAGCAATACTGAAGAAGTAAAGCTAAAGGAGGATGAAACCAAATGAAAAAGTTCATTCCATTCATTTCAATTCTCGCAATGATTGCAAGCTTCCTTATGATCATTTCTGTTTCTACGGGGGAACAAGTTCAAAAACCGCTGGCGACCAAGGAGACACCTAAACCCCCAATAAAACCCCTTCCTCCTGGGCCAGGCCCCCATCCAGATTTAAAGGTCAACAAGGTATGGATTGGAAAGGTCTTACCTGGAGGAAACTATGTGCCTTTGACAGGGGATCCCATGTTAGGTGATCAGGTTTGGCTTGTGTGTGAGTATTCAAACATTGGTGTGGACCGGAAATGTGCAGGTTTCTTTGATTGCCCTGGAAAGATTGGTCTCTATATTGACGGACAACTGGTATACTGGAATGGCATTGGTGAACTCCCTTCTGGAGAAAATAAAACAGAAACTTTTTTGTATAAAGTTGGCAAAGAGGGTATCCATAAATTTGAATGTGTTCTCGATTATGAAAACAAGATCACTGAGCAGACTAAATCCAATAACAAAATGGCCATGACATACAAAGTGGCAGTGACCGACGCGCCGTCTTATGGACCAGGGGCCAATCTTCGGGTCACCAATCTTCCAATTGATCAGGCCAGTGGCTACGTCGTCGCCATGGTGGAGAATCTTGGCAGCCCGATGACCTGGGACGCAAAAATAAGATTATATTTTAACAATGTTCAGGTAAAAGAGTGTGCATGGCCAATGACTCTGAAGAAAACGATGTGTTCTAAATATGCCTTTGAGCCAAACGATCCACCGCCGAAGTGTAACTGGGGAAAGATGGATGTCAAAGTTCATGTACAGATCATTGCAGGCACTGGGGAGCATGAAGCGGATAAATCTGGCAAATATAAGGAGGGGATGCTTTATGCCCGGCAGGACCTTGCCGTAGAACATTTTACAAAAGACCCTGGAAATCGTTTGCAGGTTGTATTTAGAAACAAGGGAATCTGTGACTCATCGACTTGGTCCTATAAAGTTTACAAGGATGGCGTGCAACTGATACAAACCAAGGGCCCCCTTGGAAGCCTTAAGGCCGGTGGAATCAGCACCGATACGCTAAATCCTCAACCTCCACAAGGGACAGCATCGCTGAAGGTCGAAGTGTTCCCTACAAATCCAGAGTTTGAACTTCGCTCAGACAATAATAGCTATACTGCTGATATATCCGGTTTGTCTTATAATCCCTCGGCGTTCGATCTCACGGTTACGGATATCAAACTTCGGGGAGAAACTCCGGAAGGACGCATTTTATCTCCTGATAATGCATCCTATTATACTATTATTCCGATCATTAAAAATATTAGCTACGTGGATATGCCTGCTATCAATTTAAAGTTCGAGACATTTATCGATGGCGTGTCGTCAGGTGAACGAAGCTGCCATACCGGCCTTGACAGACAACAGGAATTCACTTTCGGAAATTATTGTAATACAGGTGCTACTCTTCCGCCTGGAACACACACGGTCAAATTTCAAATCAAGCCCAATGATGCTTTTGATGGGAATAATTCTTTGAGTAAGACCATGTTCAGACCATAGAAAAAATTGTTGTAAGTGATACCCGAATTGAGTCGAAATTTTTGACAAATCCCCTCTAACTCCCCTTTACTAAAGGGGAGAACCCGTTGTCATCCCCCTTTTATAAAGGGGGATTGAGGGGGATTTTACTAAGGAGTCCATAATTGAAAAGACATATTGTTGTGAAAATCTCCCCTAACCCCTCTTTTCCCTCCGGGCCAGAGGCCCTATGGGCCGGCGGCCAAAGAGGGGGAATTCCTCCCTTTTGTAAAGCCTGCCCGCCGGTAGGCAGGGGAGGGAGGGATTTAGTCTTCAATGTCCATACAATTATGGACTGATTAGTAACAAAGCGCTCAGCAAGCTCTCTAATGACCTCGTCATCAAGGAGGTATTTCGATGAACGAATTACTTTTCGCTCAATCGGGGTGATATCTTTATCCTTGGAGAAGGGAAGAGGGTAGGGAAAAAATAATTTGAACCTTTTTGAAAGAAATGGCCACTAATAAGATAGAAACCCGGTAGAATGAAGAGAATGAAGTATTCCAATTTCCTAATTATTTTTTAAATGGGTGGGGTGTCCCATTTTTCATCATGGGGGAATAAAAATGAGAAATGTGATTAGATTAATGCTGGTTGTTCTTTTTGCTACAGTGGTTATTGTCCCAAACGTTTATGCCGAGGACGTTAAGCCGTCAAAACCTCCCCTAAAGCCCATGGCTCCGCAAGAAAAGACAAGTCCTACCAAGGGACAGAAAACAATGCTTCCCGATTTAACCATTGTGGGCAATTTGCGAATGGCGAGAGAGCCAGAGGTTGGGGAAGTCGCCGGAAGTGGCCCTCACCGAGGAGAACGGTGGTTTGCTGTTTTGTTCCACTTTGATGTGGAAAACAGGGGAGAGGCACCGGCTGAGCGTTTTGAAAACTGGTTGGTAAGCGAAGGGAGGGTTGGAATGCAGAGCGCTGGTAGAGGGATAAAGAATTCCCTACGCCCACATGAGAGAAAAACCTATGGAGCCAGCTTTCTTATTCCATTGGATTACGCAGGTAGAACAGTAAGGATTAGAGCTTATGTTGACCCGTTGAATGAGACAACAGAGTCCGATGAGACCAATAATTCCTCTGATTGGTTCGAAGTACGTTTGCCGACTTTACCGTCTCTTCCGGATCTAACTGTTACCATAGACAATGTCGAGGAAACAGGTTGGATACCCGATGTTGCCCCTTCCTATTTAGGATTTTACAACATCACCTTTACCGTTAGAAACATTGGCACTGCCAGTTCCCGATTTACAGAATGGCATATTTACTACTTTGACCGGGGAGAATGGCATCTTCATACCACGGCCGGTACCCATCCCATCGCACCAGGGGGCTCTTTTACCCACCGGGAGAGGGGTCTTAGTATCTTTGAAACGGCCACAAAAGTCCGTGTAATCCTTGACCCTGAAAATCGGGAAAGAGAACTTGAGAAATCTAACAACCAGGCAGAAAAGAATATGCCTCCCCTACCCACAGGCCGACCTGTGCTTGTGGCAGATTTAAGCGTTACTATAGATAGTATTGTGCGGACAGGTAGGTCCCCAGGAGGTGACGAACTCTACACCATCAACTTTACTGTGAAGAACAATGGCACAGGAATGTCTGGAATTACTGATTGGCAGATCCATTACTTTGATGGGGGAATATGGCATCTTGTTTCGAATGGCCTTTTAGGAGGCTTGGCACCAAGACACTCTATAAGCCCCACAAAAAGCGACCTTAGTATCCCTGAGCGGGCCACTAAAGTACGAATCACAGTTGACTCGGCTAATGTGGTACCGGAAATCGATGAGACCAATAATCAAGCAGAAAGGGTTATGCCTGTAAGAGTAGAGTTACACCGACCTGATATGGATATCCGGAGATAGGAGGTTTTAATTTTATTGGAAAAGGAACTTACACCTATGGAGGACTCCTGAAAAGTAGACAGATTCAAAGTGCTTATCGTCCTTTCAGATATGTTGAGAAAAGGAGGGAATTAAATACGAAAAGGGTAATAAATATACTGGCAATATGGAGTCTTTTGGGGTTTGCTCTTTCATGGGCCCCTTTTTCCTTTGGAGCGGTGATGCCTCCACGAATGGACCTGACAGCCGCTTTTAAAGGGCCGTCATCTGAAGCTCAAGGGGAGAACGTCACGGCAAAGGTGAAGGCATATATTAAGAATAGAGGAACCGTGGAGGCAAGAAATTTTTATGTCGATATCGTTTTAAGAGAGACCACTGAAACGGACCATCGGCTGGGAAGAGCTTCGATAAACGGCCTTGCGGCGGGTAGACCTGCCCCCCTCAGCTTTGGGACGATTACCATTCCCTCTGATGTTCCTTTGGGGAATTACCATCTCTGTGTTATTGCAGACTCGACCAATGTGGTTGTTGAGGGCACTCATAATGAGGGGAATAATACTTTTTGTCAGAGGATTATGATAGGTGTCCGTTAAATAAAAACTTATAGACAAGGAGGAAAGGTTTTGATAAAAGGGTTTGGAGGCGATGGAATCAATTTTTCCCCTCGAGGAATTAAATTTGAACCTTTCTGTGAAAAGTTGCCACTAAGATGTAAAGACTTAAAACAAGGAGGTATTGAAAGATGAAAAAGGGAGCGATTTTGTTGGCAAGTGTCATTATTGTAGGAATGATGTTCTCCAGTGCCTGGGCCCAGTCCATCCAGGATATTTACTGGACCCCAAGATCTCCTGTTGCAGGAAGTCCTGTAACGTTTCATGTAAAGGTCTTAAACCCTGGCCCTCAAGCCCCAATCTGCGTCAGACTCTTGACCCCCGGTGGTACCCCTGATAAACAGACCCATCCTGGGATTGGGATTCGGAAAGATCCTCCCATCGACGTAGTCTTTGGGCCTGTGATCTACGGCAAACCAGGGGAATATGAAGTAACAGCCCAAATTATGGATAAGAAATGCGAAAAGCTCATCCCCAAAATCCTATATCGTACTGAACGCATCAAGATAGGGACGCCGATAAAATAACGGTCTGAAGAAAGAGACTTTAGGTCAATTATGAGGGATACCTCTCATGTTATTTATAATGGGAGGCCCCATTTTCAAAATCCATTCTTTAATTCGCCCAAAAGAGTCCTGGACTTTTTTTTGGGGAAAACGCTATGTATGAACAATACTTGGGTTAAATGAAGGAGGTGATGAGTGAACGAAAAAGAAGGAGTGAATATTGGCTGAGGGGAATGGATTTCAAATGTTGTAAGGAATGATAAGAAAAGAAAGGAGATACGAAATGAAAAGGGTAGGTAAAACATTAACACCCATTCTTGTTGCAGTAGTAATACTGTCTTTTGCAGGTGCGGTTTTTGCTGCTGAGCTCAACCTGAAGAAGTTCACAGTCAGCCCCTCGCCTTTTAAGAAGGGGCAGGCAGTGCGCTTATCCGTCGAGGTGGAAAATCCAAATGATACAGCCGCTTCGACGGCCGGGAAAGAAATATATGCCTATGTGAAGGATGGGACGCCTGAGAGGGAGGGTCCCGGGGCTTTCTTAGGGAAAACTCCACTTCCAGCGACAATCGGTGCAAGAGCTACCGTAACGGTCAATTTGGCACAGACATACAATGTCCCCAACAATGCAGGCAATGAAATTAGTTTCACCATACACCTTCCTCCTATAACACCAGGGGTGGAGTTTGGCCCGGCCTTCTCGTATAAATTCAATGTCACATGCACCTA
>Ga0315286_10005134_pt1 | contig 12620 bp, 10 predicted proteins | sample YL17G10_0_MG_FD_205038 | JGI IMG/M metagenome (GOLD analysis project Ga0315286, IMG submission 205038) | Sediment microbial communities from Yellowstone Lake, YNP, Wyoming, USA - YL17G10_0 | ecosystem: Environmental > Aquatic > Freshwater > Lake > Sediment | place: USA: Wyoming | collected... | reverse complement strand
CACGTCCGCGGTCAGATCCATGGGGTCGATGAAGAACCCACACCAACCATTGTCTTGCCCACAATAGGGCCACTATCCACAGCTCCAGCACGCGTAACGTCTTTTACATTTTGCAAAATGTAAAATGCGATCCTGTGGATGTCAATGGTTTTCGCGCATTTTTCTGCAAAAAAATGTGATAGTTGATCACAATTTGACGGGGACAAGCAGGGGCTTGGCACATCGTGGCGATGAAGGGCATGTGAGTCGTCATGTTATCGTACCTTGTATGCTGCGGGCCGGGCCTGAATATCGGTCTGTGCGTGCTGTGGCGACCGCTTCAGGCTTGTTCCGTCCGGACAGACACCAGTCCAACAACACACCACTGATCTGTGAATTCCTGCCCCCGATCAGAGATGAGGTCGGGTCCTTTGTGGGAGTGGCGGGATGCAGGACGACTGTTTTGTCCGAAGACATGGCCACGGGCCATGTAATCCTACTCAAGTGGTGGGGCTTCGCCGGCGCAACAACTCACGGAGTTTTTACCAAATCGGCCCAACGGAATGGACGATAGGAGTCTCGTGAAGAATCTGTGTGAGAGCTCCAGTGAAAAACCACGGTCAGCCGGGGCAGATACGTTGAAGCACTATGACTCGAGATAGCAGGGAACCCGATCAGAACACGCCAGACGGTCTGCCCGGAGCCTCGCTCCTGGAGCAAGTGACTCCATTGGCAAGGCAGATCAACTGCCTCGATATCGACCGCATCGCGGATGTATGCGTCACGAAGATACCGTTGATCGTCGGATCGAGGTTCGCTTCCTTCTATGCGCTCGACGAAACCAACGGCATTCTTCACTTGGTCAAGCACAACCATCCTTTCCCCATCAACAAGATCGTGTCGCTGAGCCAGAATCCGCCGTCGCCCATGGTGATGGCGGTCAAGAGCAAGGGCCTCATCCTGACGGGCAACATCGACACGCATACGAAGCCCGTCATCCGGCGCTCCCAACGCACCTACGCCGAGAACTACAAGACGCCGAACTGCGCCATCGTGCCTTTGATCTGTCACGAGCGGGTGGTCGGCGTGCTGAACCTGGCCGACAAGACGGCCGGTGAATCTTTCAACGGCGAGGATATTGCGCTAATCGAGCTGTTCGGCCAGCTTGTCGGCGCCTCGATTGGCAACATCAGGCTGTTCGAGAAGATCCAGCGGCAAGCGACGACGGACGGCCTGACGGGCCTGATGAATCACAAGACGTTCTACGAGGTCCTCGAGCGGGAGTTATGGCGATCCCGCCGGCATGGTGGGACGATCTCTCTGGTTATGGCGGACATCGACAACCTCAAGCGGATCAACGATTCCCACGGCCACCGGGCCGGCGACAAGGTGATCCGCGAGATCAGCCAGCGAATCCAGGAATGCATCCGTCAGGTCGATTTGGCCGCCCGCTACGGGGGCGACGAATTCGCGATCATCCTGCCCAATACCGAGATCGACGCGGCGAGGATCGTCTGCGAGCGCATCGTCGAGACCGTGTCTCGCTTTCCGGTGGTCTGGCAGCGGATTCAGATTCCGTTGTCGATCAGCGTCGGGGTTGGGCAGTACGGTGGCGACACGAACCCGGAGGATATCACGAGCCGGTCCGACCAAGCCTTGTACGTCGCCAAGCAGGCGGGCAAAAACACGGTCAGGGTTTTCGATCCCGCCAAGTAAGACGGCCCCGCCGCGCAATCCGGTCACATACCCCGATCTTTCGCACGCCGTTTTTGCTTTACGGACGATCCCACCAGCGATATAAGATATAGATACCACTCGCCCTGCGTGAGCGTGGGTTGAAACGAACGGTTGAGAGGTCACTGAATCCTCGCACACCAACATGGATGCCCGAGGAGGGCAGGCATGAAACGAAGGAGGTATCTCATGAATCGCCGTTGTCTCTGGATTTTGGCCGCTGTCGGTCTGACCGGTCTGTGTGGGTGCGGAGGGTCGCCCGCCGAAAAGTCGTGGGTGGGATCGTCGCAGACCCGCCACATCGGCGTGGATCAGTACGTGGATAAAATGAAGGCCGGATGGCTTGGCCAGATGGCCGGCGTCGGCTGGGGCGGGCCCACCGAGTTCAAATACAAGGGCGTCATCATGCCCGAGGACAAGATGCCCCCGTGGGAGCCCCGGTTGATCAATCAGTTCCAGCAGGATGACATCTATGTGGAAATGACGTTCCTGAGAACGCTGGAGCTTTACGGTTTCAACGTGTCGATCCGCCAGGCCGGCATCGACTTTGCCAATAGCGGCTATCCTCTCTGGCACGCCAACCGTGCCGGGCGGGACAACCTCCGCGCCGGCATCGCGCCGCCGGATTCGGGGCACCCGAAGCTCAACAAACACGCCGACGACATCGACTACCAGATCGAGGCGGACTTCTCCGGCCTCATCGCGCCCGGCATGCCAAACGTCGTCATTCCGTTGGGAGAGACCTTCGGGCGGCTGATGAACTACGGCGACGGGCTCTACGGCGGCCAGTTCGTCGGCGGCATGTACGCCGCGGCCTTCTTCGAGACGGACAGGATCAAGATCGTGAAGGCCGGCCTGAGATGCATTCCGCAAGACAGCCTGTACCACGAGTGCATCACGGATCTGCTCCAATGGCACAGGCAGTACCCCGCTGACTGGGTCAAGGCGTGGCAGTTGATCAATGAGAAATACCAACTCAACCCTCAGTATCGCCGATTCTCATGCTCCGGGCCGGAGACCGAATTCAATATCGACGCCAAGATCAACGGCGCCTACATCGTGATGGGGCTGCTCTACGGCGAAGGCGATCCGGACAAGACGATCATCATTGCGACCCGGTGCGGCCAGGACTCCGACTGCAATCCGTCGAGCGCCGCGGGGATCCTGTTCACGACCATCGGTTTCGAGAAGCTGCCGGACAAGTTCAAGACGGCCCTGGACCCATCCGGCAAGTTCAGTCATACGCCCTATGACTTCCCCACGCTGGTCAGCGTTTCGGAGAGACTGGCCCGGGAGGCCGTGGTCAACTGCGGCGGCAGGATTGTAGCTGACAAGGAGGGCAAAGAGCGCTTCGTGATTCCCCTGCAGAAGCCTCGCCCAACTCCACTGGAGCAATGCTGGGACCCGAAGCCGGCGTCAGAGAGCCGCTACACGCCGGAGGAGATGTCCAAAATCACCGCAGAGAGCGGCAAGGACCTGTCCAAGGCCATTGAGAAATTCGCACCAGGCTGGAGAGTCAGCAAGTGCGGCGATGCTGAGAATCCCGGCTTGCGGGAGGAGCTTCGCGGCCGAAAGAACGTCCTGGTGACGCACCCGCTCGGTCCGAACGTCGCGTGCGTTCTCAGTCGAAGTGTAAACTTGCCGGTGAATCGCAGGAGCACCCTGAGGCTGGTGGCCGGGCATGATGCGCGGGGCGATTGGGACTTGGTCGTTAAGGTCAACGGCGAGCAGTTGCTTAGAAAGACCATCGGGCCGGACACAACATCTGTAGGCTGGACCGAGGTGAACGTGGATCTGTCGCGGTTCGCTGGCCAGACAGTCAAGCTGGAGCTGGTCAACGAGCCCACGGGTTGGCATTTTGAGGCAGGCTACTGGGCGGAAATCTCGATTTTGAGCAAATAGGGTGTTTTGACAAATCAGCCCCGTTTTGGTACGATTCAGACAGGCAGGCGTCTTCTGTGGAGACGCCGGTGAACTCGTTCGTCGTGGATAGGAAGTCGTACATGTCAAATGAGCTGAATCGTCGTCAATTCCTGGGAAGCTCCCTTGCCGGCTCTGCGGCCATTGCGTCCATCGTGAGCATAGAGGAGCAGGTGCTTCTGGGGGCGATCGAAAAGCCCGCAAGACCGCCGGCCGGGCCGGGCGTGGGAGGACTCCCGACAGGCAAGATCGGCAAGGTGACGATCAGCCGGCTGATCTGCGGGGGCAACCTGATCGGCGGCTGGGCCCACAGCCGGGACCTGACCTACGTCTCATCGCTCCTGAAGCAGTATTTCACCGATGAGAAAATCATCGAGACGCTTGGGATCTGCGAGGAAAACGGCATCAATACGATCATCGTGGGCACGAGCTCTTTTGGCGTGCTGAAGAAATACCGGGAGGAGCGGGGCGGCAAGATTCAGTGGCTCGTTCAATGTGTCGTCAAACCGGACGATCTTGAGACCGACGTCAAGAAGGCCATCGACGGCGGGGCGGCCGGGGCGTTCCTGATCGGCAATCTGGGCGATGAGTGGGCGCGGGCCGGCAAGGTGGACCTGATCGGCAGACTCCTCGATGTCATCAGGCAAAACGGCGTGATTGCCGGCGTCGGCGGGCATAATCTCGGCACCGTGATGGCGTGTGAGGAGGCGAAGCTGCCGGTGGATTTCTATATGAAAACCCACCACAGCACCAACTACTGGTCCGCCCGGCGGCCCGACCAGCAAAAGGACGTGATCGACAACTACGGCGTCGACAACTACTGGGACAAGGAGCCGGACAAGACGGTGGAGTACATGCGGAAGGTCGAAAAGCCCTGGATCGCCTACAAGGTCCTGGCCGCCGGGGCGATCCACCCCAGGGACGGATTCAAACACGCGCTTCAGAATGGCGCCGATTTCATGTGCGTTGGGATGTTCGATTTTCAGGTCAGAGAGGATGTGATCATCGCCAAGAGCATCTTGTCCGGCAATTTGCAAAGGCAACGGCCCTGGCGGTCATAGACCCGCCGGGCGAACGATTCTGTCGTGGAATTCTCAGTTGAGGGTAAGCACTATGGCGGCAAGAGAAGTAAATCGTCGCGGCTTCATCAAGGGTTCGGTAGTCACATCCGCCGGGGTGGCCTTGGGGCTTGGCAGCTTTGAGGAACAGAACCTGCTGGCCAAGATGGCCGAGGGGGGTGCCAAGCCGAGAGAAAGCAAGGCCGGGACCGGCGGGAAGATGCAATATGGGCAGATCAAAAACCTCAAGGTCAGCCGGATTTTCTGCGGCGGCAACCTGATCGGCGGCTGGGCCCACAGCCGGGACCTGATGTACGTATCTGACCTCGTGAAGGCTTACCACACCGACGATAAGGTGTTTCAGACGTTCGAGCTGGCGGAGGAGCTGGGCATCAATACGGTCCTGACGAATCCCGTCTCCGACCGGGTCATGAACCGGTACTGGAACGAGCGGGGCGGCAAGATTCAATGGTTCTCCGATTGTGCCTCGGGCAAGGACATCAAAGAGGGCATCAAGCGATCCGTAGATGGTGGCGCCCACGGGGTTTACGTGCAGGGGGGGCTCGCCGATCAGGCCGTGCGAGGCGGCAAGATCGCCGCACTGGGCGAGGCGCTGGAGTACATCAAGGAGTTCAAGGTGGTCGGTGGACTCGGGGCCCACGATCTGGAGACCATCAAGGCGTGCGTCAAGGCCGGCTTCAAGCCGGACTTTTGGGTCAAGACCATTCACCCCGATGATTACTGGTCGGCGACTCCGAAAGAGAACCGCAAGGAATTCGATGTGAGCGGGCCCGCCAGCAAGGACCACGACCAGTTCCACGACAATATGTGGTGCCGCAATCCGCAGGAGACCATCGAGTACATGAAGGGTCTTGAACAGCCGTGGATCGGCTTCAAAGTCCTCGCCGCCGGGGCGGTTCGGCCGGCCCAGGGCTTCAAGTTCGCTTTCGAGGCTGGCGCCGATTTCCTCTGCGTTGGGATGTTCGATTTCCAGGTCCGTGAGGACGTGGTCATCGCCCAGAGCATTCTCGCGGGTGAGATCAAACGATCAAGACCCTGGTGCGCGTAACACTCCCCCGTCCGTAGGTCTACGGCACACTTGGCAGCCCCTTTTGCCAGGCGTCATCCATTCCTCACGCGTCGAGTCCGGGGGCGTCGTGCGCCCAAACGTCTTGCCAACACTGGCGACAATGCTGGTTTGTCCCGGGTTTTTCCCTGGTTTGCAGCTTCGGGAAGGCAAAAAAGAAGCCCCCGCTATTGATGAGGGAGAGGAAGCGAGACTATGCGGGGGCCTGTGGACAAAATAATTAAACTCACTAAAGAGCATGGTACCAACCCCACGGGGGCGAGTCAACTACTTTTTATGGGATTTTTGAAAAAATATTTCTTGCCCTCGGAATGCGGGTCAAGAACGGCGCCAGGGCCACGATGCCGTCGCGGACTGCCGGTACGCCAGAACCGTGAAATGGCTTTCTTGACGATACTCGGGGGGTGGCATATAGTGCAGTTTTTGCGAAGATGCATCGTCTGCGATTGCCAAAGGGATTACGGATGGCCCGGAAGAGCCAATGTGAGAGATGTGCGGGGCTGTGCTGCGGGTATTTCGCATTGCCCATTGAGACGCCGGAGACGAGAGAGGATTACGAGGATATCCGGTGGTATCTCTGCCACGAGAAGATTGCGGTGTTTGTAGAAGACGGAGACTGGTATCTGAGCGTGAAGAATGCGTGCCGTCATCTGTCCCAAGAGAGCTACAGGTGCAGCATCTATGAGAGGCGGCCGAAGATCTGTAGGAAATACAAGCATTCGGATTGCGATTTTGTCCCAGGTGCGTACGACTATGAGCTACACTTCACCAGTGATAAAGAGATGGACGAATATATCAAGGTGAAGTTCGACAACAACGTCACGGAAAAACGGACGATCAAGAACATAAAGAGAAGAAGGGCATGAAGATACCGCCAGTCAAAGGAACAAGAGATTTCTATCCGGCCCAGATGGCCCGCCGCAATTGGATCATCGACGGCTGGAAGAAGGTTTCGCTGCGCAACGGCTTCGAGGAGTACGACGGCCCGATCTTTGAGTATTTGAGCATGTACCAGATCAAAAGCGGGCAGGAGATCGTCGAACAGCTCTTCTCCCTGCAGGATCGCGGGGGCCGGGAGCTGGCGATTCGCCCGGAGATCACGCCGACGCTGGCCCGGATGGTGAACCAGACGATCAACTCGCTGGCGAGACCGATCAAGTGGTTTGCAGTCCCTCGTCTGTGCCGGGCCGAGCGCCCCCAGAAAGGCCGCCTCCGGGAGTTTTTTCAGTGGAACATCGACATCGTCGGCGAGGATTCGCCGCAGGCCGACGCCGAAATCATCTTCACGACCCTGGACTACCTTCGCATGGTCGGCCTCACGAGCAAGGACATCCAGGCCAAAATCTCCAGCAGGAGACTCCTGGCGGCGGTTTTGACGAGCATTGGGATCCCTGACACGCGGCTCGATCCGCTTTACGCCGTGCTCGACAAGAGGCCGAAACTGCCGGCCGAGACGTTCGAGGCATTGCTGGCCGAACAGGTACCCGATGCGAACCAGGCCGGGAAGATACGCGATTTCGTGGCTTTGGATTCTCTTGGGCGAATTACGGAGATCGCCGAGCCGAATGAGACGCTGGTCCGTGCTGTTGATGAGCTCAAGGCCGTGTTTGACATCCTGAGCACCATGGGCATGGGCGAGTTCTGCACCTTTGACGCCAGCATCGTACGCGGCTTGGCTTATTACACCGGCGTGGTGTTCGAGGTGCACGACATCGCGGGCGAATTGAGGGCCATCTGCGGCGGGGGACGCTATGACAATCTGCTGCGGGATTTTGGGGGACCGCCGATTCCCGCCACCGGCATGGGCATGGGCGACTGTGTGTTGGAAATCCTACTACAGGAAAGGGGTTTGCTCGAAAAGCAGGTGCCCGGACGCGAACTCGAGTATTTTGTTGCCCTGGCAGATCCGCAGGCGGCCAAGTCCGTTTACGAGATCACGGCACGGGTTCGCTCGGCCGGGCACTCGGCGAATTTCAGCTACAGGCAGGGAGGTCTCTCTAAGCAGCTCAAGGAAGCGGCCGGCCAGAATGCGAAAAAATGCGTGATCCTTGGCCAGGAGTACAGGGATAGTCGCCAGGTGGTCGTCAAGGACATGGCGACGGGCGAGCAGGAACCGGTCGATGTCGAGCAGTTTCTGTCGCGGCTGAGTCCTTGACCCGGGAGACCGCAATACTTGCGGGTGGAGTGTTCGTGGGCCGTAGAAACGGGGTGCGACGCTGATGAGGGATTTCTCTCCCAACCGCTACGAGCGTGCTTTCGAGAACTGGTTGCTCGACCATCACGTCCGATTTGTACGCAGTGACGAGCACAGGCGCCTTGGATCGTCCCATAAATCTGTCAAGAACTTCGATTTCCTGCTGTTTCCCCGGCCGGACCGCAAGGTGATCGTCGAGGTCAAGGGCCGAACGTTCGCCGGCACGACGCTGGCCCAATTGACCGGTCTGGATTGCTGGGTGACTGTCGATGACATAGAGAGCTTGCAGGTATGGAGAGAGGCCCTCGGCCATGACCATGAGGCGATCTTCGTTTTCGCCTATCGCGTGGCACAAGCTGACGTGGACTTCGACGGTTGCGAAGTCGTCCTCACAGGCGTCGACCGGTATGCGTTCTTCTGCATCCGGCTCGACGACTACCTTGAGCACATGAAGCGTCGGAGCCCAAAGTGGCGGACAGTAACCCTTGCCGCCGAGGATTTCCGGCAGTATGCACAAAGTCCTCTAATCTTCTTGGTGTAGCCAGGGTTCGTTGAGCGTCGCTCATCGCCCGAGTCGGGAGTGGGTTGTGTGCCCTTCTTACGCCGCGGCTTGCGATTGGGCGGTACTGGTGCTTGACTGCGAGGCCATGCTTATGTTAAAATAGACAAGCAGTTTGTGTTCAGTTCGGCCATACCGAGTGTGACCGGAATGAAGGTGATGGAACGCCTCGTCGAGGAGGAAAGGGGTCTGAGTCCCAAACGTGCCATGATGCGCTATGGGCTCCGGTGACCTCCCCGGGGGTTGTGCAAGGGAAGTCGAGCAGGGTGGACATCAGAAAGACCGACATACGCCCAGGGGTATCCGAGCCTGTCGCGCCGGGCGGTCTTGTGAGGCAGGCCGCGGTGGCAAAGGACCAGTACGAACAACAGACGAGTCTTGGAGGTCTTGGGCAGAAGGGGCCGCCGGAGAAGAAGGTCAATGTCGATCGCATGCTGGCCTGCCGGTATGAGATGAAATACATCATCGACGAGATCCGGGCGGCGGGCATTGTCCGGTATATCCGCCCGTTCCTGGAGCCGGATCGCTACTCGAAGCTCCAGCGGGGCGGGCACTACCCCATCGTGAGCCTATACCTCGATTCGCCCCAGTTACAGCTTTGCCGGGAGAGCCTGACGGGGCTGAAGAACCGTTTCAAGCTGCGGGTTCGCAGCTACACGGATGAGCCTGAGTATCCCCGCTTCGTCGAAATCAAGCGCCGGATCAATCGGGTGATCATGAAGAGCCGGGCTCGGGTGACGGATGGTGATGTGCCGATGCTGCTCAAAGGCAGGTCCTTGCCGCCGCAGGGCTACAAAACGGACGAAAAAGCATTGAGCCAGTTCCAGCTCTACGTGGCTTCGATCCACGCAGGTCCGGCGATCCTGATTCGTTACTTGAGACAGGCGTTCGAAGGTACATTGCAGGACCCGGTGCGGGTGACGTTTGACCGGGAGCTTTACTACAAGGTCACGCACGAGCCATATGTGCGACTGGGTGGCTCCGGTTGGCAACCTAACGTTCTGACGACGGGCTATACGATTCTGGAAATCAAGTTCACCGGTTGCTACCCGGCGTGGCTCCCCCGGCTGGTGAGGGATTTCGAGCTGGAGGTGACTCCGGTGTCGAAGTACGCCACGTCGGTCACGCAGGCATGCCGGCTGGGGTTTTGCGGGCCGGCTTTGAGGTACCCGTGGTATGGATAGATTGTGGCAATTGATGGAAGACACATCCATCAGCGGAGGACCGTTCAACCCGCAGACCGTGTTGCTGTCGCTGTTGTTGGCCTTCGTCCTGGGGCAGGTTCTGGCGTGGGTATACTACGTTACCCACAGCGGGCTGTCCTATTCTCGCTCCTACGTGCAGTCTCTGATCCTCCTGACCGTGGTGATCTCGATGGTGATGACGGTCATCGGCAACAACATCATCACGGCCTTCGGATTGATGGGCGCTCTGGCGATCGTGCGCTTCCGGAACGTTGTCAAAGACACGCGCGACATTGCGTTCATTTTTTGCGCCCTGGTGGTGGGCATGGCGGCGGGCTCTCACCGGTACCTGACGGCCATCCTGGGGACCGGAATCCTCAGCTTGATCATCCTTTACCTGCATTTCACGGATTTCGGCTCGCATGAGCCTCACAACGGCTTTCTGCGATTCAGCGTGCGCTCCCCGCTCGGGCCGGACCATCCCGTGCCCGGTATCCTGCGGCGATTCTGCGGGAGTTTTACCATGATCTCCGTACAGGACAGCGGATTCGGCGGGCCGGCGGAATACGCCTACCAAATCCTGATTCGCGACACCACCCAGAACGAGGAATTCGTAGCCGAACTGGAGAAAGTGGAAGGAATCGAGAATATCAGCCTGACATTGCAGGAAAAGCTGCTCGAGGTATAGACGACCGCATGAAAGAGGGAACGACGAAAAGCCACATGATCAAACGCTCCTACTTGCGTCACGCTGTACCGGTGATGGTCTGGCTGGTTAGCGTAGGGGTTGTGGCTTGGCTCTTTTACCAGCGGGCGGAGCGATTTGAGGCGGTGGGCATCGCTCGCGGACAGGTCCGGCAGGTCGCCGCGACTTGCACGGGCCGCATCCGGGAGATTCCCAAGGACGTGGAGCTGTTCAAATCCGTCAAGAAGGACCAGACGCTGGCGATCGTGGACACCGTGGCCGACAACGAGCTGGTGGAAGAGGCGAAGCTGAAGGCTGATCTGGTCACCGCGGGGGCCCAAGTGGAGCTTCTTTCTGCGCAGTTGATCCCCACGCAGGAGCAACTGCGGGCGGAAACCGCCAATTACCAGAACAGCCGGGAGGATAACCGGCGCCGATTCGAGGTGGACGTCGACAGTGCACGATTGCGCATCCTCGATCTGCAGGTGACCATCGCCTCCGACCGTGTCACTCTCGATGACCTGGCCGTGCAGGTGAAGATCAGCCAGAAGCTGCTGGAGGAAGATACGATTGTGCCCTACGAGCTGGAGAGGATCAAGGTGCAGCACGAGAGCACCGCCAGGAAGGTCCAGGAGAATGAGCGGCTGCTGGAACAAGCCAGAGGGGCTCTCCAGCAGGCCCAGCAGAGACGCGACGCGTTTACTACATATGAGCTGCCGACGCAATCGGAAGATGCGGCCCTGGAAGCCATCCGCAAGCAGATCGAAGTGCAGGAACAGGTCATGAAGGGTCTGCTGGAACAACTGGCGGCGTGGAAGTCTCGCCGCGAAGTGAAACTGACGTCGCCCATCGATGGCGTTGTCATTTCCATTCATGGCCAGAGAAATGATGCCGTGCTCCAGAGGCCGGGCGAAGAGGTCCTGCGGCGCACCGGAGAGGTGGTCAGGGCCGGCGATCCTATTATGGTCGTGGCGGAGGCGGAGCCGAACGAAGTAGTCGCATACGTGACGGAGCAGCAACTTGGGCATCTGAAGGAGCGCATGTCCGTCAAATTGGTCAAAAACACGGTGCCCGTGCAAACCGCTGCATCCCAGATCCTCCATATTGGTCCCACGATTGAGCAGATGCCGCAGCGGCTGTGGCTCAACCCGACCACTCCGCAGTGGGGCCGGCCGGTGTTGATCGAGATTCCGCCGGGACTGAAAGGTAGACTTGTGCCGGGCGAAGTCGTGGGAATCCGTGGATTATGATTGCCCGGCATTCATCGCCGCTCGGTTGCGGCGAGCGAGGAGAACCTTGAAGATGGCGGACAAATCGCATCACCGAAGGTGGCGGAGGCTTTGCCTGCTGTGCGCGGGCGGTCTCGTCATTCTGACGGGATGCGGTCCGAAGAACTACAAAGAGGATGCGGACAAGAGGGTCTACAGCATCATTGACCGCAAGTGGGACCCGGAATTTGGGACGAAAGCCAACTACCGGGTCAACGATGTCCCGCCGGGCCCGAACGATATCCAGATCGAGAATGCTGTCCCGGCCTCCGGTGTACTGAGCTTGCCGTATGCCCTGGCTCTGGCGACGGCCCATAGCCGGGAGTATCAGACCCAGAAGGATCGCTTGTACGAGGCCGCCCTGGATCTGCGTCTGGTGCGACACGGATACGAGACTCAGCTCTTCGGTGGCGCCAGTGGCTTCTACAACAAGAATGGTGCGGACGAAATCATACAGACCGAGGCCAATTTCGGCTTCAATCGGCTGCTGGCCACCGGTACGCAAGTAGGCACACGGGTCTCGACCGCGTGGGCGGATGTCCTTGCCGGCAAAGGCAACAGCGGCCTGACCTCGGTCTTCAGCGCGGTGATCACGCAGCCATTGCTTCGCGGCAGCGATCCGAGGATTGTGCTGGAGCCGCTCACACAGGCAGAGCGAAACACCCTCTACCAGATTCGGTCGTTCAACCGGTTTCGCAAGACCTTCGCCGTCGAGGTGGCGACGCAGTACTTCCGGGCCCTCGAGCTGTACGATCTCACCCAGAACACCCAGGCCCACTACGATGCGCTGGCATTGCTGCATACTCACGTTGTGAAGCGGGCGGCGGCTGGCCTGATTCAAGGGCTGGAAGCCGATCAGGTGCAGCAGGATATGCTCAAGGCCCGCGACGATCTGGTTGTTGCCCAGAGAAGATACGAACAGTCTTTGGATACATTCAAGCTCATGCTGGCC
>Ga0315286_10005133_pt1 | contig 12621 bp, 14 predicted proteins | sample YL17G10_0_MG_FD_205038 | JGI IMG/M metagenome (GOLD analysis project Ga0315286, IMG submission 205038) | Sediment microbial communities from Yellowstone Lake, YNP, Wyoming, USA - YL17G10_0 | ecosystem: Environmental > Aquatic > Freshwater > Lake > Sediment | place: USA: Wyoming | collected... | reverse complement strand
ACGGTCGCAAATCCAGGCCCCGACCGCCGGATTTGGCCCTCCCTTCGGTCGCCGGCGGGAGCGACAGGGGGCGCACCGCAACCATATTGAGAATTGCTGAGCCGCATCTTCCTGCCGCTGATCCAGTCAAGCCGCTAACTCCGCCTCGGCTGCGGACAAGAACCTGACGCAGGGGCACGGCGTGGGCTCTGCCCCCGTGCCCCTGCTCCTTGTGCGCTTTCCGCGATGCCGCAGGCGCCAACGGCCCTTGCTCACGGGGCATCTCCTCGAATTCGCACGAATCTGTAACCAGGTGGACACTTGGTCTTAGCCTTTGTGTGGCATACTGTAACGGGGCAAGATAGGTACGGAAACCAACTCGGGAAGTGCATTCGGGACAGAAAGGATCCTGGTCATCGCCGCTGACCGCCAGGTGCACACTGCGCTCAAAGTCGCGCTGGCATACAACGGCGATCGCTACCAGGTATTCACCGCCCCCATCTTCCAGAGCGCGTTGCTTCAACTGGCCATCGTGCTTCCACATCTGATCATACTCCACGTTGAATCGCCACAGGGAGCTGGGTACGAATCACTGCGGCGATTCCGCGATCTGTCGACGGTGCCGATCATCGCCATCGCAGATGGCGATTGCCCAGAACTCGGCATTCCCCTTCTCCATGAGGGGGCCGACGTGTGGCTGTTCAAGCTCGTGGCCAGGCGCGAACTCTAGGCAAGAGTGCGCGCGCTGCTCATCGTGACACGACGTCGGAATTGAGTTCGGCGTCCGGGCCAGCCATGACCGCGCTCGGGTCCTTACCCAAGAACTCAGGTTTGTCGAGGAGCGACGCCGGGCGCGGGAGTTCGAGGACCTGGCGAGAGACCTTGACCACAGCCCGGAGATGGCCTGGTTCCCGTCGGGATTGCAGGCCGTCGTTGCCGTGGATAGGGGGGTGGATGCCCGAGTTGCCTGAAGTCGAAACCATCGTGTGTGGGTTGCGCACGCCCCTGGCGGGACGGACCATCCGCAGCGTGACGGTCCTGTGGGCGCGCACCAGCGCCTTCCCCTCCCCGGGCGAGTTCGTGGCGCTCCTGGCCGGACGGCGGGTCGTGTCCGTTGGCTGCCGGGCCAAGTACGTCGTCGTCGAGCTCGAATCAGGCGCCCTGCGGACCTCACGACCGCCTTCTGCGGTGTTGATCCATCTGAAGATATGCGGCCGGCTGCGCGTGCTGCCGGCTGCTGAACCCCCAGGGTCCCACACGCGCCTGTTTCTGGACCTGGACGACGGGCAGCAACTGCGCTTTGACGACGCGCGCAAGTTCGGGCGCGCCTATCTGCTGGACGATCCTGTACAAGTAACCGCTGCCTTGGGACCAGAGCCCCTCGCAGTCGATTTCTCAGCGGCCGATGTTTGTTGCCTGCTCGCACCAAGAAAGGGGCGGCTGAAATCCCTGTTGCTCAACCAGGTCTTCTTGGCCGGCCTGGGAAACATCTACGCCGACGAGGCCCTGTTTGCCGCCCGCCTCCATCCACTGCGCAAGGCCGATTCCCTGGATTCCGATGAACAGGTGCGCCTGTATGACGCCATCCGCCTGGTGCTGGGCCGGGCTGTGGAGGGGCACGGCACCACCCTCGACGACCGCGGCTACGTGGACGCACTGGGGAAGGCCGGAGCGTATCAAGAAGAGATCGCCGTCTATGGCCGCAAGGGACAGCCCTGCGCCCGCTGCGGCACGCCGGTGGAACGCATCGTCATCGGCGGGCGATCGGTGTCGGCTCTCCGGTTTCGTGGGGCCCTAGCCGGCTGCCTTCTCCCTGATCCCAGGCGTTTCCAAGCGCCGCAAACGTTGAGCACCCGACGCCGCTCTGGGCCCACCCTCGACTCCAGGTGCCGAATAGAGGGCTTGCAGCGCCCGGCCGATGGCTTCGTGCAAGTGGGCCCGGGTCACTTCGTCCAGGTGACTGTAGAGGTATTTCTGGACCATGCTACGCCGGAAGCGGTAGAGCGACAGGCGCTGCCCGCCCACCCGTTGGAGGCCGACCGCGTGCACCAGAGCATGCCGTTGGCTCAGTGGGCCGCTCAGGCGGCCGAGAACCTCGGCTTCGTCGGCGCCTTGTATGCGGGCTATCACCTCGGCGGTGAACTCCTCGCCCTCAACAGAGGCGATGGACAACGTCCTTTGCCACGTGCGCGGCAGGCGGCTGATCCGCTCCGCGATGACCGCTTCTACCCGGGCCGGCAGCTTTTCCCAATTCAACGAAGGCCCTTCTATCCAGTGGCCGGCCTCGTCCTGCACCAGGTCGCCGCGCTCGCGCAGGCACCTCAGCATCTCCACCGTGAACAGCGCGTGCCCTCCGGTCTGTAGGGTGAGAGTGTCCCGGAACGGCGCGTCCAGGCGGTTCGGCTGGGCGTCGAGGAGGGCGTCGACAAAGGAGCGGCCGCCGGCGCGGTCCAGGTCCACACAGATGTCCCCGAAATCGCGCTGGAACTCGTGGACGATGGATTGCAGCGGGTGCCGTTGCCCGGTACGATCTGCGACCAGATCGCCCGGCCGATAGGCGCCGACTATCAGGATCCGGCTTCCCGCCAGCCGTCGCCCCAGGTGGAAGAGCAGGCTGACAGAACCAGCATCGGCCCACTGCAGGTCGTCCAGCAGCAGGATCAACGGAGCACGGAGGGCGATGGCTCGCAGGAAATTGGCCACCTGTTCGAAAAGGGACGGCTGAGGCAAACTCGCTCGAACTAGCGCCGCCGCCGCCTTGCCTCTCACCAGCTCATCCAGACGAGCACGCCAGGGCGCGCCTGCCGGCGCCAGGGCCTCGGCGCGCGCCATCAGAGCCATGCCCGGCACAAGAACATCCACCAAGTCCGGGCCAAGTTCCACCAGCGCCTGCGCCATGGTTGGCACCAGGGCCCGCAGGCGACGGGCATGCTCGGCGGCAATTGTACCGCAGGCCCATCCGGCCTCAACGTCCCCGGCGAGCAGTTGCATGATCTCACGGAAGGGCAGGTAGGAATCGCCGACGCCGGCATGCGCATTGCACTTCCCGCCGGCCACCAACACCGCAGCGCGCGTTTCCATCGCGCGGCGGGAAAACCGGGCCAGCAACGTGGTCTTGCCACTGCCGGCATCGCCAATGGCAAGGGCCACTCGCCCGTGCCCCGCGAGCGCCAGGTCGAGCCAGCCCTCCAGTTTTGCCAGCTCGTGCTCGCGGGCCACCAGGGGAGTAGCGCCGGCGGACTCACGCGTCACCTGCTCCGTTGCCCGGTGTCCCAGAGCGCCGTTGCGGATGCTCTCATACAGGGCTGTGGTCTCAGGTGCCGGCTCGACACCCAGCTCCGAGGCCAGCAGACCGCGGGCCATAGCGTACTGGGCCAGGGCGGCGCTGCGTTGCCCACTGAGCCCCAGCAGGCGCATGGCCTGTTGGTGGGCCTGTTCATCCCATGGCTCCAGCTCGAGTTGCCGCCGGGTGTGCAGCAGGGCTTGCTCGTACTCGCCGCGGTCCTCGAGCAGGCCGGCCAGGCGTTGAAGAGCAGATAGCATCTCCTGGGCCAACTGTGCTCGGGTGAACAACTGCCATTCCTCGAAGGTGGGGCTGTCTCGGATAGAGAAGCCTTCCAGAAAGCTACCTCGGTACAACTGGACGCTGGAGGCAAGCAGACAGAGACGAGCGTCGTCCGTCTGATCCCGGCGTCTCGCCTCCCGTATTTTGCGCTCAAAGTCGGCGACGTCGAGCTGATAGTCGCTGGCCGCGTTGAATTGGATCGTGTCAGGGGAGACGAGCAGGAAGGGAGGCCGGGCCTGACCGTCGCCGACTGCGCGCCGCAGGTTGGAGAGGGCGTTCCGCAGACTGGCGAAAGCAACCTGGTCGGGACTCTCTGGCCACAGCAAGCCGATCAGCGCCTCGCGGCGGTAGGGCCGCCCGGCTGCCGCCGCAAGGTAGGCCAGCAGCGCCCGTACCTTGGTCGATTCAAAGCCTGCAACTGGCTGCCCATCCAGTTCCGCCTGGAAGGGGCCCAGTAAGGTCAGAGATAGATGCATCGCGTGATCACCTTGCGTTTCCTTTGCGCTGGTGTGCTATGTTAAAGGGGTCCAGGACTGCGACTGGAGGAGCTTTCGCGTGCGCTGGCCGAACGAGGGATGATGACCAGAGAGCAACCAAGCCATTTGGTCTACCTGCTGCGCCTGTGGCGGGTAGTAAGCGGCAGCAGGCCCGTCTGGCGCGCCTCTCTGGAGAATCCTCGCACGACCGAGTGCCAGGGCTTCGCCGACCTGCAATTGCTGCTCGCCTTTCTCGAAGACGAGACGACTGAACTGGGGCGCGCAGACCCTCCGAACCTGCCTCCCGGCTGTTCCGTCGGCTAGGCCACGATCAGCGGCGCTTGTCGCGCCGTCTGATCCCGATACCCGAGTCAAACTCGGAGCGGCCGGCGGCAGCCGCGCGGCCTGGCTGTGCCTGCCGGACGCACACCCGCGGGCCAGCGCTACACCAGGGAGATGTACTTTGCCACCCGATCGTTGGTTCATAAGGGGCACACCGACCATCGTCTGGAAGCATAACATGTAGGGCGTCTGCCGTCTATGAGAAAAGAATGCGAGCTGCCTGTAGTTGCGAGGATGTTTCGCGTAAACTCGTGCAAGAGTTGCGCGCAGATCAGCACGTAGTCACTGTGGACTTGCACGCTCTGCTCATGGACTTGCACTTTCGGCGACCGGACGGAATGATGTCATCGTGCTCGCGGGTAGGTCACTTGTCCGCGCCACCGGTTTTGGGCTTGCGTAGCGAATGGACAGGGCGATAGCAACCCCGTACATAGGGCTGACGGACACGGCGCTCAGGGCCGATCCGAGCGCCGAAGAGGCCATCGCCTCCTATGACTTTGGCTTCAGATCCATCCCCACCACGGTCGAGCTCCTGTCCTTCGCGGCTGTTTGGCAAGGCAGTTCTGTGGTGGTGCACTGGGAGACGGCGTCCGAGGTCGACAACCTGGGCTTTAGCCTGTACCGGGCCGAGTCGCCCGCTCACAAGCCGGACAGCCCGCTGAACGGTGGGTTGATCCCCAGCCATGCGCCGCCGGGCAGCGGGCTGGGTGCCAGCTTCTCTTTCCTGGACTATTCGGTGCCTCCTGGCAGGACGTACCAGTACTGGCTCGAATCAGTGGACGTGCAGGGAGGCAAAACCCGCTATGCGCCCGCGGCCATCCGGGTATACAAGGCCTATCTGCCGGTGATTGTGAGGAACCACTAATCGCCGCGGCGGCCTGTAGCTCTGGCGGCCTGCCCGCCGAAAATGACCCCTGCCCACGGCGGCCTGCATTGCTCGCCGTGGGTTTCTTGTTGTATGGCGCGCGATTTGACAGAAGCGGTACAGGTGGAGGATAATGGGTAAGGGACAGGATCCAAATCGCTGCTGGTCGGTTGTCGAATGCCTGAGCTGCCAGAGGTTGAAACGATTGCTCGCGGGCTGGCCCCGCTGCTGGTGGGGCGCGCGATTCGCAGCGCGGCCGTGTTCTGGCAGCGTACGGTGGCCTTTCCGGCGGTCGACGAGTTCGTGGCGCGCCTGACCGGGCGGCGGGTCGTGTCGGTGGGCCGGCGGGGCAAGTACCTGGTCCTCGAACTGGACGAGGGCTACCTGCTGATCCATCTGAAGATGAGCGGCCGGCTGCGGCTGGTGGCAGAGGCTGAACCCCCGGGTCCCCACACGCGTCTGGCCCTTGACCTGGACGACGGGCAGCAACTGCGCTTTGACGACGCGCGCAAGTTCGGGCGCGCCTATCTGCTGGACGATCCTTTACAGATAACCGCTGCCTTGGGACCAGAGCCCCTCGCAGTCGATTTCTTAGCGGCCGATTTTTGTCGCCTGCTCGCACGCCGAAAGGGGCGGCTGAAACCGCTGCTGCTCAACCAGGCCTTCTTGGCCGGCCTGGGAAACATCTACGCCGACGAATCCTTGTTTGCCGCCCGCCTCCATCCGCTGCGCAGGGCCGATTCCCTGGATTCCGATGAAGAGGTGCGCCTGTATGACGCCATCCGCCTGGTGCTGGGCCGGGCGGTGAACGGGCACGGCACTACCCTCGACGACCGCGGCTACGTGGACGCACTGGGGAAGGCCGGAGCGTATCAGGAAGAGATCGCCGTCTATGGCCGCAAGGGACGGCCCTGCGTCCGCTGCGGCACGCCGCTGGAACGCATCGTCATCGGCGGGCGATCGGCGCACTTTTGTCCCCAGTGCCAAGCCCGAGGGGTCTCGTAGCTGCGATTTCGGTCGCCTGCCGGCCCACAGGCGAGCAACCAGCGGGTAGCGGTGGCAAGCGCTCGCCACCTGCAACAGGCATTGAGCGACCGGACGCTTCGGGCAGCGGACGGCGGCTCGAGCCGCCCCCCAGACGGACGCCAAAAGCGCACCATGAGAATTGCTCCTCTTGGGGAGTTGTGCTATACTGGCCCGGCTGATGTTCAGTACTGGCAGAGAGTCGGCAGTGGAGGGCATATGGAAGTAACTGTGCAGGTGCGGAAGCGCGGCGTCGTAACCTTGCCCGCAGAGCTGCGGGAGAAGTACAGTATTCAGGAGGGCGATACCTTTCGGGTAATGGACTTGGCTGGGCTCCTTGTCTTTACTCCCATGATACCGATGGTCGCGGAGTTGGCTCGCGAGATCGAGAGGATGCGCATCGAGGCCGGTCTGAGCACAACCCAGCTTCTGGATGGTTTGCGCGAGCAGCGCGAGCGATACTATCGGGAGACCTATGATTCCGGCGTATCCTCATAAGCTTCGCGTCTTTGTCGACGCCGATGTGCTGTATGCCGGGTCAGCTTCTCCCGGCGAGCAGGGTGCCAGCCTAGTCATCCTGCGACTGGGCGAGATCACCCTCATCGACGCCGTGACCTCACAACAGGTTGTTCTTGAGGTGGAGCGCAACCTGGCGGAACGGCTCCCCCAGGCCCTGCCGGCATTCCGGTTGTTGGTCAGTCGCTGCCTGCGGGTGGTCCGAGATCCTCTTCGATCAGACCTGAAACCGCACGTGGGAAAGGCTGATCCAAAAGACCTGCCGATCCTCGTTGCTGCGGTTCGCGAGGGCTGTTCCTGGCTTGTTACGTTCAACCTCTGCCACTTTCAGCCGGGAGATCCCGGCGTGGCTGCAGTGCGACCAGGAGATCTTGTGCTGCGCATACGGGATCTTCTCGCGCACCTGCCGGAAGTTGAGTGACCGGTTCCTGCACCCTCACGCGGCCATGTCCACGGGCTCTAGCCGGAACCGGTCCGGCCGGTCGGTGGGGTGCAGATAGCCGGCCTGGATCTCGGGATGGTGCTCAAAGATGAGCAGCACGTGCTTGTCCATGGCCCACCTGGTCAGGTTGCGCTTGGTCTCGATGCTCACCAGCGGTTCGACGTCGTAGGCCGGCACCCAGGCCGGCCGCTCCATGAAGATCGGCCACGAGGCCACGTCCCCCAAAAAGGCCGCCGTCTGTCCTCCGTTTTCGATCACCACCACCTGGTGTGCCCGCGTGTGGCCTGGCGTCACCATCACGCGCACCTCGTCCGTCAGGCGGGTGTCGCCCCATAGGACGCGCAACTGGCCGGCCTCTTCCAGCGGCTGAAAGTTCGGCCGCAGGTACGTGGCCCGGGTGCGTTCGTTGGGATACGTGGCATCGGCCAACTCCAGCCGCTGGATGCAGTACGTCGCCCGGGGAAAGGTGGGAACCGCCGTTTTCCTCCCGCGGAGTACCGCTTCCTTTGCGGTGTCGTAGACGGTGTTGCCGCCGCAGTGGTCGCCGTGCAGGTGGGTGTTGATCACCAGGTCGATCTCTTCCGCGCCGATGCCCACCGCCGCCAGGCTGCGCAGCAGGCGCCGCTCGCCGCTCAGGCTGATGAACCCGCGCTCCTTCTCCGAAAGCTTGTCGCCGTAGCCCGTGTCCACCAGGATGCGCTGCGAGCCGGTTTCGATGAGCAGGCAGCGCAGCTCGAAGGGCAGGCGGTTTCGCTCGTCGGGCGGCATGACCTCTTGCCACAGGGCCTTGGGAACCAGCCCAAACAGGCCGCCCCCGTCTTCCCAGTAGGTGCCGTCGGAAACGAGGTGGAGAGAGATGTTGCCCAGATGCATCGCGTGATCCTCAACGTAGAGAAGCGTTCAGAAGTGTGTTCGATGACTCACCACAAAGACACGAAGGATTCATGGATCCCATTATTCAATCATCCTTTGTGTCTTCGTGTCTTTGTGGTTACGTCTTCCCAGACACGTAGGCAACGCCGCGGTCGAGCGCTCGCTTGTTGGGCTCGATGATCCGCTTGCGTTCTTGCGGGATGTGCAAGTCCAGGGTGCGCCTGACGCCCTCGATGGGCACGATCTCGCGGCTGCCGAGCATGGCCCCCAACAACACCACGTTGGCCATGCGCACGTTTCCCAGTTCAGCCGCCAGCTCGTTCGCCGGGATGTAGATGGTCTCGATGTCCTCCCGTGCCGATCGGTCGCGCACCAGGGTCGAGTTGACCACCAATAGCCCGCCGGGCTGGACCAGGGGTTCGTATTTGTCCATCGAGGCGGGGTTCATCACGATGCAGATCGAGGGTTCACGGATGATGGGCGAGCCAATCTCGTCGTCGGAGATGATGACGATGCAGTGGGCCGTACCCCCGCGCATCTCGGGGCCATAGGATGGGATCCAGGTCACGTGCCGGCCTTCGTCCATAGCGGTATAGGTCAGCAGTTGGCCGGCAAACAGGGTGCCCTGTCCCCCAAACCCTGAGACAATGATCTCTTCGTGCATGGCTTGCTCCTCGCGCGCTGCGCAGACACGTGGGCCTGCCCCTACTTCACCGCAGAAGCGGCCTGCCCAGTGCGCCCTGCGGACCTTCCGGCCGCCTTCCTTTGCGGTGGCCTACCCGGCAGGGCAGGCAGGCAGGCACAGGGTACTCCGCAGGTTCTTGACCTCGTCCAGCACCTTGTAGTCGCCCAGCGGATAGTAGGCGATCATCCGCTCTTCGACGAACTTGATCGATTCTTTCGGCGTCATCCCCCAGTTGGTGGGGCAGTTGGACACGACCTCGACCAGGGAATAGCCCAGGCCGGCCATCTGCACCTGGAAGGCGGTCTTGATCGCCGTGCGCAGCCGGCGCACCTCGGCCGGCTTGTACGCCGTGCGCCGCACGATGTAGGCGGTGCCGTCCAACTGCGAAACCAGCTCGCACACGCGAACCGGGTAGCCCTGGGTCTTGACGTCGCGCCCATAGGGCGACGATGTGGTGACCATGCCCGGCAGGGTGGTCGGCGCCATCTGACCGCCGGTCATGCCATAGACGGCGTTGTTGATAAAGAACGTGCTGATGTTCTCCCCCCGGGCCGCGGCGTGGATCATCTCGTTGGTGCCGATGGAGGCCAGGTCGCCGTCGCCCTGATAGGTAAAGACGATCAGCTCGGGATGGGTGCGTTTCATGCCGGTAGCCATGGCCGGCGCCCGGCCGTGTGCCGCCTCGGCAAAGTCGAATTCGAAATAGTTGTAGGCCAAGACCGAGCACCCCACCGGCGCAATGCCGATTGTCCTCTCCCGAATGCCCAACTCGTCTACCACGTCGGCGATTAGCCGGTGGGTGATGCCGTGGATACAACCGGGACAGTAGTGGGTTGCTACGTCGGACAGGGATTCTGGCCGCTTGAACACCAGTTCCGCTTCTTCTGTCATGGCTTGCTCCTTCTACGCCAGCTTCTTGATCTCGGACAGCACGTCTTCCGGCAGCGGTACCAGCCCGCCCAACTTGCCAAAGAACGAGATCGGCACGCGCCCGCAGGTGGCCAGCCGCACGTCTTCGATCATCTGCCCCGCGCTCAGCTCCACCACCAGGATCTGCCGTGCTGAGCTGGTGACCGCCGCCAGCCGGTCATAGGGGAAGGGGAAGACGCTTATGGGCCGAAAGAGGCCCACGGGAATGCCCTCGGCCCGTGCCTGCTTGACTGCGGTCTGCACGATGCGGCCCGCCGTGCCATAGGCCACGACCACGATCTCGGCGCCGTCCATCATGTACTCCGCATACCGCACCTCGTTGGCTCTGATCTGGGCAACGATCGCCTGAAGCCGTATGACCTTTTGCTCCATGACGTCCGGATTCAGAAACAGGGAGGTGATGATGTTCTTCTTGCGCCCCTTGGCGCCGGTGAGTGCCCAGGGACGATCGAGCCGCAGCGGCTCCTTGAGTTCCGGGAACTCGACCGGCTCCATGATCTGCCCGGTCATGCCGTCAGCGATGATGGCCACGGGTTGGCAATACTTGTCGGCCAGGTCAAAGGCTTCGACCACCAAGTCCACGGTCTCTTGCACCGTAGACGGCGCCAGGACGAGGGTGTTGTAGTCGCCATGTCCCCCGCCTTTGGTCATCTGGAAGTAATCCCCCTGCGCGGGTTGGATGTTTCCCAGGCCCGGCCCACTGCGCATGATGTTGACGACGACGCACGGCACGAAGGACATGGCGATGTACGAGATCCCTTCCTGCATCAAGCTATAGCCTGGGCTGGAGGTGGTCGTCATCACCCGCACACCGGTGCATGCCGCGCCATAGACCATGTTGATGGCCCCCAGCTCGCTCTCCGCCTGCACGAAGGCGCGGCCCAGCTCCGGCATCCGCCGCGACATGTATTCCAGCACCTCGGTTTGGGGGGTGATGGGATAGCCAAAATACGCCTCGCACCCCGCGCGGATGGCCGCTTCTGCAATGGCTTCGTTGCCTTTCATGAGTACTTTTGTCATGTGTCATCCTCTTCAGTTCGCTTCCACGTTCCAGGCTGGCCGTGGGCGTGCTACGTCGCTCGCTTCTTCCTCACCGTCCGGTAGACGGTGATCACCATATCTGGGCACATGGTAGCACAAAGCGTGCAACCGGTGCACTTGCCCTCCGGATCCACAAAGGATGATGGCCGGTAGCCCTTGGCGCTGAAACGGCTCGCCATCTGTACCAGGTCCCCCTGAGGGCAGACCATTGTGCACAGCTCGCAGCCCTTGCACCGGTCTTCGTCTATGACGATGTTGCTCATGCGCGTTTGCTCCTTTGCATCAGACTTCCATCACCCTTTCGTGTGCCTGTCTTGGCACACCGCAGAAGCGGCCTGCCCAGTGCGCCCTGCGGACCTTCCGGCCGCCTTCCTTTGCGGCGGCCTACCTCCCTCCGGTCGCAGGGCAGGCAGGCACAGGGTACTCCGCGGGGGAGGCCGAAGTCTCGCACACTTAAGAAGTCTTGAGGGTCAAGCCTCATTTCGTCAGGTAGATGCCCAACGCCAGGGACAGCATTTTCTGCTCTGGCGGGTCCGAGCGCGAAGGCAAGACGATGGGACACCTTCCGCCGACGACGACGGCTGCCATGTGCGCCTGGGCGAAATAGGACAGGGCCTTGGCCAGGATGTTGCCCGATTCGACGTCTGGCGCAATCAGGATGTCGGCGTGGCCGGCCACCCGGCTCTCGATCCCCTTCATCTCCGCCGCCTTGGGCGAGATCGCGTTGTCCAACGCCAGCGGTCCATCCACCAGCCCCCCGCGGATCTGGCCCCGTTCGGCCATCTTCGACAGGTTGGCAGCGTCCAGGTTGGCCGGGATATCCGGGTTGACCATCTCCGTCGAGGCAAGGATGGCCACCTTCGGTTTGTCGATGCCCAGCTCGATCGCCGTGTCGATGGCGTTCTGCACGATCCACACCTTCTGGGCCAAGGTGGGCGAGACGACGAGAAAGATGTCGCTGACGATGATCAGCCGGTCAAAGTCGGGGATCTCGAAGAGGCTCACCTCGCTCATCACCTTGCCGATGCGCAGCCCCTTCTCTGCGTCCAGCACCGGCCTCAATAACTCCACCGGCAGCGCCCGTCCGTTCATGATCAGGTCCGCCTGGTCGTTGTGGATCATCTCCACCGCTTTGTAGGCGGCTTCGACCATGTCCGCTTCGGGGATGATCTCCATACCGGTGAGATCGATCCCCTGTTCGTCAGAGATGGCTTTCAGTCGCATAGGGTCGTCGATCAGAATGCAGTGCGCCAGGCCCATGCCACGCGCCAGGCGGACCGCATGGAGCGTCTGCCGCTGGCCGGCTCCCACAATCGCGACCCGTCTTGGAGCTCTGGTCAGCGCGGCTTCCAGCAGTTGTGCAAAGTTGCGAATCGTCATGGTCTCTCCTTACCGGGAACCGTCGGCGCAGTCCCCACGTCGTACCCTCGGAGTACCGCCTCCTGTGCCCTGCGGAGTACCCTGTGCCTGCCTGCCCTGCGACCGGAGGGAGGTAGGCCACCGCAAAGGAAGGCGGCCGGAAGGTCCGCAGGGCGCACTGGGCAGGCCGCTTCTGCGGTGGCATCTCACTCCCAGGGCTGCACCAGAAATCGGTCCAGCACCAGCACCGGTTGGGCGAAATGGTTCGATCCGAAGCCGTCGGCAAATGAGCGATCGATGCACACCAGGGCGATGGGCAAACTAAGGGCCCTGGCGAACCCTTCGATCTGGGCGTTGCCCTCGAGGATCTGTTCGACCGTGGTCTCGCCCTTCAGGTTTGGGTTGCTGACCAGGCTGGTCACTTGAAGGCGAGCGCCGACTTCGATTTCGGCAATCGATCGGGCCAACCCCTCTAGCGAGTTGGTAAACGGACGATAGGGGTTCACCACAAAGTGCATGGTGTAG
>Ga0315286_10005132_pt1 | contig 12622 bp, 11 predicted proteins | sample YL17G10_0_MG_FD_205038 | JGI IMG/M metagenome (GOLD analysis project Ga0315286, IMG submission 205038) | Sediment microbial communities from Yellowstone Lake, YNP, Wyoming, USA - YL17G10_0 | ecosystem: Environmental > Aquatic > Freshwater > Lake > Sediment | place: USA: Wyoming | collected... | reverse complement strand
ACCTGGTTCACCATTGTGGCTTGAGCGCCTCGGGCGAGTATGTGTGTAGCATCCAAATGGTGGATGTGGCCACCGCATGGAGCGAGCGTGTGGCTGTGCTGGGACGGAGTTATCTGGTGCGTGTGATGGTTTCAGTCGGATTCTGGGCCGCTTGCCGTTCCCGGTGCTCGAGGTTCATCCTGACAATGGCAGTGAGTTCTTCAACCATCACCTCCTCCGCTTCTGGAAAGAGTCGGCGCCGGGGATTCAGCTCTCGCGTAGCCGGCCCTACGAGAAGAATGACAACCGCTTCGTGGAGCAGAAGAACTCGACGCTGGTACGAGCCTATCTGGGGTATGGCCGACTCGACACGGTGGCTCAGACCTCGGCGGTCAACCGGCTCTACGACAAAATGTGGTTGTACTACAATCTCTTCCAACCCGTGATGCGTTTGACGGAGAAGATCTGGATCCGGCAAGAGGGCCAAACTTCAGGCGTGAAACGCCGCTTTGACCAGGCGCGCACTCCCTTCGACCGCCTGTGTACAACCACGGCCGTTTCCCGGGAACGACAGGAGCAACTGAAAGCTCTCCGAGACAAAAACCAACCCCCGTCGGATGCGGCAGGAGATCTACGACCTGCTGGGCTACGTCTCTTCACTGCCGGGGGCCGTGCCTGGCGTGACTGAAGAGGTCCGCCTGACCCTGATGACAGACTCAAGCGCCGACGAAAATGCGGATGGCTCGCAACGCAGTACTCAGGCTCTCAACAACCCGGAAAGGAGCGGACAGGCCCGGTGACATTATCATTTGACTGAACGATCCTGCTTCGGTAACATTATCATTTGAATTGACACGTAGCCAGACTCCGAGTTTGGAGCCTGAACCTCGTGCGGCCAAGTTCCCATGACGTCTGGCAAAGCATGAATCGGAGCGCCTGTTGGGCTCAGCCATAGGCGGGAGGCAGGCGCAGCCTGCGAATGCGAATAGAGCAAGCCCGAATCTCGCCTGGCCTGCCTCTCGGGGCGTTTGCCGGCGTGCTGGCCTTCCCCTGAAGGAATGCCTCAGAGCCGGAAGCGGCCTCCGGCTTGGTTTGGATGGCTTCTCTCTGCTCTGCTCGCTCATGTGCTCCGAGCGGATAGAGGCGATGAGCGAGTCTCCCCGGGATGGCCCCATCTCCGCGGAGTACCGGTGAGCAACAGGCCGATCGCCAGCGCAGTGCGACCGGGCTCCTTACTGCGCCGGCCTCTGCAGCCTGAGCACGATTGAATGCAGCGTCAGCGTCGAGTCCGGCCCCCGCCGAGTCCCCACCTTGAGGTAATCGCGCTCGACAAGCGAAGCCTTGTCACCCGGCGGGATCACCAGTTCTGTGTCTTCAACCGAGGCGCAGAAGCCGTGGGTCAGGTCCTCCAGGCCTTCACAGTGGCGTGTGAAGTAGTAGACGTAGAACTTGTCCAGGTTATTCACGCCAGGGTAAAAGTCCGGCGTCGCGCTGCCCACTAGCCTCGTGCCGTCAACGTTCTCTGCCCCCAGCCTGAGGCGGAAGTTGTTGACTCCCAGGCTCACATAGGTGGCGTTGCCGGTTGCCGTGCCCAGGGTCCCTACCACGGCATAGACTTCGTCGTTGTCGAACGTAAAGCCGGCCCGGAACTGGTAGCTTGCGTCCTGTGTGTCGCCCAGGCAGTCCATCCCGATATTGTCGCACTTGGGTCCAACCAGGTTGAAGGGCCAGCTCTGCGTGTCGATAAAGGACGCCGCCCTCGTCGAGCAATTGGGATCGTCGCAGGCCTGCCCCCATGTCTCGCTGACCGTATACACGAGGTTTGCGAGGTCGGCACTCAGATATGCTTCAGGCACCGCCGTCCTCTGTTCGGGGCTGTCGTCTTCCCATGCCGGGTAAGGCTGGACGGGCGGGTCCGGCCGGGCGTCGCGGATGCGCAGGACCCTCATGGTCGGGTTGCGTCTCCACTTGTCTGAGGGCGTGCCTTTCGTGCCGCCGTCGGCGGGCATCGAGTAACGGAGGCCCGTCAAGAAATCGTCGGCGTCTGCGTCTAGGCCGATCTGCATATTCGAGGGGATGCCCTCGGTGAAGACGTCCTGATCGGCGACCGAGAGCCCGTGCAGGACCTGGCGCACCTGCGCATCCATGCCCTGGTCGGGCGTGATGATGAAGTAGCGCAACTGGTTCCAGACGCTGCCCGACTGCCGCTCGATGACGACGTTGTTGTTGCTGTCGCTCAGGCTGCTAAAGACCACGACGCGCTCGGGATTCGCGGGGACCGTGTGGAAGAAGACGGCCGTGCCGCCAATCAGGCGAATAAAGTTGTAGGTATCGCTGTCTGTATCGAACGTGCCCTTGCGCGTGAACAGGTAGCTCTGCTGCCCGAAGTAGGCCGCCTCTGGCGGCAGGAAGCCATAGATGACGATCGCTTCGTTCGGGTCAAACCGGAAGGTCGTGCCGTAGCCCGGTCTTGTCTTGCCGGTGACACCCACGGTGGCGGGGTCGACAAACTCGTCCGGCCAGTAGGGCACGACGGGCAGCACATAGGGCGCGGCCGGGTTGTTGAAGAAGCAGGTCCCCATCACCGCGAAGGAATCGGGGCAATCCTCGATCGTCCACAGTTTGAAATAGCCCTCCTTGACCTCAAAGCCCTGCTTCAACAACTCGGCCTTCAGGCGGCCATCGATCTGGCCTTCTCTGACAGGGCCACTGCCCTCCGGCGCAGCGCGGTCTGCGGAAGCCGCAGGCACTGCACCCAAAAAGACTACCGACAGCACAAACAGCAAGTGGATGAGAGTTCTGCGAGAGCTGATCACAAGTCCTCCTTTGCATAGGTAGTGAAACTGACCCGTACGAGCGCCATGCCGTACCCGATCGCGATCCAGCTCGCCTCGCCGCGCAGCGGCTGGAGGGAACCGTCAAGTGGTTGCCAAAGAGCCCACGTCCATTCCCACACCTGTGGGAGATTATAGCATGCTCTCTGGCAAATGGCAAGGGGGGGGCCGCAAAATCGAAGGGGTCGAGCTCCAGGATTGGGCTCGACCCCTGTTTGCCGACCTACCTATGGGTTGTGGCGACAGTGTGTGCCCCCAAGGGACCTCGAATCTCTGTCGCCGCCCCGGTGGGTAGTCGCTGAGCTGTGCCCTTCCAGGGCCTCAAGACTGCCCTGATGGTTCCGCAGCCAGGTGAACGCAATCGTCATTGTCGGAGGTTGCATTCCCGTTGGCACTATGCCTTTGCCCTTGAGCACATGAGCCCAACAACCCCCTGCCTCTCTATCTGAGCCCGGCCACAGTTTTTCGCGTTTTCTCATCCGTGTGGTATAATCCTCAATGCAGAGCCGCCGCGGAAACGCCCGGCCCAGGCAGGGATATCCGAGGGAAAGCACAGGCGTACTTTATGGGTCGCGAGTCCAGAAAGGGCAAACGCAGACGTCAGGCACGGTCAGGGCAACAGCCCCCACCGGTCGGCGCGTCCTCAGAGTACCGGCGCAATATTGGTCGGGCCGATGACATTCTTGCCAAAGAGGGCGTAGAGATTCGGTCTGACAACTGGCAGCAGCTTGCCTTGGACTGGTTTGCTCCTCAGGAGCCTGAGCGGGGTGAACTGGCCCGCTACATAGCCGACCACGAGCAGAGATTGGGGACACCCTGGGCACAGGAACTCTTGCGTCTGGAGGTGTTCTTCCAGGCTGAGGACCATGCGCAGATCATCGCCCACTACGAGCGCGCCTTTCCCCACTATCCTCGCTGTGCCCTCGTAGAGATGTGGGTGGCAGACCAGGTCTTTCGGCACGCCGGCGATTTCTGGCGTGCTCGTCAGATGGTTCGGTACGCGGTAGACCATCTGACAGGCCACGCCAAGCCCCACTACGAGCTGGGGTTCATGAGCTACTTATTGGGCGATTTTGCCGGTGCGCTGGGCTGGTTCAACCAGGCGGCAGAACGGGTGGCGGCTGACAACGTAGAAATGGGAGCACGCATTCTCTACAACCGTGGCATGGTGCAGTATCTGGTAAAGGGCGACGAGAAGGCGGCCATCGCCGATGTGGAAGAAGCCCTCAGGCGTAAGCCGGACTACCCCCAGGCCAAAGAGACACTGCGCGGTCTGCGTGGCAAGGTGAGGTGGGTGCCATGGTAGACAGCCGTCCCACACTGACGATGGAGAGCTACTGGATCCCCACGAAAGCAGCCGGTGAGCGCCTGTTTTGGATGTCCCTGGAGTTCAGCCTGAACCGGCCACTCAAGCAGGGCCAGCCCAGCATTGTTGAGCGGGCCCTATCGTCTGGGTGCGCGGATGAGACGTTGCTTTCTCTGCCCGCTGTTGTTCCTCCGAAGATAAGGAAGGATGCAAGACGTCTGCTTCAGCCGTGGCCGGATGGTCGTTACACGGACGCTTACCGGCGTTCTGGAGGCATTCTCAACGTGTTCACACCGCCGTGGGGGGAACCTCAGGATGAGGTGTGGGCAAAGATGGTGGCCGGGTGGGAGTCAGATACCTTTGCCGATACGCAGACCCGGCAAGAAGCACTCCGAGCCTTGGAGAACCGGTGGAACACGACACCGCACCCCTTCTTCGCCGGGCTGACTCCAGCCCAGGTGATCGTCGGAGGTGGTCCCCAAGAAACCGAGTTGGCCGACGAGTTCCTGAAGCACCTCACGCCCCTATACGATGGACGCCCTTTCGAAAGCGAGGGGGAAGCCCTCATCAAGACGTTGACCTTGTTGCGCGGCTGGCAAAGTCAACCACGCAAGGACGGCCGCATGGTTCTGGAAATCATTGTGGCCGAACGGAACGAGCTGCTGGCCCGTCGCGCTCGTGTGCTGCATGAATTGGCAGGTTCGCGCTAGGAATGGACAGGAGTGAGTCGATGTATGAGATTGAAGACATTCCCTCTATCCCGGATCAAGGTCAACGCATCGAGGCAGTCACCGTAGATTGCTACGACCAGGCTGAGGAACTGGCCGGCTTTGAAGTCTATTTCACCGACGCCATGCAGTTCCCCTTCGCCGCCACCTGGCGCGACCCGGACGAGCCCAAGCACGCCGAGCCGATCAACGTATTGGGCGTGGACAACGTAGACGAGCGGCGGGGCGTCCTGCTGAGCGTGGAACGCCGGCAGCACGGCGGAAAGCGACGTCGCCTGCCGGCCGAACAGGCCCGGGCCGACGACGAGCGCAGCGCCAACGCCATCATCCTCGACGACTACCGGCACTGGGTGAACGAACTCAACGGGCTGACGCCCGGCTTTGGCTAGAGTGAAGGTGGTGTAACCATGGATTGGAGCCCCTCGAATGAACCCATTCGCTATGACCGGGCGCGGGTGGAGCGAACGGATTCGATGGTGAGAGAGATCAACCGGCTTGGACTGCCCCTGATCCGTCAGCGCAAGCTCAATGGCATTCTCAACGCCCTCGTGATGCAGATTGAGGACGGCGGCGACAGCCCGGAGGTCAACCGAGCGCTCCTCGAAGCGCTGCGAGAGGGTCTGCGACATCAGGTGGGGGAGCACCGGGCCAAGGCGGTATTACGCGCGATAGATGCCTTTGAAGGGGCCGAGTCCGAACGCTGGGAGCAGGTTAGGGCAGGCACTCTGCCCCCCATCGAATTAAGGACGGACGAGCAGCTCGACGACCTGATGCAGGAAGGTTATGACCTGCTTCAAGCCAAGCGGCAGACCGCGGCCTGTGACAAATGGCTGGAAGCCTGGGCCATGGTCACAGAGATGGCCACGCCGGACATGCGGACTGCCCTCGCCTTTGACAAAGCCTATCCCGGCATGATGCAGTCTGTGTTCAACTGGAGCGGTGATCTGGAAATGGAACTACACAACGCCGGCCTGCATGATCCTGTCTACCATGAGCACCGGGTGCGCTACGTGAACGAGTTTCTGGCCCGATTCCCGGACGAGGACGAGGAACGCTACGTCATGTTCCGGCGTGCCCTGGGTGAGGCGTTGTGGTGCCTGGAGCGGGTTGCCGATGCGGAGGCTGTCCATCAAGCCCTGGTAGAGAGATTGCCCGGCAAGGGCTGGAGCTACATTGGCTGGTCCGATCAGTACTACTGGGGACCTCGACCCAAGGATTATGACCGCGCCGAGGCCATTCTCTTACAGGCCCTGGGGCGGCCCGGCCTCGAGGACCGGGTCGATGTGCTGGATCGGCTGGTAGGCCTGTACAAGGAGTGGGGCAAAGCCGAGAAGCAGGCAGCCGCAGCAGCTCAGTTGTTGCTGCAGGTCCAGGCTCCATCACCACAGCCAGTGCATGTTGTGATCAAGCCAACGGCATCGCCCGGGGCAGCTTCCCCTTCCGGAAGGCAATCCCGTTCCAAAGGCAAGAAGCGTGGAAAGCAGAAGAAGCGGAGATAGAGACACGCCAGGGATCGCCTGATGTCTTGGATAGAACACCGTACGCCAAGAGCATGGCCTGTGCCCAAGAGTGGCTGCGTTTAGGGAGGCCACGCGTCGAAGTAGATACCTCCTTGATGCCTGAGGGCCCGCAGGGAACTGGAAGCGCGGGTCCAGAGGTACGCCTGGTGTGAATCCAGCCCCGACGAGGCACTTGTCACGCCGGCCATTACAGCCTCCCGGGGAACACGCGTGCCAGGTCGTCCGTTGTCAAGCCACGATAGAAGAGAGCAAAGTACTGCTGTGTCTCACCGGACGGTGTAGAAAGAAGCCTGTCGGCAAAGCGCTCACGCGCCGCGTCAGAGTCCTCCAATGCTACAACCTTGTTCAGTTCGGCCCAGAAGGCCTCCTTGCCGATGCGGTGGACGACACTGACCAGGGCCATCGCCGCATCCCTGTTCTCTTCCCTCGGCCCATGTTCCAGGTCCTCAAGCAGGGGGCCTATCGCGCGCGTGTCGCCGGCCAGGGACAGGAATCCGAACAACTCGTAGAAGTACCGTCCTTTGCTCAACAGACTGGCCATCGCACCCCCAACCCGATTGTCCTGCAGATCGATCAAACCCCACAGTGCACCCACGAAATAGGTCTCGCGCCGGTTGTGCACGGCTCGCTGGTAGAACCGCCATATCTTGTCAGCAGCCGTCTGTTCTCCGAGAAGACCCAAGGCCACGCTGGCCAATCCCCGGCCATAGTCGCTGAGGTCGTCAAAGCCTTCAAGCAGCACCTTGGCCCCACCCGTGCCGTGCCAGCGCAGGGCTCCGATCAGCCGGTCAACCGTTATCTCTCGTAGATGTTCATCTCGGATGTCCTTCGCCGTTCTCAGCCGTTTCGAAATGAGCGGCAACACCTCCGGTCCGAACTCGCGCATGCGCTGGTACCAGACCGGAGCACCAAGTCCACCTGCCTGGGACAATAGGTCGATCAGCTCTTCGCCGGTGCGCGCCTGCCGTATGCGGCGGACAGCTCTTCCATCGCGCACCCACAGCAGTGGTTTCAGGAACCCCGTGGCTTTTGCCACCTGGCTCATGGTTTCCGGATCGAGGATATGAAACCGAAAGAAGGTTGCAGCGCCAGGCACGCGCACGCGCGCATCTGTCGGTTGGATCCCGCCGGAAGGACTGGGGCGTTGCTGGGTGCGTATCGCTCGCTTGCTACTCTGCCGTTTGGTCATTAGACTCCCCGCGGTTATCATGACCAGACCATGGTTGACCGGTATATGGCTGCTTCATAAGCCACATCAGTGTCTCGTCAAGATGCCTTCTTCAAGATCGGTTCGACAATGCGGCTCTCCTCGGCTTACACGGGCTCAGTAGGGCGGATCAGCCGGCCCGGTGTAGCCACACATCCCCACTCGCGGTGAGTTGACCAGCGGCACCGGCTCACCATACTCCTCGTGTGGGTGGGACTCGGCATGCTCATCGCACAAAGTCCCCGGTACGTCCAATTCGCCCAGGCACTCAAGGCATAGCCACGAGGCAGGCTGACCGCACTCGACGCAATGCGCCTCGGGTGGGTTGTTGCGCGCCATCAGGGTAATCGGATGGGATGCCAGCGGTTTGCCTTTGCGCGTGGCGATGACCCGGATCAAGGTCTCCGAGGATGTCCCAAAATCGTAGATGTGGGTGAGCTCAACCCCCGGCTCGAAGACCTGTGCCGCTTTGGTTTTCATTGGGATCTCTGCGCCACTCCAGCCTCCGACCGAGAATTGGCTCAGGTGTCCACAACACTCCAGCCAGATGGCGCGCAGGTAGTAATCCAGGTCCGCCAATGTGGCTGAATCATTCATCTCCAGGTGTAGCCAAAAGCCACCTTGCCAGGCATCCTGCACTTGCAGGTGATAGAGCGTTTGCTCTTTGCCAGGCTCTTTGCCAGCAGCGCCGATGGCCTCCGCACGTTGTGGACACGTAGTCAGGTGCCGTGCCAGGCCGCCCTTTGTCATTTCTCGCCCACAGTAACCGCATTTCCCTCGTGACTGTTCTCTTCGTCCCATACGTTTCACCTCTCGGATTGTGTAAAGTTGATGCCCGACTACCATGACGCCGCGTGGCAGAACCATGGAGAGTACTCGGCCGGGGTATCTTCAGTGGCACCCCTGCCGAAAGGCCCGTACTGTTGGCGCCAGCCATGCAGACAAAGTATAAGGCAGAAGTACCCGCAGGTCAAATCAAAAGCAGGAAGTCAGATTCCTTGTGGGGTCTGCCGAGCTTCTGGTAATGGCCCGCGATGGGAACAGCCTTTCGCCTGGGACCCAATCCAGGTTCTGAGTAGGTTGAAGAGCCTTGCCAGCCAGTCAGGAGAAAAGGCCGCGCATCCCTGCAACAGGCTGTAAGAATCGAGCAAAACCTGGCGGATGCTACCAGGGAAAGCGCTGGACTGAAAAAGCGCTATCGAGAGACGCTCGTGGTGGCGCAATTGGCGAGTTGAGGCGTTTCAGGCAATCAGAGAAGACCGGGACCGGTTCCTGGCTATCTGGATGCAACGCCAAATATCAGAAGATGCCGGTCTAGCCGATGTAGGAGGCAGCGCCTCAAGATTACCCATGATGACGGAGCACGATCAAACCGGGAGATTCGGCAGGGGGATAAGCCCCGATGTCGGCGAAATCCATGTCCAGAGTCACCAGAACTCGGCTTTCCCGCTGACAGAGCGCTGCCAACAGGACGTCGGCGCTTCCACCGCGTCGTTGCTCCAGCACGGTCACGGCAGCGTAGCCAGATGCCGCAGCACCTCGGCTACTTCGACAGGCAGGTTCTCGTCAACCTTGAAACTCACGCAGGCGCCACGCCTGGCATCGCGACAACCCGCTGGCGGCCCAGCTCGGCTGCGTACGCGATTGTCCCCTGAATTGCCTCCCGGCTCAACAATGGGTAGCTTCGCACTATCTCATCCGGCGCCAGGTCCGCAGCGAGGTTGTCAAGCACGACCGACACCATAATCCGCGTGCCCCTGATGCACGCTCTGCCATGACACACGGTCGGATCAACCGTAACGTACTCTTGCCATCTCATAGCCCCTCCCGGCACTCCCCCATCAAGTCCTACCCTGTCACTTTTCGGCCCCAATGTCAATGCCGGTCCAAATCGACCAACTGCCAAGGCTCGGACGGCGCATTTAGACCTGCCGCCTCGGCCGGCCGAAGGTGGATTACCTCCGCCAGGTGCGCGATCTGGATCCGCTCGGTCCCCCCACAGGTCCGCAATCGTCCGCGCCGGCTTGACGAAGATTGGTCCGTCCGCGGCTGCTCCCGACGCCTCTGCGTCGCTGCCGGCCATCGGCTGTGAGCCGGTAAGCCTCGCCGGCACACCCGGCCAGGAACGCGAGCCACAACAATAGTGTACCATCAACGTGACAAGACCGCAATCTGACAGACTCTGCCATGTCGGGTCAGCACGTAACACACCCCGAGCCGACTCGGGTTGGAGTAACCGCGCCAGCCCATTGTCTGGTAAGCAACCTGCAAGTCGGACGAAGCAGCCACTGTAGCCACTAACTGTGTTGCGTGACGCAGCCTCGCGTGCTGGTCTCTGCACTTCTACTGCGGAAGTGGTGTGCGGGCCTGGACGAGAAGGCGATGCGTCACGGCTCAGGCGCGGCGACCACCTGAAATGGACCGGGAGTACCCCGCTCTCCTCTAGCCCGCCCCGGCACGACGCGGGGCTCCAGCCCTTTCGGACCGTGGCACAGAAAAGAGCTCGCCTCAGCGCAAGGCGCGCCGAACCACTACCCGTATGCCATGTTACCGGTTACCCCACGAACCAGCTCCCACCAGGCTTTCGCGCCGTATTCGGCCGGACCAGACGCACGACCCAAGGCCGCCAAGGGGCACTCAGACCTGAGCCGCAGGGCGTCTTCGCCCGCGTGAAGGGTGTTGGATAACAGCACTTTGCCAAGAGTGCGCGTCTGTGCTATGATGTGAGTGCATAGAAAACGCCCCACGGTGTTACCAGCACCTGGGGCGATGACCAGGCCGACGCGAACGGCCCAGCGCCTATAGGATAGCACACAAAGGCCGTTCGCGTCAATCTGCGCTTGCGGGTGAGCGGGCGGCTTTTGTTTGGATCGACCGAAAGGTAGGCAATTCTGTGGCCGGTGTGCCCCGCCCAGGGGAGGGTGACAGGCTGACTGGCTTGCAGCCAACCGTCAGGAGGATGGAAGCAATGTGTCCCAAGCTGCCGCTAATCAGTCCAGCCCAGGTATACAACGGGCAGCGGGTGCCCAAGATCCGCATCCTCTGCGTCCTGATGGCTCTCTTGCTGCCGGCGCTTCTGGCGACCTGTGGGCCTGCCAGCCAGGCAAGCAGACTGCTCCCTCCCTCTCCTACCGGCCGGGAGCAGGGGACGCCGTCCGCTGGATCGGCAGGGGCGGTGACCTTTCCCCAGATCCAGGGCACCATCCACTACATCCGCCCCGACGGCGGCTCCCCCGAGCAGTGCACCGGCTTGGCCGATGCGCCCTATCCCGGCAGCGGGAACGGCCAACCCTGTGCCTGGGACCACCCCTTCCGCGCCCTGCCGCCGGGCGGCCTGCCGCGCTTCGCCGGCGGTGACACGTTGATTGTCGGCGCCGGCCACTACATGCTGGGCTACGGTGCGCCGGGCGCCGGCAACCCGGACGTCTGCTATCCCGACGGGGCCTACGAGTGCCACATGCCGCCCATCCCCGGCGGCCCCGACCCGTCCCATCCTACCCGCCTCCTGGGGGCCGGCTGGGATGCCGGCTGCGCCGATCCGCCCGAGCTGTGGGGCACGCAGCGCGCCGACCTGGTCCTCAATCTAACCGATTCGAGCAACGTTGAGGTCGCCTGCCTGGAGATCACCGACCATTCCGGCTGCGTGGAATCCCACTCCGGCGGGCTGGCCTGTGAGCGCGATGCCTATCCCTACGGCGAGTGGGCGGCCCGCGGCCTCTACGCCGAAGACTCGGCCCGCGTCACTCTCCGCGATCTGAATATCCACGGGCTGGCTTCCGCCGGAGTCCACGCCGGTCGGCTGGCCGACTGGACCGTGGACAGGGTGCGGATCGCCGGCAACGGCTGGGTTGGCTGGGACGGCGACCTATGGGAGGGCGACGACTCGAACTCGGGTACATTGCTCTTTCGGCGCTGGACGGTGGAGTGGAATGGCTGCGGCGAGACCTATCCCGGCGGCGAACCGTCCGGCTGCTGGGGCCAGACCGCCGGGGGCTACGGCGATGGGGTCGGCACCGGCGTCACCGGCGGCGATTGGATCATCGAGGACTCGGCCTTTCTGCACAACACCTCCGACGGCCTGGATCTGCTGTACCACAGCCTGGGCGGCCGCGTCGTCCTCGACCGCGTCCACGCCGAGGGGAATGCCGGCAACCAGGTCAAGATCGCCGGCCAGGTGACCATCATCAACAGCCTGCTGGTGGGCAACTGTGCCTTCTTTGAGGGCCAGCCGCTCACCTACAACGTCGACCCCTGCCGGGCATTGGGCAACACCCTGGAGCTTGCCTACACCGGCGGGGAACAGGTGTCGATCGTCAACTCGACCTTCTACGGCCAGGGGGATGGCCTGGTCGGCGGCGGCCCGCGTGAAGGCGATGCCTGTGACGGCACCGAGACGCTCCTGGCGCGGAACAACGTATTTCTCGGAGACGAGGAGGCCCTGTCACCAGGCGACATCACCTTCCTCTTTTACCAGGAGGGCTGCCAGGACCTTAAGCTCGATTCCGACTATGACATCGCGTACACGGTCAAGGACGTCGAGTGCGGCGTCGGCGGCGACTATGTAGCTTCGGGCGCCCACGACCTGTGCCAGAACCCGCGGCTCAGCGGTCCGTTCAGCGGAACGGCTTACGGCATGGCGCCGGCCGCCGGCAGCCCTGCCATCGACGCCGGCGAAAACGCGTTCTGTCCGGCGGTCGACATTCGCGACCTGGCCCGGCCGGCGGACGGGGATGGGGACGGGAATGCGGTCTGCGACCTGGGTGCTTACGAGCGACAGGAGGTCGCTGCCTGGATCTACCTCCCTCTGCTGTTGAAGAAGGTTCTATGATGCGAGTGCCTTCCGCCGGGAAAGAGAATGACACGGCCTGGGACGATGGATGCGAAAGATCTTGTCAAGCGCCACGATGCAGGGCAACGGGGCTTTCGGGGGGCCAACCTGAAAGGAGCCGGCCTGGAAGGGTTCCCCTGACCTTGGTCAACCTGCACGAGGTGAATCCGGCTGGAGCTATCTTGATACGGGCTGACCTGCGCGAGGCCAACCTGGAGGG
>Ga0315286_10005129_pt1 | contig 12623 bp, 15 predicted proteins | sample YL17G10_0_MG_FD_205038 | JGI IMG/M metagenome (GOLD analysis project Ga0315286, IMG submission 205038) | Sediment microbial communities from Yellowstone Lake, YNP, Wyoming, USA - YL17G10_0 | ecosystem: Environmental > Aquatic > Freshwater > Lake > Sediment | place: USA: Wyoming | collected... | reverse complement strand
CGCTGGAGGTCGATGGGGCGGCCACCGTTGTCCTGCCCGTCGACCTGAAGGCCGGTGAGTCGATCGTGTGCGACGGGACGCCGGTCGTGCGTGTCTATGACGCGAAGGGCCGGCAGACCAGCATGGTGACGCTCGCAGCGCCGCCCCCTCGCCTGGCGCCCGGCAGCCATCGCATCAGTCTCGACGGAACCTTCTCCGGCGACGAGGCGCCTCGCATCGAAGTGATCGTCAAGACGCGAGGCGCGGCCGAGCGCGTCCGGGCCGCGCGCCGCGCCGAGGGGGATCGACGCGCGGCCGCCGGAACGCAACACCGCTGATGAGCGCCGCCGCGACACCAAGCGGCGGCGCCCGGCGCGAGAGGTGGTACACTTGCGTCATGCCGTCGCCGACGAGGTCCCGGAGTGACGTGTCCGCGGATGGCGCCATCCGGCGGTGGGCCGAAGACCGCCGCGCCGCGTCGGTCGTGGAGGCGCGAGAACTCGCGGCGTCAACAGTGACATCCTCCCAGTCGTTCGGGACGGCGCTCACCCTGCTCGCGTTGTATGCCGGGACGAACGGCTGGCCGCCGCCGAACGATCCCATCGACGAGCGGGACAATCTCGAGGTCTGGGGCCGGTTCTCCAGACTCAGGGCCAGGCTTCTCCCATGACAGTTGAGCCGCGGCCCGATCTTCCGGGCGCGCTTGCCGCGCTGGCAACCGCGTTGCGAGTACTCGGCTGTCCCGCGATGCTCATCGGCGGTCTCGCGGTGATCGCGCGGGGTATTCCACGCCAGACCATCGACATCGATGCTGTCGTCCAGGGCGAAGGTCTGGATGTTGAGACGCTGCTCCAGGTGCTTGAGAAGTCGGGATTCGCGCCGCGAATTCCCGATGCGGTCGCTTTTGCCCATCAGCGGCAGGTGCTGCTGATGCGCCACTCGCCATCCGGCGTTCCGCTCGACCTGAGTCTCGGCTGGCTTCCCTTCGAGCGTGACGCGATGTCGCGGGCCACGCTGATCGATCTCGCCGGCGTGACGCTGCCGGTGGCGACGGCCGAGGACCTCGTCGTCTTCAAGGCAGTTGCGTGGCGGGACCGCGACAAGGGCGACATCGAGCGCCTGGTGGTGCGCCACGGCGACACGTTCGATTTCGCGAGGATCCGGGCGACACTGACACAGTTCTACGAGGCGCTCGACGAGCCGGAGCGCCTGAAGGAATTCGACGCACTCGTAAAGCGGGCGCTCGCGGCACGAGGCGCGTAGGACCCTCGGCCTGCTGATGGCGAATCTTGAAGTACAGCGACTCAGAGCGCGTCAGGACCCATCAAACCAGTTCGTATTCGTGCAGGACGAGTCCGAACGCCGGCCCTTCGTGCAGCTTTCGTCGCACAAACCGTCGCACACGAACACGGGCGATGCCCATCGCCGCGAGGGCCCAGCAGGCGGACTTGCGCATATGTCTGTTCTGACATATACTCTTTTGCGTGGCGCCGGCAGACAAACCGCTCGTGTGGCTGCATGGTGAAGTGAAGAGCCCTCCGCTCGCGGCAGCAGCGAGGATCGAAGCTGGTCTGCTGCTGCGCCGGTTGCAGCGGGGCGAGCAGCTCGAGTTGCCGCATTCGCGGCCGATGCCGGGCATCGGCCCGCGCTGCCACGAACTACGGATTTCTGACGAGACGGTGACATGGCGCATCGTCTATCGCGTCGATTCGGATGCCATCGTCATCGTTGACGTGTTTGCGAAGAAGACGCGGAAGACGCCGGGGCCCGTCGTGGAGGCATGCCGGCGGCGGCTGCGGACCTACGACTCGATCATCGATCACTAGCGGAGGCCAGGCATGAAGAAGACCAAACGCGCCGCGCTGGAGGCCCACGGATGGCGGGTCGGCTCCGTTGCCGATTTCCTTGAACTGTCGCCGGCCGAAGCCGCATTTGTCGAGACCAAACTGGCTCTCAGCCGGAGCCTCCGCGACCGGCGGACATCGGCAGGACTTTCCCAGGCCGCCCTCGCCAAGCGTCTCCGTTCAAGTCAGTCGCGCGTGGCCAAGATGGAAGCCGCCGACCCGACGGTCTCGGTCGACCTCCTCTTGCGTGCGTTGTATGCCCTTGGCGCGCGTCCCCGAGACGTCGCCTCGTCGATTGCCAGGCGGCCCCGCGTCGCTGCGTGACCGGTCAGGCGCTCGTCGGGGCGAACACTACCCGCCACACCAGCCAGCGTCGGTCCGCGCCGCGTCTGTAGGTGGGGATGAAGTTGTTGGCGAAGGTCATCGGCGGCCCCCCTGGCGGGTCAACGTGCTGGTCGCGACGCCCTGCAGGACCGCGATGTCGCCTACGACGCATTCCCCCATGTGCGCTCACGATGGTTTCAACGTCAGCGCCTTCAACTGCGGCCTCGTGGGCGCGAATCGCGGCTTTGACCTCGTCAATCGCGGCAGCATCAGCGACGCTCATGTGAACCCTTCCTAGGCATGCGGTGCCCGTGGCCTCGCCGGAGTACTTCGCCAACGAGAAGGCCAACTGGTTGCACACCGTCGTCATCGATCAGGAACTCGTCCGGTACCGCGCGGTGTCCGCGACGCCGCCGTGGATGCTCGTCGACTGCGAGCGGGGGGCGTTCGGGACCAGGGCGGCGACTCACCGCACGGGCGCGTTCTCCGCTGCTCTGCGCGAGCGGCTGAAGAACCCGGCGCTCGAGTTCCACCTGGCGCCCGTCGGCGGCGGCGCGTGGGATCTCTATCCCTTCCACGCCTCCGGCCCGTTTCGTCACGAGCGCGTCGTCGGCCAGCCCGGCGAGCCGACGATCTCGGCATGGACCGTGACCAATCCCGACGACGCGCAGCCGATCCAGTTTCGGTTGCAGGTCGTTGGCGCGGCGGGCGGTTTCTCGCGACCAACGCTGGAGGTCGATGGGGCGGGCACCGTTGTCCTGCCCGTCGACCTGAAGGCCGGTGAGTCGGTCGTGTGCGACGGGACGCCGGTCGTGCGTGTCTATGACGCGAAGGGCCGGCAGACCAGCATGGTGACGCTCGCAGCGCCGCCCCCGCGCCTGGCGCCCGGCAGCCATCGCATCAGTCTCGACGGAACCTTCTCCGGCGACGAGGCGCCTCGCGTTGAAGTGATCGTCAAGACGCGAGGCGCGGCCGAGCGCGTCCGGGCTGCGCGCGGCGCCGAGGGGGATCGACGCGCGGATGCGGTCGCACGACGCCGCAATTGAGCATTGCCGGGGAACCCATTTCTGAACAACCGGCTGGCTCACCGACTCCGGGGAGTGGGGCTTCTTCGCTCATGGCGGACATCGTGCCCGCGTTTCGGCAGATGTACGCATAGTCGGATCAACCTCAAGTTCCCCCGCACAGTGAAGATGTTACGCGCCGCAACGAGTGTGTCTGGTCAATCCTACAAATCCGAACATTCCAGTCTCCGATCCCTCACCGAATTCGGGCGCATCCTCCTGACAGGCGAAGTCTCAGCGCTGGTACTCGTGTTGCAGCTTCATCCGCACATCGGATCAATCTGGATCGCTCAAGCGCCTCAAGCGTGACGTTCGCGTCGTTAGTTCGGCCACGCACGTTCTACATGGAGGGATGATGCCCCCATCTCCATCTGCGGCGACGCCGGCGGTGTCCTGTCATCTACGTTCTGTGCCCTGACGGCGCCCGGCTGGGGCGCGTGTCCCGCGCGGCCCCATCCCACGGGCTCGGGCAACGGGGTTCTCGTACTGCCAATCTCGGAAATCAAGTTCTTCTCTTACAAGGAGGCATTCCGTGGCAACCAAAGGCATCCCTCGGCGCGACATCTTGCGCTATGCGGCAATCGCGGGCGGCGTCGGGGCGTCCGGGCTTTCGTCATTCGCGTTCGTGGCTCGCTCAGCTCCGGTCCCGGCAGTCCAGGACGAGTGGATTGCCACGTGCTGCAACATGTGTGGTGGCACGACGGGCATGTTTGCCCGGGTCTACAACGGCCGCGTGATTAAGATCGAGCCCAACTCCTACAACCCCGTGGGCGTCTGCAACATCTCGACCGACTACGCGAATTTGAAAAGCACGGGCGCGCCGATCGCGCGGATGTGTCCCAAGGGCAACGCCGGCATCATGACGCAATACGATCCTGATCGCGTCAAACAGCCGCTCAAGCGGAGACCGGGCACCGCGCGCGGGGCGGGAGTATGGGATGTGATTTCCTACGACACGGCGGTCGCGGAGATCGCGGCCAAGCTGGCTCAGATCAAGGCCGATGGCGGGCCGGAGAAAGTGGTGTGGTTCACGGAGGACAACACCGCCGTCCCCATCCAGCAAAGCTTCTGCAATGTCTTCGGCACGCCCAATTTCCTGCAGCACTCCAGCCTGTGCGATGTGGCCCGGAAGTTCGGGTTCGAAAAGACACTGGGCTTCCAACGGCCTCTGGCGGATTTCCGGAACACCAAGTACATGCTGATTTTCGGCTGGAACCCGCTCAGCGCGACCAAGTGGGCTCATCTCCCACGCATCCTGCTGGACGGACTGGCCAACGGCGCCAAGCTGGTCCTGGTCGATCCTCGGTGTACCGAGACCGCCCATAAGGCGCTGCAGTACGGAGGTCGGTGGCTGGCGATAACGCCCGGAACCGACGGCGCACTGGCGCTGGCGCTCGCCAACGTCATTATCAGCGAGGGACTCTACGACGCCAGCTTCGTGTCCAGTTGGACGGTTGGGTTCAGCGAATTCTCTGCCCTGGTGGCGACCAAAACTCCAGAGTGGGCGGCCCCCATCACTGGAATCACAGCCGCCACGATCCGAACGGTGGCGCGCGAACTGGCGACGACCAAGCCGGCGGTGGTGGATGCCTGGTCCGGCCCCGGCCAGCACATGAACGGTGCGGAGGGCAGTCGGGCCATCGCCGCCTTGGCGGGGTTGATCGGGCAAGTGGACAAGCCGGGCACGTTGGTGCTGCCCGGGCGCAAAGGGCCGAGTTTTGCCGTGCCGCCTCTCGTCGGAACGCCGCCGGCACGCGTGGACGGCGGAACGACGAAGTACCCCTTCGCCCACTCCTCCGGCAACTATATCGAGGCGCGCGACGCGATGATTTCAGGCGTGCCTTATCGGCCCAAGGCCGCCATCTTCGTGATGCAGAACTTCCTGTTCTCCGTGCCCAACACGGCGAAAAGCCTGCAAGCTCTCAGCAATCTCGAGCTGATTGTCTCCGTGGATACCCACCTGAGCGAAACCGCGCTCATGGCCGACTATGTCATCCCGGGCACCACGTATCTGGAGCGTTACGAGCTCCTGCCGCAGTGGGTGACCTTCCCTGTCGTCGCGCTCCGCCAGCCAGTGGTTCCGCCCCTTTTCGGGCAGAAGCCCGAGTACGAGTTCGTAAAAGATCTGGCGCTCGCGCTGGGCTACAACAGTCCTCCCTTCAATGAGACTTACGAGAAGTTCATGGATGACGCGCTGCGGAAGGGGCTCGGGTTCGGCCTGGCGCAGCTCAAGGCGATGGACGGCGCAACCTGGATCGGTGAAGGGACCAAGTACAACAAGTACCTGACGACCGGGTTCGCGACGCCTTCCGGGAAGTTCGAATTCTACTCGCAGCAGATGCTGGACAAGGGACTGAACCCGCTGCCGGATTACGTCAAGACCGAGGATGGCCCGACCGCTACCTATCCCCTCTATATCATCAACTGGAAGGAGGCGCTGCACACGCACTCCCGCACCATGAACAACCGCTGGCTGATGGAATTCCACGGGCAGAACGAGCTCTGGATCAACATCAACAAGGCCAGGACTCTGGGGATTGGCGATGGCGACCTGGTGACCGTGGAGAACCAGTACGGCAAAGCGCAGGCCAGGGCCAAGGTGACCCGCCGCATCCACACCGACGTGGTCGGCATGGTTCACGGCTTCGGCCACTGGGCTGCGGGCACGTTAGCCACGGGCAAGGGAATCAACGATGGCCAGTTCATCCCGGGCAAGGCCGAGCGGATCTGCGGGATGGCCGCGCACAAGGACGGCGCCGTGCGGGTCTACAAATAGCGCGGTGTAGCGCGCGCGCCGTCGCCGCCGTGAGTCTGACTACAACACGATTGGCCCGAACCGGCGCGCCGTGCGGACGCGTCCGCACGGCGTGCGATCACAACGGAGGATGTCACCATGTCGGACGGTTCCACGTTCGTTCCAGCGATCTATGTTGACCATAGGCGGTGCATCGGCTGCAACGCCTGTTCCCTGGCCTGCAAGCAGGAAAACAACTACGAGTTCTCGTCGGCCGTGGTCGCGGGGGCCCGCACCACGATGGCCCTTGGCGAGCGATGGAACGAGGTCTACCACTACGAAGCGGGCACCTACCCGGGCGTCCGGCCGCAAGTGGTCGCCCTCACCGGGGATAAGTGCACGATGTGTGCGCATCGGCTCGCCGTCAACCTGCTGCCCGCCTGCGTGATCACGTGCATGGGAATCACCCGCGAGTTCGGCAATTACAAGACGCTGAAAGCCAAGTACCCCGACGCCGACCACATGGAGGATGGGCTCAAGGAGACGGTCCTCTACGGCAACCTCGGCTCTGAGCCGAGCTTCGAGCGCAATCCGCCGCCGCCGAGCGGCTACATTCCCGCCAACGACTGCCGTCAGTGTCATCACTGATCGTGACGTGGAGGTCTGACCGTGTCATCGATGACGACCGTGGACGCCACCGACGCGAGGGCCAGGGCCAGCGTGTACGCGTTCCTGGCCTCTGTGTTCCGGTCACTCCCGACCGAGGACTCCGTGCGCGCCGTTCGGGAGATGGCCCGGGGCCTGGAGATCGACGCTCCCGGGCCCTTCGCGCTCGAGGCACTGGAGCGCGAGTACATGGATCTCTTCGTCGTCCCGAACCCGCGGTACGTCGCACCCTACGAATCCGTGTTCCGCGACAGCTGGCCGAGCCCTCTTGAAGAGGGCGCGGCTATCAGGGGGCTGCTCATGGGGGATTCGTCACTGGCAGTTCGGCGGTGCTACCTCGAGGCGGGCGTCGCACCTGAGGACGGGCTGCCGGACCACGTCGCGACCGAATTGCAGTTCATGGCCTGGCTCTGGGCGCAGGAGGCGGAGCGTGAATCCGGCGACGTGGCGGCGATCGCGCAGCTCAGGAGCAGATTTCGAACCGATCACGTCGCGCAGTGGATCGCCGATCTCCGTGGACGGGTAGCCGAGCGAGACCGGCTCGGCTTCTATGCGGTCGCTCTCCGGGTGACCGAAGCCGTGATCGAGAGCGACGCGTGAGACCGGCGGGCGGTGTCGCCGGGGCCGGGCCGCCAGGGGAGCCCGCCGGCGAGCGGTCGCCGCGGTGACCCGCCGGCCGCGCCTCTCGTGCGTGGATAAGGAGACCCCCGTGTCCGCCAACTCGATGTTCGCATCCGCGTTCCATCTCGATCATCCATCCCCGGACGGGCTGATCGTGCGGCTCTCCGTCACGTCTCGGTGCCAGTTGCGCTGCACGTATTGCCTTCCAGAGAAGGGTTGCGCGTGCCCGTCATCGGCCACGAACGAAATGGCCCGGGCCGACCTGGTTCGGATGGTTGCTCTTCTGCACCAGAGTCGCGGCGTACGGCGTGTACGCTTCACCGGCGGCGAGCCGCTCCTGCGCCCCGACCTGCCTGATCTGATCGCCGACGTCGCCACGCTCGGCGTTCCGGAGCTCGCGCTCACCACTAACGCCCAGCTGCTCGCGCCACGCGTCGGCGCGCTGCGGCGGGCCGGCCTGCAACGCATCAACATCAGCCTCGACTCGCTCCGGCCCGACGTGTTCGCACAAGTGTCGCGGGGCGGGATCCTCGCGCGGACCCTCGAGGGCATCCGTGCCGCGGTCGCAGCCGGATTCTCGCCCGTCAAGCTCAACGCGGTGGTGCTGCGCGGGGTGAACGACACCGAGGCCGCCTCCCTCCTGCGCTTTGCGCTGCGGACCGGCTGCCACCTCCGATTCCTGGAGCTGATGCCCATCGGCGTTGCCGTCCGGGATTTCGCACAACGCTTTGTCGCCGCCGATGAGACCCGCGCCCGCCTGGACGGAGCGGGCCTCGTCTGGGAACGGCTGCCGTGGGACCCGTCCGACACGAGCCGCGACTGGCGCGTGCGCGATGCAGGAGGCCGCGAGACGGTATGCGGGTTCATCGCACCGACGACGCAACCATTCTGCGATGGATGCCGCCGGCTTCGCCTCACCTCCGACGGACGGCTGCACGGCTGTCTCGCCCGCGACAGCGAGCATGACCTGACGCCGCTGCTCTCCGCGCCCGGCAGTACGAACGCCCGGCACCGGATCGACGAGGTGCTCGCCGCTGCGTTTGCGCAGAAGCGCGGCGAGCGGTTCACGAGCGGGGTGTCAAACATGGCTACTGTCGGTGGCTGAGGATTCATCCGATGACCGGCACAGTGCTCTCCATCTGCACGAGCCCCCGCAAGGGCCACAGCAAATCCCCCGTCCAACGCGCCCGCGTCATCGATCGTCACGGCATCGAGGGCGACGCCCACGCCGGCCCATGGCACCGTCAGCTGAGTCTGCTGGCCGTCGGCGACATCGAGTTCATGCGCGCCCGCGGCCTGCCCGGACTGCGATTCGGCAGCTTTGCGGAGAATCTCGTGGTGAGCGGAATCAACTTCGATCGCCTTGGCGTCGGATCCCGACTGCGCCTCGGCCGCGAGGTCGAGATCATCGTCACCCAGATCGGCAAGGAGTGTCACACGGCTTGCGCGATCATGGCCCGGGTGGGGGAATGTATCATGCCCACGCGCGGCCTGTTTGCTGAGGTTGTCCGCGGCGGCGAGATCGCACCCGGCGCCGCGGTGGAGATCCTCGAAGCGGTGCCGCGCGAGACTCGCGCGATGCTGCCAACCACAGGAGCCGCATGACCGACTGGCTCCAGCTGCTCGTGCCGCTTTCCGTGATCGCGGCGCTCTACGCCTCGGTCGGCCATGGCGGAGCATCCGGCTATCTCGCCGTCATGGCCCTGGCGGGGGTTGCCCCGGAGGTGATGAAACCGACCGCCCTCACGCTGAATCTCGCGGTGTCGCTCGTCGGCACGGTGATGTTCTTTCGCGCGGGACATTTTGCGTGGCGACTGTTCTGGCCGTTTGCGGCGGTGTCGATCCCGTTCGCCTATCTCGGCGGGCGGCTCGACGTGCCGGCAGTGCTGTTTCATGGACTCGTCGCCGTCGCGCTGGCGTGTGCCGCATTGCGGTTGGCGCTGTCTGCGCCAGCGGCAGCGGATTTGCGCCGTCCTCCCATTGCGGGCGTCGTGCTGGCCGGGTCGGCGATCGGCCTGCTCTCTGGACTCATCGGGGTGGGCGGCGGGATCTTTCTGACGGCGCTGTTGCTCCTGTTCCGCTGGGCCGACCCGAAGATTGCGGCGGCGGTCTCGGCGCCGTTTATCTTTGTCAACTCCGCGGCCGGCCTGGCCGGCCACGCCGCCTCGCTCCACGGGCTTCCCGCAGCCTGGCCCTGGCTCGTCGCCGCGGTCGTGGCGGGCGGCTTCCTCGGCGCGCGCTGGGGCAGCGGCATCGCTAGGCCCCTGCACCTGCGGCCGGCGCTCGTCGCGGTTCTGGTTGTTGCCTCGGTGAAGCTGTTGTTCGAATGAATGCGGATTCGACCGCTCGGCCATCAACAGACTTGCAGCCGTGGCGGGAAACGGCGCCGGGTCCTGGACAGGCCCTGCGCCGGTACGGCCTGTCCCCGACGGATACTGCGATGTTCAACGACGCGCAGAAGACAACGTCAGGCCTTCACGTGGCGACACGAGAGGGGTTTCTCTTTCACCCCCGCGAAATTGCCTTCTGCGGCTATTCAGGTTCGGGCAAGACCACGCTGATTTCCCGCCTCATGGAGGAGCTGACTCCGCACTATTCGATCGGATACGTCAAGCACGACGCCCATCGGTTCACCATGGATGTCCCCGGGAAAGACACGTTTCAGGCGCGGCACCATGGCGCCGGAACTGTCTTCATCAACGACTCCAGTCATTGGGCGGTTGTCTCGAACGGAGCGCCGCCGATTGACGCCTTGAGAGCGATCTACGCGCCTCTCGACCTGGTGTTGGTTGAGGGGTTCAAGGAGTCCCCGCTCCGAAAAGTCGTGGTGATGGACGCTGACGAAGCAATCCTCGAGGCTGTCAACCTCGGCGCAATCAGTTCGATCGCTCTTGTTGTCGGGGCCCGGCGCCGCAATCCATCGCTTCACGCAACGTACTTCCATCGAGATGATATTTCCTCCATCAAACGGCATGTGCTGATGGTGCTCGGTCTTGACATGGCGCAGGTTGCGTAGCCACGTTGTCGGGGTTCGCATCCCGGCCTCCCAGCGACACTGTGCCCTCCCCGAGAGAACGGCAACACTCCATTCCGGTGACACGGGTGGCGCGTGGCCCTCTTGACCTGCCTGAGTTCTTCGGACCACCGATCATTGGAGAATGACTGTGATTAGCCGCGAGATCCATGGGCCTGCGTTGGCTGATTCATAGGAGGACGGCGGGTTACCGGTCACAACCGTAAACCGCAGCTTCCTCTTGATCTGATTGACCGCCTGCGCCTCGTGCGTGAGGGCGGGGAGGTGGAGGAAGCCCTTTTGCGCTAGAATGTCCGAAACTGCTGGCGGATTCCGCCGAGCTCGTCCCCGGCCTCGATCTCGGCGGGCTGGCGGTCACCTCTTGCGTCCTGGCTGCGAAGAACATGGACACGCGCGCTGTCACGCCCACTGACCGTCCTGGCGCGTCGCCCGATCCGGCGGGGCCTGCGGCGGGTCCGGCCCACGTGCCGGGCTGGTCCCAGGCGCCGGAGTTGGACCTGGACGATGCCCTGTCGCAATTCGCGTCCGACGCGGACGTCGCCCGCCGCGTTCGCCGCATCAAGACGCCGAGTCGCGCGCGCGCCGCGTCGAAGTGGCCAATTGTCGCGGGGGTGGTGCTCGTCGCCCTGTGTCTCGCCGCCGCCTGGCGCTGGTGGCCCGCCCGCGCCACTTCCCCGGCCGGCACGGGAACGGTCGCCATCGAAACGTCCCCTCCAGGTGCCTCCGTGCTCGTCGACGGCCGCGAGCGGGGCACGACGCCCCTGACCCTGCCCCTTCCGGCGGGAACCCACACGGTGACGGTCAACGGGACGACGGGCCGGCGCGAACTGTCGGTAACCGTTGTCGCTGGTACCCAGATCGTCCACCACGTCGAACTCGCGAACTCGGCGCCGACGACGGGGCGGTTGCAAATCTCCGGTGCCGCGGGGGCGCCCATCGTCCTCGACGGAACCCCACGCGGGGTGACGCCGGCCGAACTGGCCGACGTTCCGGCTGGCGAGCACACGGTGACCATCGGCGCCGGAGCAGCCGCCGTGACGCAGCGCGTGGCAGTGCCCGCGGGCGGCGTGGCTTTGCTGCTCGTCCCCCTCCGTCCACCGGACGGGCAGGCGCCGGCATGGATCTCGGTGGTGGCACCGATCGAACTCCAGGTATTCGACGGCAGCGCGTTGATCGGGAACAGCACGACCAACCGGATCCTCGTGCTCGCCGGCCGCCACACGATCAACCTCGTCAACGCGGAACTGAAGTACCAGGCGGCGCGGACCGTCGAGGTGGAGGCGGGCCGCGTGGCCACGGTCCGCGTCGAGGTTCCAAACGGCGTCCTGTACGTGAACGCGGTGCCTTGGGCCGAGGTGTTCGTGGACGGCAGGCGCGTCGGCGAAACGCCGATCGCCAACCTGGCCGTGCCGATCGGCGCGCACGAGATTACCCTCCGGAACCCGAAATTCCCCGAGCAGAAGCGCTCGGTCGTCATCTCCCTCGCGGGTCCGTCCCGGTTGGGAGTGGATCTGCGCCAATGAACCGGCCCGCGTTGTTCGTCCTGTTGCTCCTCCTGATGCTCGCCGTGGCCGCACCGGCCGGCGCCCAGCAGGATTTCGCCGCGGCAAAGGATCTCTACACGGCCGCGAAGTACGAGGACGCCCTCGCGGTGCTCGATCGGTTGAAGGAGGCCAAGCCTGCGCCTCCGGACGCCGCCCTCGGTGTCGAGCAGTACCGGGCGATGTGCCTTCTCGCGCTCAACCGCAGGGCGGAGGCGGAGCAGGCGATCGAGGCCATTGCCGACCTCGATCCCTTCTACCAGCCTGCCGAAGACGACGCGGCGCCGTGGGTCCGCGCGGCGTTCCGCGAGACGCGGCGGAAGGTCCTCCCTGCCGCGCTTCAGCGCCTCTACGGACACGCGAAGGACGCCTACAACAAGAAGGACATGGCCGAGGCCGTTGTGGCGTTCGGCCGCGTGATCAAGATCCTCGACGATCCCGACCTCGCCCTGGACAAGGCCGCGGTGGGCGACATGAAGATGGTGGCCCAGGGGTTCATCGACCTGGCGCTGGCGGCAACCACGAAGGCGCCGCCGGTGCCGCCGCCGCCCTCCTCACCACCGCCGCCGTCGGCCCCGGGCACGGGCGGGAGCGGCGCCGGTCCTGCCCCTGCCGCGAAGGCGCCGGAAGGCGGACGCGCGCCCGACGCGCCGCCCGTGTACGACGTCTCCTCCCAGGACGTCACGCCGCCGTTGCCCATCCGGCGCGACGTTCCGCAATGGGCCGGCCTGCGCGCGCCGGCGGGCACGACGGTCATCGTCGAGATCATCGTGAGCGAGACCGGGACGATCGAGTCCGCGGTCGTCCGACAGTCCG
>Ga0315286_10005128_pt1 | contig 12623 bp, 8 predicted proteins | sample YL17G10_0_MG_FD_205038 | JGI IMG/M metagenome (GOLD analysis project Ga0315286, IMG submission 205038) | Sediment microbial communities from Yellowstone Lake, YNP, Wyoming, USA - YL17G10_0 | ecosystem: Environmental > Aquatic > Freshwater > Lake > Sediment | place: USA: Wyoming | collected... | reverse complement strand
CACCTCTTCCCATGCCGAACAGAGAAGTTAAGCCCTCCAGCGCCGATGGTACTGCAGCTGCAAGGCTGTGGGAGAGTAGGTCGCCGCCGGGGTAATACGAACGGGGCCGGAACGCAAGTTCCGGCCCCGATTCTTTTTTGGGGCGCTCAGAGGCGGACACCCAGGCTGATCCCGAAGACGAGGTTCACGGCGTCGGTGAGGTCGCTGTTGAGGGGCAGGCGGAGGTGGGCGCCGGGGCGCACACGGCCGGTCCCGATGTCGATGGCGGCGGAGAGCTGGTGGTGCAGGGTCTGGTCTCCGAAGACCCCCTCCTCGGTGAGCAGGACGCGCCCGCTCCAGCCCCCGGCCACACGCAGCATGGGGCTCTCGTAGCCGGCCCAGCCGCCGAAGAGGGTGAAGAACTCGGCGTCTCCGCCCTCCTCCGGGATCCACAGTGAGCCGCCCAGGCGGCCCCGCGCCCGGAACCCCGTGGGGGCCTCGTAGCGGTAGTTGAAGGCCGCGGTCACGGGGATCATCTGCGGCCAGAAATCTTCCCACCGATCGACATCCGAGAAGATGCCCGAGAGCGAGGCGACGACGTCGTCGTCCTCCGAGGCGGCGAGCGGTGGCCGGACGCCGAACTCACCGAATGGCCCGGTTCCCGTGGCGCCGTACTCGATGCCGACGTAGGGATTCCCGATGGTGCTGGCGCTGAAGTCGCCCTCCTCGTAGTGCGCCCACGGCAATTCGAGGACGATGTGGGTCTGCGGGGCGACGCCCAGGCGCGCCCCCAGCAACCAGGTCGTCGTGAGGAAGTCGGGCTGGTCGTCGCCCTCGAATGAAGGCTTGAGCACCTCCAGCAGCAGCGTGCGGTCGTTCCCGCGGTCGAGGTACGGGGACTGGGCGGACGCGGGAGCGGCCAGTGCGAAGGTCAGGCACAGAGCGACGGCGAAGGCGAGTCCGGCGGCCCAGCGAGAATGAGCTTCCATCTCCGTCCTCCTCGATAGGTTGGCTGTGGGGTCCGTCTGAGACGCGCGGCGGCAGCGCTCCGCCATGGCGGCGGGTCTGCCGCGCGAGGCGGGGCGAGTGTAGGGGCGGGGGCCCGGGGGCGCAAGCGCGAGCGGGGGGCGGGTGGGCCGCACCCGCGGGCTATCGAGCGGTCGCGGGGAGGACCGCCAGCTTGCGCGTCTGCTCGTGCGTGCCGGCGCGCAGCCTGGCGATGTAGAGGCCGGGCGCTACCGGCGCGCCGTCGTCGTCGCGCAGGGTCCACACCAGGCGCCCGGGCCCGGCGGCGAGCTGGCCGGAGAACGGACGGGCGATACGGCGGCCGCTGACCGAGAAGATCTCCAGGGTGACGGGTCCCGTGGCCAGCTCGGGCGGCACGTGCACCGCGAAGGCGACCGGGCCTCCCGCGGGGTTGGGCCAGGGCGCGCCCAGCGCCAGGGCCGGGACGGGGAGCGAGCCGGTCGGCACTTCCACCGCGTCGGCTTCGTCCACGAGCAAGATCTGGTTGGCGGCCAGGCCGGTGAGGACACTGCGCTTGCGCGACGGCCAGTCGACTACCAGGGAGTCGATGCCGGCCCCGCCGGGCCCGAGGCCGAATTCGGCGCGCAGGCTGTTCTGCGAGCCGAAGCCCTGACCGGCGTAGGCGTGGCGCGTCCGGCGCAGTCCGCCGGCCGTCACCGTGATGACCGAACCGATGCCGTCGCGGTTGCTGGTGCGCCCGCGCAGGTCCACTTGCAACCAGGACCGCGGCGGGGCGTCGACGCGGTACAGCGCATCGGCTGTCTCGGTGCTGACGAACAGATCCGGGTCGCCGTCGCGGTCGTAGTCGCCCCACGCCGCGGCGCGTGAGCGGGCGCTGAGCCCGCCGGCCCCGGTCACCGAGAAGGCCGCCCCGGTGACGTTGTCGAACAGCTGGTTCGGCGCGTTGAAATTGGCGGCGTAGAGATCGAGGTCGCCATCGAGATCGTGGTCGGCGAAGACCGCCGCCGTGCTCTGGAAGGTGGTCGCCGTGCCGCTCGCCTCGCCGACCTCCTGGAAGGTGCCGTCACCCAGGTTCCGGTAGAGCAGGTTCGGGCCCTCCGCGGCCGCCACGGCAAGGTCCGGCCAGCCGTCGGCGTCGAAGTCGCCCCAGTCGGCGGCGAAGACCCCGAAGCCCAGATCCACGCCGGCGGCGGCGCCGACGTCGATGAACAGGTTGCCGTAATTGCGCATCAGCTTGCTGGCCCCGCCGTTGACCCCGAGGAAGACGTCGTCGTCGCCGTCGCGGTCGTAGTCGGCCCATACCGACGTGATGACGCCGCTCGCCCCTCCCAGCCCGCGTGCCAGGGTGGCGTCGGTGAAGGTGCCGTCGCCGTCGTTGAGCCACAGCTTGCAGGTCCCGCCCGAGAGGTTGGCGACGAACAGGTCGAGCCGGCCGTCGCGATCGGCGTCCACCCAGTTGGCCGTGCGCCCCGAGGCGGCGTCGGTGATCCCGGCGGCCGCGGTGGCGTTGACGAAGGACGGCGTGCCGGTCTCGGTGAGCCGGTTGCGGAACAGGGCGTCGTCGTTGCCCACGGTGGCGACGTAGAGGTCCTGGTCCCCGTCGTTGTCGTAGTCGCCGAAGCAGGCGCCCTCGGAAGAGGTGGAGAGCGCGACGCCGTAGAGGGCGGCGCGGTTGGCGAACGTGCCGTTGCGGTTGTTCTGGAAGAGGGCGTTGGCCGCGCCGATGTTGCACACGTAGAGGTCGAGCCAGCCGTCGGCGTCGAAATCGGCCCACGCCGCGCCACGGCCGCTGGCGTTGTCGGTCCCGAGGGCGGCGGCCGACACGTCCGTCAGCGCCACCGAGCTGGCCGTGCCGGGGAAGACGCGCAGGTTGTAGGAGCCGTAGACGCCCAGGTCGGCGGCGTGGGTGGCGCGGAGGAAGAAGCGTCCGGTGATGGGCGCGGTGAAGAAGATGCGCGAGGAGGCGTCGCCGGCCGAGCGGTTGTCGTTCACCGAGAGCTGGGTGCCCAGCGAGTCGAAGACCGTCAGGAAGGTGTTGGCGTCCGAGTACAGGTCGCTCGTCTCGAGGCTCAGTCTCTGACCGGCGGCGGCCGGGAACCAGACGTAGTCGGCGTCGCCCGCCGGGTAGAAGGTGCGGGCCTGCGGCGACCCGTCGGCCGGGATGTAGCGCGCCTGCGCGGGCGTGCCGTCGGCCTCGGCGCCGTCGGGGCGGAACTCGACGCGCAGGGCGTCGAAGGTGGCGGTCATCTCCGCCTCGCGCCCGTGCGAGAAGCCGGGCCGGAACCAGCCGTCCCAGAAGTCCTCCAGGGAGACCGAGAGGACGGCGGGCTGCGGCAGGTAGTAGCGCGTCACCTCCCACACGTCCTCGTCGGTGCGGTCGACCAGCGGGTCGTCGTCGGCCCCCGGCGAGTCGTCGGCGGTACCCGGGTCGTCCACGATGTCCCACAGCAGCGCCTGCACGGCGACCTCGGAGGCCGCGCCGACGGCGCCGCGGCTCGGGCCCTCGAACTCGTAGGAGAAGTCCAGGTTGCCGGCGCCCGGCGCGCCCGTGGTGTTGACGTAGTAGGTCCAGCCCGGAGTGGGGACGCCGAGGCGGCGGCGCGCGGAACTGGCGAAGTAGGTGGCGTAGCCCTCCGACCAGGCCAGGCGGATGTCCTGGTTGTTGTCGCCGATGTAGTGGACGCCGCCGGGGCTGTCGTCGGAGGAGAAGTTGGCCGCCGCGAAATGCCCCTGCTCGTGGGCGACGACGGTGTCGTCGTACCCCTCGCCGCCGAGCAGGTGGATGGAGTTGTCCGTCGCCTGGTAGTAGGTGCCGTCACCGCTCGCCGAGTTCCAGTAGACGACGATGGCCGCCGCCGGCCACGAGCCGTTGAGCAGCTGGAGGAAGTCGAGGCCGTTGAGCGTGACGTCGAAGAGGTTGAACGCCTCGCCGCCGGAGCCGGGCAGCGCGGTGAGATCCCCGAAGTCCTGGTTGGCGGCCGGGCTGTGACCGGGCACGGCCGCGGAGGTCACCGCGTAGAGCTGGGGGTTGCCGACGCTCGAGCGCACGCTGGCGTAGAGGCCGGGGCTGGCGGTGCTCGACGTGAGGAACCGCACCCGCACGCCGCGCACCTGCGAGTCCGTGACCAAAACGTCGTAGGAGCCGTCGAGCGCCGTCGCGCCGGTGGCCAGCACGGCGCTGGTCGCGTCGTCGAGCACCTGCACGTCCACGCGGCGGGCGGGGCGGTCGATCTCGATGCCGGTGAAGCCGGTCAGGCCCTGCTCGCGGTCGCGGTAGAAGAAGCGGCCGCTGGCGTGCCAGTCGGCGAGCGCCGGAGGGGCGAGCAGCAGCGCGCCCAGGAGCGCGGCTGCGGCGAGGCGGGCGCGCTTCCTCATCGCCCGGTCCCGGCCGCGGCGGGGGCCGCTTCGTACTCGATGGCTTTGCCGCCGCGCCCGTCGGGCACGACGCGGGCCCGCTCGGCGCGCGGGTCGGGGCCGAGCCCCAGGCCCACGCCGCGCCGCCAGACGCTGCCGTCGGCGGCGGTGATCTCCACGACCACGTGCAGCGCGTGGCGCCCGCGGGCGGGCACGCGGACCGAGAACGCGAACTCATTCGGTTCGTCCCGGTGCGCGAAACGGCGCTCGGCGCGCCGGCCGGCGATCCAGGCCACCTCGGGGGCCGGCTGCGCCAGGATGCGGATCTCGTCGGCGCTCACGCGCGGGATGGCGGTGAGCCGGAAGCGCGCCACTCGCCCGGGCTTCAGCGCGTCGAGTGCTTCGAGCCTCACGTCGAGGGGCGGCTGCGGCTTGATGAGGCAGCGCGGGGCGGCAGCGGGGGAGAAGCGGGCCGGAACCGCGGCGGCCGCCGACCGCGGCGGCGGTACGGGTGCAGCGGCGCGGTCGGCGCCGGAGGCCGGCGGCGAAACCAGAGCCAGGGCGCAGGCGAGAGCGGCGAAAAGGGCGCGGGGGAGGCGAGAGGCCGGGTCGGAGCGCGGATGTAGACGCCGGAGGCTGAGTCGCACGTCGTGATTATAGCAAGGGTCGGCTCGGCCCGGGTTGCCGGGGTATGTCCGCTCGGGTACGGTGCGGGAGACGGTCTGTCCCGCGGCGGGCAGGTGACGGCCTGGCCCGGGCCCGCCGCGGGGAGCGCGCCGCGAGCCCCGGCACAACTGTTTGGATCCATGCGGTTTAGTCCGACCTGACCACCTGGCCGTTCGACGGCTCGGTGGCACGGGGGATGCAACCCTCGGGGCATGGGTCCGAGGGCGGGTCGGAGGATCGGGCGAGCCATGAGCCGGCATCTGCGTGTTGACCGAAGGAGGGTGGCCGCACGCCGCCGGCGGGAGGCCGGTTGCGTGGCGCTGCTGATGGCCATCTGCCTGGCCGGCGCCGCGGGTCCGGCGCTCGCGCAGCCGGGTGCCCCCGGACGCGGGGGCCCGGTGGGGCGCGGTGAATCCGCCTCCCGCCCCGCGCTCGACCGCACCGAGCGCCTCCTGCAGCGGGCCGAGCGGGTCGTCGCCGAGACCGGCAACGAGCTCGCGCGCCAGTATCTCGACCAGGCGAGGCAGCTCCAGACGCGGGCCGGGAATGCCCACGAGGCGGGTCTCTACGCCGAAGCCTTCCGGCTCACCCAGTTGGCGCGGCGGCGCGCCCAGGTGGCGATGGCCGCCGCATCGCCTGGGGCCGGCCCGGATTCTCTCTCCGGCGCGCTGCGGCGCACCGGCGTCCTGCTCGACCGTATCGAACCGGCCGTGCGCGAATGCCGCGGCGCGGCGGCCGAGCGGGATTTCGCCGAGGCCCGTAAGGAGGAGACCCGGGCCCGCCGCTCGATGCTCGACGGCGAGCCGAACGCGGCGGTCGCGCACCTCGCCCGGGCCCGCGAGCGCGCCTTCGCCGCCCTGGCCGCGGCCGAAGCGGGCTGCGGCGGCGAACCCGGCCGGGCCCGCCGCACGGTCGAGCGCACGGGCGATCTGCTCGGGGAGTCGGCGTGGCTCCAGCGGCCGGGCGGCGCGTCGGCGCGCCACTTCCGCCGGGCCCTCGATCTGCATCGCGACGCGACCGCAGCTCTCGGCTCCGGCCGCTATCCCGAGGCCGCACGCCTGTCGGCACGAGCCAGGGTACAGCTGGTGATCGCCCTGGAGAGCGCCGATCGGCCGCTGGCGCGCGAGGCGGTCGGCGACGCCGTGCGGCGCTCGCGGGAGCGGCTCGCGGCCGCGGAGGGGGCCACGCTCGGCGATGCCCGCCCCCCCCTGGTGGAGGCCCGTGACCGGCAGCGCCGCGCCGAAGCCTTATTCGACCAGGGCCGGCTGGCCGCCGCGCTGGCCGAGGTCAGCGCGGTCACCGGCCTCCTCGATCGGCTGGGGATCTAGGAACCGGTCTCCTGCTTGACCCCCTCGGACCCCGCTCCTAGACTCCAGACGCCTGGGCGCGACGGCGCCCGGAATCCTCTCTCAAGGAGACAGGGATGGCGGTGCGCACGCGCTGGGTATTCGCGCTCCTCACGGTTTTCGTCCTCTCCGGCGTCGGTCTCGTCGCGCTCGGCATCTGGCTCTCGGGCAAGCACGTCGAGTTGAAGGCGGGCAGCACGCTGGTGCTCGATCTCTCCGAGGACATCCTCGAGGACCGGCCGGCCGACTCGCGCACCCAGTTCTTCTACGAGGACCATCCCACGCTGTGGGAGACGGTGTCCGCGGTCCGCCACGCCGCCGCCGACGACCGTATCGAGGCGGTGCTCGTCAAGGACCGCGGCATCGACTGGGGCTGGGGCAAGCTCGAGGAGCTGCGCCTGGCGCTGGCCACGTGCCAGGACTCCGGCAAGCGGGTCATCACCTGGATGGAAGGCGGGGACGAGCGCGACTACTATCTCGCCTCGGTCGGCGACGACGTCTTCCTCCCGCCCAGCACCTTCCTGATGGTGGACGGTTTCGCGCTGTACGCGTCCTTCCTCAAGGGCACCCTCGACGCGCTCGGCGTGCAGGCGGATCTCGAGCACGTCGGCGAGTACAAGGACGCCGGCGAGCCGCTGACCCGCAAGAACATGAGCGAGCCGTCGCGCGAGGCGCTGTCGGCCGTGCTCGACGACGAGTACGGGAACTTCCTCGCCACCGTCGGCGAGGCGCGCGGCTGGACGGCCGAGGAGACGCGCCGGAAGGTGGACGAGGGGCCGTATCTCTCCGAGGAGGCGCTGAGCGCCGGCTTGGTGGACAGCCTGCTCTACGAGGCGGACCTCGACGACATCCTGCCGCAGGGCGAAGACGGTCCGCGCATCGAGCTGGACGACTACCTCGACCACGTCCACTTCGGCACGCCGACCAGCCCGCGCATCGGCCTGGTCTTCGCCAGCGGCACCATCATGCCGGGCAAGAGCGGCTTCGATCCGGTGTGGGGCCGCACTCTCGGCCACGAGACTCTGGCCAAGGCCCTGAAGGACGCCCGCGAGGACGACAAGGTCAAGGCCATCGTGTTGCGCGTCGACAGCCCGGGCGGCGACACCTACGCCTCCAACGTCATGTGGCGGGAGGTCAAGAAGACCGCCGCGGTCAAGCCGGTCATCGCGTCGTTCTCCGACGTCGCCGCCTCCGGCGGCTACTACCTCGCCATGGGAGCCGACAGTCTGGTCGCTCAGCCGGGGACGCTGACCGGCTCGATCGGCGTGCTGGGGGGCAAGTTCAACCTGTCCGGCCTGTACAAGAAGATCGGCATGACGGTGGAGGTGATCGCGCGCGGGCAGAACGCGGAGTTCTTCTCGCCGCTGCGCAACTTCACGCCGGCCGAGCGCGAGAAGTACCTGGCCCAGCTGTGGGAGGACTACCGGTTGTTCGTCGGCATCGTGGCCGAGAACCGGCGGCAGCCCGAGGAGGAGGTCGAGCAGCTGGCGCGGGGGCGCGTGTGGACGGGCGGGCAGGCCTTCGAGCGCGGCCTCGTGGACACGCTCGGCGGTTTCGACACGGCCATCACCCTGGCGCGCGCGCGCGCCGGCATCGCCGCCGACCAGGAGGTCCGCTACGTGGTCTACCCCAAGGTGCAGCGGAGCTTCTTCAACCGGGTCCTGAACCAGGTGCTCAACGAGCCCGACGTCCGCGGGACGGCACTGCGGCTGCCCGGGGTGGAGGTGTTGCGCTCGGTGGTGCGCTTGGCCGGGCGGCCGAGCCTCGCCTGGATGCCCTGGGAGATCGAGATCCGCTGAAGCCGGGCCCCCGGCCCGGGACGCTTCCCTACCGCTTGTCACCCGCCGTGCGGCTCTCTCCGCTCCGTCACCGGGGCTGGAAGGCGACCCGCAGGTAGGCGACCACGTCGCGGATCTGCTGCGGTTTGAGCAGGTCCTTCCACGCCACCATGCCGGACTTGGGGAAACCGACGGCGATCGCGCGGTGGAGCTGCGAGTCGCTGCGGCCGCGCCAGAACCGGGCCGTGGCGAAGCTGCGCGCCGGCGGAGCGGTGGCCGTGACCTTGACGCCGCCGGCGCCGTCCTTGCGGTGGCAGTGGACGCAGTTGGCCTCGTAGACGATCCGGCCGCGGGCGGGATTGCCCGCACCCTCCTGCGCGGCGACGGGGGCGGGCGCCGGCGCCGTCGCGGCCAGCCACAGCGCGGCCGCGAGGCACGCCGGAGCGAGGGCGGCGGACGTTGCGGCGATGGCGGTTCTCGCGGTCATGGCGGGCTCAGGGCTCTGGGCGGGGCTCCCCACCCGCGGCGGGCGGACGCCACGAATCTACTCCCCTCGGCGGGGCGCCCGCAACGCGGTCCGGAGGCGCCCCGCCCCGCCCGGTTTCGCGCTGGAAGAGCCGGCGCAGGAGCGGCGGCGTGGCGAAGGTCGTGACCAGCACCACGGCGACCAGCGCCCCGAAGAGGGATGCGTCGAGTGCCCCGGTGCCGAGCCCGACGCCGGCGAAGATCAGGCCGACCTCGCCTCGCGGCACCATCCCGGCGCCGACCGCGAGGCGGTTCACGCGCCCCGCCACGAACCCGGCCGCGAGCTTGCCGAGGACCGCCACGACCACCAGCCCGGCCGCCAGCGCCAGGGTGGGGAAGTTCTCGGCGCGCAGCGGCGAGAGGCGACCGAGGTCGACCGCGGCGCCGACGCTGACGAAGAAGACCGGCGTGAACACGTCGGCCACGGGGCGGATCTGCTCCTCGATCTCCGGGCCGCGGTGCGTGCGCGCCAGGAGCAGCCCGGCCGCCAGCGCGCCGATCAACGGCGCCGAGCCCGAGAAGTCGGCGAGCGCGCCGAGCGCCAGGGCGAAGGCCAGCGAGTAGACGATCAGGGAGCCGCGGGCCCGCATGCGGCCCACCAGCGCGACCAGCGCCGGCGCCAGCCAGCGGCCCGCCAGGAGCGCCAGGGCGAGGAACCCGAAGGCGGCGATCAGGCTCCACGCGACGACCCCGGCCGAGACGCGGCCCGCCTCCCCGATGCGCTCGACGAGCGAGAGGATCACGATGCCGAGGATGTCGTCGACCACCGCCGCGCCCAGGATGATGTTGGCCTCGGGCGTGGAGAGCCGGCCGAGGTCGGCCAGCACCCGGGCGGTGATGCCGACCGAGGTGGCGGTGAGGGTGGCGCCCACGATGACCGGCGCCAGGCCCTCCAGCCCGAGGGCGGCGGCGAAGAGATGCCCGCCGAGGTAGGGCAGGACCACGCCGGCCAGGGCGACCCGGAGCGCCGGCTGGCCGGCGCGCAAGAGCTGGTCGAGATCGGTCTCGAGGCCGATCTCGAAGAGCAGCAGGAGGACGCCGAACCCGGCCAGCAAGTGGAGGAAGGCGTGATCGGGCACCAGCCCCAGCGCGTGCGGCCCGAGGATCAGGCCGGCGACCAGCTCGCCCAGCACGGCGGGCTGACCGAGCCGGGCCGCCAACTCGCCCAGCAGCTTCGCCCCCAGGAGGATCGAGAGCAGGGCCACGAGAAAGCCGACGAAGCTGAGGCTGTGCGGATCGGCCGCCAGCGCGATGGGCACGGACCAGGCCTCCGGGTGAGAGGGGAACGGGGTGGACGCCGGCCCGCGGGACCGGCCGCCGCTCGGGACAGGCGTCCGTTATACCGCCGGGGCGGCGCCGGCGACAAGCGCGCCGGGGGCCCGTCTGGGGTCGGAGCAGGACAGCTTGACCCGTTGTAAAATCGCGTGATAGCGTGGGGTGCTGCTTCCGCAAGCCCCACGCGATCCGGGTTCTGATACCACTACTGGAGGTGCCTGTTGAAGGAGTACACCACCTCGCAGATACGCAACCTCGCCCTGGTCTCCCACGGCGGCGCGGGCAAGACGTCGCTGGCCGAGGCCATGCTGTTCCTCGCCGGCGCTACCCAGCGCCTCGGCCGCGTCGACGACGGCAGTTCCTGCCTCGATCATCAGGAGGAGGAAGTCCGGCGCAAGCTCACCATCTCCCTCGGCATCGGCCAGGTCGAGTGGAAGGGCGCCAAGCTCAACCTGCTCGACACACCCGGTTACGCGGACTTCGTCAGCGAGGTGGTCTCGGCCCTGTCGGCGGCCGACGCCGTGCTGCTCCTCGTGCGCGGCGCGGCCGGCGTCGAGGTGGGCACCGAGATCGTCTGGGAGCGCGTCAAGGAGAAGAAGGTCCCCGTGCTCCTGTGCGTCAACCAGATGGACAAGGAGCACGCCGACTTCGACAAGGCGGTGGCCTCGGTGCGCGAGCGGCTGGGCGTGCGCGTCGTGCCGGTGCAGATCCCCATCGGCCAGGCCGAGGGCTTCACCGGCGTGGTCGACCTGCTGCGCATGAAGGCCTATGTGACCACGGGCCGCGGGCAGGAGGCGAAGACGGCGGAGAAGGAGATCCCCGCCGAGCTGGCCGAGCGGGCCCAGACGGCGCGCGACCTGCTCGTCGAGGAAGCGGCTTCCGGCGACGAGGCCCTCATGGAGAAGTTCTTCGCCGGCGAGACTCTCACCCTCGATGAGGTCGTGCACGGCCTGGAGAGGGGCGTGGCCAGCGGTGCCCTGGTGCCGGCCTTCGCCGTCTCGAGCACGGCGCAGATCGGCGTGCGCGAGCTGCTCGACGACCTGGTCGGCCTGGTGCCGCCGCCCAACGAGCACCCGCCGGTGATCGGGCGGGTGCCCGGCGGCGAGTCGATCGTCGAGGTCGCCCCCGACGCGTCGGCGCCGTTCGTCGCGCAGATCTTCAAGACGGTCAGCGAGGCGCACGTCGGCGACTTCTCGCTGCTGCGCGTCTACGCCGGCCGCCTGCAGGCCGGCAAGGAGGTGCAGAACTTCACGCGCAACCAGGCGGAGAAGCTCGGCAGCCTCTATTTCCTGGTCGGCAAGGAGCGCGTCGAGGCCAAGACGGTCGAGGCCGGTGACATCGTGGCGGCGGTCAAGCTCAAAGACTCGCACACCGGCGACACGCTGGCCGACCGGGCGCGCCCGGTGCTGCTGCCCGAACTGCGCTTCCCCGAGCCGGTCATGGCCGAGGCCATCCGCCCCAAGTCGAAGGGCGACGAGGACAAGCTGGGCACGGCGCTGGCGCGCGTCCACGAGGAGGACCCGACCTTCCGCTCCGAGGTGGACGGCGTCATGCACCAGACGCTGGTGCGCGGCCAGGGCGAGCTGCACCTCGACGTGACCCTGGAGAAGATCAAGCGGCGCTTCCACGTGGACGTCGAGATGGCCAAGCCCAAGGTGCCCTACCGCGAGACGGTCAAGGCCAAGGCCCAGGGCGAGTACCGGCACAAGAAGCAGACCGGCGGCCGCGGCCAGTTCGGCGAGGTGCACCTGCGCCTCGAGCCGGTGAAGCGGGGCGAGGGCTTCAAGTTCCTCGACGAGGTCAAGGGCGGCGTGGTTCCCAACCAGTACATCCCGGCGGTGGAGAAGGGGATCGTGGAGGCCATGACGCAGGGCGTGCTCGCCGGCTATCCGGTGGTGGACGTGCAGGCGGCGCTCTTCTTCGGCAAGTACCACGACGTCGATTCCTCGGAGATGGCCTTCAAGATCGCCTCCATCCAATGCTTCAAGGAAGTGGCCGAGAAGGCGCAGCCGATCCTGCTCGAGCCCATCGACGAGATCGAGGTGCGCGTGCCCGAGGAATTCATGGGCGACGTCATGGGCGACGTTTCGTCGCGCCGCGGCAAGATCCTGGGGATGAACAGCGACGGGCACTACCAGGTGGTCAAGGCGCTGGTGCCCGCGGCGGAGCTCTACAAGTACTCCACGCACCTGCGGTCCTTGACCCAGGGACGCGGGCGCCACCAGCAGCGCTTCTCCCACTACGAGGAAGTGCCCCGCGAGCAGGCGGAGCGCATCATCGCGGCGGCGAAGGCGGAGAAGGAAGCCGGGGCGAAAGCCTGATTCCGGGGAGAGATCATGTCCGGCCATTCCAAATGGGCGACCATCAAGCGCAAGAAGGGCGCCAAGGACCAGCAGCGGGGTAAGCTCTTCTCGAAGCTGATCAAGGAGATCACCATCGCCGCCCGCCACGGCGGCGGCGATATGGCGGGCAACGCGCGGCTGCGCACCGCCGTCGACGCGGCCAAGGCGGAGAACATGCCGGCCGTCAACATCGAGCGCGCCGTCAAGCGCGGCACCGGCGAGATCGAGGGCGTCACCTACGAGGAGATTCACTACGAGGGCTACGGCCCGGCGGGGGTGGCGGTGCTGGTCGAGGTGGCCACCGACAACCGCAACCGCACGGCCGGCGAGATCCGGCACGTGTTCTCCAAGAACGGCGGTAGCATGGGGGA
>Ga0315286_10005127_pt1 | contig 12626 bp, 27 predicted proteins | sample YL17G10_0_MG_FD_205038 | JGI IMG/M metagenome (GOLD analysis project Ga0315286, IMG submission 205038) | Sediment microbial communities from Yellowstone Lake, YNP, Wyoming, USA - YL17G10_0 | ecosystem: Environmental > Aquatic > Freshwater > Lake > Sediment | place: USA: Wyoming | collected... | reverse complement strand
AGCGCTTGTCCTGAGCGTCATTCGGCACGGCAGGCGTAGCGCGGACGTTGTACAAAAGTTTTAACGCTTTTAATATGGAGGTGCGGCATGGAATCTCAAATTGATGGAATGGTAGACACGATCAATAGTTTAGAAGCGGAAAATGCCGCGCTGAAAGCCAAGGTAGAAAAGTTTACATCTTACAACAGGCAAAGTGCGCCATGCTCAAGGTGCGGCGAGTTAAACAACAGCCGTGCTATGTATTGTCAGTGGTGCGGCTTCACGGGCCACGAGTAGGCACGGCGCACGTTTGCCGAAACGTTGGTGTAAATGCCGCGTTTCTTTTATCGTAAAGGCGCGGCGAAGGAGAAGAATATCATGAAGTACAAAAGACTGAAATATTTTTCTAATGTTATTGCTGGCGACGAATGGTGGGACGGGGTGCTTCGTAAGTGGCGTTTAGTTGTTAATGTACCAACAAGGGCGACGGATGGGAAAAAATATCGCCGCGCAGGACATTAAGGATAAAACGCGGCACATCCACCAACAAATAAAGTGATGCCATTTGCAAAGCCAAACGGCACACGTTTATCAGACGTTGGCAGAAATAAACTTTTCAAGGAGTCTATTATGGGTTATCCTGGTAGCAGTCTTGACGACTATTATTCGTATGAACTTATAGACAAGGTTATTGAGCAGATTGAAAGTGGCGATACTGGCGATGTAGATAAACTATCAAACAGGCTTTCACTGGTGGTAGAAAAGTTTACATCTGCCAACAAACGCATTAAGCAAGGGCTAAAGCCACATGCGAAGCGCACGTCTTAATGCGTCAACCGTTGTGCAAAAGTTTTAACGCTTTATATAAGGAGTTGCGAATGGACATACAACAAGCTGTTTGGGTGTTTGATACAGCATACCAAGTAATGAGACCTGATGAAAAACGTGCATGGGATGCCATTCGCAAAGAACTTGTGGAGGCGTTAAAACCTTCGCACAACAAACAAAGTACTCCATTACAAACATGCTTGGTATGTGGCAAACCTGATACTAATTATATAGCTGAGGGTGTGTGCCGTCACTGTCGCAGGTAACGGCGTACATTTGTCAAACGTTGTAGTCAATAAACCGCGCTTGGAAGTACTGAGCGGCGGCCACCATTAACGAAAGGTTTTGCAATGGAACAGGCAAAGATCGCCCGCGTGTGTCACGAAGTGAATCGTGCTTACTGTCAGTCGATAGGGGATTTTTCACAGCCCTCTTGGGACGAGGCTCCCGAGTGGCAACGAGCGTCCGCCGTCAACGGGGTTCAGTTCCATATCGATAATCCCGATGCGTCACCGTCTGCGTCTCATGTCAAGTGGCTTGAAGAGAAGGTCGCCAGTGGTTGGAAGTACGGGGCTGTGAAAAATCCCGACACTAAGGAGCATCCCTGTTGTGTCCCTTACGACCAGTTGCCCGTCGAGCAGCGGGCGAAAGACTACATATTCACTGCGGTGGTCAACGAGCTGAAGGCCGCCTAACTGGTGGAGGCGCGGTTTACAGCCTACAACAGGCAAAGCCGCGCCATTTCGAGTACAAAACAGCGGGCGTTTGCCGAACCGTTGGGCGAAATGCCCGTTTTCTCGGAAATTATAGGAGCGGCCATGCAGCTATCAACAGCTTTTGATCTTTTGCAGAGAGTACGAATTATAGAAATTAATCAACCGGCTACGGTGCTTAAAATTCAGTTTGAGAGTATTGGTGTTCTTTACCAACTGGAATACTGGTGGAATGGTGAGATCAAGAGTGTTTGGCTGTACGAGCGGGAGTTGGCCGCTCTGAAAACAATTGAAGAAAACGGGCACAACGCCCAACACGGCAAGGCTGCCATTTTATGAATATTGACGTTTGAGTGTGTTATATAAAACAGCAGCCGTTGCCGGAACCGTTGTGCAACATAAACCGTCCTTTGGAGATTATATGCCGCGCAAAACAGATGTCGATGGCAAGGTGATGTGGGAGTATTCCAACGGTGAGCGCGTCAAGGATGTCAATGCCGATCACGACATGTATGGTTGGCGTAAAGTGGATGTGAATGGTCAAGTCATGTGGGAGAGTCCCGATGGCGAGCGGTTGCGCGGCTGAACTGGTGGAAGGCCGGTTTACGTCGCACAACAAACGCATTATGTTCACTTCGTAAATTGCGAAGCGCAACTTCATAATGCGTCAAACGTTGTGGTAAATGCTGCGCTGAGTCTTTACAGATAGGCGCGGCCAGGACAATGGAGGTGGAAAGTGGCTTTTGGACGAACACTCAGGCGCATTGCTAAACAGATGGCCGCGCATGACACTAAGGAGTCAGCGCAGCACATCCCACAACAAACGCATGGCAAAATTTTTGAATACCGCTGTAAATTTCACCCAGGTATTTGCCAGTATCAAGCAGGTCATTCTGGTTACTATTGTAAGTTGCCTGTCGAGGTATCGCCTTGTATTAGTAGGCAAAAACTTCGCCATGCGTAAACCGTTGGTGGAAACTTCAGTCGCGGAGGAGGTTATTATGAGCGCAGATAAAGTGGATGTATACGATAGTAAAAAGTGGGTGCGTGATATGATGGGTAAGCCCAAATCGTGGCTTGTCGATTATCTGCGCAATACATTAAGGAGTTCCGCTCCTTCCGCATCCACCAACAACGCCAGCCTGCCATGCGGGGAATCGTTCGGTTCTGTATTGTGTGCTCGTCATATTAAATGTGATTGTAGCGCTTGTCCTGAGCGTCATTCGGCACGGCAGGCGTAGCGCGGACGTTGTGCGAAATAAACCGGCGACCATTTGAAAGGCGGCGCGATGCAGTACGATAGTTTACCCGAATGGACGGATCTTATGTACAAGGTTGATGCTAACGAGCCGCTTGACCCGGTTGAACAGTTTATTTACGACGAAGAGCCTGCTGGCGACGAAGACGGTGTTTGGCGTGCAAAGTTACAAGCGGCTCTATACTTCTTCGGAGGTGCGCCGCAGGACAAGGGGAGCGCCGGTTTACATCCCACAACAAAGCAAGCCCAAAATGCGGGTCGGGCATTGCTCAAACGTTGTACAAAATTCGCCCCGCCTTGAATTTATAGGTGGCGGCAAAAAACAGCGCCCGTCGTGGGCGCAAAACCAAGATAGGAGAGATCGCTATGGGTGACAAGGTGTCGTTTGATTCGTCGAGCAACGGTAACCACGGGCTTAAAAACATGACCAAAGAAGAACGGTACAAGTGGGATATGATAGACGCCCCTGGCGAGTTCATGCCCATACCGATCAATGCTCTGAAGGTTGCTCCGGAATACCAGCGGAGGTTGCAAGAGCAAGAGATCTTTCGTTTTGCCCGGGATTGGTCGTGGCTTTGTTGTGGGTGCCTTGTCGTCATGAAGCGTAACGGGGAGTTTTTTGTTGTTGACGGGCAGCAACGGTGGACGGCGGCAAAAAAACGGTCAGACATATCGCAGTTGCCGTGCATGGTTTTTGAGGCACGCAACGACATCAAGGTTGAAGCAGACAGATTCGTGAGGTTAAATAGCTGCAAGGTCGGCCTGACAGGTACAGACAAGTACAGGGCGTCGCTCGTTGCGGAAGACCCTATTGCTATACGTGTAGAAAGTGTTTTGGTAAAGCACGGAATGAAAGTTGGAGAGACGTACTCATCCACAACGTGTTCGTGTGCAATTCGCTTGATGGATCTGTGCGAGCTTGATGCCGACCTGTTTGAAAAGGTCTTCGGACTTGCTGTTGCTCTGCATAGCGGTGCGGTGTTCAACGGAGAAATTCTTCATGGCCTTTTCAATCTTGAGAGGCATCTCCTTCGCATAAACTGCGGCGAGACAATCTTCTCGCCTTATGTACAAGGCAAGTTGAAGGTGGCAGGGGTTAACGGGATAAGAAAGAGCATGATTGAGGCGCACGCTTACTGGCACAAAGGAGGAGGCAGCGTCCGCGCTCAAGGCATCCTCGACATCATAAACACGAAGCGCAAGAATCGTATTCAGGGGCTTCTATGACAATCAAAGAGCGCACGTCCTGTGCGCGGAATGCCGCCACGGGAACACTAAGGAAGCGGGGCGAACTTCGTACAACAAATGCATGGCGTTCGCTACCGCAAATTTGGAGTACCAAACTTCGCCATGCATCGGACGTTGTATGCAATGCTGGCCGTTTTGGAAATTATAGGGCGGCGGCAAGACAGCCCGGCATCGTGCCGGGCAAGAAAAAGAAAATGCAAAATAATTAAAATAACTGTTGACTTCCGTTGTGTTTTGTGGTATATTATTATGAACGGACAACTCTGGCAGGAATGTTTTTGCGGAACGGAGCCGGTTTGCGCATCGTGCGAGAAATGTAAAAAACACTGCACATGCGGGAAACCGGTTCAGCCGAAAATATCAACCGAATGTGCAGAACCGTACCGGCGCGGAATTGGGCAGGGTTTTGGATCAACCGAGGATGGTGACGCATGAATAAAACTGATGTGATAAAACTGCGGATTGATTCTGATGTGAAAATCGAACTGGAAAAAATCGCAGAAACCGAACAACGAACTTTGGCTGGACAGATCCGATTGGCATTGCGTGAGTGGCTCGAAACGAAGAGCGCCCGTCCTGGGCGCGGAGCCGCCGCCGGAACACTGCAGCGGCAGTATGCAATACCGCTGGACATTAAGGAATAACTTTATTATAGGCGGTACATCATATGAAACGTGGTTTTGGTAAGTGTTCAGACTGTGTATGGTTTAACGACCCTGAGGGGTGTAACGTGGAGCGTGATTCTTCTGTCTGTATATTAAATAAACGCCCACGGAACAATATGGGAACGGTGATCACATTCTTACAACAGTGCTATGCTAAAATAAAAACAGTTTTGGGTAATTAAAATATTATAGGTTTTTACTTCAGCATAGCACGGACGTTGGTGGAAACTTCAGTCGCTCATTAACGAATTATGGGGAGGCGCTCGTGTCAATGTATCAACGTCATATAACCGATGCTACTGCGCAGATCGAAAGATTGTGCAGCGAAATGAGGGAATGCGCCTCCAAACTGGCGGAATCCGCTCCTTCCGCATCAACCAACAACCGAAGGTATGAAATTGCGCCTCGCCCGTGCGGGGCTTTATGTTGCAAGAACGAGCGGTCTGGTTTCTGTACGGCAAATAGTTGCCAGTTCAAACAAAGAGGCGCAACTTCAACCGTTCGGTAAACGTTATGCGCAATGGCCTGCGAGAGCGAATTTGTAGGCCGGGCCCAAACCGCCGCCGTCGTGGCGGCAAGAAAGGAATGCAGAATGGATATGACCACTGATTTTCTCTGTGAAACGATACTTCACGTATCGGAAGTGAGCGAGAACCTGGAGATTATTGCCAGTGAACTGCGCAAGCGTGGGTGTGCTCACGACCGAACGAAGTTTCAGGCCCTTGAGTTTGACGCCTTTGTGTCTACTCGTGAGAAATTCAAGAAGGCGAACTACGGGACGCCGGAGTATCAGGAGTGTGTCGATATTGTGAAGCCAGCCGTTGACCACCACCACGCGAACAATCGGCACCACACCGGCTTTCACGCTGCCGGGGTAAGCGGTATGAGTCTTATTGACCTTGCTGAAATGATTGCCGACTGGAAGGCGGCGGAGCGTCGCAGCCCGGACAAGAAGTTGAAAGACACGCTGGACTATGCGTTCAACAAATACGGCATCGGAAAGCAGCTTGGTTGCATACTTCGAAACACCATGGCTGACCTTGGATGGATCGAAGAATCGCCGTCCATGGCGCAAGAGGCCCGGCTGAAGGCAGCGGAGTCGCAGGCCACAGACGCATAACAGGCCAAGCCCAAAATGCTGAGTACAGCACTTCGGGCGAGTTGGCCAAAACGTTGTACGCAATAAGTCGGCGACCATTTATAGGGGCGCAATATGAACAAACTTTTTCAATTTATCTCTTGGTTTCCTAACTGGAATGGGTTTCATTTTATTGTCACCAAGCCATATCAAGGAATTTTTACGATATACGAATGGTGTTTTTATCTTGGCTTTTGGGAGGTTCGCAAGTGGGTGCGCCCTGAAGATGTGGCGCGCCGACTTACAGCCTACAACAGCACAAAGTGACGCAATGCCACGGTCGGCACTGCGCACGTTTGGCGGACGTTGTTTGCAATGCCCGGTGAGAGCGATGTTGTAGGCGGTTTACTTTCAGGGAGGTAGCATGGGATATATAGTCAAGGCTCGGTTTTTTGCCGAGGGTGATAATTTTGGCGAAAGTTATGTCGTTCAAAGTGACAATGGTGCTTGTGATTTGCGTATGGAAATTGGCGAACGGGTTATTCTCGAACCTTGTAAACCGCCAGTTTCTTTGGAGTCACCGGGCACAGTCAAACAACAACCGCAGCCCGAAATGGTGCGCCCTTTAGATCGGTGGGATGGGGCCTTATCAACCCTTTGCTATTGGGCCAACCAGTGTGTCGATAAAGTAAATGAGATGGCGCACCACATCGGGCGGGTGCGGTGAACGTTGGTGTAAATAAACCGCGTCTTGGCATTATAGGTCGGGCGCAATCGAAAGGTAGCTATGGTCTACATTGTATATTGCGGCAAAAAAGACGGTCAGCACGTTTTCTCCGTCAAAAAGGTCGGACGCGACACGATACTTTGTGCCATTCACCAGCGGGAATTTATTGCCGCTTTGTGGTGGTCAGTGCGTCAGGCTTTCATGTATCAGTTCACTGGTCATTCGTTCAACGGGTAAGCGCCCGGCAGTACACTATTAAAAATGTTTCTGTGGCTGATTGCCAAGAATTAATACAGAAAATAATTCAATGATTTACATAAAAGAAGCCTTGATTTTATCAGCGAAGGGCTTCATAGAACTTGTTCACCTTCTTTATATTCTTTGGATTAAAAGGTGGTTTTTATGAACGATAATAATGATGAAGACGAAGCGACTTTTGCACTCAGGCAAATGGAAATAATGGAAATTTTTGTTGAAGAACGCGGGTATGGTTTGCAAAAAGAAGCGTGGCAATATTTGCGCAAACTTTTGGGATTAGAAAGTCCCACCATGCGGTCATTGCGAGTGGCCGAGGAGTACGCGCAATATCTGAAAAAAGAAATTAAGAATCACACGTCCTGTGTGAAGAGCGCCCCGGAGAACACTTCGGAAGCGCGATTTACAGCAGCCAACAGGCAAAGTACGCCAGTTAGCCGTCGAGAATTGGACGATGGTAGTGGACCACAACCCGTACACGGCTAACCAGCGCACGTTTGCCGAACCGTTGTAAGTTCGCTTCGCAAATTTTTCGCTCTTTGAATTTATATGGCGCGTGTGGTAAAAGTAGGTTGATAACCTATGCTTAACTGTAGAGTATAGCCAGCGGGTGATCCGCAAACATACAGTACGCGCCTTGCATTATTGTGGAGCGAAAAACGTCTTACAACAGCTAAAGTATGTTCGCTTCGCAAATGAGTACACTTCATACTTTGGCACACGTTGGTTGCAATTTCGCTCTTAAATTTCTACTGAGGAGTTTGCCAATGAGAGAAGCAAGGGAAATTATAGTTCAACTCGACCGCATGTATACAGAATGTGCGTATGTTGCCATGTCGAAAATAGAATGGCAAACTCTGAAAACCGCTGTACTCGCTCAACAGACAACCAACACGGCAAGTACGCCATGCCCTCAGTGTATAGATTTCGGCGTTATCGCGCCGCTTGTCAATTATTGTAAAACCTGTGGCCGTAAGTTGCCTGAGCACGGCGCACATTGCCGATAACGTTATACGCAATAAATTGGCGACCAATTAGAGAGGCGGTTGGCTATGTGGAATAACGTACTATCAGCGCCTTTGCCGACAGACGGGAATGCGGTACTATGCTGCATGCCGGGGTCTCAAGTTGACATTTGCTATTACGATACGCGAGATGGTCAGTATCACGACTATTTCTATAAGCAGGTCGTGGAGCCGTGGTTTTGGATGCCCTTGCCAGCCCCGCCAACCGCAGAGGAAATGGGGAGCGCCAATTTACAGCGCATAACAGGCCAAGCACAAAACGCGGCTGACACTGTGGAAAAGGATTGATAGGCCGCGCCCAAGAAAGGAACTTATGAAACAGATATGTATAGAGTGTCCAGCAACTTCTTACGGTAAGCACCAACCGAGAATGTACGACTGTTTCGGTTGTCAAGGGGGAAGGGCGCGGCAATACGCTTTGAAAGGTGAGCCCGCATCGCCCAACACACGCAGCCGTAAAAATTTGCTGACATTATGGGAATGGTTTGTAGGCAAATTCATCCGGCGTGCGTAAACCGTTAAGCGAAATTTTGGGCGAGAGCGCTATTATAGGCCCGCCCTAAGAAAGGAAGGTTGGTTGTGGAACGTAACTTCGCTCTTGGAGCGGTTCTAACGGTAGCTGGTGACAAGCTTATGTGCGATATTGGTAAGTTGGCAGAAATAAACCTGCCTCTTTAAATTATAGTTTTTCGCCCAAGAAGGGGGTTTTCAATGGCAATGCTTACTGGTCTAACAGAAGGAAATGTCGGCGCTCTGAAACAGTGTTTTTCCGAGATGAAGGCTGTTAATCCGCAGGCGGAAATGAAAATTTACGAGGGATTACCTTCAATCGACGAGCGCCTTAGCGTACTGGAAGATAAGGTGGATTCTATTGTCAACAAACTGACATTAATATTCGGTGATTCTGTTTTGCTCAACGGGAGATTTGTTTCTGTCGGTGCTTTTGGTTTGGCGAAAAAAGAATAATATTGTAGGCAGGTTTACATCTGCCAACACCCGCATGGTGTACGCTTCGCACATGATTACACGTCACCATGCTATTCCGGTGTACGCCATTTGCCGCCGAGAGCGAAATTATAAATCGCGCCTATTGGAGGAAATATGAAATGTTATTTCTGTAAACGCAGTCTGGACGAGGCCGACATTGCTGATGTCGTCCCACTTAAACGTGAAGGAGAAATTATATATGCGTGTAGCAGGCATCATGGTGTTCTCGAAGAGTATTCGCGTCAATTTGACGGCGCGATTAAAGATATGAGGTCGGCGGCAACGGGCGCACAACAGCCGCAAGCCAAAACTGGCGAAGTCTATTCGTTGAGGCAATTTATATAGTCGCCAGCTTCGGGCGTGCGGTGAACGTTGTAAGAAATAAACTTTTCTTTTCGATTTAGGAGGCGCGGCATGGAAGACACAATATTTGCAAAAGGAGCGTGTATGATCAATGAAATCAAGGTGGGGCTTATCAACAGTGAGAATATCCCGCACGCAGTTCTCATTGACAGATTAAATAAACTCATACGCGCTCAGAACGCTATGGAGAAGGTGGGGCTTATCAACAGTGAGAATATCCCGCACGCAGTTCTCATTGACAGATTAAATAAACTCATACGCGCTCAGAACGCTATGGAGTTGGCACAGCGCCCAACACCGCAAGGGATGCCATGCCCTATATGTAAAGGTCTCGGGGTCGAGTCTATCAATTCGGATGGGTTGCCAAACACGTGTACGGTATGTCACGGTACGGGCACGGCACCCGTTGAGTAAACGTTGTACAAAATTCGCCCCGCTTTGAAATTATAGGTGGCGCTATGAGAAAACTCGTAACAATAGAAGAATGTGAAGATTGCCCATATGTGTATTGGTATTTAGGTACTACAGAGTGTTGTGTTCTTATGGGAAAACGGAATTGCTATAAAGATCAAAATTATGATGATGCTGTTATACCATCATGGTGCCCGTTACCAGAAGCGCCACAGGATATTGTTGAAGCTGAAAAACATCTTACAACCGCCGTTGGCGGGAATTAGCCGCCGAATTATCACGATATGGGTTCTATAATCTGTATAGATTGTCAAGCGGTGTTGCCGTTGTAGCTAGGCGAAAACAAATGAAACTTCCCTACATTAAAATCTGCCTGCCATCAATGTACGGCTTATCAATTGATACGCAACGAGACCTGAACGTTCTCATTGCCGACAAGCGGTTCAATTGGTATAATCCACAACCGGATGTTATTCGCGGTACCTACATCGATCAGGCGCGCGAGCGATGTGTGGCAAATACGCAGGCTGAATTCCCTGAAATACCGCTAGAGATATCGCACCTGCTATGGATTGACGATGATATCAGCGGATTCAACGGTGACCTGCTGGAAGAAATGATATCTTCCCGCGAAGCCATTATCGGTGCTGCTTATCCGCAAAAATATGACCAATCATTGTTAGCAGCGGGCAATTGGAACGACAGAATACGCGTATTGCCGGAACCGTTCAAAATAAGTACGTGGTTTAATATTCTCACTGTTGTTCAATGTGAATGGGTGGGTCTTGGCTTCTGTCTCATTCGTGCCAATGTTTTTCGCGAATTATCGCGCCCATGGTTTGATCGACCCACCATTCGGTGGCAGGACAAAGGCAATCAATATTTTGTAGATGAAATCGGCGAGGACGTGAATTTTTGCAAAAAAGCAGCAATGCTGGGATACCAAACGTATATTTACACCAAGCGTATTTTAACCCACAAGGAGAGAAAAATGGAAGAAAAAGCCGTGGCAACAAAACCTACAGAAAGCAAAAATGCATTTGATGTACAGCAATTCAACCAGCTGCTCGGTGCATTGCAAAACGCACAGGACGAATTGACAAAATCAAATGCGATTATAACGGAATTCAAACGCGCGGCAATTGATGCATTAAACAAACAACAGAAGAGGATCGAGGAGCTGGAAGCGAAAAACACTAAGGAAAAGATTGATACTAATGATAATTAATCTGCCAATATTGTCAAGCAAAATATACGACAGTGGCGGATCGATACGCGCGCCGGCTCTGCTTGACTTACCAACCATTATTTTGACGCATCAAAATATTCCGATGATCCATAATGTTTGAAATATTCGCTTGGTATTGGATAGTGCCCCATGCACCCCGGTTCGTGTACCATCCAGCCGAAATGTTTTTCCTTCACTCTCCGCCGCAATACGGCATCAAAAGCAACTTGGCATCCGTTATTATAAATAAACGAATAATCAATTTTTTTGTTCTTATTGACATAATTGAAATACGGCTTGCCTGCTAGGTCAAAATCAAACCGCTTTATAATTTCCAAGTCGGTATCAATCCATACCCGATCTCCGGGTAACGAGAGCAAGTAAAATCGAAACCAATCACTCACCGCAACAATCCCGCCATGCCAGCGATGTGGGCCGGTCCATTCCTTCGGGTAGTCCTCTATGCCGTATTTTTCCATTATCTCTTTCATTACATCATCCGCGCTTGTGTGAAACGTGTACAGCCAATCGGGATAAAACGCTTTGACGGATGCAATACACCGTTGCCGGATCGGACTGAGTTCACCAATATGCAATTGGACTATTTCCATATCAAGCTACCTTAATATATCCACCATTGTCACGATATAAATAATTGGTGACCTTGTGTGCGTCATCCGGGAGATTGTTTCCCTGAATGTACATATAAGTTCCATCAGCAAACATTTGGCATTCAGTATTAAAATAGAGCGACTTATTGGCATTAAATCGTAAAAATCCATTAGTAGGTGTTGCTGTTGCAAACCATTGTGCCGCCACACCGTTATAATCAAAAAACTGGAAGGAGTCTGTACCCGCATCGAGCTGTGCGACCTGACGGTTATCACCGTAAAAAGCGAAATCAATATCGGATGAATTAGGGTTATGCCGAATTGCCGCACCCAGGGAAACAATACCAATGTTTAACGCCGTCAGCCAAGTAAGCGTATCCCCTGCCGTTTGGTTTGCGACAAAATCAATTGACAAGACACCAGTATTATTCGCGCAATCCCCGCGTAATCGATATGATCTGCCAGTTTGCCGCGCCTTGTAGGTTATTCCCGGATTAGAGCATTGCGCATTCCAGAGCAGTTCAGGATACGATATGCCAATTGATTGAAAATCGAGAATTGACAACCCAGTTCCCACGCGCAGGACCGTCTGCGTATTCGCCCATACCGCCGCATCGTCTTCCGTCGCGGGATTGCCGAGTTCCACGATGGGCAATTGATAGCCGAGAAGCATTTTCTGCGTAAGCGAACCGCCGGTAGCGGTTTTAAAAATCAAATAACCATCATCTTTGTTCATCGTATCCGCGCCAGTTGAGCAATCAATTGCCGCAACCGCAGTACCATTCCATTTATACGGTATGTAACCAATAGATGCGTCGGCGGCTGATAGGTTTGCATCAAATGATAATTGGACACCCGCATTGCCAGTATTTTTCAACAACATCGATGTAGTCGTGGCGGATTCAGCATGGAGCATGACGGTAGGAGTACAGCCAACGCCTAAATTGAAAGCCTGCCCAATGATTACCGCTGTAGTAGTAATTATTATTGGACTCAGCCATGTTATTGCTGCACCAGCGGAGGTATCATCAACTATATTAATTGCAAATGTCCCGCTTGTACTGGCGCAGTTTCCACGTATTCGATATGCTCTTCCCGTTTGCCGTGCCTTGTAGGTTACTCCCGGATTAGTACATTGAGCATTAAATAGTAATTCAGGATATGATTTACTGCTTGACTGAAAATCGAGAATTGACAACCCAGTTCCCACGCGCAGGACCGTCTGCGTATTCGCCCATACCGTCGCGTCG
>Ga0315286_10005125_pt1 | contig 12627 bp, 12 predicted proteins | sample YL17G10_0_MG_FD_205038 | JGI IMG/M metagenome (GOLD analysis project Ga0315286, IMG submission 205038) | Sediment microbial communities from Yellowstone Lake, YNP, Wyoming, USA - YL17G10_0 | ecosystem: Environmental > Aquatic > Freshwater > Lake > Sediment | place: USA: Wyoming | collected... | reverse complement strand
CTGTCGCCCTACCAGGCTAGGCTACGACCCCACAAACAAGAATGAAATAGACTGGAATTTTAAGTTATTTTAACCAAGATTTATTTGCAATTAAGCTTGTTCCACAACTGATAAGGTAAATTATGGTAAAACCAATTGTTCTAGCAATAGGGTTAATACCTGTTATAATTGCCATTTTAATTGTTATTCCACTAATAACAAAATTTGATATTCCATACTCTGCAGCTCATCCAAACGATATAATTGAAATTGAATATACAAAACACCAATTAAAGAAAATTTCTTTTGGTGTTACTGAAAGAGTTGGATCTCAAAAAACTGAAATTCTAATAATTAAAAATAACGGTGAGACAAAATATATGGTCACTGAAAATGGATATCCTAAACCAGATATTATAATACATCTTGATGACCAAAAACTTCGTAAATTAAAAGCTTTAATTAAAGAAACTGGTTTTATAGCAATTCCCTCTGAATCATTTCCAATTCGTGATAATGCAACTGATTACCAAAAATCAAATATCAAAATTACCATAAATGGAAGAGTGAACCAAATTCATTGGCCAGAACAAAATGCCACTGATAAATTCATACCTCCAATAATTTCTATGGTCGAATCAGAACTCAATAAAATCGAAGAACAAATTAGTGAATAGGTACAAATAGTCTTTTTGGTAAAACTCTGAATATGCTATCACTCTCAGGGGAAAGAATTAATGCAAAAGGAATAGTTCATGATAAATCAGATACTGGTAATATTTTACGCGGCACATCCACTTTGAAACGTGGTTTTGCTCACATGTTAAAAAATGGCGTGGTGATGGATGTTACTACCGTTGAACAAGCCCAAATTGCAGAAGAAGCAGGAGCTGTATCTGTAATGGTATTGGATAAGCTTCCCTCTGATGTCCGAAAAGCGGGAGGTGTGGCTCGAACTGCAAGTATTAGAATTATCGAGGATATAATGGATTCAGTAACAATTCCAGTTATGGCAAAATGTAGAATCGGTCATGTTTATGAAGCCAAAGTTCTCCAAGAAACTAATGTTGATATGATAGATGAATCTGAGGTATTGACACCTGCTGATGAAACTCATCATATTTGGAAGTGGGATTTTACAACACCATTTGTTAATGGAGCAAGATCATTATCTGAGGCATTAAGAAGAATTGAAGAAGGAGCTGCAATGATTAGAACTAAAGGAGAACCTGGCACAGGAAATGTTGCAGAGGCTGTAACTCACATCAAAAAAGTAAATGATGAATTAAGATCAATCAAGGCAATTTATGATTCTGGTGATAATCAAGATCTAGTTCGAATTGCCAGAGAATTCAAAGTATCTTACGATATAGTTGAAGAAACTGCAAAGCTTGGAAGATTACCTGTTGTTAATTTTGCAGCAGGCGGAATTGCAACACCTGCAGATGCTGCATATTTAATGTCTCTTGGTTGTGACGGAATATTTGTAGGATCTGGAATCTTTAATGCAACTGATGCTAAAGAAAGGGCAAGGGCAATTGTATTGGCAACTACCTTTTGGAATGAATCTGAAAAAGTAAAAGAAGCACAAAAAATGATTGATGAAAGACAATCAATGTTGGGATTAGATGTTAAGACTTTGGAATTAAGAATGCAAGAGCGTGGAAGTTCCGCATGAGTCTTAGTATCGGAGTTTTAGCGATTCAGGGGGATGTAAATGAAAATATCTCATCTACTGAAACTGCGCTAAAAGAATTAGGCATAAATGGAACTGTTAATGGTGTTAAAACTACTGAGGAAATTTCTCACCTTGATGGTTTGATTATTCCAGGGGGAGAAAGTACTACTATAGGTCAGCTTTCACTTGTAAACCGATCTCTTAAGACGATAAAAGAAAAAATTGAAAAGGGAATGCCTGTCTTTGGAATATGTGCTGGTATGATTATTCTTTCAAAAACTGTAAATGATCGTGTTGTTGGAAAAACAAATCAACCCCTTTTAGATTTACTTGACATTAAACTAGAAAGAAATTCTTTTGGCCGACAAAAAGAATCATTTGAAGCAGATATTTGCATGAATTCAATTAATATTCCTAAATTCAACGGTGTGTTCATTAGAGCCCCATCTATTTCTGAAGCTGGTTCAGATGTCGAGGTTTTAGCAAAACTCGATAATAAAATAATCGCTGTAAAAAAACAAAATATTATTGCCACTGCCTTTCATCCTGAACTAACAAAAGATGTATCCTTACACAAATATTTTGTAAATTTGATTAAAAAATCAAAAAACTAGTTTGACATGACAAATTACAAGAAATTCTTTTTAACCAATATGAGAATTATTTTTTAAAATGAACGATAATTCTATTTTAGCTATTACAGTGGCAATTATTTTAGTATCTGGATCATTTGGTCAATTTCTTATGAATGGTGCTTTTGCTGAAAATCTTAATGGAATCAATGAGGATTCTGGGTCTTCCAACGATGAAAAAACTGAAAAACAAGAAAAAATAGAAAAAAAACAAAAAGAGTTAGAGCAGGAAAAAACTGAACAACAAGAAAAAATTGAAAAAAAACAAAAAGAGTTAGAGCAGGAAAAAACTAAACAACAAGAAAAAATTGAAAAAAAACAAAAAGAGTTAGAGCAGGAAAAAATTGAACTCAAACTTCATAGAGAATCTCTTGAACTAAAACAGATGGAAAAATCTAAAGAATACAATGAAAAATTTAATGAAATCAAAGAAAAATATCAAAATAGTACTAATCATCAACAATCTGTAAATGCTAAAAATTTTTCTTTAAAATCTGAGGAATTAGAAAAAAAACCGTTTAAAAAATCGAAAGAAATTCGTGAAAACCTTACTGTAAATTTGGATAAATTAGATTCAAGAACTCAAAACATCCTTGAAAAAGTAAATGATGGAAGTTATTTGGGAGAAAGAATTGATGATTCAAATTATCTTGAAACATATGAATTAGTTTTTGACTCTGTACACGCCTCAAAAATATCTGATAAATCTCAAACACCTTCTTCTCTAACTGGAAAAATGAGTTTTGGTACATATGATAAAAGCAGTTCTAGTCTCAAATTGGAGTTACTTGAATGTCAAATTATTGTTGATCAAACTTCTTTTAATTGTGGATTCGGTAAAGCCCGAACTGTATCATCAGGACAATCTGTCGTCAAAGACTCTCTTGTAATTATAGCGTTTTTAGAAGATGATGTATTGAAGGAAATTCATACAACGCTGAAAATTTTTCTAAATGCCGATATCTCGATTAACAAAATTGAAAATTCACAAGTTTCAATCAGAGGCCCACAAAGTCAAATTTCTCATATGTGGTTTCTAAATGGAACTGCAACTTTGAGTAAAATTACTTCACTCCCAGAAGAAATTCAAACAGAAAGTAATTTCACCAATTCTACACTAGATAAAATTTCAACTGGAGATTAATGATGAAAAAATTCAATCAATCTTTTCTTTTGCTAGTGATTATCTTTCTAATTACCATAACTTATTCCTATACTACATACTCATTTGCCGATACAGGGGTAGTTTCAATAGATTCTTTTGATGTTAAATATAATATTGAAAATGGTGATATTAAGTCGATTTACCTGGATCCAGATTTTCATCAACTAGTTGTTACCATGGATACGAAAGCTGATGGAACATTGGAAATCACCATTCCGAGAGATATTTTGGACGCAAAATTTGAATTAAATGATGACATGTTTTACGTTTTAGTAGATGATTTTGAAACTAATTTTGTTGAAACTGAAACTAATTCTACTTCACGAAGTTTAATTATTCCATTTTTTAAAGCTGATTCTATAATTGAAATTATTGGAACAAATACACCAAATCAATTGATCTCAAATCCCGAAATAAAAATTCCTGACTGGATAAAAAATAATGCAAATTGGTGGTCCAAAGATCTTATAGGTGACACCGAATTTGTATCTGGGATTCAATATCTGATTAAAGAAGGAATAATGACTATACCTGAAACTCCATCAATCCAGCCTACAGGTGAAGATATTCCAGGTTGGATAAAAAATAATGCTGGTTGGTGGGCAGAAGGATTAATTCAAGACACCGAATTTGTATCTGGGATTCAATATCTGATCTCAAATGGAATCATGCATGTGTAATTTTAGATTCAATTACCTACTAAATTATGCATGGATTTTAAGTCGTTCCTAAAAGACTCTAGACTTTCTGGAATTATCATCATAATGGAATCTTTTAAAGACAGATTTTTTGTCTTTTTTTCACCCCAAACTTTGGAATTAAATTCCACAATTTCTTTTGTAATCTTATTTACATCCTTCTCTGAATCTGATTCAACCTGATGTTGTTTGTGAATACTTTCTGATGAATACAAAATTTTCCAAAGGTATTCAGTAATAAATGGTGTAATTGGTGCTAATAATTTCAAAATTGTTGATAATGTTTTATGTAATGTGTAAATCGCACCATCTCTTTCTTCATCCGAAAATCCAATTCCATATGCTCTTGCTTTAACCATTTCAATATAATGAGCTGCAAAAAGATTCCATGTAAATTCTCTGATTGCAATTGCTGGAATGAAAAAATTATACTCGTCGTATCCTCTTTTACACTCTTTGACTAAATTGTCTAGTTCAGATAGTATCCATTCATCAGTAGCTGTTGGAATTCCTGATTCTATGACTGGAAAACTTGACAAAAATCTGGAAACATTCCATAATTTGCTAAGAAATTTTTTTGTTGATTCAATTTTTTGTTCATTACATCTAAAATCATATCCATGATTAATCTCACTTGCACTCCAAAATCTAAAAGTATCTGCACCTAATTTTTCAATTACTGGCAAAGGATCAATTGCATTTCCTTTACTTTTACTCATTTTCATTCCTTTTTCATCAAGACCATATCCCATAATCCATGCTTCTGACCATGGTTTCTTCCCGGTAAGTTGCTCACATCTTAGGAGTGTATAGTATAGCCATGTTCTTACAATATCTTTTGCTTGAGGACGAATGGTGGCAGGATATACTTTGTTGAAAAATTCCTGATCTTTGTGAAACTTGGTCACAAAAAGGGGAGACACACTAGAATCCATCCATGTATCAAATGTTCTTTCTTCACCTACAAATTCAATAGCCTTACATTTAGAACACTGACTAATAGGACATTTTTCTACCCACGGTCTATAGTATTTCCCAGGTTCTGGAACATGGGGTTCAGAGCAATTTTTGCAATACCAAATAGGAATTTCAGTGCCATAATACCTTCTTCTTGATATTGGCCAGTCAATATTGATGGATTCTAGCCAATTCATCAAGATCTGCTTATGCATTGCAGGATAAAACGTAATTTCGTTTCCTAATTTCTTCATCTTTAGAATTGACTCTTTTTGTTTTAGATAATATTCCTCCATCGGAATTATTTCAATTGGATTCTTACTCCGCTCAGATACAGGAGTTCTGTGAACTATATCTTCAATTTTTTCTACGAATCCTCTATTGATTAAATCCTCAATAATTTTTACACGTGCTTGTTTAGGCTTCAACCCTGCATATTCTCCTGCATCTTCTGTCATTTTTCCATCTAATCCAATTGCAATAATTTCTTTCAATTCCAATTCTCTAAATAATGCTACATCATTTTGATCACCATAACTACACACCATAACTGCTCCAGAACCAAATTCTTGTTTAGCCGAGTGATGTATTTTTAGTTCCACCTCCACATTGGTAATTGGTACAATTATTTTTTTACCAATATGTTCTAAATATCTTTCGTCATCTGGATTCACAATTATTGTTTTACATGCACAAAGAAGTTCTGGCCTTGTACTTGCAATGATTATTTCTTTATTCGTATCTTTGATCTGAAATTTCATATAGACTAGTTTAGTTGGTAGATCTTCATATGTGATTTCTGCATCAGCGATGGTAGTACCTGTAACCCAATCATAATTATTTGGTCTATTTGCAAGATATACCTGTCCTTTTTTCCACAGCTCGATGAAAGTGGATTGTGTCAGGGATCTATATTCTTCCGAATCGGTTCTGTAATAATTGGAAAAATCTCCACTAATTCCCAAATTTTTCATGATCAGTATCATCTCATTTTCTAAATCATCTAACGCCTCTCTACATAATTTTAAAAATTCACCTCTTTCAGTCTCTCGCATTCTGATGTTGTGTTTTTTTTCAGTATACATCTCGACAGGAAGACCATTTCTGTCTATGCCTATTGGAAAATAGACATTTTTTCCTGCCATCCTTGCTGTGCGTGCTATCATATCAATTTGCGAATAATGTGCAGCTGCACCAATGTGCCATGGTCTACCAGATGGATAAGGTGGGGGTGTATCTATTGTAAAATTATCTTCTTTTAGGACAAATTCATAAATTCTTTCATCTGTCCATTGTTTCAGAATTTCTTTTTCTAACTCTGGGTTCCATGCTTTTTCTATAATCTTTGGTTCCATTTCTTAACTATCTTGAAATATTTGAAATAATGTGAGATCCTTTATTGTATCCTTCATAAATGTAAACTCCTACAGCTTCTACATTTTGGGGCATTTTTGGCGCAAGTAATTTAATTATTTCAATTGAAAGATTCTCAACCGTAGCTTCTCCTTCTAAAAGATATGCTGTGTTTTTTGGAACTTGAATATCAAACATACCCCTTGGTCCATCAAATTGAATTTGATAGTGAGAATCATCCTCCTTTTTTAGATATTTTCTATTAATGAAGAATTTATGATCAAATACATTAACAACTTCTTTTATAATTTTTTTTGCTATTCCAAAATCCACTAGAAGATTATCCTTCATTTGTCCAACCAATTCTACCATTACTAAAGATGTATGTCCATGCAGAATGGAACATTTCTCTACTAGCGGAAGAATATGTGCATAATCAAATGAAAATGACGGGTCTTCTAGAAATATTGAACCTGTTTGAGGTGTTTTATCATAGAATACAATATCTTGTAATTCTTTAATTTGGGCAGTATACTTTGGATGTCCTATTGCCATCACTTTTTCTTCAGGTAAATTATCCTTGATTTCATTGTATTTCTTTATATCATTATCATTATCTATCACTTCAATCAATCCCTTCTTTGTCTTAAAATCAACAGTTACAGAATTTCCATTTTTCAATGATAATTTGTAATCATATTCATAATCTTCATCAAGAAATGCTAGCATTTGTGCTATGGATAATTCAGTTCTAGTTCTCATCAAATTTCCTTTTTTGTCAATATATCTGAAATCTGAATCTAATACTGCAGGATTTGAAGTCATGTGAAGTCATCTGGCTTTACTCTGTATATAAATTCTGTATTGCACTAAATTAAAAAATTATCATATTTGACAATTTCAAACTATTCTAGCGAATTTAGAATTTTTGCCAAGTTGATATCATTTTGAGTGATTCCTCCTGCATCATGAGTTGTCAAATCCACCGTGATCTTGTTGTAGACATTAAACCATTCTGGATGGTGATTTATTTTCTCTATGTGCATTGCGGCTCTTGTCATAAACCCAAATGCTTGATTAAAGTCATCAAATTCAAATTCTTTGTGTAGTTTATTATCTACCATAGTCCATCCTCCAAGATTTTTTAATTCTTCTTTTATTGACTCTGATGATAATTTGATCATGATTTTATATTTCAAATACCACATTAATAGTTAAAGAATAGAATTAATCATAGATGTTTTGTATTACAGGTTGTAAGAAAACTTATGAATAAAATGGAAAAACAACTTCTGGAGGAAATAAAAACTTGCATTAAAGAAAATATACACGAAAAGAAAATTGGTGTTGCATTTTCTGGGGGGGTAGATAGTACACTAATTTCTAAAATATGTTCGGATATGGGTTACAACATTACTTTGTTAACAATCGGTTTTCCAGAATCACATGATATTTTATTTGCAAAAGAAGTTAACCGTCAGCTCAAGTTTCCTCATAATATTTTAGAGATTGACTCTGACACTTTTCAAACTATATCTAAGAAAATCAAACAAACAATAAAGACTGAGAATCTTTCTTGGAATGAAAATTGTATTGCATTTTTTTATGTTTCACAACTTGCAAAAAGCTTAGGAATTGATATTGTTGTGACTGCAAATGGTGTAGATGAATTATTTTGCGGATACAATGCCTACCGAGAGGCAATATCTAAAGGAGAATTTGGTGTTCTTGAAGTTATGAACTCCAAATTAGATAATGAAATAAAAATGATGAAAGCGGTGGATCAAATAGCATCTGAATTTAACGTTAAAATTATTCAACCATTACTGTCTCCTGATTTCATAGAGTTTGCCAAAACTATTCCTATATCCGAAAAGATTCACGATTCTGAAGATATGCTCCGAAAACACATTATACGAAAATTAGCCAGCAATGTTGGAGTCCCCGAAATTTCATACACAAAACGAAAAAAAGCTCTGCAATATGGTTCTAAAATCCACAAAGCATTGTTAAAGATTAAATAAATTTTTTAACCGTTTTTTGAACCAAGTTGTTAACATTGCTTATAATTTGTGGTGAGGCACCAAGATGTTTTTCTGGAGAAAATATTGAATCAATTTCCTTTTCTGTGAGCTTTGAAGAGAACGCTTTGTCATTTTTGATTGCATCGCTGTATTGTATTCCTTTATCTTGTGCTTCAAAGGCAACTCTTTGCACATCCCTATATGCAACAAATCTTGGAACTCCTTTTTTGATTAATGCTTCCAAAACAAATTCTGCAAATATCTGTCCTTTAGTAATATACAAATTCTCTATAATTTTTTCCTCATTTACAATTAGAGCTGAAATTATTTTAATCATGGTTTCTAGCATTTCATCAACTAGAATTGATGCTGTAGGAAGAACAAATCTTTCATTTGCTGAATTTGAAAGATCTCGTTCATGCCATAGTGGAATGTTTTCAAAAGTTATACCTATCTGACTACGTAGTATTTTGGATAATGATGAAACTCTTTCACTCTTTATGGGATTTCTCTTTACTGGGACTGCACTACTTCCCATTTGACCCTTTTTGAATTGTTCTGCAACTTCACCTATTTCGGTTCTTTGTAAATTTCTAATCTCCACTGCTATTTTTTCCAAAGTTGCACCAATTAGAGCTAATTCAAATACATATTCTGCATATCTTTCTCTTGGAATTATCTGAGTGGCTACCTCTATTGGGAAAAGATTCAAGCGTTTTGCAACTCGCTTTTGAACTTCAAGGGATTTGACACCCATAAGTGAACCAGTGCCTACAACTCCAAGTGTTTTACAAATTAATACTCTTTTTTTAATCTCTTCAATTCTTTCTACATGCTTTGCCATCTCTGCAGCCCAATTTGCAAATTTTAATCCAAATGAGATTATGCTTGCATGTTGACCATGAGTTCTTCCAACTGCTGGAATTTTGCCATGTTTGATTGCCCTTTTTGCTAATAATGATGCCAATTTGGCTACTTTAGGCTCAATAATTTGTAATGCATCTCTCATTTGCATAGAATTACTGGTATCTACCAAATCATTGCTTGTCAATCCATAATGAATCCATGGTCTGGTATCTTTAGTACATTTTTCACTTAATGATTCAACTAAGGCAGCTGTATCATGATCACTTTTTGCTTCTAGCTCTTTAATCCTCTTTACAGTGATTTTTCCAGAGGTTGCAGCTTTGAAAATTAAATTACCTGCAGTTTTTGGAATTATTCCAATTTCACTTTGTGATATGGCAGCTGTTCCTTCAATTTCCAATTGGTAATTTACTTTCTTTTGCTCGCTAAATATGTCCATCATTTCTTTAGTCCCATAGCGTCCACTATCTATTGGTAGAATTGTCAATGATTACTATCAATATACATTGAAAATAAATCTACTTGTGGTGATTAAATTAGCCCAATTTTTCTAGAACATCTATCAAAATACGTTTTTATGATTCCGCACAATGACTTGAATCGTATTTATTTGCGTTCGATCAATATCTATGAAAAACCAAGAGAATAAGGTCATTTTCTTGAGAATCGTTCAATATTCTTTTAGATCTACGATATAATAAAATGCTAAAAAAGTTGGCTGGAGTGTTAAATGTTTTAGAAATTTTGATAATTTTGTTGACTTGAAAAAATACAAATTAATTCATGTTTATGACCAATACCGCATCCCAAAAACGGGAAAATATTGCTTTTCTAATTCTTCTATCCGCTGTTCTGATCATATTTTCGACGAAATAGCTAGTAAGATATTTAATCTCTGTTTATTAAATCTCAACAATTGAAAAAATACTATATTATTTCACTAGTACTATTTGCTGTTTTATCGATCACTGTTGCAGGCTATTCAATTCTACCACAATTAACTCTAGAACAAATGGCAGTTGAACCAATCTCAAAGTTGTCTATAGGTGCTTCTAATTTTGTTACCGTATCAGTTCACGACCCATATGGCAACTTGAAATCTGAACAAAAAACTCACAATATCGTTACCAGTAATGGGGCAATATGGTTCTGCATTGAACAGAACAGATGCACTACCCAAATAACTGGCACTACACCTGCCATCCCAAACGTTGCAGCTCCAACATTCTGGATACAATTCATCAGTGGAACTCCAAATACAAACAGCCCAACTGCAGCTGATTGTACAAGTCCATCAGGGGGAGGTGCAATATCTGGACAAGTGTCAGCAGGAAAATGTGTAACTAATTTTGGATCTGCACCGGCTCAATATCAAGCAGGTGGTTCAATCATTACACTTAGTCTCACTGCTGGTACAGGCCAACTACGAACAACAACTGGAGCAATAATTGATCCTCTAAATTATGTACAAACTGTTCGTCCTACCGTATGTACCATTGTAGATAATGGAGTTGCACCAACCTCAGGTACATGTCAGTTTTCAGAAACAACTCCAGTATTTACCAATAACAGTGGTGGTTCATTAACAGTAAGCGGTTTATCCTTATCAAGTGGAACTGCTTCTGCTACTGCAGCCGGTCCATTAATTATTGCAGAAACTGCAATAACTCCAGTAGTTCTTGCTAATGGGGATACAATTAGTATCACTTGGACAATAGTAACGTAATTTCAAAATTTTTTATCAAATCTATTTTATTTGGAATTAAATCGTTAGATTTTGGGTGTGTGCTAGGTGTTATAATTATGTCATGGAACATATCTTGTGATATTGTTTTAAAGTGTTCACGATTTCTAGTGTTCAAAGTTAAATTTATCTTTAAACAATGCTAAGGAATACTTTCTTTTTTCTCACCAACAATGAAATTATCAGTGACATTGACGTTGTAATGACGTACATTTATTGATTCAATTGGTTCACCTGGATTTGAAAGATATATTATGCCTGCGACAGATGCAAATAAAATAATTCCAATTGATATGCCAATCAGCAATTTGGTATTTTTCATGTAATTTTATCCAATTTGTACGATATTAATATTTGTGATAATTAGAGGTTTTTTGATACAACTCCCAATTCATGTGTCAATATTATTCTCTTGTAAATTGGATTGTTAAATATGCTATATTTGTCATTTTTGTCAGTAATATTGCATAAATATTGGTTATGAATACCAAGCAAACAGGAGATTTATTGACATTGTCCATAGTTTCAGTATGTTTATTTTTCATGTTAGTAATTTCTCCATTATCCATTACCAATGCTCAATCCATGACAAATCAATTCATTCTACAACACGATAATGTTGAAAATAGAAACGTTGATCACTCTAAAATCGATTCCAATGAATTAAAACAATATCAAGTAAATGTGGTTGATAAATTTAACATAAGTGAGAACAATGGACAGAAAGAAAATGAATCGGTTAAAAAAATTCCAAAACATATAACAGTTAATGTTTCTGATGGACTAGAGAGATTCACAGGTAATTTTAATCAAAATACGGTAACTGTGTTGCCGCAACCACCTGAAATACAACCAATCACACAAAGGATTTCCAACAATGAGAGAGCTAGATTTGATGCTAAATCAACTTTGTCCAAAAATGTTTTATTAAATGAACAAAATATCTATGTCACTTTCTCAGACATTATATCTCGGTTAATTCTCCCACAACAAATTACTCCACTTAGTTCTACTGAATTATTGATAGACAGTATCAATATTAAATCTAAAAAAATAATCCCTGATATTGCAATACTTAATGCTCAATCATATCCAATCGTAGGTAAGAATTGGGAAGTTAGATTCAATACAACAGGAATTGCCGATCTTCAAATAACTGCAATAAATGGAACAACTTGGTCTAATGGTAATGATGATGCGGATCTTATATTCCTGAAAATATCTTGTGGCAATCATACAAATGAATTTCAGTGGATTAATGGTAGTATATTTATTGATAATTATAGTTGTAACGAAATTGGATATGAAACAAGTAAAGTCCAATCTCCTGGAGAGCACCATCTAGAGTTTAGATTTGGAAATGATATTGGATATGCAAACAACTTTGCTTTTACTCCTTTGCAATCTGACACAGTTGCATTACGTGACAAGGCACTCCCTAATACCTCAACAAAAGATATTGTTGCATTACGTGAGTCAGTCACTAATTCAAATAGAATTGTCTCTGACACAGTTGCATTACGTGAGTCA
>Ga0315286_10005122_pt1 | contig 12635 bp, 17 predicted proteins | sample YL17G10_0_MG_FD_205038 | JGI IMG/M metagenome (GOLD analysis project Ga0315286, IMG submission 205038) | Sediment microbial communities from Yellowstone Lake, YNP, Wyoming, USA - YL17G10_0 | ecosystem: Environmental > Aquatic > Freshwater > Lake > Sediment | place: USA: Wyoming | collected... | reverse complement strand
CTTGACACACCATTCCAAGCTGCCTACACTCGCAACGCACCTTTTTAGAATCGTCTGATGGTTCCTCCTCGGCATGAGGTGGTATGTGAACAGATTCGGATCGAGGCATCTGCTGCCTTATTTTATCCCGGCCTGTGCCGTGCTGGCGGCCCTTCTCATAGGGGCCATGATGCTCGCGGCGCTGGGTGCAAGCCCCCTCAAGGGTTACGGCGTCATGATCTCCGCGGCCTTCGGCTCCTTGGATGGCCTCTCCACAACCGCCGTAAAATCCATTCCATTGCTGCTTGTGGGCGTCGGCATATGCATCGCCTTTCGCGCTAATGTCATCAACATAGGCGGAGAAGGCCAGATGGTGATGGGTGCCCTTTTTGCTACGGTTGCCTCTCTTGCCTTTCCTCATCTTCCTGCCTTTGCTTTACTTCCCATTGTTTTGCTCGCGGGTGCCATGGGCGGAGCGTTGTTGGGTGCCGTCCCGGGAGCGCTGAAAGCCTATTTCAACGTCAGCGAAATCTTGAGCACCATCATGCTGAACATCGTGGCTGTCCAGATCATGAACTTTCTGCTGCGCGGCCCGCTCATTGATCCGGGGGAAATCATGCGAGGCACTCGCATTCCCCAAACCGCCCGGCTTTCGCAAAACGCCGATCTGCCCATGCTGTTCGAGGGATTGCGTATGCACGCGGGCGTAATAGTCGCCCTGCTGGCAGCAGTCGCGGCTTATATATTGCTGTGGCGCACGTCCCTTGGATTCCGTTTGAGATCCGTGGGCCTCAGCCCGGATGCGGCGCGCTATGCCGGCATTCCCGTGCGGCGCAGCATCATCATCGCCCTGGCGTTCAGCGGGGCAATGGCCGGTCTGGCCGGCGCCGTATTGGTATTCGGGTCAGAATCCCACCGCATGGTCACCGACGGTTCCAGCACGGGCTTTACGGGAAGCGCCGGTTTTAACGGTATCGTGGTAGCCCTCTTCGCGGGGCTTCACCCGTTGTGGTCCATCCCTTCGTCTCTGCTTTTCGGAGGCATGCTGGTAGGCGCCAATGCTTTGCAGCGTGCCGTGCAGGTCCCCTCTGCGTTGGTCATTGCCTTAAACGGACTGATCGTGGTGTTCGTGGTGAGCTCAGAGTTTTTCAGGCGCCGCTCCCGGCCTCAACCTTCGGAAGAATCCCTTCGCCTTGCCCCTTCGACTCAGGCGGGCTGGGAAGCGGTCGTGGACCCGCCGGTGGGTTTGAAACGTTTTTCCGGTACAAACGAACGTGAAATGAATGCCCATGAGTGACTATTTCACAGCGACGATCCTCATCGCGACCGTGGCTTCCGGCATTCGGCTGGCGACCCCGTTTTTGCTCGCTTCCCTGGGCGAGTCCCTGGGCCAGCGAAGCGGCGTGCTCAACCTGGGCGTTGACGGCGTCATGCTGCTGGGTGCCTTTGGCGCCTACTATGCCGTGCTTCAAACCGGGAGCCTGATGCTGGGCGTCATTGTCGGATTGTTGATCGGTACATTCATGGGCCTGCTTTACGCCTTCATCAGTGTTACCTTGCAGGCCGAGCAGGGCGTCAGCGGCATCGGTATTTACCTGTTCGGCCTGGGCATGAGCGATCTCTTGTTTCAAAAGCTCGTGGGAACACCCCGGCCCATCGTCCCTTTTCCGCCCTTGAAGATTCCGCTTCTTTCCGACATTCCCGTCATCGGCGAAATGCTTTTCGAACACAGTCTCATTGTCTATATGGCCTTCGCCCTGGTGCCCATCGCCACTTTGGTCATCACCCGAACCACCTACGGCATGAACGTGCGCGCCGCCGGCGAAAACCCCGAAGCCGCTGACAGCCTTGGAGTGAGTGTCAGTGCAGTGCGCTACTCGACATCGATCATCGGAAACACCCTTGCCGGCCTGGCAGGAGCCGCCCTGGCCATCGAGCTGGGCATTTTTCAACAGAATCTGACCAATGCCATGGGTTTCATCGCCGTGGCCCTCGTTTATTTCGGAGCCTGGCGGCCCATCGGCGTCATGGCCGGTTCACTGGTTTTCGGCATAGTGGCTTCCATCGTGCTGCAGTGTAAGACCGTGGGAATCATACCGCGCAGCGCATCGGATCTTGCGGCCATGGCGCCGGCTGTTATCACGATTTTGGCCCTCGTGGTCGTGGCGAGCCGTTTCCATCAACCGGCGGCCCTGGCCAAGCCCTTTGTAAGAGAAGGATAACCCAGTTCACATTTCACAACAAGGAGGAGTTGCCATGAGATTCGTTTATTCAAAAAGGTTTTTTGTCGTCAGCGTCATCCTCGCAGTCTTTTTGATCGCACCGGCGGCCATGGGCGCCGCAGGGAAGTTGAAGATTGCCATTGTCGCGCCCAGCGCCAGCAATGACCTGGCATTTACCCAGAGTATCGTCGATGGCATCAAGGCCATACAAAAGGAGCGGGACGTTGAAGTGGCCATTACCGACGGTCTCTTCGTGGTCGAGGACGCCGCAGCCGCCATCCGGGATTACGCCAAGAAAGGGTATGATCTGGTGCTCGCCCACGGCTCTCAGTATGGCGGGTCCTTGAAGGAGATCGCACCGGCTTTTCCCAAGACCGCCTTTGCTTGGGGAACGGCCGCCGACACCTTCGGGCTTCCCAATGTATCGTCCTACGAAGCCGCTTCCAATGAAGGCGGCTATGCCATGGGCGTTATGGCCGCTGCTCTGAGTAAGAAAGGCTCCATCGGTGTTGTCGGTCCTATCGAGGTGGGAGATGCCAAACTGTATGTGGATGGGTTTGTGGCCGGCGCAAAAGCTCATAAGCCCCAGATCAAAGTCCAGGTCAACTATATCGGCTCCTTTAGCGACGTTGCCCTTGCCGCGGAAGCCGCGCGCGCTCTTATGGCGGCCGCCGGCGCGGACGTGCTGACCGGCACTGCCCAGATGACGGTCGGCGCTATCGGTGCGGCACGCGCCAAAAATGTTGCATGGTTCGGCACCCAGTCCAACCAGGCCAAGCTGGCTCCCGAGATTGTGGTGGCATCCCAGGTGTATAAATGGGAAGTGGCCCTTCGAAAGATCCTAGAGAGCATGGACAAAGGTGTTCTGGGTGGGCAAAAGTACATCATCAACCTGGCCAACGGCGGCGAAGCCATGGAATTCAACGATGCCTATAAGCTGCCCGAAGATGTCAAGAAGGTCGGAATGGACACCATCAAGGGCATTATCGGCGGCAGCATCAAGACAGGCAAATAGCCGGAATCGCATACTGGGGTTCTCGAAATAGTCTGGACGGATCGCGACCCCCCCTCACCCCAACCCTCTCCCCGGATCCTGGGGGAGAGGGCAGGGTGAGGCGGTTTATGTCCGTCAAGACAAATATGGAAACATTAACAAATATGTTATGGATTCTTTCATCGGGCGTGGAACCTGACCCATGATATCCTCGAATGAGCAACCGATGCTCGAAATGCGGGGGATCACCAAAAGATTCCCCGGCGTGATCGCAAACGATAACGTCGACTTCGATGTCCGCCGTGGCGAGGTGCATACCCTGCTGGGAGAAAACGGCGCAGGCAAAAGCACCCTGATGAAGATTCTCTACGGGCTTTACCAGCCCGACAGGGGGGAGATTCGACTCAACGGCAGGCTCATAAAGCCTGCCTCCCCGGCGGACGCGATCGCCCAGGGCATCGGCATGATTCATCAACATTTCATGCTGGTGCCGACCCTGACCGTTGCGGAAAACGTGGCTTTGGGCCTGCGTTCATCCCGCCATCCCCTGACCGATCTCAAAACGGTTGCAGAGCGAATCAGAATCCTTTCCGACAACTTCGGGCTGCGAGTGGACCCCTTTGCCTACATCTGGCAACTGGCCGTGGGCGAACGCCAGCGGGTCGAGATCATCAAAGCCTTGTATCGGGACGTCAACCTCCTTGTGCTGGATGAGCCCACATCCGTGCTCACGCCCAACGAGGTAGACGATCTCTTCGTCACCTTCCGGCAGCTTGCGAGGGACGGGCGGGGGCTTGTTTTCATTTCCCATAAATTGCATGAAGTCCTCTCCCTCAGCGACCGCATCACGGTCCTTCGCAACGGGTGCGTCACCGGTGGAACAACTCCCTGTGAGGCCAATCGGGAAATGCTCGCCCGCATGATGGTCGGCAGGGAAGTCAAACTCGCCCCGGATAAACCCCGAGTGAAGATCGGAGAGCCCCGGCTGGTCATTGAAGGCCTGCAGGTGGGAGGCGACCGCGGTACAGATGCTGTCCGAGGGCTTACCCTGGGAGTGCGCGGCGGTGAAGTCCTCGGCATCGCAGGCGTCTCCGGAAACGGACAGCGCGAGCTCGCCGAGGCCGTGAGCGGCCTGCGCAGGGTCAAATCCGGGAAGGTGAGCATCGACGGCACTGAAGTGACCGGTTTGGACCCCAGGGCGATCCGCCTGGCCGGTTTGTCCTACGTTCCTGAAGAAAGGATGCGAGACGGTGCCATTGGAGATTTCAACGTCATGGAAAATCTGATGCTGCTGGACCATGGCGAAGAAAACTACTGCCGTTGGGGATTCCTGAGATTTTCCAGGATTTACAGGCATTGTGACAAACTGGTGAAGGATTTCGCCGTCAAGACCCCGAACCTTGAAACACCCACCAAAAATCTTTCCGGCGGCAACATCCAGAAGCTGATCATGGCCCGTGAGCTGGCAGGCAGCCCAAAAGTGCTGATTGCCTCCCAGCCAACCCGTGGCGTGGATATCGGAGCAGCCGAGTACATTCACGACCGCATCTCACAACAGCGAGCCGGCCAGACCGCGATCCTTGTCATTTCCGAAGATTTGGACGAAGTTCTTGCGCTGTCCGACCGCATCGCGGTGATGTTCGAAGGCCGAATCATGGCCGTTGTGGACAGGGATAAAGCCACACGCGAACGCATCGGCCTGCTGATGGCCGGTGTTGATCCCGATTCTCCCGAAGTGGATTATTGCAAGCCGACAATGTGAAGCTTATCGGTGATCTGGTCACGCAAGATAGAGCCTAGCAGCCCCCCTGAACATTGTCCGTGGGCTCGCTGCTCATCCGCGCCCCATTCCGCATGCCTGTGAAATTAAGCTTGATCGCCTAATAATGGTATGATATACAATACCATATGAGGGTCGTTATCGATACAAATGTTCTGGTTGCCGCCTTTAAATCCCGCCGTGGCTCATCGTACAGATTGGTTTCTCTTCTGCCGAGCGGCAAGTTTCTGATTGCGATCTCGGTCCCTTTGATCATCGAGTATGAAGATGTGTTGAGGCGAGGAAAGCTTCCCGCGGCAATCTCCGAAAAAGATATCAGTGACTTCATCGACTTTCTCTGTTCTGTGGGGTATCGCCAAGAGATTTTTTTCCTTTGGCGCCCTTTTCTCCCCGATCCATCCGATGATCTTGTTCTCGAAGTGGCCGTTGCTGCGGGCTGCGATGCAATCATCACATACAATAAGCGCCACTTTGGAAAAATAGGAAAATTCGGCTTGAGAGTTCTTGATCCAAGGGAGTTCCTTGCCGAGATAGGGGTGATGTCATGAGTACATTAAGTTTGCGCATACCGAAATCTCTCCATGAACAGATAAGGGAGTTGGCTAAACACGAGGGCATTTCCATCAATCAGTTTCTCGCCTCTGCCGCAGCTGAAAAAATGGCTGCGTTATTGACCGAGGAATACATTGAAAAAAGAGCCAAAAGGGCGAGTTCGAAAAAATTCCAGAAAGTACTGAAAAAGGTACCGGACGTGGAGCCGGAGGAATACGATAGGATGTAAATGCGGGCATCGCAGGACCAGCGGCTGCACCAGACCGCCAATGAAATGCGGCTGGTGAATTGCGACGCCGTGAAGTGCGGGTTACGCGGTTCGTGCAGACACGCCCCCGACCAAGCAACCTTGTCCGTGGGCTCGCTGCTCACCCGCGCCCGGTTAGCGCAAGGAGCTCTTATGAAGCGCACTGTTCTGTCTTTTGTTTTGGCTGCCCTTCTGGTGGCCTGTGCGGGAAGTCCATATCGAACAGGCATTGAGGCGGAAAGGAACCGTGGAAACCTTTTGAAACTGAACGTAGGCATGACAAAGGATCAGGTCCTGGCCGTAATGGGGGAGCCATACAAGAGCGAGATGTATCTGGCAGATGGAAAACCACTCGAATTCTGGCTCTACCTTACAGAGGGGAAATCAATCGGTGATCCGAGACTCACGGATTCACACTTCACCCCGCTGGCCTTCGAAAGCGGCATTCTCAAGGGGTGGGGGCGAAACTTCTACGACAGCGCACTTCGGATCAAGAAAGACATCACTATTGAACAAAAGTAGGTGGTCATAAGTTTTTCGGCTCAAGAATTAATCTAATCCGGCCTAATGCAGGCTATCCGATTCAATCTTCTGCTATGAGGGAGGGCAAATGGCCAAGTATGGTCGCGGATTAAACAGAGAGATGGTTGCGGCCGTCAATTTAGGTTTGATATCTGAACCTTTTTCAACAAAAGAGGTGAGGCGCTTAATCAATAATAAGGGCTGGTCACCTGAACCCACTGATAACTACATTAATGTTGCCTTAGTGAATGGCTCCAGTGGAAGACATAGCTACACATACAAAAAATATTTTGTTTCTATTGGCGACGGCCTATACAAATTGAGGGACCAATTCAAAGGAGCCGAATGGATTTAACAATTGAACGCTAACATCGGGCTGGACGAGGATGCGCAGGAAAAGTGTCTGCGCATCTGTGAGCCCGCGCGTTGGGTGTGAAAAATGATACCAGACCGAAGTAGCAAATTTCAGGCCATCGTTAACACAATGTCTACGCGCATAAAGGAAATAAATGAGCGATACAGAAAAGGGCCAAGCCTATATTTTTACAAACGAATCACCGCTCTTCGCAAGGAACATGATTGGCTTCAGTCCTTTTTGTCGGACAACCACGCCTTGGAAACCCTTTACGCTACTCTGGTTTCGTGGGACATGAATAGTCTTGGCGCAAAAAAAAAGTACTTTGATGATTTCAGCGACAGCCTTCTTTCGGCTAAGGGCGAACTGTGTGAACTGGAGAAATGCGCCTTAACCTTCGATCCGAGGTCTACCCAACGATTGCTTATATGCGTGCGACAAGCATTTTCTGAACTGAATCTCATGGAAACTGATGGCCGACTTGTGTCTAACTCAAAGTGCCTCCACTTCTTGTTCCCATCTGTTTGCATGCCTATGGATCGCACGAATACCCTCAAGTACTTGTACGGCAACACAAACGAATCGGTAAACAAGTACATGGAGATAACCCAATTTTCGTTTGAAATAATGCGCGCTACAATCGATTGCCGTCAATTTATTGATGACCTGTGGAATCCAAGCATGCCGAAGATGATTGACAATTCCATAATCCTGTTGATGGGTCAAAGCGTCGAGTAAGTCACCCAATCGGGTAAGGGGGAGCTTCTAACTCCCCGTCCCCACACCACCTAGCATGCGGGTCCTTGATTCGGGTCCGTGACAAAGTGGACTTTCTCTGGGAAGGTGCAGTGATTTTGAAGAGGACATGAGGGGGGCGAGAGGGAGAATGGCTAGACAGGCCCGACTTGATGCAAGTCCAAAGGACTTTGTCGCCTTAGTCCGGAAAATCCCCCATTACCGTCCCCATTACGTATTTAATCTGATGTACGTACCCTACTTTCCTTCCGACCTTTTCTTCTTTTCCGATTTCAGACTCAACTTGGAAGACACACGAGGTCTTCGAGCGGGAATGCCGTAAAGCATGCCTTCGGCGCTGATATCTTCATCGATGTCTGGCCAATGGACGCCATGACCATCTCCGATGATCTCCCAGTTTGCTCGCTGTTTTGGCGTTGCCTCGGACAACCGCCACGACCAGGCCAGCGGAACACTGATTGTCCGCCCATCCATAAGTTGAGCCGTAATAGTATCTTCGGTGACGGTTATATCCTTAATTCTGACTTCTTGTATTTGTACCGCAATGTTCATACCATGCCTCCATGATCCTGTCCCTGTTCCTCGTGATGATCTCACGAATGGTGTTCAGCTCTTTCGCTGCGAAACCCTGATTCCTTGCTAGGGCCACGGGCTGGATCCAGAATTTGCAGATCATCCTTTCCCTCTGAACATGTACATGCATTCGCTCGTTACAGTCGAAGCTGTAAAAGAAGAACCGGTATGGCCCTGGGATTTTGCTGATCGTTGGCATATCACATGTCCATCTGAATTATAGATAGATATACCAGAGGTGTCCATTCTTCTTTTTGTGGTTACTCCCAAACGGGCTGTTGCCCAAATCGATCTCATGTTTCGACAGGCTCAGCATGAACGGAAAAGTCACATGGTGACAGCACATACCGTTCGCCCTGAGGGTCTCGAAGCCTGTCCTGAGCGCGGACCCCTTGGGCCCGACGTCGAAGGGGCGAGTGGCTGGTTTGGGCAACAACCCGCAATCATCATCAACCTTGACATCCTTGTCTTTGATATGTACGTATTTCTGTACATAATATTCGGAGGCAGATATGACAATTCAAACAACCTATACCCTTGCCCGAGCACGCTTGGCTTCTTTATTAGATGAGGTAACTAAAAACCGAGAGGTGGTTATCATCCAGCGACGTGGGAGTGAAGATGTCGCCATGATAACAGCCGACGAGCTGGCTGGCATTCTCGAAACAGCACACTTGCTTCGATCACCCACCAATGCAAAGAGACTCCTTACCGCGCTTGACAGAGTCCGGAAAGGATCAGGCACCCCCCAAACGATCGACGAGCTTCGCAAAGAGGTCGGTTTTGAGTAGACGCCATACGAAATCGACCAGAACCACTATGCAGCGAGAATCTGTGTTTCAACCAGAGTTTAGGGAGGACCTACGATACTGGGTGGAGACAGACCGCAAGACAGCGCTACGTGTTTTTCAGTTGATCGAAGCGATAATGCGAGATCCGTTTCAGGGTATCGGCAAGCCTGAGCCTCTAAAGTTTCTCGGATCAGGTGTTTGGTCCCGTCGTATTACTCAAGAACACCGGCTGGTCTATGTTGTTGGGCATGAAAGAGTCGATTTTGTACAAGCACGTTATCATTATTGAAAAGCCGTCAACCTCCCGGAATAAAAAAGGGAGAGAGTCATGATTGATTTGCCCTATTCTTTGACCATCGAAGCAACAGAGGAACCGGATTATTTTGGGTTCTTCTCTCCTGACCTAGAAGGGTTCACAGGAATTGGCCATTCCATCGAGGATTGTGTGTAAAAGGCAAAATGGGGGATGAAGGAACACATCGAACTCCTCAAGGAGAGGGGACTGCCTGTGGCTCCTAAAGCAAAAAACCCAAGAATCATCGTTCAGAACGAAGAAAGATTGGCTGCATAGGGTCCACCACCGAACAACGCGGTTCGAGCAGACACGCCCGCGCCCTGTAATAGTGTAATAGTGTGAGTGTAATAGTGGGCTGTTAGGTCTTTAACTTGCGTCACCAAATCACCGATAAGCACAGAAGTCCGAATCGATAAATTTTATAACCTAACAGCGTCTCCATACCTTTGGACCTCAAACCGGTGCTGGGAAAAACCGATCCCCTCTTTCCGCTTCTGCCCGAATACTATGATTGGCGAGAATTCGTGAGTATCGGGTTACAACGAAGTTGAGGAATGCGAGCGAAATGCCGTAGGTTCCCAGTGACCAGTTCCAGATCGTGGTAGACGGCCGTCGCTGCAATCTGAAGATCCGCATCAGAAAGCGCCTGTCCGGTCTCCTCCAACTCGGCCGACAGGAGTCCGCACACCTCGGCAATGGCCACATCGTAAGGCAGTACAGTCACAGCGGGGAGAATCCGTTCCCGGATATTGACCAGATGGCGCTCCCGCGCCGGCGAACGGAAGGCCCCTCGGTACAGTTCCCCAATAACCACGGCACTTGTAAATTGATCCTCTCGGGAGATGCCGTTGAGCCATTCGACGTAGGCCGGAGCAGGTCGAGGACACAGCAATTCTGAGATGGCGTCCGTATCGAAAAGATAAGCCATCACGTCACCTAATCCAGAACGGGATGCCTACGGGGTTTCGTGCGCTTCGACCCTGCAAGAGCACGGATCAGATCCTCAGATCCCTTCCAGCCCCCGGCCAAGCTGGCGAGTCCTCCTCGGGGACCGGCTTTCTTCAGTCGTTCGACATGCTCCAGGATTTCCGCCGGGACCAGAGCTGCTACAGCTTTTCCATGCCGGGTGATGAGAACCGATTCTCCCTGCTCCACTTCACGGATGCAACCGGAGAGATGGGTCTTGGCTTCGACAATTGAAAGGTTTCTCGACATGTCTATCCTCCTGGCCAGCGTTTTATACAGTGACCATTTAAACTATACTGGTCCGTTTTTGCTTTGTCAAGAAATGTCCCGGTGGGAGCTGGTCTTTAGCAGATTTTTCCACAGAAACCGCACTGTTTTGAGCGAATCGCACGATGTGAGCCCCAAGAGAATGTTCTGTCCCTGGTTGGGCTTCCAATTTCCCTCCCTGTGAACGCCCATCGACAGACAATTTCGCCCTCAACGGAACCGAAATCCCTTGGCGGCTTCACTTTCAAAACCTTCGGGTGACGTTTTTTCATGGCCAACTCCAGAAGGTTACTGCTATGCTGAAAGTTAAACGGAAGACTGAATTGTGTGAGGATTAGGGCAAGGATAGAACTGTTTTCGGGAGATGTCTAGAGCTTTTATGGGGCTATTACAGTAATAGATGCTTGCTTGACACTAGGTAGACACGGGTGCACACTTCAAAAAAGAAGACGGGGGGTCATATCCTCTATGATCAAGGCAGGGATTAAGGAAACACGGAAAAGGCTTTCTCATTACCTCAGCAGAGTCCAGGAAGGTGAGGAAATTATCATCACGAAAAGGGATGAACCTGTTGCTAGACTCGTTCCAATCAAAATGGCGTGGGCAAAGCCACTGACGAGCCATAAGGAACTCCGGGAATCCATTCGCGCCAAGGGCAAGCCACTGTCTGAAATCGTCATTCACTCAAGAGAGGAGAGTCTATAGGTGGGCTCGGTCTTCGTGGATACAAGTGCTCATTTGAATAAATCTTTATTCGGTTGGTTTCTGCCGCTTGATGATAATTTGGTGAGTCATAACCTGGCGCATTGCTGTTATGGTGTAATCAACTTGAGTTATCAATTCCTATTGAGCTTTCGATGTCTCTCAGTTCAAGTCTCGGCAACTACAGTTCGACAGACTCATGCTTCGACAGGCTCATGCTTCGACAGGTTTCACCACGAACGGAATATCGAACACTTACACTCCTTTTGATTCGTTCGCCCTGAGGGTCTCGAAGCCTGTCCGGAGCGCGGACCCATGGGGTCCGACGTCGAAGGGGGCGAGTGGCTGGTTTGGGCAACAACCCGCAAAGGCTTGAAACCGCTAATGTCGTGTGTTACAAAATGTATTACGGAGGCAAATCATGAGTTCAATTCGTCTACCAAAGGATTTTGAAAATAGGCTCAGCGACCTGGCGCAGATGGAAAAGACAACCAAGTCCGAGATCATTAAGCGAGCGCTGCGTCGGTACTTTGAGTCTTTCGATCAGCTCGCATCCCCTTTCGACCTTGGCAAGGACCTTTTCGGCATTCACGGAAGCGGAAAGGGAAACCTATCGCAAGACTACAAGAAGATCATAAAGGAAAAAATCCGTCTTTGTTTTAACGCCTATTTTGGGGAGGGCTTATTCTATGCGGCCGATAGATTTTGCGAAAGTCAAGGAACTCGCTGAGCGTTACAAGCCCGATATGACCCGGTTCTTGCGTGACATGATCCGGTTACCGAGCGAAAGCGGTCAGGAAAAGGCGGTTGTCGAGCGGATCAGGCTGGAGATGGAGAGGGTAGGATTCGACAGGGTAACGACCGATCCCATGGGCAACGTTTTTGGCTACATCGGAACGGGTCAGCACCTGATCGCGATGGATGCCCACATTGATACCGTCGGTGTGGGCAACAAGGACAACTGGAAATTCGACCCTTACGAGGGTTTTGAAGACGATGAGATCATCATCGGGCGCGGGGCCAGCGATCAGGAAGGCGGCATGGCTTCCATGGTTTATGCGGGCAAGATCATCCAGGAAGCAGGATTGCAAGGCGACTACACCCTGGCGATGGTCGGGACCGTGCAGGAGGAGGACTGCGACGGTTTGTGCTGGCAATACATCATCAAGGAATTGGGCATGAAGCCGGAGTTTGTTTTATCCAGCGAACCGACGGACGGAGGTATCTACCGCGGTCAGCGGGGCCGCATGGAGATCCAAGTGAAGGTGAGCGGCCTCAGTGCCCACGGCTCGGCTCCTGAGCGGGGTGACAATGCGATTTTCAAGATGGGACCCATTCTGGGTGAACTCCAGGAACTGCACGGTCGACTGAAGACCGATGCCTTCCTGGGCAAGGGCTCATTAACCGTCTCTGAAATCTTCTTCACCTCACCGTCCCGCTGCGCGGTCGCCGACAGCTGCACCATCTCCATCGACCGTCGGCTGACAGTGGGTGAGGACCGCGAACGTGCCCTGCAGCAGATCAGGGACCTGCCTGCGACCCAGCGAGCTCGCGCTCAGGTTTCCGTCTACGATTACGATAAACCTTCTTACACCGGGCTGACCTATCCGACTGACTGCTACTTCCCGTCGTGG
>Ga0315286_10005121_pt1 | contig 12635 bp, 11 predicted proteins | sample YL17G10_0_MG_FD_205038 | JGI IMG/M metagenome (GOLD analysis project Ga0315286, IMG submission 205038) | Sediment microbial communities from Yellowstone Lake, YNP, Wyoming, USA - YL17G10_0 | ecosystem: Environmental > Aquatic > Freshwater > Lake > Sediment | place: USA: Wyoming | collected... | reverse complement strand
TGATTGGCTGTCCACGCGCTCGTGCGCTCACCGCAGAGAGCGCAGAGGAAACGGCGACCCTCATCTTCGAGTCCTCGGGCGTCATTCCAGGATTCATCATGACATCTGGGAGTGTTGGTTAGTGATTTTTCTCTCTCTGCGTCCTCTGCGCTCTCCGCGGTGATTGGCTGTCAACACGATGGTGAAACTGGACAGCCTAGCAGGGGTCAGGCGCTTCCAAGGATGCGTTCCACAATCAGCGGAGGCGGCTCGCACGCTGACCCGGACGGGTCGATCTCGTAGGCCGACTCCACCAAGCGCCGCGCCTCCGCGAGGTGCTCCTCGTCGTTGACGTGGAGGATAGCGAGCGTGCTGTCCTTCTCCACGCGCTCGCCGATCTTCCTCACGAGTTCGATGCCGACGGCCGGATCGATCGCGGCCTCTTTCGTCGTGCGCCCGGCGCCAAGCGCGTTCGCGCCGCGACCGACGAGCAGTGCGTCCAGGCGGCGGACCGTCCCGGCTACGCCGGTGCGGACCTCGATTCGCTTCGCCGCGGTGGGTAGGAGATCCGGGCGATCGAGGACCTCGGCCCGCCCCCCTTGGTTGAGGATGAGTTCGCGGAACTTCGCGAGAGCCGAGCCGTCCTCCAGGAGCGTCCTCAGCTCGGCAACGGCCGCGGGCCGCGTCGCGGCCTTTCCGGCGAAGATGAGAAGCTCGGCGCCAAGCTCACAGCACAGGGTGGCGAGATCCTCTGGCCCCGCTCCGTTGAGGGTGTCGATGGCTTCACGAACCTCGAGGGCGTTCCCGACCGTTCGGCCGAGCGGCTGGGACATGTCGGTGATCACGGCCGCCATCTTCCGGCCGAGTCTCTCGCCGATCGCGACGAGTGCCTGCGCCAAGCGGCGCGAGTCCTCGAGCTTCGGCAGGAACGCCCCCGCCCCCGTCTTCACGTCGATGACGATCGCCTGTGCGCCGCCGGCGATCTTCTTCGACATGATCGACGCGACGATCAGCGGCAGGGAGTCCACGGTCGCGGTGACGTCGCGAAGCTCGTACAGGATGCGATCGGCGGGGACCATGTCCGCCGTGTGATCGGCGAGCGCGAGTCCGGTGCGGCGAACAAGGTCGAGGAAGCGGTCGCGGGAGAGGTCCGTGCGGAAGCCGGGAATGGATTCCAGCTTGTCGATCGTCCCTCCCGTGTGGCCGAGCGCGCGCCCGGACAGCTTGCCCACCTTGAGTCCGGCCGCCGCGAGAAGCGGGATGAGGACAAGCGTCGTCTTGTCCCCCACACCGCCGGTCGAGTGTTTGTCGACCGTGTACCCGCCGAGATCGTCCGGAGTGAACATCGAGCCGGAGTGCGCCATGACATCGGTCAAGACGGCGGCCTCCTCGTCGGTCATGCCGCGCAGGAAGAGGGCCATGAGGAGGGCCGACACCTGGTAGTCGGGGATGGAACCTGAGACCGTGCCTGAGATCCAGAATTCGATCTCGTCCCGGGTCAGCGTACCGCCGTCGCGCTTCTTGCGGAGGATGTCGACGATGTTCATGGTCACGCATTCTAGGACGGCGACAGCGACCGATCAATGGGCGGAGGGTCCTTCGGCACTGGACTCGATGTCACGCCGGCCCGCTGGGTATACTCAGGGCGAGGTGGTCTAGGTGCACATCCCACGGTTTCTCTTCCGCGCGAAGGATCGTCAGATCGAGGAGGAGGCTCGAACGATGATGGACGCGTTTCACATCACCGACGTCGAGATCCGCCGTGACGACACGATCGAAAGCGCCTGGCTTGAGGACTACGTGGCAATGAAGACAACCTATGGGCTCGAGGAGATCCAGGAGTACCTCGAAGGGCTTCTGTCGGACAGTGACTAGCTCAGCCGCTCGCGAAGGCGCGCCGATCCGTAGTCCATCACCCACACCGTGAGCATGATCAGGAGCATCATCGTGCCGGCCTTGCTCCAGCTCCAAAGCGACGTGTACTGATAGAGCCGCTCGCCGATTCCCCCACCCCCCACGATGCCGATGATCGTGGCCATGCGGACGTTGATGTCCCAGCGGTAAAGGGTGAACGAGAGGAAGGGATTGACTATCTGAGGGACGATCCCGTGGAGGATCACCTGAAGCTGCGTCGCGCCCGTAGCGCGGATTGCCTCTACAGGGCCGGGATCGATCGATTCCAGCCGTTCGGAATAGAGCTTCGTCAGGTCAGCCACGGAGTGGACGAACAGGGCGAGCACGCCGGGAAACGCCCCAACCTTAATCCAGACGATGAAGATGATCGCCCAGATGATCGGCTCGATCGACCGGATGATGCTCATGGTAGTCCGAACGAGGAAGTAGACCGGCCTGCCGATCCATCCGCCGGTCAGATTGCGTGCGGCGGCAAAGCTGAGCGGCACCGCCAGGACAACGCCGAAGAACGTAGCCATGAACGCCATGAAGATCGTGACCAAGAGAAGACGGATGCCGTCTCCGAGAATGGACCAATCCGGTCTGAGGAAAGCGGCCCAGATCCGAGCGGTCTTGCCGGCTCCTGAGAAGAACGCACGAAAATTCACGCCCGTCACGAGCATGGCCGTCGCAATGCTGGCCAAAACTAGCAACGCCACTGCGATGAACCAACTCTGTGCGTAGAGCGGGCGTCGCACCCGGGAAACCTCCTCGGAGCGCACGACCCGGAGACCGCTTGCGCGATCGTGCCAAGCGAGGCCGCCGCTCATGGCCAAGATCCCGATGAGAGGGAGTCCGGAGACGTGCCAGACGAGAAAGCGAACTAGCCGCCTCACCAGAGTAGGTGAGCCCGAGTCCTTGGCGACAAGGCGAACCCTCAGCAGCTTCATCCCGATGGAGACGCCCAGGTTCTCCCACAGGGCGGTCGCCTCCACTGCCACGATGATCGCCCACCAAGGTAGTCCCGCGACCCCCTCTCCGTGGAGGAAGAGCATCGTCAGGCAGTAGGACGCCGTAAGCCAGACATAGAGAATCGCTACGACATCAACGAGGAACACAGTCACTCGCTTGCGTGTCTCGAGAAGAGAGCTCATGAACTGCGGTCTCTTCTTCATGAACCCGGCGTAGTAGCGCTCCTCCATGCTAGGTGATCCTCTCCCTCACGCGTGCGCTGATGTAGTCGAGCGCCCACACGACAACCACAATGCACACAACTACGGCACCGACCTGGTTCCACGAGTTCTTGATCAGGCCTACCGCGTTCTTGTAGTAGAAGAGGATCTGACCTATCCCGCCTCCGCCAACCAGAGCGATGACCGTGGACATGCGGACGTTGATGTCCCAGCGATAGAGGGAAAAGGCCAGGAAGGAGGGGACGACCTGAGGGACGACCCCGTACAGGACGACCTGCCACCGCCGTGCGCCAGTCGCGGCAATGGCTTCCAGGGGACCTGGGTCGATCGATTCCACCTGCTCCGAGTAGAGTTTCCCCAGCGCGGCGATGGTGTGGATCGTCAGTGCAAGGACGCCGGCGAACGCGCCGAAACCGACCCAGACGGCAAACACGACGCCCCACAAGATGGATTCGATCGAGCGAAAGACGTTGAAAAAGGCCCGGGTGACCGTGTAGACGATCCAACCCAGCGCGTTGAACCCCATAATGTTGCGAGCCCCAAGGAAGCTCAACGGAAGGGCGATAACGCCTCCGAGGAGCGTGGCCAACAGGGCCATGTAGATGGACTGGATCAGTCCTCCCAGAATGGTGGCGCCCCAAAAGGTGTCCCCGACCCTTGGATCGATGGTCGCGAAGTGCTCGAAGCTCGGCCTGACGAGATCCTTCCAAAGATACACAGACCGGGAGGCTCGGCCGAAGAGCATGCCGAGATCGATCTTCGTCGTAAGCCATCCCACCCAGAACGTGAACGCGATCAGGCCGATTCCGACCAGACCGCGGAAGGAGAAGTACCATCGGCGGGGCTTCCTGACAGGAATGTCCTGCTTGACCTCCTTAAGCGCGAACATGCAGGTACCGCTCATCCCATCGTGCAGAAGGCTCTTTCCTTGGACCAGTCGGACCGACTGAATGGGAAAAGAGAGCGCAGAGACGTGCCACCAAAGGAATCGGCCCAGCCTGGCGGCCGGCCGTGGGTAGTCCCGGGCGGTCGTCAGGAGCTTCAGCCCAAAGAGACTCAGCCCCAGGCTTTGACCGGCTGCCTGTCCTAGGACCGCAAGCTCGAACGTGCCGAGCACTATGGGAAGCCAGCCCCAAGACGGGACCGTGAGGGTTCCATAGTAGTTCACGTGGACCTTGTACCAATAGTGGTTCAGGAGGTAGATCACGCCGTAGGCGACGTACCCCCACGACGCCCAATCCAAGAGAAGCGCGAATGCGCGCGGTTTGAGATCCCCCAGAGCACACCATATGCGATGAGGCCTAGCGGATCTCGACCTCTTCCGCGTCTTCTCCATAGATCTCCTTAAATCGGATCTCATCGATTTCTACAGGAAGCCCCTCAAAGACGATCTTCCCGTCCTTCAGAGCCAGGATTCGGGTCCCGTACCGCCGGGCAAGGCTCAGGAAGTGCAGGCTGCACAAGACGGTGACCCCCTCCTGGTGATTGATCTCCTCGAGGTAGCGGAAGATGGAATTGGCCGTCGCTGGATCCAAGCTCGCTACCGGTTCGTCAGCCATGAGAAGCTGCGGCCCCTGCATCAGGGCCCGCGCGATCCCGACTCGCTGCTGTTGCCCCCCGGACAACTCGTCGGCGCGCTTGTAGGCCTGCTCGGGAATCCCGACGCGCTCGAGATTTGCCAGGGCGGCTTGGATATCGCTGCGCGGGAACCGGTGCGCGGCGGTGAGCCACGGCGAGATGTAGCCCAGCCGGCCAGACAGGACGTTCGTGAGAACGGAGGACCTCTTCACCAGGTTGAACTGCTGGAAGATCATCGCCATCTGCCTGCGCACCTCACGGAGCTCCTTAGCAGAGGCCGTGGTGACGTCGATTCCGTCGAACAGGACCCGCCCGGCGGTTGGCTCGATCAGGCGATTGATGCAGCGCAGCAGGGTCGACTTCCCCGACCCGGACAGCCCGATGACGACGAGGAACTCCCCCCGCTTGACCGAGAAGCTCACATCATCCAGCGCCAGGACGTCTCCGCGCGCGTAGACCTTCGTCAGGTGCTCGACGACCAGGAGGTCATCCATTCGCCTGCCTCCCTTCACAAGAAGCGGGAGGGAGCACTCTCCCTCCCGCTCGTCATCAACCCTAGATCTCTGTGCACACGCTACCGCGTGGGGATCGCAATATTCATGACCACGCGGAGAGGATCGTAGAACGAGTCCGTGACGTCCGCGACTGCGTTCCACGCGTAGAACGTCTTGGAACTCCACAAAGCTTTCCCTGCGTCCGATGCAATGTGGGTCTTGATTGCATTGACGATCACGTCGGCGACGTCCGTTGGGAAGTCCGGCCCAAAGCAGACGCCGTCGTTCGGAATGCTTTCTCCGATCAACTGCACGACCTTGAAGTCCGAGATGAGACTCTCAACGTTGAATGTCGACACGATGCTGCTTCGCACGTCGTTCAGCTTTCCCCGTACGTCAACTGGGTAGGGAGCACCGTTGTAGTCGTCGTAGATCCATCGCTCCGGGTCGTCGCCATACTGCCACGTTGCGGTCATGCCAGTTGGAGCAACAGGAGCAGTGTAGTAGCAGGTTGCGAAGTCCGCCTGTCCGTTGACCACCGCGGTGATGGCATTCGCGTGGCTGCCGGTCATGATGGTCTGGCTTGGCTGGATGCCCCACCCGTCGAAGACCGCCTTGGGGATGATGTAGCCCGATCCCGAGATCTGATCGGTTGCCGCCCAGATCTTCCCATTACAGTCGGTGAGGGTCATGATGCCGCTATCGCGGCGCGCGTAGATCGCCGCGTAGTAGTACAGGAGCCCATATCGCACGGAGCAGAGCCGGATGGAGCAGTTGCCGTTCGTCCGCTCGTAGATAGCGATGTACTGAGCGCTGGTGGGCATGCCGAACATGTTTCCCTCAGACGTCGCGAAGCTCTCCACCATTGCGGCGTAGTCCGGCTGAAGGACGGCATCGATGTACAGCCCGGTCAGGCCATACAGAGCCTGCGCGATCTGGTCGCCGATCTGCTTGATCGCTTCTCCCTGGGTGGAGGGAACCAAGAGCATCTGGATTGGGTTATCCTGCGATCCCAATGCGCCCTTTGCGGCTCCAAGCACGCTCAGAGCCAGCACTACGACGAGAGCCAACACCACCATTCTCCGCATTGCGCACCTCCTGCAGAACGCTACCCCCGGCGCACGCAGCGAGGACATCCTCGCCGGCCGCCGAGTGATCCTCATACCTTGATCATAGATCCTAGCAGCCCCGGAACCAAGGCATTCCCTATTCGCGTTTGTAGGGCTGCCCCAGCGCCTTCGGGAAGCGCACGCGACCGATGGCGCCTGTGACGACAACAAGCGTTACCACGTACGGTAGCATGTCGAAGACTTGCCAAGGCAAGAACGTAATCCCAGGCGTATTCTTGATCCAGATGGCCAGGCTCTGGAAGACGCCGTAGATGATGCCTCCAGCCAAAGCCAACATTGGGTTCAGGCCGCTGAAGACGACAATCGCAAGTGCGATGAATCCCCTTCCTGCAGCCAACTCTTTGGTTGCGGAGCCGATCCACGAAACGCTCATGTAGGCGCCCGCAAGGCCGGCGAGCATGCCGCCGAACGTCGTAGCGAGCAGGCGGACTCGGTTGACGTTGATGCCTGCGACGTCGGCCGCTTCTGGCGCTTCGCCTGCCGCTTTGAGGATCAACCCGGCCCGCGTGCGTCGAAGGAACCAGTAGACGAGGAAAGGGGCGGCCAGTGCGACGAAGATGACCGGGCTGAGACCTCCAGCCGGTGTACGGATCATCGGGAGGCGGTTCTCGAAGCTCAGAAGGCGGTATCCCGGCTGCCCGAGAACAACCATGGTGTAGGCGACGGCCCCGGCCGCGAACAGATTGATGCCGATGCCAATGATCATCTGATTGCCTTTCCAGTACGTGGCAATCACCGAGAAAACCAGCCCGATAGCCATTCCCGTTCCCATCCCTACAAGAAGGCCAACCATCGGACCGGCGTACCCGGCGCCAAGCACCCCGGCGAACGCGCTAAGAAGCAGAATGCCTTCGAGCCCGATGTTGAACAGGCCGGCGGTCTCGCCGACGATCTCGCCAACAGCGGTCAGCGTGATCGGCACCATCGCGTGGAGCGCGATGAACAGGATGTTGATGAGTGAGTTCCAGGTCACGCTTCACCCCTCTTCCCGAGCAGCCGAGGCCAGCGCCCGCGAAAGATGCGAAAGATGTGCACGAGTTCAGGCACCGCCAATGTCACGACGATCACGCCTTGGACCACGCTGACCATCTCGGTCGGAACGCCGGCTGTCATCTGCATCTCACGGGCTCCCGCGGCCAAACCGCCGAAGAAGAGCGCGGACGCGATCATCCCAAGCGGATGGTTCCGCCCAACCATCGCGACAGCCATCCCGTTAAACCCCAGATTGGCGATTTGTGACAGCCCGGCGAAGACGGCGTAGCTTGGAGGAGTCCCCATGGTCATGGCGGCGCCCGCTAGGCCGGCGCTCATCCCGCCCAGCAGGAAGCTCACGACCATCGTGCGTCGGCTCTTGATCCCGCCGTACTTTGCAGCGCGCGGATTGAAGCCGGCTGCACGGATCTCATATCCCAACGCCGTGTGCCAGAGCAGAATGTAGACCACCACGGCGAATGCCAGTGCCGCGAAGGCTGCATAAGATAGATCGGTTCCTCGGATGAGAATCGGGAACCTGGCCGCCACGGGAACCCGCACAGTTTGGGATGACCTTGCGGGATCAACGAGGACACGGGCAACGAGGTACAGCGCAAGGAAATGCGATACCCAGTTGAACATGATCGTCGAGATGACCTCGTTCACGCCCCGGAAGACGCGCAACAGCGCCGGGACTAGACTCCACAGGGCTCCGGCGGTCATCGCGAATAGGATGCCGACAATCTGAGCGAGTCCTGGCGGCAGCACGAAGTACGACAACGTGACGGTTGCCAGCGCTCCCATGTAGACCTGGCCCTCGGCGCCAATGTTGAACATCCCCGCGCGGGCGCAGATCGCGAACGTCAGCCCTGTCAACAACAGCGGTGCTGCACATGCGGCCGACGTGGCCAGCGCGTACGTGCTGGCGAAGCCGCCCTTGAGTAGAGCGGCGTAGGCGAGAATCGGGTTGAATCCGGAGAGCGCCATGATGATGGCTCCGAGGCCGAGCCCCAGCACGGCGGCCACGAGCGACTCCGCTATGGGGGACAGGCCGAACAGGCTACGGCGCAGAGTTCTCTCGGCACCTCGAGCGGGGAGCTCGTGATCATGCACTGCACACCTCCTCGCTCGTGCTCGTCACGCCTCCCATAAGCATCCCGATCCTCTCTCTCGTGAGCTCACTCGGAGCGCAGACGGCCATGAATCTCCCTTCATACATGATGGCCACGCGATCGGACAGCGCGAGGACCTCGTCCAAGTCCGCGGAAACAAGGAGAATGGCACGCCCCTTGCCGCGCATTTGTTCGAGCAACTCTCGGATGTACTTCGCGGACGCCACATCCAGTCCACGTGTTGGCTGAGCCGCCACGATGACCTCGGGGTCTTTCGCCAGCTCACGTCCCACGATCAGCTTCTGTTGATTCCCGCCCGACAGCGACTTCGCGGGAGCGTTCGGTCCTGTCGCGCGGATCTCGAAGCGGTCCATCAGCTCGGTGACGTGTTTCTGCACCGCCTGCCAACGGAGCATACGAAGCGGTCCGCGAAAGCGTTCCCAGCGGTGAATGCCCAAGATGGCGTTCTCGGCCAGTGTGAAGGGGAGAATGAGCCCCACTTCCCAGCGATCCTCCGGAATGTGCGCCACGCCGAGACGGTAGATGTCTTTCGGATCCTTCCTGAGGATGTCGGTCCCGCGGATGGTGGCCCTTCCTTGACGTGGGGCACGCAAGCCTGTGAGGCACTCGACAAGCTCCGTCTGACCGTTGCCTTCCACGCCAGCAACGCCGAAGATCTCGCCGGCATGTACGTCGAACGACACCCCCTCGACGGCCATCTCCCCTGTGCTCCCTCGCGCCATCAGGTTCTCGACGTGGAGGACGATCGCTGTTTCGCCTTCCGGCCCCGCCCGCTCCCGGTCGCGACGGACGGGAAGCGCCTCGTCTCGAAGCTCCACAGCGCTCGTCCCCGCCTCGAGAGCTTGCCCTACCATCAAGCGCGCAAGCTGTTCTGTCGTAGCATCCGATGTCTTGACGTTCCCGACGAGCTTCCCGTGTCGCAGGACGACGATTCGGTCGGTGATCGACTGAACCTCCTTGAGCTTGTGTGTGATCAAGATGATCGACTTTCCTCGGGCACGCAGCCTACGAAGCAGGTCGAACAGATCATCAACCTCGAGCGGCGTCAGTACCGACGTCGGCTCGTCGAGGATGAGAAGGTCCACGTCGCGCGAGAGCACCTTTAAGATCTCGACCCGCTGCTGCTCCCCCACGGCCAGCTTTTCGATCGGAACGTCGAGCGGTACGTGGAGGCCGCTCTCTTCCATGAGGGATTCGAGTCGTTCCCGCGTCTTGGCCAGCCGGACGCGCGAGAACGGGTGCTCGTGCCCCAGCGCGACGTTCTCTGTCGCGGTGAACGGTCCAACCAACGCGAAGTGCTGATGGACCATCCCGATTCCGAACTCCATCGCCTCGCGCGGACTGCCGAACTGCACGCTGCCTTGCGGTGACTCAACGCGGCCTTCCGTTGGGGGGAGAAGCCCAGAGAGGATCTTCGTGAGCGTTGTCTTGCCGGCGCCGTTCTCACCCAACAACCCGACGATTTCGCCACGACGGATCTCCAGGTCTACCGTCTTGAGCGCCTCGGTCCCGTCCGAGTAGGTCTTGGAGATCCCGTGTGCCACCAGGAACAGCTGTTCTTGTCGGGTCTCCGGCGACGGCGGGCCTTCCTGGGCCATGTCTCACCTGCTTGAAAAGAGCGGGGGAGATGTACTCCCCCGCCTCTGTTGGATTCGTTTCCGCCCGATCACCAGAGCTAGTTGAGCGGGTAGTTCGTCCGCACGACCTGGATGTCCTGCAGCGTCTCGACGAACGGGATGACGAAATCGCCCCCGACAATGGCGGTCTCGAACTCATCAAGAGCAGTCCAGATCCAGTCTGCGACCGTGGCGCGGTTGGCTTGCCAGTTCGCGATGATCGTATTCTTGTCAGCCGCGTTGACGTTGCCTTTCGCGATCTCATTGTCGATGGCTTGAATGAGATCCGCTTCCTGGCTTACGTAGACGCCGTTTGCGGCAATGCCGAACAAGGTTCTGCCCGGCTCGAAGTTGCCTTCAGCGACCATCCGGCAGGCATCATATGCCGCGTTGTCGACGCGCTTGAGCATGCTCATCAGGCAGAACCGCCCCATCTCCCACCAGTCCTGGTCCTGATCGACGCCGAAGTAGTACGGAGCGCCCTTCGTCGTCCCGGCGTTGGCGTGAGCCTCCACAACGCCCTGCATCATGCCGATGCCAACCCCTCCGGAGACATTGTACGAGCCGACAACGCCCTCTCCGATCTGACTCAGCATCATCTGCTTTCCGAGCGCGGGGTCGTACCACGTGCCCGAGTACGGCATCAGTAGCGTCAGGGTCGGCTTCGCGGCCAGCCCTTTCACTTGCTGGTACTTCGTGAGCGCCCAGTCGATGCCTATCCGGTACCCGGCCTCGAAGTGGTACATCACCGGCCCCTCAATACCGAAGATGACACCGACCTTGTCGTAGCCCAGTTCGAGCGCCTGCAACGCGGCGAGCGCGCCGATGATCGCCGAGCCGTCGCCCTCCCTGAACAGGAAGCCGCGCACGTTCTCCGCTCCCTCGACCCAACCGTCGACGTTGAAGAACTTCTTGTTCGGGAACTCCGCCGCGACCAGTCCAATCGCCTCCGTGATCATGTAGCCGTTCCCGATGATCAAGTCGATATCGACCCGCCGGGCCATAGACCTCAGGTTCGGAACGAAGTCGGCGGTTGACTGGCTCACGGCGAACACGATGTCGTCGTAGCCGAAGTCCACTTTGGCTCGCAGCACGCCCGCATACGCCGCGTCATTGAACGACATGTCTCCGAGTCCTCCAGAATCGAGGACGATTCCAATCTTGCCAGCAAACGCCCCAAAAGACAGAGCGACACAGAGCAGCGTCCCCAGCACTAGCACCTTTCGCAACGCAACCTCCTTGCTACTCCCTCGTTGTTGCTACCGGAATTCCGGTGCCTAACTCTTCTGCCCCATTCTATACGGGTCACTGGCGTCTGACAAATGGCATCGGCTTGCCGAGGATTTCCGAAAACGTAGATAGAGAATAGACGACAAGGTTTGGCGTGTCCTTGGATCCTGTCTGGCTGCATGGCAGGTCCCGCTCTCACAGCGCCGTAGGCCAGGTATACTCGATGGCGATGCGTGCCCTGGGAGTTGCGCTTCTCGTCTTGATTGCCGCCGCGATGCCCGCCATGGCATGGCCGCAGGCGCGGCTTGGAAGCGACTTCGCCGATTCCTACGCGGAGTTCGCGCCGCTCGAAGCTCTCTACAGGTCGTTCGGCGACCACCTCTTCGCAGGAACGGCGGTCGCTGTCCCCGTGGGCCTCAGTAGAGCCTGCGCGCGCTTCCTCGACGCCCTCCAGGTTCTTCACGAGGAGTGGATCGTTCAGCCCCCGTCCCAGACCGTACAAGGGCTCGGGGCTCTCGTGCGCCTTCGCGTGGCGAGCGAGGGATTCTGCTCGACCTTCGCGACGACCCTCGCGGCCCTGGACGGGACTGGCAGCTTGCCGACGGACGTGGAGACCTCCTTGGTCGCTCAAGGGTTCTTCGCCTCGATTCACGATCTGAATGAGGGGTTCGAGAACGTGCTCGACGCCGCATTGCGCGACGCCCCCGAGGACGAGGCGCGGTGGGCGATGGCTGTGACCTTTGCCGTGCGAAGCATGCTGGTCAATCCCTCGTGGGTCCGGGTCTCTACCGACGTTGTCGCCGTCTTCTACGGGCGATCCGACATTGCGGCCTCGCCACCTAACGTGCCCGATCTGATCGCCCAGGGGTTCTCTGCCTCGATTCTCGATCTGAACGAGCAATTCGAGAGCGCCCTTCACGTCGTGCTGCGCGACGGCCCGGCCGACGGAGCGCGGCGGGCGAAGGCCGTGACGTTCGCGGTGCGAAGCATGCTGGTCAATCCCTCGTGGGCGCGCGTCGCTACGGACGTTGCGGCCATCTTCTATGGGCGCGCGGACGCTACGGCTCCGCTGTTTGACGTGCCTGCCGCGGTGAGGATGGCGATGGACCGGATCGTCGCCGCCGCAGGAGTGGATCTGACCGATGAGGAGCGCGCCGACGTGCGCCTGGCGGCGGCCGTCGTCTACAGCTACTTCATCGCCGGCGGCTAGAGTGTCCAGTGTCGGAACGGTGTGGACACTTCAGGCCTTGGCGCGAGACGGCGCGTGCATCACGCGAAGCTCGCCAAGAGAAGCCAAGGGGCTCGCGACGATTCCACCTCTCCACTGTAGCGTCGTGAGCTTGGCTCCCGGCGTTCGTTGGTGCCGGGAGCTAGGGCTTGCGGCGGTTCGCTGATACCGCAAGCTTGCCTGCCTGTC
>Ga0315286_10005119_pt1 | contig 12636 bp, 10 predicted proteins | sample YL17G10_0_MG_FD_205038 | JGI IMG/M metagenome (GOLD analysis project Ga0315286, IMG submission 205038) | Sediment microbial communities from Yellowstone Lake, YNP, Wyoming, USA - YL17G10_0 | ecosystem: Environmental > Aquatic > Freshwater > Lake > Sediment | place: USA: Wyoming | collected... | reverse complement strand
CCAGATCGGGGATCCCTGTACGGATGAATCTCAGTTGCCAGGATATGGGGCCGATTATCTTCGCCCGCTTGTTGTACCTACTGTTATCATGGGCTGTGCAGCAGAGCCCTCCGACCTCGACCTCACCGAAGAGGTCGTTTTCCATGAGGTAGTCGATGATGTCGATGCTAGGTAGCACGTTGTGACCTATGCACATGATGACGGCCTTTTTGGGGTCTAAAGATCCAATGCCAAGATCGGTCGTAGGTGTATCTGCGACGCCCTTCGGCATGCCAAGGGTCGCTATCTGTTCAATATCGCCGACCTCCATGGCCACATGGTCGAGCATGCCCGCGTGGAATGCCTTTGACTCGAAGTCGATATTATCACCTTCCTGTCCCGTGTGGGTGGCGGCGACAAGCTGAACAAGCTGAGTCTCAACGTAGTCTAGAGCATCTTCTAAATCCCTAAGCGTCTTGGGCCGAATGCCGCAGACGAGGCGAATATTGGGCGCCTCAACGTTGGTGTTGATGGCCACATCCAATGGCGCGTCTTTCCCGAATTCCTCGATTAGGTGATCTAGCATATGCCTAGCGTGAGCGGTGTGAGTGGAGGCCCCAATGCAGCAGGCGAGAAGCACGATTCTGGACTGCTGACTGGCCATGTTGATACCGCATGCGCCTCGCTTGTCGCCTGTCAAGTCGCATTTACCGAAGGTACAGAGACAACAGAGATCACAGTCCGGCATGTAGAATGGTTTATATCGGCTTAACAGAGTCCGGTCCCAATCTCGAAATGTGCTTACGGATGGCCAAGGAGTTGGACCCATAGGTTCCTCCCAGTCATCGGATACGATCCGATCAATCTCAATCTCTAAACCTTTAAATCGCCCCACGGGTAGGGCTAATTCATCAATCTTTAATTTCAGTTCTCGCTTTGGCAATTAGTCACAACCTGTCAGGATTATAATGTTAGTACTTGTTGTATAGTATATTTAGAGATTTCCGAAAAACTAGCTTCTAAACTCCCCCTCGGTTAAGCTTATAGATCTATAACCCTAAACCAATCACATGAACCCCTTCGAGAAGTACCTCCTCCAACACGAATACAACAAACTCGCCAAGCTAGGAGACAGAATAGTCAAGGCCGACGAACTAATAGACTAAGAGACCTTCAGACCAATCATAAGTTACCTCTACCAGAACGACACGGAACTCGGCGGAAGACCAAACGCCGACGAGGTCACCACGGTCAAGCTCGTCGCGCGCGCGTCGGGTGAGTAAAGATGATTTGACCGGTCAACGGCATGCGCGCTCTTGGGAATTTAGCAACACGCTGGTGCGCTCTTTTATATGTAATAGTAAAGGATTAATTATGAACATCCAACGTCCGGCTTACAGCAAGCTTGTGAAGGAGCTTCGCTCAGGGAAGTTCGTTCTTACAGGAGAACTAGAACCTGAAAAGGTCACGGGCCTAGAAGAGATAATGACGAGCGCAAGGGCGATGAAGCCCTACGTCATAGCAGCAAACGTCACAGACAACCCCTTGGCATTTGCTTACATGAACTCGCTCATTCCTTCTTATTTGGTCGAGAAGGAGGTCGGGCTAGAGACCGTCTATCAAATGACTATAAGGGATAGAAACAGGTTAGCCTTAGTTTCCGATGTCCTTGCCGCTTCTCACCTAGGGATTAAGAATGTCCTCGCAATCTCCGGGGACCACACCGTTCTAGGCGATAACAAAGGAGCTAAAAGTGTCTACGACCTCGATTCGGCACAGTTCGTATACCTTCTTCACAAGATGATAGATGAAGGAGTTGATCTCGCAGGGAACGAGATCCACGGTAAAGTAGGGTTAAATGTGGGTATAGCAGCCAACCCCAATGCCGACCCGTTGGAGCCGGAAATCCTCAAGATCGGAAGAAAAACGAAGCTTGGAGCCGATTTTATCCAGACGCAGACTGTGTTCGACATCGATACAACCAAGGCTTTCCTAAAGGAAGTAGAGAAATTCAACTGCCCTGTTCTCGTGGGGATTTTTCCCCTCAAGTCTTACGGGATAGCTGATTTCTTCGACAAAAACATCCCGGGCGTGCATGTTCCACCCGAACTTCTTGAGAAGATGAAGAAGGCTAAAGACGAGACAAACAAGGAGAAGAAGTATCGACTCTATGATGATGTGAACATTGAGTTCTTCGCACCCTTCATTAAGGAGATCCGGAAAACAACCAAGGCCTCTGGGATACACGTGATGGCCGTTCTCTATGAACGTATCTTAGAACCCCTTCTTAAGGAAATGAATTGAGGTTGAGAATATGATAATAACAAAACAGAAAGACGAAAAAGAGCTCACTGAAATGCTCCAGCCCTTCAAGAAGATATTCATAATAGGATGCGGTTCCTGCGCCACCAGCTGCCAGACAGGTGGAGAGAAACAAGTCGCGGAAATGAAGGAAAAACACCGAGATAAGGTGATAGGAACCGCTATGGTCGATGAGCCCTGCGACCTCCGCCTTAACAGGAGGGACCTAAAGGCGCACAAAGTGACCATCAAGGAAGCTGATGCCGTTCTCGTAATGTCATGTGGATCCGGCGTCCAAACGGTAGGTGACTACACGAACAAGATCGTCCTTCCCGCCTTGGAATCACTATTCATCGGCGAAACTGAAAGACTAGGGCACTTCATCGAGACTTGCCAAGCATGTGGAGAATGCGTACTCGATGAGACCGGCGGCGTATGCCCCGTAACCAAGTGTCCTAAGGGACTGCTTAACGGCCCCTGTGGGGGTCAGGTGAAAGGCAAATGCGAGGTCGGCAAGTACGAAAACGACTGCGCGTGGGTGAACATCTGGAAGAGATTAAAAGAACAGAATCGCCTAGAACTTTTCACAACATTCAGACCACCAAGAGACTATTCCAAGAAAACACTGACTACAAAAGTCGAGTTTTGACTCGCTTCCTCCTTCTTTATAAATAGGAAATTGGAAGAGAGAAATGTTCGATTAAAACCTTTTTCTAATCCGATACATCTACCTGTGTGATCCTATTGCCTCTTAAGATTCTCTTCAACCCTCTTGGGAAAGTGGTCGAGGCGGAGAACGGAGAGAACCTTCTCGATGTAATGAGAAGAGAGGGCGTCAGGATTGAGGCTCTCTGCGGTGGAAAAGGGGAGTGCGGAAAATGCAGAGTGATCCTAGAGGAAGGGAAAATAGAGAAGAAGTCGCTTTTACCGGATAAATTCCTCCACCCTATGGAACTCGAAGAAGGATACCATTTGGCCTGTATGGTTACTTTGCAGAGTGACTGCGTCTTCACTATCCCTACAGAAAGCAGAATAGAAAACCCGAAAATCCTACTCACCGCGAACATACCAGAACAGGAACTCGATCCTTCGTCTCAGAAATTCCTCACGGAGGAACCCAATAATGGGAGCAAGAGACTCCTGATACCTTTCAAAGGAATAAAGCTGAGAAACTATAAGGGGATCCAACCGAGGACCAGTGAAGAAATTCTCAACAAATTCCAAGCCGGGTCGGCAGAAACCGTAAAAACCGCCACCGTTTCCCGAACAGGTAACTTTCCAGAGATCATCGACATTGAAACTGGTAACACATTAAAGAAGAATTACGGGCTGGCAATCGACATAGGAACTACAACCATCGTGGGTCTCCTTGTGGATTTGAACACCGGAAACATCGTGAGCAGGGCATCAGAGATAAACAGACAGATCACTTTCGGCGAGGAGCTCGTCACGAGAATAGCATTCGCCCGGAAAAACGAAGGCCTCCTAAAACTACATAAAATAGTAATCGAGACAATAAACGACGTCATAGATCATCTCATCCGGGCCGCGCGCGTGCAGAGTAGACTCATAACGGACATCACCATCAGCGGAAACACGGTGATGAACCACTTATTCGCGGGTATAGATTCGAGTTATCTCGAGGAAGCAAATGTGGAGGTTTCCAGGGATCCCATCATCCTCAAATCAAGGAGTCTGGGTTTGAACACACATCCTGAAGCCTACGTCTACTGCCTACCGAACGTGAGCCGCTTCCTAGGCGGTGACGCTATTGGTGACGTGATCACGTCAAACATCCACAAATCGGACGAGATGAACCTAATAGTAGACCTTGGCACTAACGGGGAGATAATTTTCGGGAATAGAAGCTGGCTTTTCTCAAGCTCATGTGCCTCTGGTCCAGCCTTCGAGGGCGAGGGTGTGAGACACGGTATGAGAGCAGCCAAGGGAGGTATCGATCATGTCAACATCGATCCGAAGACATACAAGGCACAAGTATCCGTCATCGGAGGAGGGCGACCCAAGGGCATCTGTGGATCAGGACTAATCGACCTTGTGGCTGAACTCTACAGCGTTGGATTAATGGACTTCGCTGGGAAGTTTGTCCCAGGTAAGTCTCTGCTCATCAGAGAGGGGAAATGGGGCCTAGAGTACCTAGTTGTACTATCCGAGGAGACGGACATCGAAAAAGACATCGTACTGACGCAAATCGACCTTAACTACGTTATCGATTCAAAAGCAGCGGCCTGCGGCGCAATAACAGTACTAATGAAGAAGCTTAAGATCAGCATCAATGACGTTAAACACGTCTACCTCGCAGGGGCCTTCGGAGCCTATTCTGACCTGAAAAATTCCATTAAGCTCGGCATCTTTCCAGAGTTTCTGAATGCCCAGTTCCACCCCATCGGTAACGGCTCTTTAGCGGGCGCCTACCTCACTTTGATCTCCATGGAAAAACGTAGAGAAGCAAAAAACGTCGCTGTTAAAACCGTGTACATTGATCTCTTGGTTGACATAGAGTTCATGGATGAGTACTCAAAAGCCCTCTACATCCCTGGTGCTAAAGAGTACTTCCCAACCTACTTCAGAAATAATAACAATTAATGTAGGATAATCAAACTTTATCTCCTATCGTTCCAGAGGTTAACTATTACAATGTCCAATCGCAGCGACAACACCATCGTCGTCACAGGGAGGGGTGGAACGGGAAAGAGTACTTTCACAGCGTTAATGGCCAGATATTTTGGGGAAATTGGGTTAACGCCGCTACTACTTGTCGACTCGGATCCAGATGAGAGCCTTGCGGAAATGATGGGAATCGACCTGAAGGCGGAGAATAAGAAATCGATCGCCGATGTCCTTGCTGAGATCCTGGAAGAGAGGAAAATGACCACTCGGGTGGGCATGAGCCCAACGGAAAAGATTGAGCCCTTCCTCTTCCAAGAGACCCTATTCGAGGGGGATAGTTTTTTCGATTTCATCGGGGTGGGGACTAAATGGATAGAGGGGTGTTACTGCCTCCCGGACCACTCCCTGGGGCAGATCATGGCGCGATGGTCAAAGAACTATGAATATGTCCTCGTAGATTCCCCCGCGGGGGTTGAGCACCTGAACAGGAAGATAACCAAGAAGGTGAAAGATGTCTTCAACATCCTAGACGCCTCGAAGAAAAGTATAGACAACGCCACAAGAACGTATAAAGTGATGAGGGATGTTGGTATAGTCTTCGAGAATTACTACCTCGTGGGGGGGAACACGTTCTCTCAGGAATTCCAAAACGATACCCGAAAACAACCCTTCAGATACCTCGGGAGGATCGAATTCGATGAAGATGTACGAAATTTCAATATTACAGGCCAATCTCTGTTAGAGCTGCCTTCTACATCTCCCTCATACATTTCTGTCAAGAGAATCCTCGAAGAAGCAGGTTACGTACCTAGATAGTTTTATTTAAGGTTTCAGAGGGAGAGATTTGAAGATCGCTGTTGCGGGAAAAGGTGGCGTTGGAAAAACACTCATCTCGAGTACCCTAGCACGCCTATTGGCTAGAGAGGGTTTCACAGTGCTCGCGGTTGATGCGGATCCGAACATCAACTTGGCTACTGCCCTCGGAATACCTAGAGATGTGGCTGAGAAGATTGTGCCTATTTCTGAAAACAACCCTCTGGTAGAAGAAAAGACCGGAATAGCGCCGGACGAGTCATTTGGAGGTGTATTCAACATGACTCCGAAGGTAAACGACATCGTAGAGAGGTTCGGTGTTGTCGGCCCAGATGGAGTGAACCTCCTCGTGATGGGCACTGTCAAAGCAGGTAACACGGGGTGCATGTGTGGAGCGAACGCCCTGCTCAGAGTCCTCATTCAGCACCTACTCATCCAGAGAGGCGAGGTCGTAATCATGGACATGGAAGCAGGCCTCGAGCACCTCGGCCGCGGCACAGCCAGAAGAGTTGACGTGATGATCGTGGTAATTGAGCCACGAATGAAATCCATCGACACAGCGAGTCGAGTAATCACACTAGCGAAAGAGATCGATATCCATAACATAATAGCAGTTGGAAACAAGATCAGCAACTCCGAAGAGAAGGAATTCATCAAGGAGAAAATGGGGCAACTCAACCTGCCCGTCGCTGCTTACATACCCTTCGACGTGGCTGTAGCAGAGGCTGACATGAAAGGCATACCTCTATTAGATTATGATGAAATATCACCAGTGGTCGAAGCCATAAAGGGCTTAAAAGTTTACTTAAGAAAGGAATATGCGTTCTAACTCTCCAACACTTTAAATGTTTTTTATCGAGTTAGAAAGGAGGGCCACCCCCCTGGCAAGGTTGTCCATTGAAGCTCAAGGTCAAGAGAATCGAAACAAAGTACTGGAGACCAGGGACAGACGTAATAAAAGAGATAACGATGACGCTTGAGGGGCACCTTGCAGACGGGGATCTCATCGCAGTCTCGGAGAAGGCCCTCGCTACGGCCATGAGTTATGTGATTGACGAGGCATTGATAAAACCAGGTTCGATGGCGAGGTTTCTGTCCAACTTCTGGATGAGGAAAGTTTGGGGTGGCCCACTAGGTATTCTAACAAGGCTCAAACCTCGAACGCTGGAGAACATCCGTACCTATCCCCAGGATTTTGGAGCAAGACACAAGCAACTATCCTTAAGAAGTGTGGGTTTCCTCCAAGCCTTAAGGCACTACTCGGAAGGTGGAATAGACGCCAGTAACCTCCCTTACTCGCTTGTGAGCCTACCACTGCCGAATCCTACTGAAGTCGCAATGAAAATAAAAAATACTTTACAGGAAAAAGCTTGGTGCAATATCAGCGTGATGATCGTCGATGGGGATGCGACCTACTCATGGAGGAACCTGCATCTTTCTCCTCGCCGAGTCGATGTCCCTGGACTCATCCATATAGGCGGGTTTCTCACATTTATTATCGGCCGGGTCTTGAATCTCAAATCCCGTCCCACACCCGTCGCCTTAGTAGGTGAGTCAATTAATCCCGACAGGGCTCTATGGCTTGCTAAAACTTCTCACAAGGCCAGCGGCCCAGGTGCGGGGAGAACGGTTTGGGGCATGTCAAATAGGTTCGATACGTCTCTCAATGGGGTCACCTTCGAGATGTTGGAAAGCGTGGAACATGCCCCGATAGTTGTGATTAGGCTAGAGGACGATTCTCAGAAAAGGTCCTCATCTTGCACGTAGGCTCTTCCGAGCTTTAATGCGAGCTCTGCCTTTCCCAGCTCCTTTCCAAGGTAAGCCGCGTGGTTGAGCTTCTCTACCATCCTTTCCCTGATAATCGTCTGGTAGATCTCAGTCACCTCTTTCCCCTTCACTATGGCGGAGGGTTTCTCCTCGTTGTTGTGGTAGAAGAGCGCTTCAATCATCTTGTTTTCCCTATCAATCTGTATCTTGAACCAACCTGTTTTATCGGGTGTGAAATCTACTTCTTCTATCGATTTAATGATGCGGGCCTTTGGCACCTCATGCTCGACGTAGGGTTCTTCTACCCACCTCTTTTCTTTTAAGACAAGCAGATCAATGCCCAGATCTTTTGGTACAGTGGTCTTGTTTCTGGCTAGGAACATCATCTTCGAAGCGGTGGCTAGCTCCCGGACACTGCCCTTTACTTTGACGCTGAATTCTGGAGTGAAAAGCATGTTGGCTCCTACCTCGTATGCTAATGCAGTTAACAACCCGTTGACGCCGATGGAGTCAACGTCGATTAGCTCTGTAACGTTTCCTAGCCCGAATAACATCGGCGTCTCATGATTTCTCTCCCGGAATAGCTGATAAGCCCTAAGCGAGTTCATCAAACCGGGTTGGAAAGCTGGCTCCAGTACCGGGTCGGCGATGATCTTCTTCAAACCTAGATCTTTAGCACGCTCAATATTTTTTTCCAGATCGTCTACCCTCTTCACCGCATCCTTAGCCAATTCTCCCTTCTTCATATTTGAGGGAAGGACAACCACTGGAGTGTCGATTACCTCGTTGGATACTTCATCAATGTTTCCAGCGTCGAGGCTCAAGACTAGATCAATCCCTGAATTGGCTGCCGCTTTAATCTCGTCCTCGTTAAGAGTATCGATGCTCAGAGGGAGGTTGACCGAGTTCCTCAGGGTGTCTACTATTTTCTCTATCTTCGCTGGCATGGGTGTTCCCGCGAGCATTCCAATGTCGATTATCTCGGCTCCTTCGCTCGCGTAATACTTGGCTAGCTTACCTATTTCATCCAGCCCTCTCTGAGGAGCGTTCACGATCTCAGCGACTACCGGCATGGGGAAGCTTGAGCCGATTGGAATTTGATTATTCCTTGAGCCGATGATCAAGCCGCCGTGCTCCATATAGAGTTCATGCCATTTTTCCTTAATTTTCTTGATCTCAGCTTCGGCTCTTTCCCGAATCAAGTTTTTTGCGAAATCTGACGCAGGAAGCACTTTGGAGAGCTTTAATCCCTCCATGAAGCTTATAGCCAGATCAGCCGCGTGTATCGGCCCCTTAAAGGTGGGGACACCCGTCGCTTTTTCTATCAAAGCGACGTCTCCCCGCACGGCTCCCGGCATCAAAATCATGTCATAGCCATGAAGATCCTCCTTTTTGAGGTATTCAGCAGCATATTCAGGTGTTATGAAAGCGGCCACGGAGATAGGCAAAACTAGAACATCGATATCCAATTTTATCATGGATGCATAACGTTTTACAGTCCTTTCCGCCATCATTCCCGTTACAGCTATTACCTTCAAAGGCTACCACCGTTTTATTGGGATTACTATTTTCGGGTTATCCTAATTTTAGCGCCCTTGTTATCGGCTTTTGTGTAGAAGGCGCTTCCATGCCTACCCTCAATATTAAGGAATTTCCATAATTCTTTGGTGACTCGCTTGGCTTCCTCTTCTCCATCCACGAGGCCATAGAAAGCTGGCCCCCAAGAGCTCTGTCCTGCCCCGTATGCGCCTGATTTTAGGATGAACTCAACCCCTGCTTCTATAAGTGGATGGCTGAAACGCCCTCCCTGAACTTTCGACCAGTACTCCCCGAACTTGTAATCTATCTCGGTCATAGCCTCGCCGAAGGCTCTTATGTCGTTTTCGATGATGCCGGGTATCATCTTGATGAGGACCAGCCTAGCTACCTCTCCAATGAGGTCCTTAGGAGGTGGCTCGAACATTTTGAAGGCCCGTTTCTCCAGCTCCCCACTGACAGAATTCTTTATCTCTGGAACACCTATGACGAAGGACCACTTCTCTGGAATGTCTGAGTGGAATACCAGAGGCGGGATCGAGTTTGGTTTATCTGTTCTGTGCCCACCGTCTACCACGAAGCCTCCATGTTTGAAAATTTGTGTGCCAATCCCAGATCTCTTGGATCTATCCAATTTTAGGGCTATATCCTCGACGCCGAGGTTGAGATCATATAATTGTGAAATTGCAGATCCCACGGCTAGGGCTAGTTGAGTGCCCGACCCGAAGCCTTCGTGCTCCGGAATATCTGAAACCAGCTCGAATTCTACGCCCTTGTCGATCCCTGCGTACTTGAGGATGATATCCGCATACTCAAGTATTCGCTCTGAGCGTTTTCCTTTCGCCTTAAGATCAGGAGCGTGTGATGCCTTCAGCACTATTCTTGGTTCTTGAATGGCAACTCCTACGCTTCCATGGATACGCCCCAGGTCGCCACTCATATCGATAATAGCGAAATGTAGCCTAGCAGGAGTCGTGATTGTTACCTCTATACCTTAGCCCTCCACTGTTCGATCATTTTTTCCAACGCTTCGACTACTCTAGCTTCCGGGGAGCCTACCGACGATACTCTCCCCATAACTTCCCTACATTTATTGAATTTATTAATTTGAGCTTTTGCTTCAAGCAAATTCTTGTTTTCTAGGAAATATTCAATCCGAGTTGCGTGTATTATCGCTTCTACCGCTTGAGCCTTCCCCCTATTCACAACCGATGGAAGCTTTTTTAAAATCTTGATAGACGAAACCTCACCTACAAAGGATGAACGTTCATTCGAGATATCTTTGCCCTCCATTTTCTCAAGGAATATCGCTGCATCCGCCTGCTCGATTGAAAGATCGGAGCGAAACGTGGGGGGAGAGAAGGCTCGCAGATTCTCTTGTTTAAACGCGGTGACTAAGAAAAGCTCAGGATTGTTAGTCGTATTAACGCAGGCCTTGGGTCTATTAATAAGATTCAGAAATGTCTGGCTCGATTTGTATGGTTTTACCTCTAGATGATTTGGATCTACCCTAATGATCCCCATCGGCGCGGCGTTAATAGATCCGTCAGGTTTCCATGTGGTTAGGATGGACTCTGATAGGCACCCATAACTGAACCCAATGTTAGTTAGGATTTCATCAATTTTTTTTGTTTTCATTAGTGATCAATTAGTACAAATATGATTTTTGTATAAACTATAAATCATCGATCAATTAGTTGAACTGGAACAAGATAATCCCCAGTGCCCCCCAAAACAACTCTAAAATATTTTCGATTTGCCTGTTCAACCTCTTCTAATGTTCCCCGAAACTCAACCAGATCTCCCTTCTTAGCCTGCTCAGCGAACTTACCTCTGTAGCTCATAAGCTCCGAAACCGTATAATCGATCTGTGGATCGATGACAGTTACTTTATCCACCCTATACCTGCAGGGCGTAAAAATCGAAAGCCGGTCATCAGAGATGACGGCCCGGCCTCTTACTAACTGGATCGGCCGCGAGATCTCTCGTCTTTCGTTTCCAGTTTTCACCAACCTTATGAAATACTCTGTGTTGTTATAGATCCCATGAAGGATTTTTTTCATCTCAATGTCCATGAAGTTACTCAGATCGATCCCTGTGTCGCCCCATCGAGACTTTACAACTTTTTTAACGGACTCAGCCTCATAAGGCTTGATCTCCTTTTTCTCCCTGAGAATTTTTAAAATGTTGTACGTTCTTAGCCCATTTCTTTCACCGTAAACAATTAAGTCAATATCAGAGCCCTCAGCAACAAGACCTATCAACAGAGAACCTGAGATGCCAAAACTGGTTAACGAAACCTTACTTCCTGCAATGATTGCTGAAATAAAACTCTTCATTAATTGCTCTAAACGGGTTTTAGGGGCCTTGAATATTGATTGCATGGCTGCTCTGGGCTCATACAATCTAGATATTTTTTCGACCGGGACAGTTTGCAGGAATTGGTCTAGGAAATCGACTTCACTAATGTAATGAGAATAATGTTCTTTCAGAAAATGTGTCGTTTCATCGATGTCATAGACGCGCTTATACCGCTTTTCTCCACGCTCCCTTTCTCCAGATGGATCGGGAACGTATCTTAGGTATGCTATCACCCTGTCCGTGGGATGGTGGACGCCTTTAACGGCGAATAGAAGACCTTCGACGGTCTCAACGTAATCTCCCTCAACGTACACCGAAGACAGAGGCACGATCCAATTATACGAAATGCGAACCTTATAAGTAGATGTAGCTAAGAATAACGATCGATTTGAAGAAAAACGAGGTGGCAGATCTTGTAGGTCGCTGTGCTCAGTTAGCAGCTCTCCTAGAGGTCTCAGCTTACCCAAAGCCCGGCAACGTTCATAGGTTACATGATTTCCCTGCGACTAAGTACGAGCATTTCCTAGCAGGGAGCGTTTCTCTGTTCCCGTCAATGCGTAGCCTCGCTAGATCAGGCTACGAAGTAAGGAATGGCTCGAAGAACTGGCTTGAACTTGGAATAGGTAACAGAATCTTGGAAGCCGTAAAAGAGTCGTTCAAATGGCAAAACGGTGGCAATGTAAACCTAGGCGTTAACCTCCTCTTCGCGCCGATATCTGCGGCTGCAGGATATATTTTAGGCGGGGATTCCTGGGACTTTAATGAGTTAAGGAAGATTATACGGATTATAACAAAATCGACAACACTTAGAGACTCAGTAAATCTATACGAAGCAATACGTATAGGCATGACAAATAGAGTGCTCGGACAGGTCGCCGAACTCGACGTCAACAACGGTTCGTCCATTAAACAGATAAAGAAAAACAAGATCATCTTGTACGAAATTTTCCAAAAATGCTCCTCATGGGACACGATCTGCCGAGAGTGGGTATCGGGCTACGAAATAACGTTCACGAAAGGGTACTCGTTCTTATCAAAGTCGCTAAAAAAAACGAATGACATCAATTCAGTGATAGTCGACACATTCCTTCATATCCTATCCGAGGAGCCAGACTCTTTGATACAAAGGAAAAACGATCTCCAAACAGCCTTAGGCGTTAGTAAAAAGGCCAAAGCCATACTGAGTGAAGGAGGATACGCTTCCAAGAAAGGATACGAGCTCATCGTTACCTTAGACAAGGAGCTTCAAGA
>Ga0315286_10005118_pt1 | contig 12639 bp, 12 predicted proteins | sample YL17G10_0_MG_FD_205038 | JGI IMG/M metagenome (GOLD analysis project Ga0315286, IMG submission 205038) | Sediment microbial communities from Yellowstone Lake, YNP, Wyoming, USA - YL17G10_0 | ecosystem: Environmental > Aquatic > Freshwater > Lake > Sediment | place: USA: Wyoming | collected... | reverse complement strand
GTGGAATTTCTTCGCCCGAAATACCGGGATCCCGCCCTTTGTGTCGAATCCGCTCCCGGCCTCGATGTACCCGTACCCCGTGGCCGGGAACGAGGGCACGACGCCGAACGTGACGAGCACGTCGCGCTTCGCGGCGATGGACGCGCCGGCGCGCACGATCCGTCTGAATCTGCGCTCGTTCGCGATCGTGTGATCGGCCGGGCAGGTGAGGAACGGCTCGTCGCCGCCGAAGCGCCGCACGAGGGCCGCGGCGACCGCGATCGACGGCGCCGTGTTGCGCCCGACGGGCTCGACGAAGATATGGTCCGCGCGGAGCCGGGGGAGCTCCTTTCGAACAAGCGGGACGAGAGACTCGATCGTGAGAACGATCAGGCGCTCGGGAGGAATGAATTCCGAGAGGCGTTTCCACGTGAGGGAGAGCATGCTTCCCTCCCCCGTGATGTCGAGGAACTGCTTCGGCCTTTCCGCGCGGCTGTATGGCCAGAACCTCGTGCCCTTCCCGCCGGCAAGAATAACTCCGTACATGGGGATCACGCATCCATGAGTTTGGAAACGTCGACGTAGCGGCCGAGAACGAGCGCGACCTCTTTCTTGATCGCCTCGAGGAGCTCCTTCGTCGAGGCCTCGAACCGGAGCACGAGCACGGGTTGCGTGTTCGACGCCCGAACGAGGCCCCAGCCGCCTTCGAATTTCACGCGCGCGCCGTCGACGTCGATCACCGCATGAGTCTTCCTGAAGTGATCGCGCACCGTGCGGACGACGTCGAACTTGCGCTCGTCTTCGCACGCGATACGTATCTCGGGGGTCGTTTCGTACCGCGCGAGGTCCGCCAGCAGCGAGCTCAGCGGCTCGGGCTCGCGCGAGACGATCTCGAGGAGCCGGCACGCGGCGTACAGCGCGTCGTCATAGCCGAAGTAGCGGTCCGCGAAAAATATGTGCCCGCTCATCTCTCCCGCGAGCAGCGCTCCCGTTTCGCGCATCTTTTGCTTGATGAGCGAATGTCCCGCCTTCCACATGAGCGGCTTTCCGCCGTGCTTCGCGATGTCCTCGATGAGGCTCTCGGAGCATTTGACCTCGAATATGATCGTCGCGCCGGGATGCTCCCGCAGCACGTCGCGCGCGAAAAGCGCGAGCAGGCGGTCTCCCCAGAGTATTTCCCCGCGGTCGTCGATGACGCCGATCCGGTCGCTGTCGCCGTCGAACGAGACGCCGAGCTCGAGCTTGTTCGCGAGCACGGCGGCCTTCAACGCGGCGAGATTTTCGGGAACGGTCGGATCGGGATGATGGTTGGGGAAGGTGCCGTCGGGCTCCATGAAAAGTTCGAGCGGCTTCACGCCGAGCTTCGCGAAGAGGGCGGGCGTGACGAGCCCCGCGGTGCCGTTCCCGCCGTCCGCCGCGAAGGAGACGGGCCCGGCGAGCGTGACGTTCTTCGCCACGTAATCGACGTACTCGGCGTCGGCGGTCCTGGCGGTGACGCGGCCGCCTCCCGGCTCCGGAAGATCGCCGAGGCTCACGTCCCTGAGCTCGAGGATATCGGCGCCGTAGATCGTCCCCTCCCCGCGCAGCACCTTGAAGCCGTTGAATTCGCTCGGATTGTGGCTCGCCGTGATCATGACTCCCCCCGTGATGCCCCACTTCCTCGCGGCGAAATAGAATACCGGAGTCGGAACGACCCCGATGTCGATGACCGAAACGCCCCCTCTCGTCAAACCCTCGGAGAGCGCCTCGAAGAAAGAATCGCTGCTCGGGCGAACGTCCCTGCCGACCACGGCCTCGCCGATATTCTCGCGCGCAAAGGTGGCGGCCACGGCGAGACCGAGCCGCCGCACGCGCTCCTCCGTCAGATCGGCGCCGACGACGCCTCGGATATCGTATTCCCTGAAGATGTGCGCCGGGATACTGATATCGGCCCTCCCGTTCGGGGAACGACGGCCCCTATTCCTTCACGACCCAGATCTTGACCGGAACCTCGACTTCGCGATGAAGCCTGACGGACACGGAATAGACGCCGAGCTTCTTGATCGGCTCCTCCAGCACGACCTGCTTGTGATCGATCGCGAATCCCTGATCCGATATCGCCTTCGCGATGTCGTGCCCCGTGACCGAGCCGTAGAGCTTGTCTTCCTCTCCCGCCTGCACGACGAGCGTGCAGGAGAGCCCCTTCATCTTCTCGGCGAGGGCCTGAACGCTCTGCTTGAGCTTCACGTCCCGAACGACGTGGAGACGGCTCTCTTCGTCGAGCACCCGCCTCTGGCTCGGGGTCGAGATGAGCGCGAGGCCTTTCGGGAACAGGAAGTTCCTCGCGTACCCTTCCTTGACCTTGACGACGTCCCCGCGGTCCCCGAGACCCTGGATCTTCTGCTTGAGGATCACTTGCATATGACTCTCCCTTTAGCGAAAATACTCTCTCACGTAAGGCAGCAGGGCGATGGAGCGCGCCCGCTTGATCGCGCGCGCGAGCACCCGCTGATGCCAGGCACAGGTTCCCGTGATGCGCCGAGGCGTCATTTTCCCTCGCTCGGTGATGAAGCGGCTCAGGAATGACTGATCCTTGTAATCGATCGGGAGATCGTCCATGCAGAATCTGCACGGCTTGGTCGGCAGCATCCGCTTCTCTTTTTTCTTCCGCTTGTCGTTCTTCCTGTCGTTCCTCTTGTCGTTCATTGCCATGATTCCTCACTTCCCCTCGGCGGGAGATTTCGCCGCCGCGACCGGCTTCGGACGCTCTTCGACGCAGATAAGATGGCGCACCACCATGTCGTCGAAACGGAACACCCTGCCGAGCTCCTTCAGGATCTCGCCGTCACCCGTGAAACGCATGAAGGTGTAATATCCCTCGAAGACCTTGTTGATCGGGAACGCGAGCCTGCGCTTGCCCCACTGATCGACGCTCGTGACCTGGCCCTGACGAGTGGTGACGATCTCGCCGTACTTCACCGCTTTTTCTTTTACCGCTTGCTCGTCGAGGGACGGGTTCAGAATGAAGATACACTCGTACGCCCGCATAGATGGGTTCCTCCCTTCGGACTTGAAATGGCCTTCACTGGAGGGGATACCCGCCGTGAAGGCAGGGATTAAATACGGTTCCTGACGGGATACGCCGTAAGTGCCTGAGAATATAACATGAAGAGGTCGAACGGTCAAGGAGAGCCTGCGCCCCGACCGGGCGCCTGACCTTCGCCCTGGTCCGCCGCTCCCCCCGCGGCGTTGAACCGCCGCATCGCGGCGTCGAGGCTCTGGCGGACGGCCGTCTCGATCGCGTCCGCCGCCGTCTCGATCATGGCGTTCACGGCCTCGCGCTCTTCCGGAAGGAAGTCGGACAGAACGAACTCCTCCCAAGCGACGCCCGGCAGGGCGGAACCGATGCCGAGCCGGAGTCTCGGGAAATCCGCGGTGCCGAGATGTTCGATGAGGGAATCGAGCCCCTTGTGCCCCCCGCTCCCCCCGCGCGGGCGGAGCCTGAGCGAGCCGAGGGGAAGGTTCAGATCGTCGCACACGACGAGGAGATCGTCCTTCGCCGCGCCGCCGTGCTTCGCGAGCGCCGCGCCCGACTCGTTCATCCAGGCGAGGGGTTTGACGAGGGTGACCGCGCGGCCGGCGACGCGCCAGAGCGCGACCTCCGCGGGACCCGCCGCGCGCCGCCACGATAAAGAATGGCGCTCCGATAGGGTATCGAGCGCCATGAATCCGAGATTATGCCGGTTCGAGCGGTAACGCGGCCCGGGATTGCCGAGCCCGCAGACGATCGCGACCTCCGACATAGGAAAGTGCTATTTCCCTTTCTTCTCTTTTTTCTCTTCCTTGTCCTTGCCCTTTTCCTTGCCCTTCTCCTTGCCCTTTTCCTTGCCCTTTCCCTCTTCCGCTTCCTCTCCGCCTTCCGCCGACTCCTCTCCCTCGCCTTCTTCCGCTTCCGCGGCTACAGCGGCCGCGGCGGGAGTGCCGGCTTCCGGAATGAGGACCTCGAGCTTCTTCGGCGCGGAAACATGCGCGAGCGTCACATTCGGATCGTCGATGATCTCGAGATCGGGATAGAGCGCGATGAGATCGGAGACGTGAATCGAATTGCCGATCTCGAGGTGCGAGATATCGATCGAGACCTTTTCCGGTATCTCCATCGGCTTCACGTTGAGGGTTATCTCCCGGATGCCGTGATCGAGAACACCGCCCTCGTCCTTGACCCCCTTCGCCGCGCCGGCGAGCTCGATGGGCACGCCGATATGGAGTTTCTCGTCGATCGAAATCCTCTGAAGATCGATGTGGAGGACGTCACCCGACACCGGATGATGCTGGATGTCCCGCACAAGCGTGAGAATCGATCCCTCGTTCGAACCCTCGACGGCGAGGCTCAGGATCATGTGCTCGCTCGTCGCCGTGTGCAGGATGTGCCAGATGTCCTTCTGAGAAACGGCGAGGGACACGGGCTCGCGCTTGTGCCCGTACAGGATCGCGGGGATCTCCCCGGAAGCGCGGAGACGCTTGGCGCCTTCCTTGCCGGCCCCCACGCGCAGATGCGAATTCAGTTTCGGCTTCTCCATGATTTCCTCCAGAGTTACACAAAGAGATTGCTGATCGATTCTCCCGTATGGATCCGTCGTATCGCCTCGCCGAGGAGAGGCGACACGTCGAGGACCTTGATCTTGCTGCACGGCACGCCGTCCTTGAGGGGAATCGAGTTCGTCACGATGACTTCCTCGATCGGCGACTGCTCGATCTTCTCGAACGCCTTCCCGGAAAAGACGGGGTGCGTGGCGGCGGCGATGATCTTCCGCGCGCCCGCAGCCTTCAATACCTCGGCGGCCTGGCTGATCGTCCCGGCCGTGCTGATGATATCATCGAGAATGACGATGTCGCTCCCCGCGACCTCGCCGATGATATTCATGACCTCGGATTTATCCGCGGAGGTCCGCCGCTTGTCGACGATCGCGAGGTTTGCGCCGAGCCGCTTCGCGAAGGCCCGGCCCATCTTGATGCCGCCGACATCGGGCGAGACGACCGTGATGTTCCGCATTTTCTTCTCCCGAATATATTCAAACAGAACCGGCGCCGCAAAAAGATTATCGACCTGTATGTCGAAAAATCCCTGAATCTGCGCCGCATGAAGCTCGAGGGCGAGAACGCGATCCGCGCCCGACGTCGTGATGAGATTCGCGACGAGCTTCGCGGAAATGGGGACGCGGGGCTGATCCTTGCGATCCTGCCGGGCGTAGCCGTAATAGGGGATGACCGCGGTCGTCCGGTGCGCCGATGCGCGGCGGCATGCGTCGATGATGAGGAGAAGCTCCAGCAGGTTATCCGCCGGCGCGAAGGTCGATTGAATGATGAAGATATCCCTTCCGCGAATATTATCCTCGATACGCACCTTGAGCTCGCCGTCGGAGAAATGCCCGATTTCGACCTCGCAGAGGGGGACCTCGAGATATTCGGAGATCTTCTTTCCGAGCTCGGCGTTCGCCGTACCCGCGATCAGCTTGAGCTCATAGTTCATGCCGATTCCCTCCATAAAAGTAAGGTGACCGACGAGGCCACCCTTCCATCAACCATTGTGGTTGGGGCGGGAGGATTCGAACCTCCGATCCAGGATCCAAAGTCCCGTGTCTTGCCGCTTGACGACGCCCCAGCCGTTATATGGAGCCTGCACGTTTCCCGGTCAATCCTGCGCGATCTCGACACCGGCCTCGGAGCCCATCTTCTCCCTTTCCAGATTGTAGGCGTCGATGACCTTCTGCTCCATCCACGAGCGAGTCTCGTTGTTTATCGGATGGGCGATATCCTGAAAAGTCCCGTCGGGCCGCTTGCGGCTCGGCATCGCTACAAAAACGCCCTTCGCGCCCTCGATAATCTTGAGTCCCCGGATCACGAAGCGATTATCGAGGGTAATGCTCGCAAACGCTTTGAGCTTGTTGTCCGTCCTGAGCGAAATCCGAATCTCGGTGATTTCCATGTTCCCCCCCTAGACGATTACCTCGACCGCTCCGATACGGATATCCGGATGGCCTGTACCACAGGCTGAACGAGTCGAGTGAAAAACCCTTCGCTCTTGAAACGCTCGCTTACCTCCCTTGCTCTGCTTTCCACTTCAAAAACCGCAAAGCAGGCGGAGCCGCTGCCGCTCAGGGAACTCAGGATCGGACTCTCATCCCGGAGAGTCGAGAGAACCCCCGAAACGCTGGGGAAATGCTCCACGACGCCTGCTTCAAAGCTATTTCGGGTTTCGAGCCTGACGGCCGGAAACCTCTGTATTCCTTCAATTAACGCTGTAAGTTTAGCTCCGCCGGAACCCTTTGTCAATATTAAATTAAAATTCTGATAAGCCCACTTCGTAGAAACAGTTACGTCCGGTTTGACGATCAAAATCCAGCACGCGGGCAACCCCGCCACCCCTTCAAGCAGCTCCCCTCTGCCGCGGCCGACGGCGGGGCTGCCGAAGATGAAGAACGGCACGTCGCTCCCGAGAGTGAGAGAGAGCTTCCGCAGCTCTTCATTCGAAAAACCGCATCGATAGAGCTCGTTTACGGCGAGCAGCGTGGCCGCGGCGTCGGAGCTCCCCCCCCCGAGCCCGGCTCCCGAGGGAATCCCTTTTGCGACGACGATCCGCACCCCTCCCCTTGTCCCGGACCTCTCGAGAATGAGCCGCGCCGCCCGGTGGCAGAGATTGTCCTTGTTCCACGGAATCGACGGATCGTCCCCTTCGATCTCGATCCCGGCAGGCGTTTTCTCGAACGTGAGCTCGTCCCACAGGGACACGGGCTGGTAGAGGGTCTCGATATCGTGGTAGCCGTCTTCCCGACGGCGAAGGACATCGAGATAGAGGTTGATCTTGGCCGCGGCAAGAGCTTTTATCATACCCTCAAGCCGATTGTGATGCGAATTCGAAGCAGGGCTCACGAGCGTCCCCGGTACTCCCGCCAGAGCTTCCCCCACTCCGTCCTGTTGAACTTCTCGATCTTCCGACGCCCGACCGTCGGATACCAGAATACGTCGTGATAGATGTTCGACGCCATCGGCGCCCAGAACGCGAGAGGGGAATGGAGCGCCGCTTTCTCGAGAAAACGGAGCGGCCCGAGGCGAAGCATCTGATCCCCCCAGATGACGAAACTCCGCTTCGTTTTGAAATGAAGATCGAGCGCGCCGATATCCTCTCCGGCGATCTCGATTTTATCTATCCGCGCCTCTCCGAGGCCGCGCTCGGTCGCCATGCGGAGATACGGAATGGACATCGGATCGAAGCCCATGATCCTGGCCGCGACCGCGTCGATCGCGACCGAATCGGCGCTCGCGAGCACGATATTGCCGACGACCGGATCCATCGTGCGCGGTCCGGCGCCGTTGCCGCATACGGTGCCGTCCATGACGGCGAAGACGTTGGGATGGAGCTCGCGCTGCATGATCAGGAGATCGACGAGAACCTCGTGAATGTACTTGTGCGCGAAATGCCGGACCTCCTTAAGAAGGCCGCCGAAGGCGTTCTTGACGGCGCCCGTCGTGATCGAATGGCCGTGCGTTTTCACCGTCGGGAGATGGAGAATGTCCTTTCCCTCGAACATGGCCGGGATCTCGATTCCCCCGGGGAATATCTCGTGGAGCTTGAGAAGCGGCTCGCGGAACCGGTGCACCTTCCATTCGACCTCGGGGAGCGGCGTGAAACCGAGACCGTATTTCTCGAGCACGGGGAGCCACAGATTGTTGACGACGCCCTTGCGGGGATTCGTCACCACCGTCTTGTTCTCGATCGGCAGTATCTGAGCGCTTCGGTACCCGTGACCCAGCAGATACCTCGCGACCCCGTCGAGCTGCCACGGCTGGCTCGAGCAGGCCGGAAAGTACTTCGTCCACGAGAGGTTGAGCTTGAGCAGAAGATCGCGCTGCGCGGTGAGATGCCGCGGCGCGTCGGCGAGATCCATCGCCCGCCCGATATCGTCGAGGACCGCTTCCGGCTTCGTCCGGACGACCGCGACTTTCGATGCCATATCCAGAAACACCCCGTTCAGAATCGCCACAGGATCCAGATGACCGTCACGGCCCAGAGAAACACCGTCGCCAGGATCGATTTCTCGGTGAGGAGAATCCCCGACGGATCCCCCCCCTCGTTTCTCCGGTAGACGATGTAAAGATATCGCATTATCCCGAACACCACAAAGGGGATCGTGTACACGAGGTTGCTCGTGCCGAATTTCTCCACGGTGCTCGGCCATACGGTATAGATCGAGTAGGAAACGAGCGCAGTCGTCGCCGAGAGCCCGACGAGCTGATCGAGAAGCAGCACGGAGTAATCCCTGAGCGCCGTGCGGTGCTCCTGCGCTTCCTCGAGAAACACGATCTCGTTCCGCCGCTTGCAGAAGGCGAGAAAGAGCGAGAGAAAGAGCGTGCAGATGAGAAGCCACGGGCTGATCTCGATGTCCGGAACGCTCGCCTTCAGCACGGCGACGCCGCCCACCGCCCGAAGCAGGAAATTGAACGATATCGAGAACACGTCGAGGATCACGACGCCCCTGAGAAAGAACGAGTATGCGAAATTGAGCGCGACGAAAGCGGCGCAGACGGCGAAGAACTCCCTCCCGAGGACCCAGGAGAAGGCGAGAAGGACCGCGATGAGGATGACGGCGAAGGGGAGCGCTTCCGCCGGGCTCAGGAGTCCCGCGGCGATCGGCCGCTTTTTCTTCGCCGGATGCTCCCTGTCCCTCGCGCGGTCGCTGACGTCGTTGATGATATAGACCGCGCCCGACATCAGGCAGAAGATGAGGAAACCGTAGAAGCTCTTCTCGAGAAGCGACAGGTCGAAGAGGTGCATCGAAAAAACGACGCCGGCGAAGAGGACGAGATTCTTCGTCCACTGCCGGGGCCGCATCGAGACGACGAGATACCAGAGTTTCTTCATGAGCGTATCCTAACCGATATGCGGTTTGGATGCAAATGCGCTTTCAGCGCGGTCCGCGGCCGCCGGCGGCGGAAAAAGGCGCGGGAGGGCGAGATTCGCGCCGAGGACGATATAGAGCAGGGTCACCACCTCGGCGTCGCCGAAGTTCCATTCGAAGAGACCGTTCACGATGAATCCGGCGAGAGCGCCGATCGAGCCCGCGACCCACGCCCTCCCGGGCGGCGGGAGATCGAGCTTCAGATTCCGGGCCATGACGCGAAAGAACGAGAAGAGCAGCCAGCAGAACGCGGCGAGCCCGACGAATCCCGTTTGAACCGCGATCTGCAGGAAGATGTTGTGCATATGTCCGAACACCTGAACCGCGCCGGGGGGCATATACTGCCGGTACACGTCGGCAAGATCCATCGTGCCGACCCCGATGACCGGATGATCCTTGATGATCTCGATGCCTCCCTGCAGGAGCTGGAGCCGGTGAACGTTCGTCATATGCTTCGGATTCCAGATGCTCTCGACGCGGGCGCGATACGGAGCGGGAAGAAGCAGCACAAAGACGACGAGCGCCGCGGCGAAGGGCACGAGCCATCTCTTCCGCAGAAACGCGAGTATGACGACGACCGAGACGACCGCGCCGACCCACGAGCTCCGGGTGAAGCTGAAGAACAAGGCGACGAAGGTGACCATCGCTCCGCCGGCGGCCGCCCAGCGAAGCCCTCTCGCGACCCCGGCGCCCACGGCGACGGCGAGATACAGGGAGCACAGGATAAGGAGAATCCCGCCGAACGTCATCGCGTTCGAAAAGGGACCGGGGGTTCGCCCGAGCGTCCCGGAGCCCTTCCCCAACAGGTATATCGCGATGCCGTACGCCGACACTCCCGTCCCCGAGATCAGAAGCACCGTGAATTGCCTCAGCGCCATCCGCCTCGTCGCGAGAAGCGAACCGATCATGTACATAACCGGCATGAGCGCGAAGTTCTTCAGACTTATGAAGCTCGCGAGGCGCTTGTCCGACAGGAGCGCGGCGGCGAAGGAAACGGCGATGAAGACGAGCAGCGGAAGGTCGAGCATCGTGCGCCGGGGACCGGGCGCCTTCCGCCTCAGGGCGAAGGCGAGCCAGAGAACGAACGCCAGCCCGAGAGCCGTCTGCGTGAGGGCGATGGAGAAGCTCGAAGCGAAAATAGAAACGCCGAGGACCGCTTCCAGCGCGATAGGAACGGGAATCTCCGGGCCGGTACGCGGATCGCTACACATGTTCTTTCACCGGGGAGATGCGCGCCATTTCACTCAGGATAGCCGTCGCGGAGGCGGCGTCGCCGTCATCGAGAAGCCTCGTGATCTCGAGCCACAGATGGGCGCTCGCCGGGATCGTGCCCGCGAGCGCGCATCTCGCCACCGCGGGTTCGCCGACCCCGTCATCGGCGGGAATGACCCGGAAAACCCCGCCCTCTTCCTTTAGGATCTCCGTCATGATTCCCGGCCACCGCCCCGCCCCGGGCTCCCGCTCGAGTCTCACGACAACGAGGCGCGAGGTATCCCGGCGGAATATATCGAGAACGAGAAGCTCCGCGGCCCGGACGGCGTCTCCCGGAACCGACTGCACGCCGCGCTCGATCACGACGAGCTTCGCTTCCGGAAACCGCACGACCTCAAGGGCGAGCTTCTCCAGCGGGAGCATGACCGTTCTCAGATACGCCTCGTCGGCGTTCGCGACGTCGACTTCGCAAAAAGCGAAATCCGCGAAGACGAGCTCCGGCTTCTGAAGCGCGAGCACGCGGCGAAGCGCGGCGCGCTCGTTCTCGATGCCGAGGAAGCATGCCGGCCGCGGTCCTCCCGTTCCCGCACGCCGCAGCGCCCCTTCGAGCGTCCCGCTCTCGCCCGACACGACGGCGAGATTCGACGCCCGGGAGAAAAGAGCGCTCGCCTGCTCCGCGATCGGGCCGTTGCCCGCAACGAGAACGCTCCCCTCCACGCGCAGCGGTTCCCCGCCCCGCTCCTCGAGCTCCGACGGGATCTCCGACGGATCGTATACCGCCCGAACGTGGATCCCCGCTTCCGCGAGGCGCGCGCGCGTCTCCTGCGGGATGCGACCCGCATCCATGTTCACCGCGATGATCTCGTCGATGGCGTGTTTCCGCGCGATCGCTTCGACTTCCGCGATGGTGCCGAGAACCTCCAGCCCGTGAATCACGCGATGCGCCATCTGGGCGCGGTCGTCGAGGTAGCCGATCGCCCGCATCGTCCCCGATTTCTTCACGTGCAGGGTGATGAGCTCGGCCAGGGGGCCCGTTCCCGCGATGATGACCCGCTTCCCCGCTATATCCTCGCGCGAGGGAAGCTCGTGGAACCATCGGGCCGCGATGCGGGAGCCGGTCATGAAAACGATGAGGATGAACCAATCGATGATGAATACGGACCGCGGAAACGACTTGAAGCGGAACAGGAGCGTGAACGAAACGACCATGATCGCGGAGCCGACCGATACGGCCTTCGCGATGCGGACGAGATCGTCGAAGGTCGTATACCGCCAGATGCTGCGATAGAGCCCGTACGAGTAGAAGACCGCCGTGCGGATCACGACGACGATCGGGAGGCTGATGAGCATGGAGTTTGTCTCGGCGCCCGCCGGAAGCCTGAAGTTGAGCCTCAGGTAGTAGCTCAAGACATAGCTCAGCGCGATGAACGCGAGGTCGCCGAAAGCGACCCCGAGCGTGCGCCCCTTCCAGAGGAGGCTCTCCCCCTTCTCCATGCTCCGTATCTTCGCGAGCGCCCACATGAAAAATCCGGTCCAGATCAGCGAGAGAAAGGTGACGAACGTCCACGTCTTGTGGAACGCGAGAATGGCGCTCACGCCGAGGAGCGCCGCGATCAGGTACTCGAGAAGCGTGACCTGTTTGTGGGAGAGGCCGAGGCTCGTGAGGCGTTGGTAGTAGTGCGTCCGGTGCGGGGAGAAGAGCTTTTCCCTTCTGAGGGCGCGGCGCAGGAGCGTGAGCGCCGCGTCGCCGAGGACTCCGGCGAGCAGGAGGACCGTGATGAAGGCCGGGATACCCATGCCCTGCCCGACGACCGACAGGACGGCGAAAACGTATCCCATGAAGGTGCTCCCCATGTCTCCCATGAAGATGCGCGCCGGAGGGAAATTGAAGCGCAGGAATCCGAACGAGGAGCCGGCGAGCACCGCGTAGGCGCTCTGGAGACCCGCGGCTCCCGTCATTCCCGAAATGTAGTAGAAGAACGACGACGCGATGAGCCCGATTCCCGCCGCGAGGCCGTCGATGCCGTCGATGAAGTTGTAGAAGTTGATGAGCGCGACGATCCAGAGAACCGTGGCGGGCACCGCGAGCGGCCCGAGATCGATCGATCCGATGAGGGGAACGCCGAATTCCCGGAGCACGACGCCGGAGGCGACCGCGACGATCGCCGCGGCGAACTGCGCGAGGAGCTTGATCCTCGCATCGAGACCGCGAAGGTCGTCGACAAGCCCCGCCGCCGCGATCACGACGCCTCCGCCGAGCGCTCCCGCGAGAATCGCCGAAGACGCGAACGGCTTGAAACCGAGAATCAGCAGGGTCGCGAAGGTGACGTAGAACGAGATCGTGATCGCAATGCCGCCGAGGCGCGGTTTGGGCACCACGTGCGAGCTCCGGTCGTTCGGAATATCGAGGAGTTTACGTTTGAGGGAGAAGCGGAGAATCGCCCCGGTCATGAGGTACGAGACACAGAACGCTTCGAGAAAAAAGAGGAGTTCCGCCATGACATTGAGCTTTCGA